>Ga0209138_1000466_pt1 | contig 39759 bp, 30 predicted proteins | sample SaaInl3SG_22_DNA_FD_184645 | JGI IMG/M metagenome (GOLD analysis project Ga0209138, IMG submission 184645) | Marine microbial communities from expanding oxygen minimum zones in the Saanich Inlet - ESP_153SG_22_DNA (SPAdes) (version 2) | ecosystem: Environmental > Aquatic > Marine > Intertidal...
GGAATTCACGGTTTTTGGGAAAGTAGAATTCCAGAAATTAATGCTGATGATTACGATTACTTTGTTGGTAAGGCAAAGTATGAAAAAGACATTTTAGATTTTAGTTGGCGCGCAGTAAAAGAATCGAATCAAGCGGTAGACAGTGTGCTTCGAATAGAAAAAGAACTCACTGCAGAGTGGGATCCGGATAAAAAATACAGCTACGAACAACGCGGTGCAACTACAGCAAAGGTGTACAGTAAAGAGTTTAGCGATGAATATAATTATCGTTTAAACGGTATGGTAGAAAGACGCATGCGTCAGGCAATAGTAGGAGTAGGGTCTATTTGGTATACCTGTTGGGTAGATGCTGGTCAGCCAGATTTAAATAACTTGATGAATGTTAAACCCTCTCAAGCTTTATTGGATGAGCAAAAAGAATTGGATAAACTGTATAGATCTGCTCCGCATATTCATGGCAGAGAGCATGGAGAGTGAATAATTAAGAATGCAGAATTATTTTAGACGAACCTAATGCCAATCGCACTTTTTCAATTTTGATTTATAAATAGTTAAACTGCAAAATTAAAGCATTAACACTTCGCAGACTTTCTCTTTTTACCTAACCTTCCTTTCGCTTCTATATTTTCTAAGTAGGGTTTAATAACCGGAACTTTGCAAGCCGTATTCCCGAGAGAAACTTCTACTTTCCCAATTTTTTCTCCAATCTTTTTGCAAAGCGGATATAGCTCTTTAATGTATGCTCCAACGGCAATAACAAAACCATTCATGGTGTAGCGCACACGGTTTTCTGCATCGTGAATGTTTTCCCCAATTTTTTCTACCTCATTTTTGTAGAAGTTAATATCTAATTCTTCATCTGGTGTAAGTGCAATGTAGCTTCCTAAAGTTGCGTAACCAATGCATTTATGGTGGTTTGAATCTCCACTGATCCATTCTTGGCTTAATTCTAATGCGAAATTACTTTCTGCAACGGTCCACGCAACAGCATACTCACTTATCATATACCAGCTTGCATTGTCTGCCCAGTTTAGCAACTCTTGTTTCGTCATTTTTTCAGGATCAGAAATTAATCCTGCCAAATACATCGCATCACCATTTTGTGTAGCATAAAGCTGCATTGCCAAATCGTGGTTTTTCTTTACTTTTTTTTGGATAACCTTTAAATCACCTACTTTAACACCAAAGAAGTTATCCGGACAACCATGGTTTTTATAAATTTTACGTGTTTGTTCACTTCCTTTTTCTTTAAGGAAATCCATAATTTCTTGTAGTTCCATATTAACTTTCCTTAAATAATTTTCTACACGCGTTGATTGCTTTTTTGTGCTTTTCTCTTTCCGATGGAGTTGTATTCGGAGTTGCTCGTATCATGTTGCACTTGGAGTCTATAAAATCAGAACGCTCCATAAGTTGGTCTAGGTTTTCATCTTTTACACTATTAAATGCAGTTAAAATAGAATCGCTTTTAATTACACAGGTACAAAAGTCCCACTGCACACCATGCTTTTTCTGTAATGCAGCCTTTGTTTCTCTCATATCCTCATTATTTACAATCTTCTTTACGGCTTCGAGGAGTTTATCCTCGACATTGTTTCAAAAATAGGAATAAATTGTTCAACTACATTATTTTCTAAAGAATCTACTTCTATTGTTTCCTCTTGTGTTGTTGATTGGTTTTTTTCTCCACAGCTAAACAAAGAAATACAGAATATTGTAAGACCTAGAATTTTTTTGATCGTAGCAAACTATTTGATATATGAGTTACGTTATTAAAGTTAAATGAAGTAAAATGATAGTAAGAATCTTAGCGATTTTGTTTTTTTCTTATTTGAGTTGCGCAATTAGTTTTGCCCAAGATGGAAAAGATACAACCATAATTATTGAGCAGGAGCTAGATGAGTTTCGTTATATCCCTAATTATAAAGCCAAGTATGCAGCAGCTTTAAGGCGAGTTAAAAAAGTATATCCGCTTGCGCTGCACGCCAAAAAGATGGTAGATTCACTCAACCAAGAGTTAGCTTCTTTTGAAAAAAAACGTAAACAAAAAAAGTATGCCCGCACGAAGCATAAAGAACTGAAGTCTGACTTTAAATTTTTACTAAAAGAGCTTTACGTTTCTGAAGGAAAAGTATTGGCGAAATTAATCTATAGAGAAACAGGCTTGACTATTTATGAGTTAATAAAAACGTATAAAGGAGCAGCAGAAGCCAATTTATATGCTGGAGTTGCACAAGCGTTTGACCAAGATTTAAAATCTACCTATGACCCAGTTGAAGAAGATTATATTATTGAACGTGTAATCGAGAATATTGAAGCAGGAATCGAGCCCTTTGACCCTACATTTGAGCTCGTAGATAAAGCACATTATAAACAAGATAGAGCCGAATATAAACAACGAATAAGAAGAAATAAGAAGTTAAAAAAAGACCGCAAAAAAGCTGAAAAGAACGCTTCAAACAATTAACTTTTATTCGCTATCCATTTTGAAAAATAGGTGTAGTGCTTGTTTCCATGAAAATCTAATAATTGCTCTACAATACTTTTGTTCTTATTTTTTTTCGAATTCAACATTTCTATTTTTAAGCTTTCTTCAAAGTCTAAGTAATTGAATTTATTTTCGGCCAATTTACACCCCAATTCCTGCGCTTTTATCCAGCTTTGCTTATCGTTGTATAGTTGAACCGACTTTTTAATGAAATCCGAAGTGCTTTTGCTCACACAAAAATCAAATTGCTTATCTAACATTGCTTCGGCTCCTATTTCTGTAGTTACAAAAGGAGTACAACACGCGAGTGCTTCTAAAATTTTCCCTTTTATTCCAGCACCAAAACGCAATGGAGAGAGCGACAGTCGAATTTTTTTAGTAACTAACAAGGCATCTTCTACGCGTCCATGAACGATGAAATTTTCTTTTTCATTGTTTAGATTTCTTACCTTTTCTGATGCATAAGCACCGTAAATATGAAGTTTAGCCTTTGGTAGTTGTTTGCGCAATTCTGGCCAAATGTCTTGTTTTAAATAAAGTAGCGCATCCCAATTGGGAGCATGAAAGAAATTTCCGATAAATAAAAGATCTACCCTTTCTTCAAAACTTGGAGTAGGGTGCATGACTTGATCAATCAAAACCGGATAGTAAATAAGTTGAGTAGGACTTACCTGATAGTGCTTTTCAAGTAATTCTTTTTCTACTTTAGAAACCAGTAAAGTTTTGTCGCACCTCATAATTGAAGCTAACTCTCGGAATAAGGTTTCGGTTCGGATTTGAGAAATATCTATTTGCTTACTTTTTTGAAAAGCAGTTTTTCGTGCATCTCTTAAAAAGTGAAGATCTTCGGTATTTAAAATTTCAAAGGCATCTGGAAGGTATTTTCGAACTCTCCAACCAAATTGTTCTTCTGTCATAAACCGATCATAAACAACATGAGAAGGTTTAATATGTTGCAGGAAAGTATCAAAGGAAGCATCATTAAGCAAAATAGAGTGTGTTTCTACCCCAAGTTTTTCTAAGTCTTCTTCAAAGCCCGATTTTTTTGCAGTACTCGCAAAAACAACCTCGCATTTTTGTCTAAAGAAGAAATGGATGAGCTGCATCATTCTCGTTCCGGCAGCAGAACTTTTAGCCTCGGGCCAAACTTTTCCTATGATTAAGATTTTCTTCATCTACTTGCAGAATACATTAGCGCCGTAAAAGTAATAGATTGATACTGAATAGTAGAGTTACCTTCTTAATTCTATGAATCCATTTTTTAGAACTTGTGTTCCATCAATACGTTCTATAGTTGCTTCATAGAAATAGGTTCCTGTTACAGCAAAACTTCCATTTTGTACTTTTCCATTCCACCCTTTCGATAGGTCATTTGAGGAATAAACAATATTTCCCCAGCGGTTTAAAATGACCAGATTTCCGTTAACATTGCAGTTTTCACAGAAAAGGAGAACATCATTAAAACCATCATTATTTGGCGTAAAAACATTTACTTCTTCAAAATTATAGAATTCTTCTTCAGGATTATTTGTAGAAGGATTGTCTGTTGGAGGTGTGTCAAAACCTCTACAAGGATCTGCAATTTTAGCAATAAAAATATCATTGTCATCAATTCCAGAACTGTTGGTATTTAAGCTGTCTAAACTTATGAAAGATTTAAAAAATCCAGTTGTGTATAAATTGCATTCGTTGTCTACAGCAACACCTGCAGCTCTATCGTTTAATGGTCCACCACCTGTTAAAACCCAGCGCCATACCCCGGTAGAGTCAATTAATGCAACAAATAATTGTGTACTGTCCAAGCCAGATTCAACTTCTAAATCTCCAAATTTGGCGTTACCTCTAAATTGGCCTCCAACAAAGATATTTCCTTCATCATTTGCACAGATATCTATTCCTCTGTCGCCACCGCTTTTAGATCCTGCTTTTGTAGCCCAAATCCAATCTCCGTTTTTATTCATTTTTGAGACAAAAATATCTTTATCACCAGGAGAACCGTAATTGTTTAAGTCATCTGTACCAAACAGCACTTCTGCTCTAAATTCTCCGGTAACGTACATATGTCCATCATTACCAAAACATATTTGATCTGCTCTAGCATCTAAAGAATCAGCAACATGTTCAACAAATTGGAAAACACCATTTTTATCCCATTTCGCAACATAAATATCAATTGAATTATAAAGACTTGTTAATGTGGTTGTCCCAATTTGTTTTGTTCCTCTAAAGCCTCCCGCTACATAAACATTGTCTTCATCGTCAACCGCAATTCCATTATCTCTGTAACCTTCAATTCCTTCAAATTTTTCTACCCATTGCCAAACTCCATCATTTGAAAGTTTGGCTACAAAAGCAACAGAATCCTCTGCAGCCATCGGAACTTGAATGGTGTCAAAAAAGGCAAAGTCTGGATAATCTGAGTTATTAGATAAAAAACCGGTAACTAAAATATTTCCTTCGCTATCGCAGGTTAAATCCTGACCATGATCGTCATTATACCAACCACTCCCAGCTTCTGTACCGGCGTTTTTCATCCAAATTTCATTGCCATCTGTATCTAATTTGGTAAGAAATAATTGGTCTGTGTAACTCGATGGATTATAAACACTTAAACTTCCCCAAACTAAACCACCCCAGCAGGTTCCGGTTACATAAACATTTCCTTGCGGATCTACGCACAAACCTAGACCGCGATCATCATAATAATTCAATCCGTTTTTAACCCAAAGAAAATCTCCTTGCGGATTCATTTTGGCAACAAAAACCTCCTTACTTTGAACATAGGAAAATCCTGTATTTAGCGTGTCAAAATTTGCTTCTTCATTATAATATCCAGTAATAAAGATATTGCCTTCGTGATCAGTTACAATTGTGCTTCCTTTGTCAGATTTTTGTCCACCAGCATTTTTAAGCCATTCCCAAGATTGAGCAGTAACTAGATTGTTCATAAAACAAACCAAAAAATAAAGCAAAATAAGTGTACGCCTATTCATATGTTTAGATAGACGTAATTGTATGGTATAAAGGTTGCTTTTTTACTTTCTATTAAAAAAAGTAAATATTTCATTTTTTAATACTGTTTTTTTATTGTTGCTTAAAGTATTATAAACGCACTTTAGTTCAATTTTTTACCGCAGTAATACTTACATTTTTTGTGGTTTGAGTACCACTGTTTGCGGATACACTGCTTGTACTCCATCCTAATTCAAGAGTATTAGAATCAAAATGACCTAAAACAGTTGAGTTATCTCCTGATAAAATATCACCGTTTTCAGTTATTCTAAATGTCTTACTAAGATTGTCAAAAAAAAATCTGAATTTCAATTATTTTTTCTTGTTAAAGCAGTCGAGGTTGTTTTAATAATTTTTCTCTAAACAAAACGCGCTCAATAGAAAACAGAGGATATTCTAATCAGTAAGCTTGAAACAGCTTGCGATTATGTGGAAGCTATAAAAAATATATAAATACAATGCAAGAGATCAAGTATAAATATGGTAAAGATGCTGAATAATCTCAACTTAGTTCCCCAGACCAACTAAGAGTGTTTGAAATACAGAAATTATTACCTAAAATTAAACAAGATCTATCAAAAAAGTTTGAAATGTCTGATGTTATGGATTGTTCTAACTTTGAGAAAGTAGATGAGATGAGTAAGAAATATTTTTAATTGCTTATTACGAGAGAAGCGTGGTTAATTCCCACGCCTCTCTTTCTTTTAGTTTCAAATCATCGGTCAAATAAAGTATACCAATAGCAAGTGGGAAGAAAGTCCAGCTTTATATACATATTGGGTTTAAAAGTATTTTTAGACCTTCTTTGTTGGTAGGTTTAAATAAATTTTTTTGGTGAAATTAAAAGTAAAATCTAAATCCGAAATTAGCGGAGAAAAAACCAGTTCCATCCGGTTCCTCACTTGTGGTATCTTCTCCGTACAGAGCAGTAGTGCTAATTGAAGTAAGTGTTTTAAATACATTTGGAGTCTTTCCTAAGCTAAATTCAAAGAAAGTTCCCCATTTCGCTTCTCTACCATATAACATCTCAACACCTCCTGAAATAGCATAACCTAAATTCGTTTCAGCAGGTTGAACTTCAGAATTTAGATTAATTAAATCATACCCTTCTTTGCGATGAATAACACCTAAATTTGCTCCTAAAAATGGTCTAATACCGAAATTAAACCAACTGTTGTCGATAACGTTTTTTAGTTCGAAGGTATACCGTGCAAAAGCTCCGGTGGACATTGGTAATCTATATACGAAATCAAAACCTGGTGAATAATAAGCTCCAACATGAATATTTTCGCTCATAGAGTAACCTCCTTCAAGCTTAAAAAATTGTGTGCCAGACGAAACTCCAAAATTTACACCTTGAGTAAATGACAGATTAGCGAGTATTAAACTGAAAATTAATAACGTTGTCTTCATAGTTTTTTAATTACAAACTTAGTGTCTTTGTCTTAGTCTAAAATCTAGATTTATTTAAAGATAGTGTATGTTTATTTTTCGAGTTAGATTCTGTTGATGCCTAATTAAAAAGGGTTTGAAAATTTTAATAAGCATTTTTTATATAACATGAAATCGTTAAATAGGAAAATTGCGTCTTTAAATAAATACTTTACACTTCAATCGAATATTGTCTATTTTTAGATCATGATTCGTACTATTTTAATTGATGATGAGCAACCAGCCCTTAAACTGATGCGGACGTTGTTAGAGAAGTATTTTCAAAATAAGTTTTTGATTTTAGAGGAATGCACGAATATTAAAGATGCAGAGGTAGCGATAGCCAAACATAATCCAGATTTGATTTTTCTTGATATTAAAATGAAAGCTGGAAACGGTTTTGATTTACTCAAAAAAATAGAGAACATAAATTTTGATGTTATTTTTACAACGGCTTATTCGGAATATGCAATTGACGCAATTAAACAAAGTGCCTTAGATTATTTACTAAAACCTATTAGTCCGGCAGAATTGATTCTTTCCATTAAAAAATTTGAAAAAAAGAACCAAAATAAATTCGAATTAGATAGAATCAGACTTTTATTAGAAAACATTGAGTCGGGCACTAAGGAATATCCTAAAATTGCACTTCCATCATCAGAAGGCTATGAATTAATTAAAACAACTAATATTAAGTATTGTGTTGCAGATATCAATTATACACGTATTTTTCTGATTGATGGTAGAACTATTTTAGTTTCTAGAACGCTTAAAAGAATTGAAGAAATATTACCAGTTGAACTTTTTTTAAGACCCCATAAATCATACCTTGTAAATTTGAACTTTATTAAAGAATACCAAAACAGAGAAGGACATTTTTTAATATTATCTAGCAAAGAACAAATTCCTATTTCTAACAGAAGAAAAAATGAAGTACTTACAAAAATACTGTAGTCTGTTTTTTTTATTAACGAGTTTAATTTCTTTAGGTCAAAAGTATCCTGTAAAGATTGTGAATACCACATCAGGGCTGGCCAGTAATTGTATAAATGATGTAATTAGGTCTTCCACAGATATCGTTTGGTTGGCTACTGATTACGGAGTGTCTGCTTATAATGGAAATACAGTAACGAACTACACCGTATCAAAAGGTTTAGCACATAACAATTGTTCTGATTTAATTGAAGACGGTAATAAAACGATCTGGATAGCTACTTACGGTGGAGGTGTATCGTATGTTAAGGATAAGTCTATTCGAGTGATTGACGAAAGGCATGGTTTGGTGAATAATTCATGTCGAAAACTGTTTTTTCATAATAGTCTTATTTACGTAGGAACACAAAAAGGAATTTCTATTATTGATTCAAAAACTAAAAAAATAATCTCAAAAGATTTATACGAAGAAAAGTATCAAATCATGGATTTTTTTTCTTTCAAAAATGAAGTCTTTGTAGTTACGTTTAAAAATGGGATTTTTAAATTAGGAGAAAAAAAACTTGAACTTGTAAACAAGGTAACTGGTTTATTCAGTAGTTATATTAGCGGTGATTTTATTTATCTTGGTCTTGACGGAAACCTAGAAATTAACAAAAGTGTTCGTCGTTATAAAGTCGAAGACTTGATTCAAGGAGGAACGTCTTTTGAACCGTTTGGACAATCTGTGATTTGGGATATGGTTAGCGTAGGTGATGATTTATTTCTCGCAGGTTGGGGCGTTAACTTTGATTCTGGTGGACTCTTTGTTTCTAATGATTTAGATTTTTCAAGGTGTACAGACTTTGAAATAGAATCGAAAAATATTAAATCTCTTTTTTTTGACAAATCAACCAATCTTTTGTACGTTGGCTCTTTAGATGCTGGCTTATATATTCTTGATTTAGGAAAACCCATTTCTAAAGAAAATCTTAAAGATTTCTCTAACCGACTACCCTTAAGGAAAAGCTCTATTCTATTAAATGATTCAGAAGAGGTGTTTCTAGGATCTTTATCTTTAAAGTCCAATGATATTCTTGAGTATTTAGAGCGTTATAAATTAACAAAGGAAGGCAAAGAACATTTAAAGAATACCAGAACTTTAAGAGACTTTTCCTTGTATGATATGGACTACAGGAGTGTTTTTAAAATTAAAAATACGCAAATTACCGATTCTCATTTTTATGTAAATACCACCTTGGGTTTATTTAAACTGCAGTTAACTGATAAAGTAAAAATTGATGATTACTTTCCTGTTTCTGCTCTTTCTTTTCACGTCAACTCTGAGAGAGAAATATTTTTTCAAAGGCCCTATAGAAATTTTTTTAAAATATCTCTATTTACTTCTGGTAATACCTACTATTCTTATCCACTTGATTTAAATAACCCAAAAGATGCATTCTCAATTTTTTCATTAGAGAACCAGGTTTTTGCAATTAGTCGATTTTCTGGAATTTATAAACAGAAAGATAGTCTTTTTACATCCGTAAATTCCTCTAATGGACTTAAAGAAAAAGAGTTTGTATTAGCAAAAAAAGTGAGTGCTTCACAAGCACTATTAGTAAATACTACTGGTTCCATTTTAGAGTTATCCAATAAAACCAAAGGATTAAACGAAATTTTAAATAGCAGTAATCTAATCGGCACAGTAATCAAAGATGTTGATAGAAAAGATAGTTTATTGTTTGTACTAACTGATTTAGGACTCAACACTATAAACCTGAATACTGGAAAGAGGAAATTTATTGATGGAGAGCACGGTTTAGATGTTAACTCAATTGAAGGGATAGAGATAATAAACGATAAAATATGTTTAATTTCTAGTAAAGAAGTATTTAGTGTAGGTATTACTTTTTTAATGAAACATCACAATTGTGGAAGCGTTATGTTAGGCTCAGTTTTGGTGCAAAATAAAAAAACAGTTCTACACAACAATATTTTAAATCTTGAACCATCAGAGAATGACTTATCAATAAACTTAGAAACAGTAGGAGTAAGGTATCCAAAAAAAATGTTGTATAGATTTAAAATTGTTGGTAAAGATTTTTTTCAATGGACAGAATGGAATAAATTAATCGACAACACATCAATTAAGTTACCTTATTTCCCTTCCGGTAATTATGAAGTAAAGTTAGAAACGAGTAATTTATTTACTGGTAATAGTCACCTATACTCATTATTAAAGGTAAACAAAAGATTGGCTTTTTACCGAAGTCCGTGGTTTTATTTTACACTTCTGGTTCTTTCTTCGGTTGTGTTTTATTCTTTAATTAAAAGGAAATATAAAAGATTATATAAAAGGCAAAAAGAACGATCATTATTGGAGAAAAGACTAGAGGAGGCAAAACTAGAAGCGTTAACAAGTCAAATGAGTCCGCATTTTATTTTCAATTCATTAAATGCAATTCAAGGATTCATATTTGAAAATAAGAAAGATCAATCGATTGAATATATCAATCATTTTTCAACGCTTATTAGGAATACCTTAAATTACTCTTCAAAAAAAGCAATATTATGTTCTGAAGAATTAGAATATCTTGATCTATATGTTAAAATTCAAAATTTACGATTCGGAGAACGGGTAAAGTATACTGTGTATTTAGACGAAAAGATTGACGTTGATGATTTAGAAATACCTTCCTTGCTTATACAACCTGTTATAGAAAATTGCTTCGAGCACGCATTTACCGATCAAATTACTGAACCTAAAATTGATTTGAGAATTGACCTTGTAGGATCATTTATAATAATAAGTATTGAAGATAATGGAATCGGTATTAACCCAATAGTTAAAAACTCCTCTAAAGGAATACATTTGATATCCAATAGACTGGAGTTGTTAGATGCTAGTAATAAGTTAGAGGTAAATTCGCGTCATAACGGCAACGGTACGGAAGTCAAGATATTTCTTAGACAAAAAAACTAATCTTGAATATATTTTTCCGTTTTAATCCATAAATTAATTGTTGTGTTACTTTCATTTTTGAATTCAATGAAGGTGTGTATTTTATCGCCTTCAATTTTTTCAATAATCAGATCAACTCTAACAATTATATGAAGTTAATCTTTAAATTCTGATATTTCTGAGTGAACATGGATAATGACAATAATTAGCGTTAAATAAATTACTGACATCATAGAATAAATCAGTCATGTTAATCTGTCTGAAAGGTATATTTTTGCATAAGTTCAAACTTTTGTTTCAAGAAAATTTAGAGAGTTCCTAGCAAAACTGGCTTTATAACTAAGATTCTACAACAAACCATCTAAATCAATTCCGTCTGTCTTTTATAGATAGACGGTCTTATTTTAGATTGAGTTTAGAGTTTTGACAATCAATTATCAGGTAAATAAAACACGACATAAAAAAAGCTTCTTTTGTCAAAGAAGCTTTATAACAATCAAATGATCAGTTTTTTATTGATTACTTTGATCTGTTGGCTTGTATTATTTGTAAAGGTTTATCGTTAGTTTTTCTACAGCAATATTTGCTATGGTCGTTACTTCCCAATACAGAAATTAGCGAAAATATTTCCTAACAAGTCATCGGTAGAAATTTCACCTGTAATCTGTCCTAAATGATAAAGCGCTTGTCTGATATCCATTGCTACAAAGTCTCCAGTTACGTTTGATTCTAACCCAAATTCTGCTTTCTCTAAATCTCCACCTGCTTTGATGAGGTTATCGTAATGTCTAGCATTGGTTACGATTGTTGAATGATCTTCAAATTGATCGCCAATTGCGCTGCTGTAAATAGCTTCTTTTACTTCATTTAGATCTTGTTCACTGTGTCCGGAAATTAAGAGAACCTTCTTTTGGGTTTCAGACTCAATCTCTTGTTTTGCAGAATTTCCGGATTGCGTTAATAAGTCATTTTTTGTACCAAGTACTAATATATTTTTCTCTAATCCAATAGTTTTTAAATCTAAAATGGCTTCTTGAGAAGAAGTTAAAACAGCGTCATACAAATAAACTACAGTGTTGGCAAGTTGTATTTTTTGCATGGTTTTTTCAATACCAATGCGTTCAATTTCGTCAGAAGCTTCTCTAATTCCGGCAGTATCAATTAGCCTAAAAGAAACACCATTTATATTTATTAATTCTTCTATGGTATCTCTTGTTGTTCCTGGTATGTTAGATACAATTGCTCGTTCTTCGTTTAATAATCCGTTCAGCAGTGTAGACTTTCCAGCGTTTGGTCTACCCACAAATGCAATAGGAAAACCGTTTTTGATGGCATTTCCAAGTTTAAAACTATCAGCTAATTTGTTTACATAAGTTTTGCATTTTTTTACTAAAGCTAAAAGTTGTGTTCTGTCTGCAAACTCTACATCTTCTTCTGCAAAATCCAATTCTAATTCAACCAGAGAAGCAAAATTGATCAACTCTTCTCTTAACTCTTTTAATTCATTAGAAAAACCTCCGCGCATTTGGTTCATGGCAACCTCGTGCGCTTTTGCACTTTGTGATGCGATAAGGTCTGCAATTGCTTCCGTTTGCGATAGGTCCATTTTTTGATTAAAGAACGCACGCATAGAAAATTCACCAGCGTTTGCCATTCTGCAACCGTTTTCTAGTAAAAGTTGAATAATTTGCTGTTGGATAAACACAGAACCGTGACAAGCAATTTCTGTAGTTGGCTCTCCAGTAAACGACTTTGTTCCTTGAAATACGTTTATAAGTACTTCGTCTATGATTTGTCCATTTTGGTTTTTTATTGTTCCAAAGTGCGCAGTGTGTGAGGCTACTTTTTCTACATTTTTAGAAAATATACGAGAAGTTATTGCAAGTGCATCCTTACCGGATACTCTAATTACAGCAATAGCACCCATACCATTTGCAGTAGATAATGCACAAATTGTATCTTCACTAATCATAGTTCTTTTTTTGCAAAGATATAGTTTTCTATACTTCTTTAAAGAAATGGAGAGCTGTAAATGTCTACTAATATGTGGTAAAACAAAGTATGTATTAAGAATAAGTGTGATGATTATGCACATTCTATCTTTTCATGTCTATCCGTGAAATAGTTTCAGAAAAAAAGCATAGCTTTGATGTATGTTTAAACTAATACTTATCAGTACTTTGGTCTTTGTTTCGTTTTCTTTGCATTGTCAAAATGACATTCATGCAGCGGTAAGAGAGGGTAACTTGAAGGTTGTAAAGAAACTGGTTAAAAAAGACATTACCATTGTTAATACTTTGAATGTAAAAGGGCACTCACCCCTTATTCTTGCGGTGTACAATAATAAGGAAGAAGTTGCTCGCCTGTTAATAGAAAAAGGTGCTAATATCAATTATAAAATGGATATGGGCTCAGCTGTGCATGCCGTAGCGTTTAAAGGTAATTCTGCTCTTCTTGAATTATTGATAGATAATCAAGCAGATATTGATGCTTTAGACAACAACAATACTTCTGCTTTGCATTACGCAGTTTTAGGAAATCATTTAGCTTGTGTGAAAATTTTATTAGAAAATAATGCAATTAGAAACTCGAAAGATGCAACTGGTAAGACGGCTTTTGACTACGCTAAAGAACTAGGCAACAAAGAAATACTAACAGAATTTAATAAAAAGAGAAGATGAAACAAAGTTTATTTATCGCATTTATATCGTTTTTTTGCTTAACTGCCAAAGCAACTACTTATTCGGCATATACAGTTGTTAGTACAAGTAATAATCAGTCTGTCTATGTGCAGGTTGATGATGTAGCGAATCAGGTTAAAATGATTCTTTCAGGAAACGCAACGAAATATATGGCATTTGGCTTTAATGCAACAAATATGTCAGGTGGGACCTATACGATTAATACCAACGGAGTTTCTGTTCAAGAAAGAACTTTAGGTGGATACAGTGCTGGGTCAGTACTTACTTCTTCATTTGTTATAGAAAGTGACGTAACTTCAGGAGGAATAAGAACAGTTACGCTTACGCGCGATTTAGCAGGTATTAGTCCGGCTTATTTCAATTTTTCACCCGCAGCATCTGCTGGGTTTTCTTTACCTATAATTTGGGCACATGGGTCAGGAACAAATTTTGCTTATCATCAAAGCAGAGGAGCAACTACCTTAGTTTTTGCTCAAGATTGCTATACACCTATTAACGATATTGTGAGTGCTTGTGGGAATTCGTTTACAGGACCGACAGGAGCTGTTTATACTGCTGATGGTGTATATGTTGACACCTCAATTGTTGTTAATGGTTGCGATTTGATTTATACCACAGACCTTACTTTTGCACAACCAACTACTTCTTCAATTTCAGTTGCCGAATGTACAAGTTATACCGTACCAAGTGGTAATCAAACTTATATCATGGCAGGTGTGTACACCGATACGCTGGTTAATGCTGCAGGTTGTGATTCAATTATAACCATTTCTTTAACGTTAAATGCGACCGAAAATGCCATAGTTGAAACAGTTTGTGAAACCTACACAGTTCCATCAGGTACTGCAACGTATACAACTTCGGGTGTATATACAGATGTTCTCCAAAATGCAGCCGGTTGCGATTCTATTTTAACAATTGATTTAACTGTAAATCAACCAACAACTTCGTCGGAAATAGTTAACACTTGCGGAGAGTATGTATCCAATGGTACTACGTATACAAGTTCTGGAACATATACACAAGTACTTACCAATGCTAATGGGTGCGACTCTACCCTTACTATTGAGTTAACCTTATCTCCTTTAGACGCGATTGTTACTTTAAGTGCAGACGAATTAACTGCTTCTACAACAACACAAGCAGATAGCTATCAATGGATTAACTGTACATCAACCTTACTTTTAGCTGGTGAAACGGGAACTGTATTTATGCCAGATGATGCTGGCGAATACGCCGTTGTTCTTTCGCAAGGGACGTGTTTAGATACTTCTGATTGTTTAGCCTTAGAAGTTGCGAATATTGAAGAGAATACAAGCGATTTAGGTGTATCTATTTTTCCAAATCCAACAACAGATTACATAATGCTTAAGTTTAAAGAAACCGTTACAGGGAAAATAACAATTAGAAATGTTTTAGGTGAAACACTATCCGAACTAAATTTGATTAATTCCTTAGAAGAAAAGGTTCTAATTGAAGGGACAACTGGACTCTATTTGCTTGAAATATCCTCAAAAAATAAAAACATTACCCGAAGAGTAATTAAAAGATAGAAAAAAGGTAGAACTTGAGCAAGTTTTGAGTTTAACCTAATTTCTTATTTTTACAACCTATGCAAATTAAAGATATTACCAGTTACCTAGAGCGTTTGGCTCCAATAGGTACAGCTGAGAGTTATGATAATTGTGGGTTACTTGTTGGCGATTTTTCTACAGAAGTTACCCAAACTCTGATTGCCTTAGATTGTACAGAAGATATAGTAGATGAGGCAATAGCAACAGGATGTAATTTAATTATCGCACATCATCCAATTGTTTTTAGCGGTCAAAAAAAATTAAACGGAAAGAACTATGTTGAACGTACGGTAATAAAAGCTATTAAAAATGATATTGCAATTTATGCTATTCATACCAATTTAGACAACTATAGATTTGGAGTTAATTTTGAGATAGGAGAAAGACTGGGACTTTCAAATTTACGTGTGCTATCTCCAAAAAAACAACAATTGAAAAAGTTGATTGTTTTTGTGCCAACCGAGAGTAAATCGGTTGTGTTAAATGCACTTTTTGAAGCTGGAGCAGGACATATAGGAGATTACGCACAATGTTCGTTTGAAACAGAAGGTCTAGGTGGTTTTTTACCTCTAAAGAACAGTAATCCTGCCCTTGGAGAAACAGGTAAAAGAGAAGTTGTCAAAGAAACAAGAATTGAAGTTCTGGTAGAAAGCAACCAACTCAATAAGGTGTTAAACAAAATGGTTCAAGCTCATCCTTATGAAGAAGTTGCCTACGATATAATTCCAGTTGAAAATCAGCACAAGTATTTAGGTTCTGGAATGATAGGAGAATTAGCAGTAGGAGTAGATCCAATAGCGTTTTTAAGTCAACTTAAAATAACTTTCAATTGTGGAGTTATTAAGCATACCGATTTATGTAAAAAAGAAATAAAAAGAGTTGCGTTTTGTGGTGGAGCAGGAAGTTTTTTACTTTCAGAAGCAAAAAGTTGTAAAGCAGACATATTTATTACAGGAGATTATAAATATCATGAGTTTTTTGACGCTGAAAATCAATTAATTATAGCAGACATTGGGCATTATGAGAGTGAACAATTTACTCCGCATCTTTTAGCGCGTATTTTAAAAGAAAAATTTGCTAACTTTGCAGTTCGTTTAACAGGGAAGAATACAAATCCTATAAAATATTTTTAGCGTAATATGGCTACAAAAACTAAGGAAGTTTCAACAATCGCAGAAAAACTAGATGCTTTAACAAAGCTTCAAGGTATAGATTCAGAAATTGATAGAATAAGAACAATTAGAGGAGAATTACCTTTAGAGGTTCAAGATTTGGAAGACGAATTAGAGGGATTAGAAACCCGAATGAATAAATTACAATCAGATTTAACAGAGGTTGAAACCGAAATTACTGATCGTAAAAATGCTCAGAAAGACTCTCAAACAGCAATAACAGCTTACAAGCAAAAACAAGATAACGTACGTAACAACCGTGAATACGAATCTTTATCGAAAGAAATTGAATTTCAAGAATTAGAAATTAAACTAAACGATAAGAAAATTGTTGAAGCAAAAGTTAAAATAGAGCAGAAGAAAGAAATTTTAGAAGAAGCTAAAGAACGTTTCGAAAGAAGAAAAGGTGATTTAGCTGCTAAGAAAGGAGAGCTAGATGCAATTATTGCCGAAACGCAAAAAGACGAAGAAAAATTAGAGAAAGATTCTGCTAAGGCTCAAAAGAAAATTGACGAGCGATTACTTCGTGCGTACACAAGATTAAGAGAAAACTCTAAAAATGGGCTAGCAGTAGTTCCAATTGATAGAGATTCTTGTGGAGGTTGTTTTAATAGAATACCACCACAACGTCAGATGGATATTCAAACAAAAAGAAAAATTATTTCTTGCGAACACTGTGGTAGAATTTTAGTGCCTGCAGACGAAGCATAAGTTTATTTCATAAAAAGAAACGCGATTCATGTTAATGAGTCGCGTTTTTTTGTTTACACCAAAGGTGAAATAAAGAACTTTTGAGGTAGCTATTAGATATTCTTAAGGTTAAGTCAATTTAGACTTCCTCATCCAGAAATCGTGTAATTACGCTGTAGCAATAATCTAATTCATCTTCTGTAATACAATACGGCGGGTTCAAAAACACTACGTTTCCTAATGGACGTAATAACATACCATTATCTATAAAGTATTGATAGGCCTTGTTTCTTAGTTTAGAAAAATAGGTGTTTCCTTCTCCTGTTTCAATTTCCAAAGCCATTATTGTTCCTTGAATTCTAATCTCGTTTACTTTCGGATGCTGTTCTAGACTCTTTCTAAATGCAATGTGCTTTTTCTCTAGCCAAAATAATGTTTTCTTTAAGGCAGGTTCTTCAAATAAATCCAAATTAGCACAAGCTACTGCACAAGTTAACGGATTCCCTGTGTAAGAATGGCCATGCAACAAAGCTTTGGCTCTATCATCTGCATAAAACACATCGAAAATTTTTTGAGAAGTCACAGTTAAACCCATTGCTAAGGCTCCAGCTGTTAGTCCTTTCGACAGGCAAATTATATCGGGCTGGTTTTCAAGGAAATCTTTAGCAAACATTTTTCCGGTTCTTCCCCAGCCGGTCATTACTTCATCAAAAATAACTAATACACCATATCGCTTGGCTAGTGCAACTAGTTGATCTAAAAAGGAAACAGAATACATGCGCATACCTGAAGATCCTTGTACTAATGGTTCTAAAATCAAGCAAGCAAACTCACCACTTTTAAATAGTTTTTCAGCTTTTTCTAGTTGATCTAACTCCTTTTCTTTAGTTGGAAATTCTAGAAAATCCACATCAAAGAAAAACGGCTCAAACGGTTTGTTGAAAAAGTCTCTTTCTCCAACAGACATCGCTCCAAAAGTATCACCATGATAAGCTCCTTCTACAGCAAGCACTCTGTGTTTTGGTTGCTCTAAATTAAACCAATATTGGAAAGACATTTTTAATGCAACTTCTGTAGAGGTTGATCCATTATCAGAGAAAAAAACTTTTTGAAAATCTCCACCCAATAGTTTTACTATGCGTTCTGATAGCTCTGCAGCCTTTGGATGCGTAACTCCTGCCAATAGTGTGTGGTCTAAATTATCAAATTGCTCTAACAAGGCTTGTTTGATATGCGGATGTCCGTGGCCATGCGTATTTACCCACCAAGACGAATTACAATCGATATACGATTTTCCGTTTTCGTCAAATAACAAGGTATCTTTGCCTTTTACCATTGGTATAGGACTCCCTTCTGTTTTCATTTGGGTAAATGGATGCCAAACAAAGGCCTTATCTCGTTCTAATAATTTGCTCATAAACTTGTTTTGAGAATGTTGGCTTGTGCTTTTATAAAATCGCTGTTTAGGTTTTCTGCAAATGGCACTCTTCCTAATACGGGTAGACTATACTTTGTAGAAATTATTTTTTCTGTTGTAGGATGTTCATCACCAACATAAATAATTCCATGTATTTTTATTCCTCTGTTATTGAGAGCTTCTATAGATAAGCAGGTATGGTTTATGCTTCCTAAATAGTGTCTAGAAACTAAAATAACTGGTAGTTCTAATTGTTTAAATATATCAATGTATGTGTCGCCTTTTTGATTAATAGGTACAAGTAAACCTCCAGCGCCCTCAATGATTAGGTTACCATTTACTTCAGGTACATGAAAGTCAGATAATTCTATTTCAACACCGTCAATTTCTGCAGCTGCATGCGGAGACATCGGCTCTTTTAGTGCATACTTTTCAGGTAAACAAAAAACGGATTCAGAACAAAAATTTTTCACTTTTATTGTGTCAGAATTGTTTAAATCTCCGGACTGAACAGGTTTCCAGTAAGTAGCTTCTAATGCTTCTGTAACAATTGCACTTACTACTGTTTTTCCTACATCTGTTCCAATTCCTGTAATTACAAATTGTTTCATCTTTGCTGTTTTGCACAAAAATAAAGTTATTGCAGAGGAACACGAATTTTGCCTATCTTTTCTTCTCTTTTTAACTTTATTAAAACTTTAAATTGTTTGGTATATAACAAATATGCAACGATAAATGGAAATTTTGTGTTTATCTTATTTAATGGTTTTGATTCGGTATAGTTTTTGCTTTGTTGTTGGAAATATATAGGAATGAAATATCTTGTCTTACTCTCTTTTATAACAATCTATGCGTGTACACAAGCGCAAGTTTTTGAGGCTACCGTTAAAGATTTAGACCGAGTACCAATAAAGAAGGTAGAAATAGAAAATCTAATTTCAGGCAAGAAAAAAAGAACGAATTTAGAAGGTAAGGCTTATTTTAAATTAGATACTACACTTTTATTAGAAATTACATCTGAGGCGTATGACAGTAAAATTGTGAGCATCGATCCACAAGATGATAAAGATACAGTTAGGCTAACCATCACACTAGAAGCTAATTTTCAATTATTACAAACAGTAGAGATAACATCGGGTAGGGTAAAGTCTTCCTTAAACTTGAAAAGTATGAATGTTATTGATTATGTTCCCTATCCGAACTATACAATAGCATTAGTTAAATTTGAAGGAAAACGCTATTTATCTCTAAATAATCAGTTTAATAAACCACTGATTCAAAGGAAATTATATTTTTGGCAGCGAGAATTGGAGCTAAAAGAAGATTGTTTAGGAAATGTTCACGTGTTAACTAACGACTCTACTTATCAGGTAACAATAAAAGATTCTGCTTTTGTTCTGATACATCCAAGAAAGAAAGCAGATTTTTTAAATGAATTTGGTGCTTGTTTTGCTAACTTTGATAAGCATCAGTTTTATTCTATTTATGAGCTACACGACAGAGTTTATAATGTCTTTGTAGCAAAAAAATCTAATAAATCAGTTCTACCTGTTTTTAGTATTTTTGATGAGGAAACATATATATCTTCCAAATCTCTACTAAACGAAATCTTTTTATTATACAATTTACAAACCTTCGGTATGCAGAATCAAATTAGTTTAGGTACCTGGGATGGGAATCTGCGTGATTTAGCTGTTACAAAAAGGCTTGTTCAATTAATTGCGTTTTATGAAGCTCTCGTTTCCAAGGCTTCTGGAGTTAGGGCGTTTAGGTATAAAGAAGAAGTAGTTGTTGCAGACCAGGTTTCAGGTTTAATACATAAAGCTGAGAGTGATGGTACTTTTGTTGGTGAGTTTCCATTTGACTATAAAACGTTGGAGAGTCCTTGGTTTATGCAAGATAAAACAACACAACAAATTTATGCCTTAGAAAAAGAAGCGAAAAGTGTACATGTTTATAAACTTGATTTTAACTTAAACGAAGTTGTTCCAGTGCTTACTATTGATGATTATGCTTACCCCGAGAACATAAAGTTTGATAATGGTTGGGTATATTTCTTAGGTTTTGAAAATCAATTTAAAAAATTATTACGCATCAAAATAAAAGGTTAAATGCGAAAAGCGCATTTTAATCTATTTGAAAAGCAGAACTATACTCTGCAAAGCGAGAAAAGATTTCTCTAACATAATTGTAGGTTTCGTTGCCTCGCAGATAGCCATTTCTAACACCTCTTTCTCTGTAGTATTTAGGTTTAGACAAACGCAATACATATTTCTCAACATGATTATCCCAAAGGTTCGGATCATCGCCATATTTTTCGGCTAAAAATTGTGCATCTTTTATATGACCTAAACCAGCGTTGTAGGTAGCTAAAGTAAATTTAATACGTTGAATCGAATCCGAAATCATGTGCCAATCTCCATAATTTTTATTTAGCTTTTTCATTCCACCTCTAATTTGAACATCTGGTGGAGAGTCTGGGTAAACTCCGTAACTTGGACCAGTACCTGGCATAAATTGCATTAAACCGTACGCTCCTGCCCAAGAAATTTCTCCTGTTTTAAACTTAGACTCTTGGTAAACAAGGGCAGCAAGCAATCTCCAATCCCAATTGTATTCGCCTGCAACTTTTTGGATGGCTTGGTCAAACCTTGAAATACGTTTTCCTCCTAAGGTAGAGAATTCGTCTTTGGACTTTGAGCTAAACTGAGAAATATTTAAATACTTGTGTTTGATATATCTGAAGGTACTTGTTTTCATAAACTCAACCAACCAATTATTAAAGTGTTCTAGCAACATGGGATTCTCTTTGCGCATGGCAAAGGCAATTTGCTGTTTAACGCTTAAAGCTAAATTTATGTCGATATTGTTGTAAAATCGACTATTTATTTTTGCTACATTTTCATCAGTTACGGTGTAGTTTATTACTCCTTCTGCTACTTGTTCAATTAATTCTTCAGGAATTACATCTCCACTAACACCTTCAATATAAATGGTATCGCCTAATTCTTCTTGTAAATGCGTTAATCTATCGTAATATGACGAGTTTTTCCATACATGAATAGTTTTGTGTATAAGGTCTAATGGATCTGAAATAAGCTGTCTTTTCCATTCACTTGCTTTCATACTCCTCCAGTCTTTTGGTTTTCTTTGAACCAATACTTGACTGGCACGTAAGTAAGGTTTACTGAATGCAAAGGTTTTAGCTCTTTCTTTTGTAATGGTCATATTACAAGCTATGAGATCTCCTTTTCCGTTGTTTAATAAGTTAGACAACTCGTCAATGTTATCTACCATATTAATTTCTAGCTGTACTCCGAGGTGTTCTGCATATTCCTTTAATAACTCATATTCAAGACCCATTTTTTTTCCACGATAAATAAAATAGGTAGAGGTGCTGTTTTCTGCTAAAACGGTAAGTTTTCCTTTTTTTAATATACTGGGTAGATCTGTTTCTGAAGAGAGCGAAGCGTTTCCGGTAATTGGACGAGTAGAAATACTTTTTCCTTTACAACTTGCAAGTAACGCAAAAGCGCACATGAACAGCACTGTTCTGAACAAGAACTTATATTTAATTTTAATTTTGATACAGTGTTATTTAAAGCGAATATACTAAACTTTTATTTAGTCTTCCTTTTTAAAGCGTTTTTGAGCGTCCTCCATAAAGGAGTGAAAGACTTCTGTTATTTGATTTTCATATTTTTCAAAGAAAATTGGTGCTGTGTGCAAAACATTTTTAAAAGCAATTCTGTTCGAAACACCTTTACACGCTTTCGTAAGTCCTTCTAAGGTTCGATAGTGCCAAAGCCAATTTCCACTTCTCATTCTTCCTAGCATAATCAAAAATTCTAATGGGTAGTGCTCATCTAAATTGTCAAGCGTTTGATAGAAAGAATTAAGATAGCTTTTTAAATCAGTACGATGGTATTTATCCCAATTTTTAGCCAAAAGATGATCGAAATATAAATCAACAGCGATACCGGCAACTTTTGGTAGTTCTGCATATAAAGAGCGCATTAGAATGAGCACATTTTCGTTCGTATCTATGTAATTGTCTATTTCTCTATGCAGGGTAATTCCTTTTTGTATAATTTCAGGATAATCACTTAAATCTTTTCCACGTACAAAATCACCAAAAATATTGGCTGTCATTAAAGCATGATTGTCGTACGAAAAATAGAGATGTCCTAAAAAATTCATATTCTAAAGAGAAGCTAAAGTTTGAATCAAGTAGGTATAAAGTTAAAAGACAGTTATTTATCGTTCAACCAATAAATAAATTTACCCCAAAGTGAAGTTGGTCGGTCTGCTTTCTTCTTGTTCTTTTTATTTCTTGGTGCAGGTTTCTTTTTAGCTTTTGGTTTATCTGCTTGTTGTATAGCTAATTGCTCTTGGTAATGTGCTCTCTTTTTTGCCTTTAACCTTTCTGCTTCTTGTTGTTTTTCTTTTTCAGCTTTAGCTATCCTTCGCGCTTCCAACTCTTCTTTAGAAGGTCTCTTCTTTTTAGTAAGAGAAGGATGTGTTTGCTTTGGCTTTGTTTTGCGTGGTTTGTTTACTGGTTTATCTGTTTCAACCTTATCTTCATTTTTAGCAGATAAATCTGTATTAACCGTGTTTTCTTCCGATTCAACTTCAGTATCGTCTATTTTTTTTGTTTCGGGTAAGTCTATTTTTCCAATAACTTTAATACCTCCAATTTCAACTTTAGGTGCTTTTATAACACCGTCAACAATATTGAGTGGAATTTCTTCTTCTTCCTTTTCTTCAGATTCAGGTTTAGACTCTTCTTCCTCTTCTTTCTCTATTTGTGTTTCAGTAGTAATTGTAGTTGTATGACTTTCAAGCGCCTGTTCTTCTGTTACTTTCTGTGTTTCTGGTTGGTTTGTTTGAAGATCGTTTTCAGGATTGTCTACTATGTCAACATTCTCGGCAGTAGATTCATCGGATAATGCTTTGTTCATTTCTTCGATAGGAGAGGGCTTGAAATTATCTAGAACGGCATCTAAAACCGAATCAGGTATTTTACTATTGGGATGATTGGTAATGTTTATCGCGTGTTCTTTTTCTAGAAAAGCAACAACATCTTTGGCATTAATTTCTAATCTTCTCGCAAGTTGGCCTAAACGCATTCCTATTTTTTTTCACAAATATACATATACAATTTCTTGAAGTGCAAGTTTAGCATTTCAAGATTCAATAGTAAGCGTTAGAAACTTCTTCAGAGTTTAGAATTAGACAAGGCAATTTTAAATCATTTGTTATTAATGTTTGAGCAAAACGGTCAAACTGCGGAAGTAAGCTTTCTGTGTGATAGGCTAGTGCAAACATATCAGCGTTTACTTCTTTTCCGTAGTTTACTACTTTTGTGTGAAATGATTTATTTCCAGAAAGCAAATTGATTTGATTTTTGACTTGTTTTTCTTCATATTCTTTCTTGACTAAAGCAATTCTTATCTTTATTTGTTGGGCCAAGCGTTCATCTGTCTGTTTTTCTCCTACAATATGTACCTCGGCATCAAACATCAATGCAAGATCTGCTGCGTAATTAATAATCTGTAAACTTTCTTTACTTAAGTCTATTGGGCAAATTATTTTTTGAATAGAATTAATTTGTAAGTTTTCTTGCACCACCATAAACGGAACATCACAAGAGGTAATTACCTTAATGGCATAACTCCCAAAAAGTTTCTGCATACCTTTAGAACCATGTGTTCCCATTACGATTAAACGAGCATCTTCTTCCTCAGCAACTCTTCCAATGTCTTCAAATATAGTTCCAATAGCAACTACACAAGTTATTTCAGGATCTCCTTCTTGTCGCGTTTTTGCAGCAATAATCTGTTCTAATTTAGCTTTAGCTTCGCCAATTTTACTTTCGTCTTCAACGATATGCAATAATTTGATGGCTGTGTGCTTTCTCCTACCTAAAATAGTTGCATAGTTTAAGGCTTCATCTCCAACACTTGTAAAGTCGTGTGGTACGATATAAATATTCGCGCTCATAAGAATGATGTTTTCTCAAATTTAGTTAATTATATCACACAAGCCAATTTTATTTTGTAGAAATACATTTTGTGTTTTTTAGCTCTTATATTCTGTTGTAATACAATAATTAACATATTTAGTGCTTTAAGTTAAGGCGACATTCTTTATATTTACTGAAGCTGTTTTTCTGTTTTAATTTACCTGGCCATGGGAATGATGGAAATAGAATATCGAATGTATTCGTTTCAAAAAATAGAGTACGGTTTGTGTTGTCTAAAATTTCTACTCAAACGCGCATCCATCTTATTACACATTCATTTGGTTCTGCTGTTACTAGTTTTGCTTTGTCTGAAGAAAACAGAAGTTTTGGTAAACTTATTTTTTTAACTTCTCCTAATAAGATAAAAGAGGTGTTTACAGTTTTTGGCAATTTTATGCGTCTTAAATCGAAAACAGTAAATCAAGTAATTGCCTTAAGTGAAAACTTACTAAATGAAACGGCTAACGAAGCAGTAGTTGCTAAAAAGTTAGTAAAAAGTTCATTTGAAAAGCTACTTATTATTCACGACGAAAAAGATAAGGTAATTCCTTTTAAAACGGCTCTAGAAATTAAAAATGCGCTTACTTCTTCACAGTTAAATATCCATTCCGGAATAGGGCACTATAGAATGTTATCGAACTCGGCTGTTTTGAATGAAATAAAAGAATTCTTAAATTAAGTTTTAGATGATTTGAGTGAGATGAGCTCATTGGTTACCTCTAGAATATTTTCGTCTACTAGGTAATTCATTACCTGCTGTAGTTGGTCCTTATTCTTCAACCCCAAAAGGGACTTTATTTCATCAAATGTAAAATCATTTTTCTTTAGCTCTTCTTGTATTATTTCAATTATTTCTTGATTGCTGTAATCTGCGTTTTTTTCTATTAAACATACATCACATACTCCGCAATTTTCTCCTTTTTGATCAAAATATTCAAGGATTTGTATAGATCTACAAATAGGTCTTTTCACTAAGTGAAGTATTGCATTTAATTTATTTTCTGCAATTGTTTTTCTTAAGGTATACACCTCTGTTTTAATACGCAGGTAATCATCTGGTAATCGCTCGTGTAAAAAAGTAACTTGCGGTAAGTCACTGCTCCATTGAATATCTATTATACCATGTGTTTCTAGAAATTTAAGTTGTTGCTCTAATTTTTGTTTGCTTATTTTTAAGCGTTTTGCAATAATATCCTCTTCAATTTTTACAAATTCAGAAAAAACACCGGCATAACTTCTGCTCAGCCATGTAATTAAGTCGGAGTGTGCATCGTATTTTACTTGAAAGCTGTATACTGCGGTATTACTAACTGCAAATTTAAAGCGCGTAGGATGATAAACAGCTTCGTTAAAGACCAAGTCGCCATTTAATTCCAGTATTTTTAAAGCATTGTAGGTGGGAATAGCTTCTAATTTATATTTTTTGATGAAATCACCGAGATGAAAAGGGTAGGTTTCGTTTAAACCAGATCCAATTGCTAATCGTACATAATTGCATAAAGCACGATACGTATTTTTGATAAAGTCAACCGTAGGAAACTGACTTAAAGTTTGGTAGGAGAGCTGTTTTAAGTCTGAAGGATTATGAAAAGCATAAGTTCTTGACTGTTTTCCATCTCTACCTGCTCTGCCGGCTTCTTGAAAATAAGCTTCGATAGAGTTGGGGAGCTGGTAATGTATTACGAAACGCACATCGGGTTTATCTATTCCCATTCCAAAAGCGTTTGTGGCTACAATAACTTTTGTTTTGTCTTGTATCCATTCATTTTGGATTTGCTTTCTTCTGTCTCCAGCTAAACCTCCATGATAAATGGCCACGGCATGTTTGTGGTTATACAAGAGTTTTGCGATTTCTTTTGTTTCTCTTCGGGTTTGGCAGTAAATAATTCCGGTTTCGCCTTTAAATTTTTCACAAATATCTACAATGTCTTTCAACTTATTTTGCGAACTGTAAAGTTCGTAACTGATATTGTTTCTAGCGAAATTTCCTTCAAAATATTTTTGTTTCTTCAGCGCTAATTGCTCAATTATATCTTTCCTTACTTCTTTTGTAGCCGTAGCGGTTACCGCAATAATTGGAACGCTTGGGTGATATTCTCTTATTTTGGCAATTTCTCTGTAAGCAGGCCTAAAATCATGTCCCCACTGCGATATACAATGCGCTTCATCAATTGCAAAAAGAGCAACGTGCATTTGTTTTAAGCGCGTAATAAATAAAGAAGACTTTAATCTTTCTGGAGAAACATATAAGAAGTCTAAACTTCCAAACTTTGCATTGTCCAGGGTGATGTCTATTTCTCTTTTAGACATTCCTGAAATAATTGCTTTGGCTCTAATTCCTTTTGCCTTTAAGTTATCTACTTGGTCTTGCATTAAAGCAATTAATGGAGAAATTACGATACAAACTCCTTCTCTTGCTAAACCTGGAATTTGATAACAGATTGATTTCCCTCCCCCGGTTGGTAGAAGTGCTAATACGTCATGACCATTTATGGAAGCGTTCACAATATCTTCTTGAATTCCTCGAAACGAAGAAAATCCCCAATACTTTTCAAGAATTTCTGTGCTTTTCAAAACGTCTAATTATAGTTTCATTCGTGCAGTTGCGCTAATCTCCTGACCAGCAAATTGTTGCTTTTGGTAGTGTTGCAGGCCTGTAATTGCTATCATGGCAGCATTATCTGTACAATATTCAAACTTTGGGATAAAGGTTTTCCAATCCCTTTTTTCACCCTCCAATAAGAGTCTATTTCTAAGTCCAGAATTAGCAGATACACCACCTGCAATTGCAATTTGTTTTATCTTATATTGTTTACTTGCTGCAATTAGTTTTTTAAAGAGAATTTCTAAGATAGTAGCTTGTATAGAAGCACAAATATCATTTAAGTTTTCCTTTACGAATTCCGGATTTTCTTTTTCTTTCTTCTGAATGTAATAAAGAATAGAGGTTTTTAACCCACTAAAACTATAATTTAAATCGGGAACATTTGGCTTGGCAAATGGGTGTGTGTTGGGTTGACCAAGTTGAGCATATTTGTCTATTAATGGTCCGCCCGGATAGGGTAACCCTAAAATTTTCGCACTTTTATCAAAGGCTTCTCCAGCAGCATCATCTATCGTAGTGCCCACTACTTCCATGTCTAAATAATCTTTTACTAACACAATTTGCGTGTGTCCTCCAGAAACTGTCAAACAAAGAAAAGGGAAAGTTGGTTTTTCGGTATTCGCGTCATCTATAAAATGTGCAAGAACATGTCCGTGCATGTGGTTGCAATCTAGCAACGGAATATCTAATCCTAATGCAAAAGATTTGGCAAAAGAGGTACCGACGATTAATGAACCAAGCAATCCTGGTCCGCGTGTAAAAGCAACGGCATCAATATCATCTTTTTTTATACCTGCTTTTATTATTGCTTGGTCTACAACAGGAATAATATTCTGTTGGTGGGCTCGAGAAGCTAACTCAGGAACTACACCACCGTACTCTTCATGTACTTTTTGGCCTGCAATTACGTTAGATAAAATACGCGTATTTTTCAGAATTGCAGCAGAAGTATCGTCACAAGATGACTCAATCCCCAAAATGATAATATCTTTACGGTTCAAGATTTGTAGAGTTTTTAATATCAGATGGTAAAAGTACTGAAAATACTAGGAAAAATTGTACTTGGTATCCTAGATTGGATATTGATACTTCTTATCGTCTTATCTTTTGCTATTCGTTCTTCCTGGTTTCAAACCTATGCTGCAAGTAAAGTAACCACTTACTTGTCAGAACAGTTAGGAGCGCCTGTATTTATAGACAAAATTGATGTTACTTTTATTGATAGAGCTTACCTCGAGGGCGTTTTGATTTATGATCAAAAAGGAGATACTTTGGCTTATGCTAAAAGTATTTTTGTAAATCTTAATTCGTATGATGTGAAATCTGGCTGGTTTGAGCTTCAGGAAGTTCGACTAGAAAAAGCGGTGGCAAAGCTTACAAAGTATAAAGGAGAAAAAGCGCTTAATTTTCAATTTTTAGCCGATTACTTTAAGTCGGAATCCAAAAACAAAAAATCAAAATTCACATTAAAAGCGCATACCTTGTCTGTATGTGATGTTCACTTTTTATTTGATGATCAAAATAAACCTAAAAAGCAATTTGGTATAGATTACGCGCATTTAGATTTATCTAAACTCCAATTTACAGCAAGTAATGTGCACATTACTGAGAAAGACTATCATGCAAAAATTGAAGCATTTTCTGTAACAGAGCAAAGTGGTTTTCAGTTAAATGATTTGATTGGAGATATATACTTCAATAAAAAAGGAATTTATGCAAATAAGCTACAAATTCGAACACCTCAAACGCATATTACGTCACCTAATTTTGCACTTAAAACAAACAGTTACTCTACTTATTTTCATTTTTTAGACAGTGTAGTGTTTGATGCAAAACTTGCTCATTCAACAGTTTCTCTATACGACGTGTCTTTATTTGCTTCTGCTTTGGAAGGCATGCAAGATAGAGTAAACTTAGAGGTTGAGGTATCTAGAAAAATTAAAGATTTACGCTTGAGTAATTTAAACCTAGCTTTTGGAGAGCTGTCTCAGATTAAAGGTAAATTATCATTGCCAGATTTTAGAGATTTAGAAAATGCGATTTTTGCCGAAAGAATTTCTGAGATTTATATTGATCTCAAAGATTTAGAAGCGATAAAACTACCGATAAATGCAGGTGTAAACTCTGTGCTACTTCCAGCAGAAATTAAGCGCTTGGGGTATGTTAATGGAAAAGATATTAGGTTGGATGGTAGTTATAATCAATTCGTAATTCGTGCAGATGATATAGCAACTCGTTTAGGTTCTGTAAAAGTTTCTCCAGGAATTGTATTTAACCACAGTGCTGATCAATCAGGTTTATCCTTTGGTCCCACTCAAAATTCAGTCAGAGATATTCATGTAAATGATTTCAATTTAGGTGCTTTTTTACAAAATAAAGAGCTGGGTATAGTTGCCGGAAAATTTGATTTATCAGGCTTTGCTACATCTTTTAAAACTATAGATTTTTCTTTGATTGAAGGAGATGTTGAGCGTTTTGACTTTATGGATTATGCGTATACACATGTGACGGTAAGAGAAGCATGCTTTAAGAACCAAAAGTTTGAAGGTATTGTAAAAGTAAAAGATCAAAATTTAGATTTAGAATACGCAGGGTTTTTAGATTTAAAAGGAGAAAAGCACCTTAATTTTAAGGTAGATTTGAGAAAAGCACTTCTAAAAGCGCTAAATTTAGTAGATAGAGATAGTAGTAAACTTAGTACCACTGCAACTGTAGATTGGTACGGGTTAAATCCAAAAACGTTTAAAGGAACCGTAAAATTAGATAATGTTTTTTATAAAGAGAATAACGACTCTATTCGCGTACCCGAATTAAAAATAGCCTTAAATAGAAGTAAATTAGGAGATAAACTTACCGTTACATCTTCTATTTTAAATGCAGCCATAGAAGGCGAGCTTAATTTAAATACAATTGTCAATAATTTAAAATATCAGTTTAGTCAAGTAGTACCCGTTTTGGTTACTGCAGAAAATACAGTGAGCGAACAGATAAAAAGTGATTTTACCTACGAAGTACGTGTAAAAAATATGCAACCGTTCTTCTCTATTTTTGCTAACGAAATCTCGGTAGCAGATGGCACCCGATTAAATGGATTCTACAACGAATCAAACAGTGAGTTTCAGCTCAATCTTTTTTCAGACAGAATTGCCTATAAATCATATTATGCAGAAAATATATCTCTGCTACAAGAATTGCAGTTTGGACAGTTAATTGCTATTTACGACATCGATAAAATTCACCTTACAGATACCCTTACTTGTGCTGATTTTCATTTCACAACTATTGGTTTTTCAAATACACTAGATGCTCAGATGAGCTGGAATCCAGTTACAGCTAATCCTTCTAATATCTCTTGGTCTACCGAAATTCTAGACGCAGAAACGTTCAAGTTTGATTTTCTTAAATCTTATTTCACGGTAAAAGAGCACCGCTGGGATATCAGTCGTTTGAGTCAAATTATTTACGCACCTGATAGCCTAGCTTTTAGTAATTTCAAGATTGAAAGGGCAGGGCAATATTTAAGTTTAGAAGGCATTGCTTCAAACAAACCAACAGATAAATTGAATGTTATTGTAAATAATTTAAGCTTGGCCGACTTCTCGGGTATTTTGAACAAAAATTTAGCAATGAAAGGTGTTGCAAATGTTAATGGCTCAATTTCTACACCTTTTTCTGGCTTCACTTTTAACGGAACAGCAGATATAGATCAATTATATTTAAATCAGGAAGAAGTTGGAGATGTTTTAGTAGCTGCTAATTATGATAACCAACGAAAAGTAATTGTTTTAGATGGCGACTTATACTATAGAAATGCAGAAACCTTTGCTTTTCAAGGTAATTATTTCTTAGACAAACAAGAAGATAATTTAGATTTTAATTTGCTATTTGACGGAGCAGATTTAGAAGTGGTAAATGCATTTATGGATCCTGATGTGGTAGCTAATATTCAAGGAAACCTAAGTGGAAAGCTTAAAGTAAGAGGAACTCCTTCGGCTCCAGAACTAATTGGAAAAGTGAAGTTAGATAAAGGCAACGCAAAATTAGCTTTGCTTGGAGCAAACTTCAAGTTTGGTGGAGACATCAATATTGATTCCTACGGCGTATATATAGATAATATGCCGATAACAGATGAAGAAGGACATACGGGTTCTATGGTTGGTCAAGTTTTTCACGATAATTTCACAAATTTTAATTTTGACCTCAATTTCAATTTAGAAGATGACGCAATAAATCGAGATCCGTATCAGCCCTATAAAATTTTGCCTTTAGAAAAATTCTTGGTTATGAATACTACTTACAAAGAAGGCGATGTGTATTATGGTAAAGCATATGTAACTGGTACAGCCAATATCGCTGGTTATGAGGATAATTTGGAAATAACTGTAGATGTAAAGAGTGAAAAAGGTACTTGGGTAGATTTTCCTATGTACGGATCAAGCGAGATAACAGAAGAAAACTTTATTGTTTTAAATCCAGATAAAAACAAAGATTCTATAGAAAAACCACCGCTAATAGATTTTACAGGTGTAGATATGAATCTTACAATTAATGCAACGCCAGATGCCAGACTCAAACTCATTTTTGATGAAAATGTAGGCGATGAAATAACAGCTTACGGAGCAGGAGAACTTGAAATAAAACTCGATAATTTTGGAGACTTGGCAATGGAAGGTGTTTACACAGTTGATGATGGAGTGTACAACTTTGCTATGGGACCGTACAAACAAAACTTTTATATACAGCCTGGCGGAACAGTTCAATGGACAGGTAATCCCTACGAAGCTACCTTAGATTTATCTGCCTTCTATAAAACTACGGCCAATATATCTACGGTTATGAACGAAGTAATTGATGGAAGAACAAATGATAACGAAGAAATTTACTGTTACTTAAACATGCAAGGAGAAATGACTAAACCTAATATTTCTTTTGATATTCGAGCACCTAAAGCATCTGAATCCGGAAAGGCGGTAATAAATAGAATTAGAAGTGAGCAAGATGAGCTTAATAGACAGTTCTTTTCATTGATGATAGCCAAACGTTTTCAGCCTTTAAATTCGCAACTACAAGTTGGCGGTGGAGGAGCTTTGGATCTTTTGTCTACACAAATTAACTCTTTACTTTCTGCTGTTTCTACAGATTATAAATTAAATGTTGCATTAGATTCTGATGAGCTTACAGGAGATAATTCATACGAACTAGGTGTTTCTAAAGGGTTTTTAGACGATAGACTAATTGTAAGCGGAAGCTTTGGTGTAGAAAACAGAACAAATGAAAATGCAGCGCAAACCAATAATTTTATTGGCGACGTGAGTATAGAATACCTTTTAAATGAATCTGGAAATTTTAGAGTAAATGTGTTTAACGAGTCGAACGATTACTCCATTATTCAAGACAACAATATTGGTCAATTTACACAAGGAGTAGGGTTACAGTATCAAGAAGACTTTCAAAATCTGGGCGACTTTAAATTATTCCAGTATATTGCCGATGTTTTTAGGAAAAAGGAGAATAGGAAGTACAATTATTCTCAAAAAAAGGTGTTAAAACCAATTCCAGAAGAGTACAAACAGAACCCTGGAAAACTAGAAGAAGAAATAAAAGAATTAAATAATTAAAGATGAATAAAGTACTAATAGCCAATAGAGGAGAAATTGCTAGGAGAGTAATTAGAACCTTAAAGAAAATGAACATTAAAAGTGTTGCTGTTTATTCTGATGCAGATGCAAACGCACCTTTTGTTTTGGAAGCCGATGAAGCCGTGCATATCGGGGCTTCTCCTTCTGCGGAAAGCTATTTAGTGCAAGATAGAATTTTAAAAGTTGCACAAGACCTCGGTGTAGATGGAATCCATCCAGGTTATGGATTTTTGTCTGAGAACGCTGATTTTTCTGAGAAGGTAAGAGCCGCAGGGATCAAGTTTATTGGTCCATCTGCCAAAGCTATGCAAACCATGGGAGATAAGCTCTCTGCAAAACAAGCGGTAAAAGGGTTTAATGTACCATTAGTGCCAGGTGTGGATAGAGCTGTAACTGATTTTAACGAAGCAAAACAGATTGCTGTTCAAGTTGGTTTTCCAGTCTTAATTAAAGCTTCTGCCGGTGGTGGTGGTAAAGGAATGCGTTTAGTAGAGCATGAAGAAGACATGCAAGAACAAATGCAAATGGCACAATCAGAAGCGCGTTCTTCTTTTGGAGATGACGCCGTTTTTGTGGAGAAATTTGTTACTAAACCACGTCATATAGAAATACAAGTATTCGCAGATTCACATGGAAATTATGTACATCTTTTTGAAAGAGAATGTAGTATCCAACGTCGTCATCAAAAAGTAATAGAAGAAGCTCCAAGTGCTGTTTTAACACCTGCTTTGAGAGAAGAAATGGGCCAAGCAGCTATAAATGTAGCCAAGGCATGTGATTACGAAGGTGCGGGAACTGTTGAGTTTTTATTAGATGCCAACCACGATTTCTTTTTCTTAGAAATGAATACACGTTTGCAAGTAGAACATCCCGTTACAGAAGAAGTAACCGGACTCGATTTGGTTGAATGGCAAATTAGAGTTGCTAGAGGAGAACAATTACCGCTGAAACAAGAAGAAATTGAATTGAAAGGACACGCAATGGAAGTTAGAGTTTATGCAGAAGATGCACTCAATAACTTTGCTCCAGATATTGGAACTTTACAACGCTACAGAAAACCAAATTACGATTGGTGTAGAGTAGATGATGCTTTCGAAGAAGGTATGGAAATTCCTATTTTTTACGATCCAATGATTGCCAAATTAGTAACCTACGGAGAAGATAGAAAAGATTCTATCAATAAAATGATTAGAGCTATTGATGAGTATCAAATTTCAGGTTTGCGTACAACTTTAGATTTTGGTAAATATGTAATGAAGCATAAAGCATTTGTATCTGGAGATTTTGATACAAATTTTGTGAAACATTATTTCACAGATGCAAACATTATGCATACTGCAGCTGTTGAAGAAGAGAAAGCATTAACTGCAGCTGTAGATACAATCTGGAAAGATTTGATAGAAAAACAAAATGAAAACTTTGCAGTAACTCCAAAAAAATAAACATTGGCAAAGACAGGCGTAGCATATTTTATACAACAAGTTAAGAAGAATGGATTAAAGCATGTAGTTATCTCTCCGGGTTCTAGAAATGCACCGCTAACAGTTGCATTTACAGAGGATGATAACTTTACTTGTTATTCAATTGCAGACGAAAGAAGCGCTGCCTTTTTTGCAATGGGAATGGCGCAACAACTAAAACAGCCTGTTGCCGTTTTGTGTACATCAGGTTCGGCTCTATTAAATTACGCTCCAGCAGTTTCTGAAGCCTTCTATCAAGAAATTCCATTAATTGTTATTTCTGCTGATAGACCAAGTATGTGGACAGATCAAGGTGATGGCCAAACCATAAGGCAAGTTGGTGCATTAAATAATCACATTCATTTTGAAGCAGAGTTAAACGAAAATGTTTCTTCAGAAGATGAGGTTTGGGAGCTAAATAGAACAATAGATCAAGGTTTTCAAACCGCAACAGTGCTCAAAAGAGGTCCAGTTCATTTTAACTTTCCGTTTACTGAACCGTTATACAATAAAAAAGAGGTTCAAATCCATCCAACCAAACAGATAGAGTTGTTTGAGTTAGAAAAGTCTTTTAATGCTTCACAATTAGAAATACTCTCAAACGAATGGAATTCTTCTGCCAAGCGCATGATAATTGTTGGTCAGCACGCCTTAAGTTTGCCCTTGCAACAAGCCTTAATAGATTTAGCAGAAGATCAATCTGTGGCAGTATTGGTAGAGAATACAAGTAATTGTACGCACAGAACTTTCACGCAATGCATAGATAGAAGTTTAAATAGTATAGCTAAAGAAAAAGAAGTAGACTTTGCTCCCGATATTTTAATTACAATAGGAGGAGCCATTGTTTCTAAAAGAATTAAAAAATTTATCAGAAGAAACAAACCAAAACACCATTGGAGAGTCGGTAAGCAATTTTTGTTTATGGACACTTACCAAAGTTTAACACGCTCTTTTGAAATGGATGCGTTGAATTTCTTCTCACAGCTTAAATTCCCAAGTTTAGAAACAAATGTGTCAAATTACGGTGGAAAATGGAAGCAGCTAGATTTATTGATACAAGAAAAGCATCAAGTATTTTTTCAAGAACCTGTTTACTCAGATTTATCTGTTTTTGAAATCGTTTTAGATTTTATTCCAGAGAATAGTCAGCTTCACATGGCAAATAGCTCAGTTATCCGTTATTGTCAGTTGTTTGATAATGTAGCATCTATTAAACGTTATTGTAACCGTGGAACATCTGGTATAGATGGCAGTACTTCTACAGCAGTTGGTGCAGCTACAGTGAAGCCAAACGAGTTAATTACATTCATTACGGGTGATATTTCTTTCTTTTATGATTCTAACGCACTATGGAACAATTATCTTAGAGAAAACCTAAAAATTATTCTTATTAATAATAGTGGAGGTGGTATTTTTAAAATTATTGAAGGTCCGTCTACCACCAAGGCTTTAGATAAATACTTTACTACCAAACAAGAGCGAAATGCAGAAGATTTATGTAAAGCATTTGATGTAAATTATCTGAAAGCAGAGAGTTTGGCAGAGATTGAAAATCAAATGGAAACCTTCTACAGCAAACCAGAAAATAACCGACCGATGTTGTTAGAAGTGTTTACGCCTTACGAGTTGAATGATAAAGAACTGCAAAGGTATTTTGAGCAGATACGCGTGCTTTAATGAGATTTTAAAGTGTAGGTCTTAAATAGCTATTTGTTTAAGTACAGAATAAACAGAAACTTTACAAAGCTCCGGGAAGTTTTAATTTCACTTTTTTTTACTGATTGTAAGTAATGTATGTTGTAGTGCGTTTTAGGTTATTATACGTTTTGAAACCTTTATGATTTGAATAAGCAGTTAAACAATTGTTTTTTAAGTTACACTTTTTTATCTAAATTGCAGGGTATATTAATTCATTTAAAAATTTGCACGATCAATTTAATAAACCCGCCCTTTTTGTAGAAACAGATCATGGTAATAAATCATACGAATGTACAAATAATGAACAAGCCGTAATGGTTATGAACAGACTAGGAACCTCAGGCTGCGCCGGTTTTAACATCTGGAGAACCTTTGGTTCTTACACACCAGAATTAGATGAGTTGGTGCGCGTTTCTGATTTTATGAACGATGCTTTCGTAACCCACACCTTTGATGTTGGCAATGGCGCTTGGGAACATCAAGCTTCTTTATGGAAGATTAAAGTATCTAATGACGATGGTGCAAAAGAAAAATCAGAATTACGAGAACTTGAATGTATAGTATCTGCGAATAAAACGAAAGGATTTGGGACTTTATATAACAGACAATTTAACGTTCATAATTATGCGGATGCGAACTTCTTAACTAGCTCTGTAGAAACTACTAACTGTAATCTAGGACCTTCCGACCCTGCGACTAATGGTTTGGTTGGATATTTGTTTAGTGAGGGATGGGAACAGAAATCTATTGAGTGGAAAAAAAGAAAAAATTGAAAGTTATTAATTTGAAGAACAATACAGATTATAGAATAAAATATTACGACTATGATACTTATAACTTAAATAATGATAGCAACGGAAACCCAACCGATGAAAAAAGATTGGGTTTAAATTATATGTTGTTTTATGGTTTAGGTTATACATTTGGTAGAGATAAATAAATGAGGAAAAAAGTTTCTTTTTCTAAATTCTTTTAGTCGATAATTGATGAGAAGTGAGTATCTCATACAACCGCCTTTTTGTTATATCTCGTCAAGGAGTGAAAATTAAATCAAATCAATAGACTTCTTCTATAAAGATCTCTTTTTTGATAGTTTGTGGATAGTAAGAATTAAACTTTCTTGTATTATCAACAGCGAGTATAACATCGCAAAATTCAAAAGCCAAATCTACATTGTGGGTAGAGAAAAGCACGAGCTTCTTTTCTTCTTTAGCAATTTTTTTTAGCAGTTTTATCGTTTTTAGTCGGTTGCTGTAATCTAAAAATGCAGTAGGCTCGTCTAACACAATTACTGCAGCTTCTTGCGCCAACGCTTTTCCTATCATGGCTTTTTGTCGTTCTCCATCAGAAATAAGGTGCGAACTTTTACTTTGTAAATTTTCTAAATTTAGAAGATTTAAAATTTCATCTACACGCTGCCTATCTTGCTGGGATAATTTACCCAAAACATTAGTGAAAGGAGCTCTACCTAAGGTAATTAGGTCTTTTACTGATAAATGCTGAACGCCATAGAATTTAGAAGGAACAAAGCTCAAATACGCTGTTTTTTCTTTTGCATGAAGAGCTTGTATTGCAGTTTCGTTCATTCTTATAGTTCCACCCAGTAGTTTTTGTTCTCCCAGTAATGTTTGAAGTAAGGTAGTTTTACCACAACCATTTTTTCCCATGAGTGCATAAACATTTCCGGCTTCTAGCGTTACGTTATCTACTGTAAATAGGCAAGAGCTGTACCCAATTTCGCTATGTGAAAAGTGTATCTTCAAAATTTCTTTAAGATTATCCAAACCACAACAGGAGCACCAATTAATGCGGTAATGGCGTTTATCGGAATAGCAATATGTGCGCTTAGCAGCTGGATGGCACAATCACACAATAAGAGTAAAATGGCGCCTAGCAAAGCACTGCCAAGCAGTAAATAGAAGTGATTGGTAGTTTTAAAGATTAGCTTACTCATGTTTGGAACGGCTAATCCAATAAATGCAATTGGTCCGCAAAGGGCGGTAACTGTTCCTGTTAATACAGCTGTAATACTTATAATTAACAACCTTAATCGTTTAATTTGAACACCAAGAAAGTATGCGTTTTGATCACCAAGTACTAAAATGTTCAACGGTTTTACCAGTAAAAGACTTATAATTGCAGCACTTAAAATTACGAAAGAAAACCAGCCTAATTGTTCAAATTGCACGTTGCTTAAGGATCCGAAACTCCATAGGGTAAACGCTTTAAGCTGATTGGCATCACTATAGGTTTGAATAATGTTAATTAATGCTCCAGAAAAACTACCAAGCATTATCCCAACTAACAATAAAGATACTTTTGAGCGGACGTAAATAGAAGTAAGTAGGATGAGTAACCCAAAGGCCAATGCTCCGATTAATGCACTACTCACAACCCCTAAGTCTGTTGTAAACACTGAAAAACCTGTCATTGTAGCCAATGCAACTAATAAACTCGCGCCAGAATTTAGTCCTAATACATATGGTCCCGCTAATGGATTTTGAAAAAGTGTTTGCATTAATAAGCCCGAAATAGATAAAGCCATACCGGCTAAAATTGCTGTTATTACTTTTGGAATTCTAAAAACGCGGGCCGTAAGCTGTGCATTTTCTTGCGCGTTGAAGTCAAAAAGAGCGTTCCAATAGTCGGTTGCTGTTACGTCTACTTGTCCAATAAATAAGTTACATATAACAACAAGTAGCAAAACAAGTGTTAAGCCAACTAAGCGTTTACTATTTTTTGTGATAACCAATTCTAATTTACTTTGCTATAATAATAAAGTGTTTTATCATCTACTAAATCGGGATGAAACAAGGTAATAAAATCAGCCAAAAGTTTATGAGGAGAAACAGCACTTTGCTCCCAGAAACAATTTTGATTACGTACGTAAGAAAACACATTTCCCTCTTTAAACGCTTTTAAGTGAGCGTATTTAGGGTTTATCTCTTCAATTTCTTTGAGCGAAGCACCCGGTGCATTGATCCAGTTTTCGGTATCGCCGTGGTCTGCCAAAAGCGCTTCAAATTGAAGTTGTAAACTTCCTACTCCTTTTTGATTTTTGTACAAATAATCTAAGTTGGCATCTGCCATAATTTGGGCCATGTAGCTTTCTCCAGCAGGAGCGTTCCAGAAATCGCCCCATACAGAACCTGCTATTATTTTGGGCTGTGCAATGGCTTGTTTTGCCAAATCTTTTAAGGTTTCGTAGCGCAATACTTCTTGGTTAAAATAAGTCGTAGCTTCAGCTTCTTTACCAAACAATTCGCCAAATACTTTTATCCACTCTGCTCTTCCAAGCGGATGTGTTTCTTTCCAGTCATAATTGGCAAAAACGGCCATGTCTGTCTGATAAAGTTGTTGTAATACAGGTACCGACATATCAAAGCCAGCGTGCATTAATAGATTTGGTTTTTGCTGTAAATAAGTCTCAAAATTACCAGAGCCAATATCGCTCACGTTTTTAACATTTAATCTTTTAATTCGCTCAGAGCATACATAGTTATCACTACTAATTCCTACCAATAACGAATTCAGATTTAATTTATCTAGCATACCCAAATGAGTGCTAGATAGTGCAATTACTCGCTTTATTGGAAGTTGTATAAATGAAAAATTAGTACCCTTTATTAGTGGTTTTTCATCTTTGTAGAGGTAGTAAGTCCAATTTATATCGTCTGTTTTTACTTCAATTTTCGTGTAGTTTGTAAACTTAATAATCTCAAAATTTTCGGCATAAGCTAGTTTTACTGTATCGCGCGGATTGAGAACTTTCTGCAAAGTATCTTGCGATGTATTCGGTTCACTTTCGCAACTGTAAAAAGTAAAGAGAACGAGCACCAAAAGTGTATTTAAGAATAACTTTGTTGAGAGTTGGGTAGCAAAAAACTTACTTTTCATACTACAAAATTGAACAAATTATTGCTTGTAAACAGCATTTTCAATTTATAAATAACAAAATGAGTTGTTCAA
>Ga0209138_1000467_pt1 | contig 39757 bp, 31 predicted proteins | sample SaaInl3SG_22_DNA_FD_184645 | JGI IMG/M metagenome (GOLD analysis project Ga0209138, IMG submission 184645) | Marine microbial communities from expanding oxygen minimum zones in the Saanich Inlet - ESP_153SG_22_DNA (SPAdes) (version 2) | ecosystem: Environmental > Aquatic > Marine > Intertidal...
TTTGAATTATTTGTTACCAAGTTACACAAACTACCCAATATGCCATTTCATTCTTGTAATTTTGATGTATGCTTAGATTTAAAATCTTTGGTTTAGTAATTTTTCTCTTCAATTACCTGAGCGCACAGATCAGCCATCCGACGTTAAAGGATTTTAATCTGAAAGGAAAGGTATACCAGTGTATTCAACAGTCAGAATACGGATCAGAAACCTACGAATTTGATTTGGAAGGTAGATTACTTCGTTTAAGCACCCTGCTTGATCAGAATAGGCGAGAGGAAATACGATTCATATACAAGAATGATACCTTAGATCAAAAATGGATCGAAGTGTATCAAGACAATTCCTTATTAAAGGACATGTCCTATGTATTTCATTTCGATTACAGAGAAAATAAAGTAATCGAATGGACGATACGATTAGATGAGGAAAGTGTTTCGAAAACCACTTACTCTTATGACGATAGGTCGAGATTGCTTAACCGATTAATGTCAGATGGAATCGAAGAGGAGCGTTACGATTATCAGTATATAGAAACCAAAGATTCTACAGTGACTCGGATCTTTAAGGACAATGAACTGGTAGAGCGCAAGTGGATTAAGAAAGCGGCCTCAGATCTTAAAGAGCAGTCGATTACTGAAGAATGGAGTCAAGGAATTCTTCTGCGTAAAAATTCCATTGAAAAAAATCAAGACGCTCAAATAATAAAGGAAGAGCTTATTGACTATGTCATTCAAAGTGATACGATTACCACCAACTTACAAAAACAGTTTGCCTACGCTTACGATGAAAATGGTAATATCAACAGTATTGTTACGAGTAATGGTCTTATCAGCAAGCGACAAAATTACATTTATCAATACGACAATCATACCCCATCGAATTGGGTAAAAAGGATCGAGATCCCAAGTAATAAATACATTAACCGAATAATTACGTACCACACAGAACCATGATTTCCAAACAAGAAGTTTTAGATCGTTGTAATTCAAGAAAGAAGGGGACTCTAATGGAAACCTTGGATATTACTTTCGTAGTTATAGATTTTGAGGATCAGTCAATAACTGCCAAAATGCCGGTGACACCATCGGTTCACCAGCCCGACGGTGTATTGCACGGCGGGGCCACCGCTGCTCTAATAGAAACGGTTGGGAGTGTTGCTGTATTTGTTTTTAAACAGACTGAAAATTTGTTGGTGAGAGGAATTGAAATCAGCGCGAATCATCTAAAATCTATAAGGGAGGGCGATGTATTCGCAACTGCTAAACCTGTACACCTCGGTAGAACTACGCAGCACTGGGAAATTAAGGTAACTGATCAAAAAGGTGCTTTAATATCTGTAGGTAAATTACTGACGATAACCCTAGAAAAGAAGTAGTGTTTAAGGAAACCCCTTTGTTACTTTCTAGAATCGAGGAACTCCTAAAAGCGGGTCTTGATTTCGCTTTCTACAGATCTCCAAAAAGTGATCAGGTTGTGCTTTTACAATTAAGAACTATTAAGGATGAAGCGCACCATTCATTTGATGATTTATGGGTGACCTGTCCTTTTTCTACAGAACATGCGCCTTATTACTATCAGGTGCTCTCTGAGGAATCTTTTACGTTAGATTCAAATTTTAGAGATGATCAGTTTAAAACACTAGATGTTCCTAATTCTACTTTAGATGATTATCGTTTAAAAGTCGTTCATGCTATCGATGAGATAGGAAAAGGTTTACTGAGTAAGGTAGTACTTCATACTCAGATAGAAGTAGCATACTCCAGGGAGATACACCGTCTAATCCACAAGGTTTTAGCAGCAGATACTGAAGGTTTTCGATATTCTTTTTACAGTGCAGAACTTGGTCTTTGGATGGGTATCACTCCAGAAGTATTGGTTCATTCTAGGAATAGTGATTTTAAAACGATGGCTCTTGCTGGTACTCGAAAATTGGAAGATTTGGAGGCCAATCCTTTCAGAGAAAAGGAAAGAGCAGAACAAGCTTGGGTAACTAAGGAGATTGTTGAATTATTGAATAAATCTGCTGATTTTATGCATGTAGGAGAAGTGGAGACGGTAAAGGCAGGTAAATTGGCTCATTTACGAACGATTATAAATGGGGAGATAAACCCCGAATTAAATACCGCCGACATTGCAAGGGTTCTGCATCCTACAGCTGCTGTTTGTGGTTATCCGAAACGTTTGGCCTACCGATATATTGAAGAAAACGAAGTGCTTAACCGATCTCTTTATTCTGGTTATTTAGGAAGAGTTCAAAAAGAGTCCTCCTCCCTTTACGTGAATTTAAGATGTATGTCTTATCAAGAAGGGATGATCAAGGTGTATGTTGGAGCAGGAATCACAGCTGATTCTGATCCTGAACTTGAAACTGAAGAGATTCGAATTAAAACTTCAACGTTAGCTTCTATTTTAATGGCTTAGATTACTCTTTGCCTTCTTACCTTTGTCGAACCATGTATAGTTCGATTCCATCGGCATTTTTAATTGTAGAGCTTTTGCGACTTCACGGCGTAAAAGAGGTAGTGATTTCTCCAGGCTCACGAAATGCTCCGTTAACTATTGGTTTTTCTGAAAACAAAGCATTTAATTGTCATTCGATCGTTGACGAACGCTCGGCGGGGTTTTATGGTTTAGGACTCGCGATGGCAAAAAATGAACCTGTAGTTCTCGTATGTACCTCGGGGTCGGCTTTGCTAAATTATTTTCCGGCCATAGCTGAAGCCTACTATAGTGATGTTCCGCTACTTGTTTTATCCGCGGATAGACCGGAACACTTGTTAGAAATTGGGGATGGTCAAACGATTCTTCAAGAGGGTGTTTATGGAAGAATGATTGCTTATTCAACGAGCTTATTATTAGATGATTCATCCGACCAAGATTTTATTAATTCGATTAATAAATCACGTATTGAAGAGTCACTTGTTCAGCTAAAAACCGCACAGCGACCGGTTCATATCAATATCCCTTTTGATGAACCACTTTACCATAAGACCGAAGAACCGCTATTCTCTGTTGAGGCAGAACGACTTAAAATTGAAGATCCGATTGAAGATCCCTTATCGTTAGAGTTTGTTCCAACCAATCGTCCACTAAAGGTCATGTGCTTGGTAGGTACCTTGAGGCCTTCAGCAGAGGAAATTAAATGGCTCACAGACTTACAATCTCATCACTCTGTATTATTTCTTCATGAGAGCCTATCTCAATTGAATTTGTCAGAGACTGTTGACAGTATAGATACCTTAATTGCACCTTTGGAGAAATTGGAGAATTCATCCGACTATTTCAATCGATTATTACCCGATTTGCTAATTACTGTAGGGGGTATGATTGTTTCGAAAAAAATTAAAGCACTCCTTAGATCCCATAAGGATTTAATTCATCTACATCTTAAAGGAGTTCCTGCCAGAGATACCTATTTTGCGCTAAAAGGTTGTTTAAAAATAGACTCACTTAAAAATCTTTTAGATACTCTAGAAATTGACGATTCCTACCAGAAGTATTGGATGAATTATTATAAAGGACTTGAAAAACGTAGAAGCGAGTATATCGAGAACGCTCCTTATTCTGATTTTAAAGCTCATGCCAAAATTTTTAAAGGTATTCCCGAGAGATATGTAATACATATGGCTAATTCTTCGGCCATTCGATATGCACAATTATTTCCAACTGCGAATAATCAGTTTTGTAATCGAGGTACCAGTGGGATAGAAGGTAGTGTTTCAACGGCTGTGGGGTATGCTAAAGGTACTGATCAACCCGTAGTTTTAGTGACCGGAGATCTTAGTTTTTTATACGATTCTAATGCTTTATGGACTCGAGATCTACCTTCTAACTTTAGAATTATCATTGTGAATAACAGCGGAGGAGGTATTTTTAGAATTCTACCCGGAAAAGAAAATAGTTTGCATTTTTCAGAATATTTCGAAACGCGCCATCAGTTTACCGCAGAACATTTGGCTCAACACTTTGATTTCGATTACCATTCTGTCAAAGCGTTAAACGATTTAGAAAATGCCTTAGATTCATTTTTTAATAACTCATCAAAACCGAAGCTTCTGGAGGTAATTACTCATCCTCAAAATAATGAGGCTATTTTATTAAATTACTTTAAAGCGCTCAAATGATTGGTTTAGGACTATATAATGAACTGCAAGCCTCCCATAAAACACCTCAAGGCTGGTATTTTACTGACGAGGAAGGAACCGAGGTATTATTACCTAATGCTGAAATAACGCCAGACCTCGAAGAAGGAGTGACAAAATCCCTCTTTTGTTACCTGGATCATGAAGAAAGACCTGTACTTTCACTTAAAAAGCCAAAAGTGATTCGCGATCATTTTGGTTACTTGAAAATCGCAGATCGTTCAAAGAGTGGATATTTTTTAGATTGGGGATTACAAAAACAACTCTTTCTACCCTACCGAGAATCTTCTGAGGATCTAGAGGTAGGTTCTTCTGTTTTTATCTATTGCTATTTAGACGAATTGTCAGGTCGATTAGTAGCTTCAAAGCGATGGAAGCGATTCATAGAGCCCATTACTGAATCCATTACTCCTGGCACCTCCTTTCAAGCCATTGTTGCTAGTCGCTCTGATTTAGGGTTTGAATGTATTTTAGGGGGTAAATGGTTGGGTCTAGTCTATCACGACAGAGATTCAGCTCATCTTAAAAGAGGGGACGAGTTAACCGTTTATGTGATTCGCCAGCGTGAAGACCTTAAAGTCGATTTAAGTTTACATCCGGTCGGATTAAAAGCCTTAGAGGAGGGCGCAATGAGTTTGTTGAAATTATTAGAGGCCGAACCTAAAGGCTTTCTTCCTATTCACGATAAGTCTTCACCAGATGAAATTTATAAACTTACTCAGATGAGTAAAAAGCTTTTTAAAAAGGCGGTAGGAGGGCTTTTAAAATCCAAAAAAATCTCGATAGAAGCGAGAGGTATTCGACTTCTGCAATAATTTCTAATTAAGGGAGTTTAAGTATATTTACTAATCAAAAATAGTTTCTGTGTCTAAACAACTTCATTCTCTAAAACGTCAAAACAGTCTGCTTTCGTATAGCTTAATGGTGTTATCCTTATTGGTTATCGCTATGGTTTTTTTTGGAAGTCTATCAGAGTGGTTGGTTAAGATTCCGGAGGTTGACACCACTGAAATCACCCGTCTTGAGGAAAAAATTAGTTTGTTAGAAGAAGAAAATACCGAGCTTAAGAAAATTCAAGATTTTTATTTGGCCCGAAATTTAGTGACTTCAGATACCATTTACAGCGTTCAAACGGGTATGTTGCCTATGGAGGCTACCGGTTTAATTTCTCCAGGTTTAGCTAATGGAATCTTTGTTGAAGCTCATCCTTATATGAAATATTCTATCGGTCTATATGAGACTTTAGAAGAGGCAAACGCACTGAGAAGAGGGTTAGTTAAACTTGGTTTTTCAGACGCTTTTGTTGCTTCTTACAAGGGTACTACACGTCTTAAGATTCACCGGGCTGAATAATGAAGCAAACCTTTATTGCTTGGCTAACTGCAGCTCGACTTCGAACGCTTCCTCTTTCACTTTCAGGAATATTTTTTGGGGCTACAGTAGCCCTAGCTATTGAAAACTTTGACCCTTCAGTCTTTCATTGGGCCTTGATAGTAACCATTTCGTTACAAGTCTTATCCAATTTTGCTAATGACTTAGGGGATGGTTTAAAAGGAACGGATAATGAAAATCGAATTGGGCCAAAAAGAGCACTACAAGCAGGTTTATTGTCTGCTCGAGAGTTGAAAACTGGGATTGTAGTACTTGTTATTCTGACCGGGTTAGCGATCTATCAGTTGCTTCAAGGCGCAAATTTAAATAGCACTTCTTATGCCGTTCTTGCAATACTAGGTGCATTATCTATCGTTGCCGCGCTCACCTATACCTTAGGCAAAAAACCTTATGGCTATTATGGCTTAGGTGATTTTATGGTTTTCTTCTTTTTTGGAGGTGTTGCTGTATTAGGTACCATCGTTTTATTTACTCCAAACATTCCGTTTTATGCTATCGGGTACACATTAACAGCGGGCTCATTGAGTACCGCAGTTTTGAATTTGAATAATATGCGTGACCATCAATCAGATAAAGCGTCTGGGAAGAACACTTTAGTGGTTCGAATGGGAGTGGAGCGTGCTAAAATTTATCATTACTTACTTCTAATCACCGCCTATATTGGATTTACCTTTTCAACGATTGCTGTCCTTAGCACGAGTAGTATCTTTTTAGTGCTTGCTTTCATTTTTCTTTTACCTCATATTCAAAAGGTTCGCAAAGTTAAAGACTATAGAAATCTTGATGCTGAACTGAAGAAAATAGCTCTATTCTGCTTTTTGCTTTCGGTGATTAGTTTCGTAATTGCTTATTTCAAATGATGCATTTGGATATTCATAAACACGTTTTGAATTTTAAAATACCTGGTGGTACCTCAAGAGGTGTTTTAACGAGTAAAGACACCTACATTGTTCGTCTTTTTGAGGTAGATCGTTTAGTTGCAATTGCTGAATTTAATCGTTTTGAAGGACTAAGTATTGATCCCCTGTCTTCATACCTCGAAAGGCTTAAGAAGTCTGTGGAGCAATGTTTAGGACTGCTAGATTCTGTAGTTGATCTAAACGATCCCAGAATCGTTGACTTACTTCAGGAAAATTCAGATTATCCATCCATACAATTTGGTCTAGAGCAACTTATTTTAAGTTATCTATCCAATACCTCTCCTTTTCACCTCTTTGATTCTCCATTTTCGAGGGGTGAATCAAGCATTTCAATTAATGGCCTAATCTGGATGGGTGATGCCAATTTCATGAAGGCTCAAATTGAACCTCTCCTAGAAAAGGGGTTCAAATGCCTTAAAATGAAAATTGGAGCAATCAACTTCGACGAAGAACATCGATTATTAAAATCTATAAGAGATCGTTTTAATCATCAAGAGCTTACCCTAAGGGTAGATGCTAACGGTGCGTTTAATCCTGAGTCGGTTTTATCAGTATTGGATGAGTTGGCAGTTTTAGGAGTACATTCTATAGAACAACCTATCAAGGCTGGACAATGGCAAGAAATGGCGAGAGTTGTTGAAGAAAGTCCAATACCTATTGCTTTAGACGAAGAACTTATCGGTTTAAAAACGGTAGAGTCAAGAACCAATTGCATTCATACGATTCAGCCCGATTATCTTATCTTCAAACCTGCTCTAATCGGCGGCTACGGTGCAATCGAGCAGTATAGACATATTCACGATCAATTTTGGATTACGAGCGCTTTAGAAAGTAATATTGGACTGAATGCTATTGCTCAATATACTGCAACCTTGAATCCAACCCTAGAACAGGGATTAGGCACAGGAAGCTTATACACAAACAATTTTGATTCGCCACTACTCGTTACTAATGGGGCCCTGTCTTATCAAAATGAATTACCTTGGAAGATCCAATTTTAAAAACCAACTAATGTTTATACAGCGTTTAGAACAGACCAAAGCATCCTTTTGGAAATTTCTATTAATCCCTGTTTTGTTTTTTGCACTCATGGTCTACAATTTTTGGGTAACCATTAACAGTCCCGTGGATACAGCAACGGCGATGAAACAGATGATTGAATTGTTAGGGTCGACAACTACGCTGTTTGTCATTTTACTACCTCTGGTCTTGGGATTCTGGATAGTATTAGTCTATGGTATTCTCGTTTTAAAGCTACCCGTTGTAAAACAATTTACAGGAAGACACAAAATCGACTGGGGTAGAGTAGGTTTCTCCTTTTTTATTTGGTCGATGGTTGTTTTGGTGTCTGTGCTTGCTGAGTACCTGTTAGCTCCAGAACATTTTGTCGTGCAATTTGATTTCTCAACCTTTTGGCCTTTTTTAATCGTAGCGCTAGTGATGATTCCTTTTCAGACTTCATTTGAGGAGCTGATGTTTCGGGGTCATTTAACTCAAAGCATCGGTTTCTTTTCGAAAAGAAGATTTTGGGCACTGGTCATTCCCTCCGTGTTGTTTGGCCTTATGCACATTGCAAATCCTGAGGTGGAGAAACTTGGGTATGGAATCCTAGCTTATTATATCGGATCAGGTTTCTTCTTCGGTGTCATGACCTTAGCGGATGAAGGAATTGAATTAGCTCTAGGTACTCATGCTGCGAATAATTTAATTGGGGCATTATTGGTCTCTGCAGACTGGACAGCTTTCAATGTTCCTTCGGTACTTAAAGATGTAAGTGAACCTAGTTTTGGAATGGACGCTTTATTACCATTGCTAGTTGTTTATCCACTTATACTCTATGTGTTCTCCAAAAAGTATCAATGGAAGAACACGAAACAAAAATTATTTGGATCAACAGATAACGATGCATTTTAAGCCTTGGAAAATCAATGGTCATCTTATTCAATCTTCTGAGTCTCTAGCTCAATTAGATGAGGAAGTATTTTTTAATGCTCCTGAGGGTTTAAAAATTGTCATTAATCAACTTTACGAGCTTTCTGAGGGTAAAATTCATTCTTTAAGTATTCGCACCTCAGGATCTACAGGTGCGCCAAAAGAGATTCAATTTACCATAGAGGAGTTAGTGGCGTCCGCAGACTTGAGTATTAAGGCGCTCGCGTTGAACGCTCATTCTAACTTATTACTTTGTCTTCCGATAAATGGTGTTGGTGGGCTAATGATGATTGTTCGTACGATGCGTGTGGGGGCAGGGCTAATTACCGTCACACCTTCATCGGTGATACAACCTTCGATGTTTCATCATCAAAAAATACATTGGGCTTCTATGACACCGCATCAATTAGTGAATAGTCAAGAAAGTTTTCAATCTATTGAGAATATTTTGATAGGAGGAGCTCCTTTGTCTGATGCCACACTAGGTAGGTTACTAAAGAAACCAGAACGAATTGTAGAGTCCTATGGAATGACTGAGACCTTATCTCATATTGCCTTAAGAGAGTGCTACCCCAAAAATCATCAGTTTTTCAGTCTATTAGAGGGCATTAAAATTTCAAAAGCGGATAACGGGGCGCTAGTTATTGAAACACCACATCTACGTACCAAAACGCATCTTACTAACGATGAGGTTAAACTTATGGATGAATCTCATTTTATTCTGATTGGACGATTAGATGAGGTCATCAATACAGGGGGAATAAAAATTCATCCGAGGGTGGTTGAAGAGATTTTGAGTTCGAACCGCCTAGAGAAGGAGTTTTTTGTTTGTGGAACTCCGCATCCCGAGTTGGGTAGTCAGATTACCGTAGTAATTCATGCTGAGAAAGATTCTGAATTATCCTCTATGCAGGAATACATCGAAACGTTGGACTGGCCCCAATATCATAAGCCTCGTAAGGTAATTGCAAGAAACTTTGTTTATACAGCTACTGGTAAAATTGACAAAAGGGCTACACTCTAGACTTGGAGTACTCCCATGTTGAAAGTCTGCATTTCGTCATTGTGATTCGCCATATCAATCCCTAGTGAAATTAATTTCCTAGTTTCGACAGGATCGATGATCGCATCAACCCACAACCTAGAGGCAGCGTAGTATGGCGATGTACTTTCCTTATATTTTGATTCGATGTTTTCTAGGAGCGCCTGTTTTTCCTTATCTGAAAGGTTACTTCCCTGTTTTTGAAGTTTAGCCTCTTCAATTTGCAACAGTACTTTAGAAGCCGAACCTCCACTCATCACGGCGATCTCTGCAGAGGGCCACGCCACAATTAATCTCGGATCATAGGCTTTTCCACACATAGCGTAGTTTCCGGCGCCATAAGAATTACCCATAACTATACTAAATTTTGGAACCACAGAATTGCTCACTGCGTTTACCATCTTAGCTCCGTCCTTTATAATTCCTCCATGTTCACTCTTGCTACCTACCATAAAGCCTGTGACATCATGAAGAAATACTAGTGGAATTCCTTTTTGATTGCAGTTGGCGATAAAGCGGGTTGCTTTATCGGCTGAGTCTGAATAAATCACCCCACCAATTTGCATTTCACCCTTTGCATTTTTTTCGATCTTACGCTGGTTAGCCACAATTCCTACCGCCCAACCATCAATACGCGCATAACCAGTGATCAAACTTTTTCCATAAGATTCTTTGTAGGCGAGGAACGAATTAGCATCAACGAGGGCTTCAATGATGCTATGCGTGTCGTAGGCTTCGCTTCGCTTCGAAGGTAGTCGATTGTAAATCTCTTCAGGAGCTATGAGCGGAGACTCACTTTTGATTCGGTCAAAACCCGCCTTTTTTGGTAGTTTTAATGAACCCACTAATTGCTTTAGAATATCTAAAGCCTCTTGGTCATCTTTTGCTTTATAATCGGCAACTCCGGATATCGCATTATGGGTATGTGCACCACCTAGGGTCTCTGCATCAATAGTTTCTCCTATAGCTGCTTTTACTAGATATGGGCCAGCAAGAAAGATTGATCCTGCACCTTCAACCATGATTGTTTCATCGCTCATGATAGGCAGATAGGCACCCCCTGCCACGCAAGATCCTAAAACGGCCGAGAGCTGGGGAACTCCCATAGCACTTAGTTTAGCGTTGTTCCTGAAAATTCTTCCAAAGTGCTCCTTGTCGGCGAAAACCTCATCTTGTAGGGGCAAATAAATCCCAGCACTATCTACTAGATAAAGAATAGGAATTTTATTCTCAATAGCTATTTCTTGAGCTCTGAGATTTTTCTTCGCAGTCAATGGAAACCATGCTCCTGCCTTAACCGTTGAATCGTTTGCAACTACGATGCACAGCCTTCTATTTACATATCCGAGAATGGTGATCACACCTGCAGAAGGACAACCACCGTGATCTTGGTATTGGTTATGAGCGGTCAAAGCACCAATTTCTTGGTAAGGGGTATTCTTATCTAATAAATAGGAGATGCGTTCTCGAGCGGTCAATTTCCCTTCTGATCTTTTCTTTTCAAGACGATTTTTACCACCACCGAGATAAACTTCTCCTAAAATGGATTGAAGTTCTTTAATTGCATTGCGATGATGAATTTCGTTCTCAAGTTGCTTTTTGGTCTTTTTCATAGCCTGCTTATACCGATTTGTACGATGAGCAATAATCCTGTGAAGGTACGATTTATTGAGCCATTTTTACGAACTTTGGGCGCTGCAACAAATACAAAACCATGAATAAAAATACAGTTTTAGCCTACGCTACATTTCTGATGATCCTTATGGGACTGGTGCTTTTAGCCTTGGCTGCATTTAAGTACGATGAGGTTGCCGGATGGGGTTTTGCCACAGTAGGAATCGGTTTTTTTGCCATTGCCTGGGTGTTTAATGCCCTGAAAGGAAGAGTTTAGATTTTAATTTATAAGCTATCATATGTCAGACGATAAGAAGGTAATTTTCTCTATGTCTGGAGTGACTAAGACCTTTTCAGGTGCTCAAACTCCAGTTCTTAATAATATTTATCTCAGCTTTTTCTATGGAGCCAAGATTGGTATTCTCGGTTTAAACGGATCGGGTAAATCGACACTGCTTAAGATTATTGCAGGATTAGATACCAACTACCGAGGGGATGTGGTTTTTTCACCGGGCTACACCGTTGGTTATTTAGAACAAGAACCCACTTTAGACGAGACTAAAACAGTGATTGATATTGTACGTGAAGGTGCTGCTGAAACGGTGGCTATCCTTGATCGATACAACGAAATCAATGACTTGTTCGGACTGCCAGAAGTTTATGAGGATGCAGATAAAATGCAAAAGCTCATGGATGAGCAAGCTCGTTTGCAAGACCAAATTGATGCTAGCAATGCTTGGGAATTAGACACTCGATTAGAAATTGCCATGGATGCGCTTCGCACGCCTGAGCCTGATACTCCTATATCGGTTCTTTCTGGTGGTGAACGTCGAAGAGTAGCATTATGTCGACTTTTATTGCAACAACCGGATGTTTTATTACTTGACGAGCCAACCAACCATTTAGATGCCGAATCGGTATTGTGGTTAGAGCAACACCTTTCACAATACGCTGGAACCGTAATTGCGGTTACGCACGATCGTTATTTTCTAGATAATGTAGCCGGATGGATTCTCGAGTTAGATCGAGGCGAAGGTATTCCATGGAAAGGAAATTACTCTTCTTGGCTAGACCAAAAAACAAAACGTTTAGAACAGGAGAGCAAGCAAGCAAGCAAGCGACAAAAAACTCTTGAACGCGAATTAGAATGGGTGAGACAAGGAGCAAAGGGCAGGCAAACCAAACAAAAGGCGCGCCTAAACAATTACGATAAACTCTTAAGTCAAGATCAAAAGCAACTCGAAGAGAAACTGGAGATTTATATTCCGAATGGCCCACGATTAGGTACCACGGTTATTGAGGCAAAAGCCATTAAAAAAGGTTTCGGTGATCGGTTACTTTATGAAGATTTAAGTTTCAAATTACCACAAGCAGGAATTGTAGGAGTCATTGGGCCCAATGGTGCGGGGAAAACGACCCTTTTTAAAATGATCATGGGAGAATTAACTCCTGATGATGGTTCTTTTGAGGTTGGTGAAACCGCTAAAGTGGCCTATGTGGATCAAAGTCACAGCAATATTGATCCTGAGAAAACCATTTGGGAAAATTTTTCTGATGGTCAAGAACTCATCCTTATGTCTGGAAGAGAGGTAAATTCAAGAGCCTATTTAAGTCGATTCAATTTCTCAGGTAGTGAACAAAACAAAAAGGTTAAACTACTTTCTGGAGGGGAACGAAATCGATTACATTTGGCAATGACTCTTAAGGAAGAGGGGAATGTTTTGTTACTCGATGAGCCTACTAATGATCTGGATGTCAATACATTAAGGGCTCTAGAAGAAGGTTTAGAAAATTTTGCTGGTTGTGCGGTAGTGATCTCTCACGATCGTTGGTTTCTAGATAGAATCTGCACACATATACTTGCTTTTGAGGGGAATTCTTCAGTGTATTTCTTCGAAGGATCATTTTCTGATTACGAGGAGAATCGAAAAAAACGATTAGGTAAGGAAGTGACCCCTACAAGAATCAAGTATAAAAAATTAATTCGTTAACCACTAAAACTTGCCCATTTGGCAAGAATCCTGCTATATTTGCAGCTAGTTAAAGACTTTAAATCAATATCATTATGGAAAAATCAGGATCTAAAGCGTTACCCGCAATATTAGGTATCCTATTTGTAGCCGCTGCAGCATTTGCAATTAGCCTTTACATCAGCGGAAAGAAAACAGAAGAAGCTTTAAACGCAGAGAAAGCTGAAGTTATTCAGGAGCTTGAAGGGCTTAAGTCAGATTATGACAAGTCTATCCTTGAAACTAACGCACTTAGCGAAGAGTTATTAGCTGCTCGTGGAGAGATTGCTAACTATATCGATTCTGTTAAAACATTAAAAGCTGACGTTGCGACATTATCTAGATTCCGTCGTCAGGTTTATCAGTTAAGAAAAGAGCGCGCTACACTAATGGCTCGTTTAGATTCTTTAACAGCAAGTAACATTGCACTTCAATCTCTTAACGAGGCTACTCAAAAAGAACTTGAGCGCGTTGCAGCATTAAATGATTCTATCGTTCAACAGAACATTATTCTTGAGCAAGAGAACCGTATCGCTGCTCAACTTCGATTAGAGTCTCTAAACGTTCAGGCGGTTAAGGTGAAGAACAACGGAAACTTTAAGGATGTTAATCGTGCACGTCGTACTGACAACTTCAAAGTTTGTTTTACAGTTAGAGACAATGCCATCGCTCAAGCAGGAGATAAGAACTTCTTTATCGAAGTTTTAGGACCTGATGGTAACCTAGTTGGACCTTCAGAATCAGTTTCTGTAAACAGCCGCACATTATCAGTTAGTAAGGTCACTGCATTCTACTATGAGAATGACCTTTTAGATGTTTGTGATTATGTGGGTTCTACTACTGGCGAATTTGCTAAAGGAAACTACATGGTTAATGTTTACGACAACGATCTAGAACTTATCGGAACTTCAAAATTCTTCTTAAAGTAATTTTAAGTTTTACCAACCATAAAAAAGGCTCCCATTTTGGGAGCCTTTTTTTATTGCATCTATTTCATAATTTAATGACCGATCATGTCTTCAGGGCGAACAAAACGATCGTAGTCTTCTTCACTTACGTAGCCTAATCGTACGGCTTCTTCCTTTAGAGTAGTACCCCTCTCGTGGGCTGCATTGGCAATTTCTGCGGCCTTGTAGTACCCAATCTTAGTATTCAAAGCAGTGACCAGCATTAGTGAGTTGTCTAAGAGTGTTTTAATTCTTTTGTGATTCGGTTCAATTCCCACCACACAGTTCACCTCAAAACTATAAGCGGCATCAGCAAGAAGCGTTGCAGACTGAAGTACATTCGCGGCCATCATTGGTTTAAATACATTCAACTCGTAATGTCCTTGTGTACCACCAATGGTAACGGCAACATCATTACCCATAACCTGTGCACAAACCATTGTAATTGCTTCTGCTTGAGTAGGATTGACTTTGCCTGGCATGATTGAACTTCCTGGTTCATTTGCTGGGAGTATTAATTCTCCAATTCCAGATCTTGGTCCTGAAGCCATTAATCGTATATCGTTAGCAATCTTATTCAAAGAAACAGCTAACTGCTTTAAGGCTCCGTGAGATTCAACTAGTGCATCATGAGCAGCTAATGCTTCGAATTTGTTATCGGCTGTTATAAAGGGTAATCCCGTGAACTCAGCAATGTATTTTGCTACTAGAACATCATAGCCCTTTGGAGTATTCAAACCAGTTCCAACAGCAGTTCCTCCGAGGGCTAGTTGCGATAGATGATCAAGCGATCGGGTTAATGCTATTAATCCAAAATCGAGTTGGGCTACATAACCTGAAAATTCTTGTCCAAGGGTTAAGGGGGTGGCGTCCATCAGGTGAGTTCGTCCGATCTTAACCACATCATTGAAAGCTTTAGCCTTTTGATTCAAGGCCTCTTTTAACGAATTGATTTTTGGAATCGATTCTGAAACAATTTTTTGATAGATCGCAATATGCATTCCGGTAGGGAAGGTGTCATTAGACGATTGAGACTTATTTACATCGTCATTGGGGCCTAAGGTACGTGTACCCTCGCCGAGCACATTTCCTTCTAAAACATGAGCTCTATTGGCAATTACCTCATTAACGTTCATGTTACTTTGGGTTCCCGAACCTGTCTGCCAAATAACCAAGGGAAATTGGTCATCTAATTTTCCTTCTAGGATTTCATCGCAAACTTTAGCAATCAGATCTCTTTTTGTAGCATCAAGAACTCCTAGTTCACAGTTCGCATAGGCAGCAGCTTTTTTTAAATAGGCAAATCCATAAATAATCTCCCTAGGCATTGAGCCTTGCGGACCAATTTTGAAGTTATTGATAGATCTTTGGGTTTGAGCACCCCAATATACATTCTTGGGAACATGCACTTCACCCATGGTATCTTTTTCAATTCTATATTCCATGATGTGTCAATTTGAAATTCAAAGTTAACCACTTCTGCTATTTTTACCTTGATTTATAGTCTTTTGCTTGCAGCCAAATCTTAAAACATCTTATATTCGCGTTATAAACAAGAATTACCATGATTGAATTTGATCAATACTTAGGATTTATCGCCTTTTTGAGTATTCTAACCATAGGATTTTGGTTAATGATTTTTCTTTTAACCTTTGTGATTCCTTATTGGTTGACAGGTAGTTTTATTGAATTCTTGAAAGAGAAAAGAAAAGAGAAAGAAACTCAGTCTTAATTGACTTAGATATAAAAAAAAGGTCCGGATTTCCGGGCCTTTTTTATTTAGTGTTTTTTGATCTATGGTGTTCCGAATTCAAATTCTTCGCCTCCACCACCTTCTCCCATATCTGGTCTTCGGCGATTGTTTCTCTGACCTTCTTGTTCATTGAAACGATATCTAAAGGTAAGAGTGGCTTGACGCTGTCTCCATTGGTTCTCACTTTGGGTGAACACGTTAAACGTTCTAGTTTCAGAGATTCGTTTTCTCTGATTGAACAAATCACTTACGTTGAATGAAATAGAGCCTTTATCATTTAGAATTTCTTTACTCATTGCTAGGTTCACCGAAAGAACTCCTTTGTTGGTTCCCTGTGGATTTACAGATGGGCCACTGTAGAATGCATTAGTTTGAAAGTTGATTTTTCCTGGTAATGGAAATTGTCCACTAATTCTGCTAAACCAACTAAAGTTCTCCGTGTCGAAATTTTGGGTAATATTTTCTCCTAAACTATTCGTGTATGAGAAGTCTCCTTGCAATTGCTGTTGAAATAGGTTGATATTCCAAGAAAATCTCATACCGCGTTTTGGAGAATATGAGGTGGTTAATTCTCCTCCATATCGGTACTCAGTAGCAAGATTAATAGGACTTCTAAGCTGTACGGGAACACTAACAATTTCTCCCTCGCCTGTGTCGATCTCTATGAAATCCCCCGTCTCTTGTACGACAAACTGGAATACCCCAGTACTCTTGTTATAATAAGCAGAGGTATTCAGCGTTAGCTTTCCAAAGCGCTTCAGGTATCCTAAATCAAAAGCGTTAGAGTACGTTGGGTCAAGATCAGGGTTACCGACAAATAGGTTGGTATTGCTATTTCGTCTTACAAAAGGGTTGATAAACCAAGATCGAGGTCTTCTTAGACGTCTACTATAGCTTAAAGTAAATTGTTCGGTTTCAGAGAACTCATATCCTACAAAAAGAGATGGGAACCAGTTGGTGTACTCTTTTTTGTTATTGTCTTGTCCAAAATCACCGGATGAATTCACGGTAATTGCCGAATTTTCTACACGTAGGCCACCTAATAATGAAACCTTGCCAAATTTGTTTCCTAACTGAACGTATCCTGCGTTTACGTATTCCTTATACACTAGTTGATTACTAGTATTTGGATCTCTAAGAAGAGGGCCGTCTGCCTCTTCTTGAAGCTGCAATTCAAAGTCAGTATAGAAGTCGTTGAATGTACCTCGATATCCAAATTCGAATTGTCCACTTTTGTTTTCGCCAATGGGGTTGACGTAATCGAATTGAAATAAACGATTAATCTGCTGCTCACTGGTATAGGTTGCCTCTGAAGGAATAAAAATAGTTTCGTCGCTTAAAACGCTTTCATTAATTCCGGAGTTGGATAATTCTTCTCCTGTAGAGTATTGAAAATCAGCGGTTAACTTCTGACCATCCTTCTTGAAATCTTTAACAAAATTCGCTGAATATTGATAGGTAACATCGGTTTCTTCCCCTGAGTTTATTCTCAATCTAGAAATAGTTGGGAGTCGATTGCTATCATAGTTAAAAAAGTCTACTGTGCTTAGATTTTGTCCGTCACTGTTTCGGTATAAAAAGGTTTGTGTGAAGGAGGTTTTTTTACCTAAAAGAAGTTCTAGCCCAATGTTTGTGTTGAACCCTTCTCGAATACGATCGTTTCTTCCAAATTCATCTTGATAACTAGCAATACTACCGTCTGGATTGAAATTGGTTTGCAGATTAGAAGAATTTCCTGGGTTATTATTACTTCTGTATGAGGTGTTTGAGAATAAATTGAATGATTTTCTTCTAAGGTTTAAATTTAGGTTACTACCTGTGTTTTCAGGTGTTCCCACATTGACGGTTACTGATCCATTTAAACCTTTGGTTTTTTCTTGTCTTAAAACAATGTTCAAGATTCCTGCAGTTCCTTCTGCATCATATCTAGCGGATGGGTTAGTGATCACCTCTACCTTTTCTATGGCTTCTGCTGGTAGTTGACGAAGTGCATCATTACTGAGGCCTGAAAGGGCCGAAGGCTTTCCGTTAATTAAAATACGTACACTTTCATTGCCTCTAAGCGATATATTTCCCTCTACATCAACACTCACCGAAGGTACATTGTCTAGTACATCCGTAACCGAACCTCCCTTTACGGTGAGGTCTTGGCCCACGTTGTATACTTTCTTATCAAGTCTTAATTCAACGGTGGTTCTCTCTGCAACGACTTCCACTTCTTCAAGCTGTGCAACATCAGCCTCAAGAGCGATTTGACCTAAATCGGTAGAAGCCGTAAGTCTAACATTCTCTTGGGAATAGGTCTTGAATGATAAGAATTCTAAACGAATGTGATACATTCCCGGAAGCGCTTCTACTGAAAATTTTCCTGACTCATCGGTGATACCTCCGGTAACTCGATCAGGCATTCGAACACTTTGTAAAACCAGGGTTGCGTATTCTAGAGGTTGCCCACTATCCTTATCGATTACACTACCAGTAATGGTGATTGGAGTCATCGATGGCATTGGGGGATTAGGCATTTGAGCCTGGGCACTCAGCATTCCTAGGATACTAACAAGTGCAACGAAATAGTGTTTCATTCAGAATTGAATTAGTTCTTCTTTTTTTTCTTTTTTTTCTTCTTTTCTGAATTGTCTTTTAGTTTCTTAAAGTTTCGCTCTTTGAGTTCAATGAGTTTCTCATAGGTAGCAAAAGACAATTCTGTTTTTAATCGTTCGTTTTCTAAGTCATTTAGTTTTCGAAACGATTCAGTTAGTGTCTTCGGGTCTACCTTTAAAATCTGCAGCTCAATTCTTTTTTTCGTGAATTCAAGCAAAATTGATCTCAAAATAGCTTCTTCAAATGGGTCGATAGCTAAGGCTTCCTTAACCTTAACCATTTCAAGCTCCGTAATTTCTTCAGCGGTTAATGGAGCATCGGGCTCAGCAGCTACATTTGTTCTTGGAACACTGCTACGCATTCTTCCCATTCCACTGTAGGGGTTATAACCATAACCACCAAAACCACCCATTCCAAATTGTCCTTGGACACTTTCTTGACTGCCGAGTACCAATAACAATGCCAAAACGATTTTGAAAACGTTAAAATCTTTTTTCATCGGTAAATTTTTAAAATTCATCTTCGGTTTGTTTTTGTCCGTTAGACATGAGAAAGGCTTTTAGGAAAAGATCAATTTCACCATTCATTACGGCTTCTACATTTCCTGTTTCAACGCTAGTACGAACGTCTTTGACTAGTTTGTAAGGGTGCATTACGTAATTTCTTATCTGAGAACCCCATTCAATTTTCATCTTAGAATCTTCGATTTCACGACGGGCTTCCATTCGCTTTCGAAGTTCGATTTCATAAAGTTGAGATCGTAACATTTGCATGGCCGTTGCTCTATTGTCGTGTTGAGAACGTGATTCAGAACAGCTAATTTGAATCCCTGTTGGTTTGTGAACGAGTTGTACTTTGGTTTCTACCTTGTTTACATTTTGTCCGCCAGCACCACTAGATCTAGCCGTTGTAATTTCAATATCTGCAGGATTAACTTCAATCGAAATGCTGTCATCAACCAAAGGATACACATAAACCGAGGCGAATGAAGTATGCCTCTTTGCGTTACTATCAAAAGGAGATATACGCACCAGTCTGTGAACACCGTTTTCCCCTTTGAGCCAGCCAAATGCGAAAGGACCATTAATTTCGATAGTAACCGTTTTAATACCCGCAACATCTCCTTCTTGAAAGTTGAGTTCTTTGACATTGTATCCTTGAGAATTAGCCCACATTAGATACATTCTCATGAGCATGGATGCCCAGTCACAACTTTCTGTACCTCCCGCGCCAGCGGTTATTTGAAGGACCGCAGGTAAATCATCGCCTTCTTCAGAAAGCATGTTTTTAAACTCTAAATCTTCAATTAGTTTTTCGAGCCCCTTTAATGCTTTGTTGACATCTTCTTCGGTAGCTTCTCCTAGAGAGATGAACTCAGAAAGAACCTCTACTTCACCGTATAATTCTTCGGCCTCCTCGAACTGCTCTACCCATGATTCCAGAATTTTGAGCTTCTTCATTTGCTCTTGTGCTGACTTGGGGTCATCCCAAAAACCTGCTACTAGCGTTTTTTCAGTCTCATTTTCGATCGCAATCTTTTTGCCATCTATGTCAAAGATACCTCCTTAACGCACCTAGGCGTTCAAAAAGATCTTTTTGTCGTTCTGTCCGACTCATATCTACTTGGTAAGAATTTCGAAAGCAAAAATACTTATTAGTCTCCTGCTATTGTCTAAAAATTGAATAATTTAAACCCTTCAATCTCTTATCAAATGAAACGACTACAACTTCTAAAAACGTTTTTCCTATTTGTTTTTATTCCATCAGCACTCCTTGCACAAGATTTTAATAGGGTAAAGGATTTAAAGGCTATTCCGGGATTTTTAACGACCTATTACGATGAATCAGAGGATCGATTATTTATGAAAGTGGATCGAATTGAGGAGGAACTATTATACGTTACAGCCCTTAGCAGTGGGGTTGGTAGTAATGATATCGGTCTCGATAGGGGGCAATTGGGTACGACCAAAGTCGTTTATTTTAAAAAGGCCGGTAATAAACTGCTCCTTATTGAACCGAATCAAGATTATCGCGCCCTTAGTGAAAATGCTCTTGAAAAAGCGTCTGTAAATCAAGCCTTTGCTAAATCTGTAATCGCTGGATTTACCATTTTAGAAGCGGCCGAAGATGGATCTTTATTAATCGATTTAAATCCTTTATTGTTAAGAGATGCACATGGGGTTATTGATCGCTTGTCAGCTACTCAACAAGGAAATTATCAATTAGATCTATCTCGTTCTGCCCATCACAGAGAACGTTCGAAATCATTTGAGAAAAACATTTTGATAGATGTTTTATTGACTTTTTCTGGTAAACCTAAGGGCTATGAAATAAGGTCGGTTACACCAGATGCAAGTTTAGTTAGCGTAACTCAAATGCACTCATTTATTGAGTTACCTGAATTGGGTGGTTTTGAGATGAGATCTTTTGATGCACGGTCGGGAGCATATCCCTTCCGTTTCTTCGATTATGCTTCGCCAGTGAATGGAGGAACGGCAAAAGACTTTATTCGCAGACACCGATTAGAGAAAAAAGATCCCAATGCAGCGATAAGCGAGGCCGTAGAGCCCATTGTTTATTATTTAGACAATGGCACTCCTGAACCTGTACGAACTGCACTTTTAGAGGGTGGTCGTTGGTGGAATCAGGCCTTTGAAGCTATTGGTTATAAAGATGCCTTTCAAGTAAAGATGCTACCCGAGGACGCTGATCCGCTAGATATTAGATATAACGTAATTCAATGGGTTCATCGATCGACAAGGGGTTGGAGTTATGGTTCGAGTGTTACCGATCCTAGAACCGGTGAAATATTAAAAGGTCATGTTAGTTTAGGTAGCCTGAGAATTCGTCAAGATTACCTCATTGCTCAAGGTCTTTACAATCAACCGTATAATAAGTTGAGTGTTCATGAACAAACCATGTTAGATATGGCCTTGAACCGTATCAGGCAGTTATCAGCTCATGAAATTGGCCATACTTTAGGTTTTGCGCACAATTTTGCTGCAAGTACCAATGATCGTGCTTCGGTAATGGATTACCCACATCCACTAGTTTTAGAAGGTGCTGGAGATCAATTTGACTTCAGTGAAGCCTATGATAAGGGTATAGGAGATTGGGATAAAGTGACTGTTGCTTATGCCTATAGCGACTTCGGCGATGGTATTGATGAAAATCAAGCGCTACAGGAGATTTTAGAAACTGCGGAGAAGGCAGGGTTGAGATACTTAACCGATTCAGATGCACGACCTGCTGGATCTGCTAGTGCTGCAGCTCATCTATGGGACAATGGGACAGATATTACTGAAGAGTTATATCGTTTACTCGATTTAAGAGCTAAAGCGATTAGTCGATTTTCATTGGATAATGTGCCTGAACATTCCCCCGTGGCAGTTTTAGAGGATGTTTTTGTTCCGCTTTATTTTTCACATCGTTATCAAACCGAAGCGGTGTCTAAATTAATTGGTGGCATAGACTATAGTTATGCATATACTGATGCAACAGAGTTTCATCATCAGGTAAATAGAAAGGAACAAGAAAAGGCATTGAAGGCGCTCATTCGAACGCTTGATCCTGAAACATTAGAGATACCTGAGTATTTGCGTTCTGTTTTTGGACCGAGAACTTATGGATATGGTAGAACTAGAGAATCTTTCGAATCTAAATTGGGAGTAGCATTTGATCCTTTGGCAGCGGCCGAGACTGCAGCTTCAACGACCTTAAAATTCATGTTGCATCCAGAAAGAGCCAATCGGGTTTATCAACAATGCTTATTCGATAAGAATCAGTTATCTCTTCAAGAGATGATTAAGTTGCTCTTAGATGAAACCGTTAGGAGTATGAATTCGAAAGATCCGTATTACAACGCTATTGAAGAGATCGTGGCTTGGCAAACTTTAGATGAATTGATGAAGTTGTCTTCTTCAGACAAGGTTTATCCGCAGGTGACTGAAGTTATTTTGTTAGAAATGATGCGACTTAAAACCCATCTTGAAAATAGCGCGACCGATCCCACTGCAATTTACTTAAGAAAACAAGTAGAACGTTTCATTGGTAACCCTACAGGATATAAGTCTAATGAGTCCTCTGTTCGTATCCCTGACGGGTCTCCAATTGGACAAGAGGTAATGTGTAATTTTAGTTGGAATTAATTAGTGGAGCACCTTTATACACCCCCAAAAGCACCGAAGTACCCCAAAAAATTAGTAAAACATAGTCACGAAAGGGAAGACCCTTTTTACTGGATGTGTGATCGTGAGCATCCCGAACTTTTAGACTATCTCAAGAAAGAAAACGAATATTTTAATCGCGATACGGTGCATCTTGAACCTTTAAGAGAATCTCTTTACAAGGAGATGAGAAGTCGAATCAAGGAGGACGATCGTTCGCTCCCGATTTTTAAAAACGGGTTCTGGTATCAAAGTGAATATCAAGAAGGTAAAGAGTATCCGATTTATTCTCGTTTTAAGAAGGAGAATGGAGAAGGTAGGGAATTGCTATTCGATGTAAATGATTTAGCTTCTTCTTATTCATATTACCATTTTAAAGGACTGAAAGTAAGTCCAAATAATCAACTTGCTTTATATGCTGAGGATACCGTTTCACGAAGACAGTATACTTTAAAAATTAAAAATTTAGAGACGGGTCAGTTATTAGAAGATGTTATCGAAAATACTACCGGAACCGCTTGCTGGGCATCGGATAACAAAACATTCTTCTATGTAAAGAAGGACCCGCAAACCCTCCGCAGTTATCGAGTGTATCGACATCAAATAGGACAGGAATTAGAAGAGGATGAACTCGTTTTTGAAGAGGATGATGAAACTTTTAATGTTGGAATTTTTAAACCTAAAAGCGAAGACTACATTTTCATTGTCTCGTCTTCAACGCTAACTACAGAATATCGATTCATAAAATCGGACGACCCTAACGCACCATTCCGTGTTTTTTCTAAGAGAGAGCGAGGCTTAGAATATAGCCTTGACCATTACCAAGATCACTTTTACTTACTCACCAATAAGGACGGAGCCACCAACTTTAAATTGATGAAAACCTCGGTATTAGCCACCGATAGTGACCATTGGGAAGAATTTATTCCACATCGACCCGATATTCTTCTAGAAGATGTTGAGTTTTTTGAAAAATTTTATGTCCTATCCGAGCGGAAAAGAGGATTGACTTCTTTACAGATTTATGATTGGGAGGATCATTCTTTCTATACGGTTGCCATGGAAGGAGAGACCTATGTTTGCGATATTCATGAAAATCCTGAGTTTAAAACGACTAAACTTCGTTACTATTACAATTCAATGACGCGCCCGGGGAGTGTCTATGAAATGGATATGGAAACCCGCGAAACTCGATTGCTAAAACAGCAAGAAGTATTAGGGGGGTATTCTCCCTCAGATTATATCTCTGAACGAGTTTGGATAACGGCTAGGGATGGAGTTTCAGTGCCTGTATCTCTGGTAAAACATAAAGACACCCCGAAGAATGCACCAACGCTGATCTATGGATATGGTTCTTATGGGCACACTATCGATCCTTATTTTTCTTCTACAAGGCTCTCTTTACTTAATAGAGGTTTTGTATTTGCTATAGCTCATATTCGTGGTGGAGAATACCTTGGTCGAGAGTGGTACGAGACCGGTAAGTTAGAATTAAAGAGTAACACGTTTAATGACTTTGTTGACGCTTCAAAGGGGCTTGTTTCTTTGGGTATCGCTAGAGAAGATCGTTTGTATGCTATGGGAGGTTCGGCTGGTGGACTTTTGGTTGGTGCGGTAATCAACACAAACCCAGAATTGTATCATGGGGTAATTGCGGCGGTTCCTTTTGTAGATGTAGTGACTACAATGCTAGATGAGGATATTCCATTAACCACGGGTGAGTACGATGAATGGGGAAATCCTAACGATCCTAAATACTACGAAGTGATGCTGTCCTATTCTCCCTATGATAATGTTCAACCACAAAAATATCCCAATATCTATGTATCTACTGGTTTTCACGACTCGCAAGTGCAATATTGGGAGCCAGCGAAATGGGTTGCGAAGCTTCGTGAATGCCAACTAGCGGACCATAAAATTTATTTAGATACTAACTTAGAAACGGGTCACGGTGGGGCTTCGGGTCGATTTGAGCAATTAAAAGAACTCGCTAAGGAATATGCTTTCATCTTAAACCTGTGTGATCCCTCACTTTGTAGAGTTTAATTATCTTTGTGATAAATTTTTGAATTTGTTCTCATTTTTTAAAAAGAATAGAAGCGTTCAGGCATCTGAGTCAATCTTAGACTTAGTAGGTAATACACCGCTTGTAAAGCTTCAGAAAGTCACTGCAAACTATTCAGGTCAATTCTACGCTAAATTGGAGTGGTTTAATCCGGGACAATCTTCCAAAGATCGAATCGCATTATCCATCATTCAAAATGCCGAAGCTAAAGGATTGATAAAGCCAGGTAGTACCATTGTAGAAACCACCTCGGGAAATACTGGTTTTAGTTTAGCCATGGCAAGTATGGTTAAAGGATATAAATGTATCCTAGCAGTAAGCTCTAAATCTTCACAGGATAAAATCGATGGTTTGAAAGCCATGGGAGCAGAGGTACACGTTTGTCCTGCCCATGTGGCAGCCGACGATCCTCGATCTTACTACGAAGTAGCCAAAAGAATCCACGCAGAAACTCCGAATTCGATCTATATCAATCAGTACTTCAATGAACTGAACACGGAGGCACACTATAAGACCACTGGACCTGAAATTTGGAAGCAGACCGCTGGTAGAATCACACATTTAATTGCCTGCAGCGGTACAGGAGGTACCATATCTGGAACGGCTAGGTACCTGAAAGAAAAAAATCCAAGCATTCAGATCTTGGGGGTAGATGCCTACGGATCGGTGATTAAAAAATATCACGAAACCGGTAAGTTTGACGAAAATGAAATTCATCCTTACCGTATTGAAGGTCTAGGTAAGAATTTAATTCCTAGTGCTACTGACTTTAGTGTGATTGACACCTTTGTTAAGGTTACCGATAAAGACGCCGCCCTAGCTGCTAGAAATCTTGCTCGAACTGAAGGTATTTTTGCTGGGTACACATCAGGTGCTGCACTTCGTGCTACTGAGCTGTATAATGATCAAAATATATTTGATAAAAATAGTGTGGTAGTCATTATTCTACCTGATCACGGATCGCGCTATTTGAGTAAAATTTACAGCGAGAAGTGGATGAACGAACAAGGTTTTATTAAAGAGGAAGAATTTGTGGAGTCTTCAGAAAAATCGGCGATCACAAATTCATAGTAAAATTCTAAGGGTAATTGTTTAAATCTTACTTTTGCCCCATATTTTCATAACGTTATAGATATATGAGAGATTTATTTGATCGAATCATCGAGAATAAGGGTCCATTAGGAAAATGGGCGTCACATGCAGAAGGATACTTTGTGTTTCCAAAACTAGAAGGGCCTATTTCGAATCGAATGAAATTTCAAGGAAAAGAAGTACTTACTTGGAGTATCAATGACTACTTAGGACTAGCTAACTTAGATGAAGTTAAGGCGGTAGATGCTGAAGCTGCTGCTACCTATGGCGCGGCTTACCCAATGGGGGCTCGTATGATGAGTGGTCATACTGATTTTCATGAGCAACTACAAAACGAACTTGCCGCTTTTGTAAATAAAGAGGCGTCTTACTTACTAAACTTCGGTTATCAAGGTATCATGTCTGCGATTGATGCTTTAGTGTCTAAGGACGACATTATTGTTTATGACGTTGACTGTCACGCCTGTATTATTGATGGTGTACGTCTTCACATGGGTAAGCGTTTTACCTTTCAACACAATGATATTGAAAGTTTAGAGAAGAATTTGGAGAGAGCTACTAAGCTTGCTGAACAACAGAATGGAGGTATTCTCGTAATTTCTGAGGGGGTTTTTGGTATGCGTGGTGAGCAAGGAAAGCTGAAAGAAATAGTCGAGCTGAAGAAGAAATTCAAATTTAGACTTCTAGTAGACGATGCACACGGTTTTGGTACCTTAGGTGCAACAGGGGCTGGTGCTGGTGAGGAGCAAGGAGTTCAAGACGAGATTGACGTTTACTTTGCAACCTTTGCTAAATCACTTGCAGGTATTGGAGCATTTCTAGCGGCAGACCAAGAGATTATTGATTACTTAAAGTACAATCTAAGATCTCAAATGTTTGCTAAATCATTACCGATGATTTACGTAAAAGGAGCTCTAAAGCGATTAGATATGCTTCGTTCTCGTCCAGAGTTAAAAGCAAAGCTTTGGGAGAATGTAAATGCCCTACAAAGTGGATTAAAAGAAAGAGGTTTTGATATTGGAACTACCTCAAGTTGTGTTACTCCGGTCTACCTGAATGGAAGTATCCCTGAGGCAATGGCGCTTGTTAAGGACCTACGTGAAAACCATGGTATTTTCTGTTCTATCGTAGTATACCCGGTAATTCCTAAAGGCTTGATCCTACTTAGAATGATTCCAACCGCTACTCATACCCTTGAGGATGTAGCAATTACTTTAGATGCTTTCTCAGCAATACGTGAAAGATTAGAGAATGGAACTTACAAAAGACTTTCGGCAGCTGTTAGCGCTGCAATGAATGAATAACTGAGATATCAGCGAAAAAAAAAGGAGGCTAATGGCCTCCTTTTTTATGTCAGCAATTTTTTCATTGTTTGTCGTTTTTGGGTAGTGGTAGTATTGAAATTAACCCACAAACGATGGATTGCATGATTGTCTTCTAATTCTGGGGTTCGATGGCACATTTGAATCCCCCTTTTATCAAACTCACGTTTAAACTCGGTGAATAGAATAGCGGTAACCCCTTTTGATTGATATTCAGGAGTAATCCCAATCAGATAAAAGGTGACATCCTTTGAAAAGTATTTTGCCCATAATAGATGGATGAACCCAAAAGGAAATAATTTACCATTTGCCTTTTTGAGTGCTTTTGCAAAAGATGGCATGACAATAGCAAATGCAACAATTTTATCATTAGCATCAACCACAAATTTGATATACTCCGGGTTGATAAATGAAATGTATTTTTCTTTAAAAAACTTTTTCTGTCGTTCTGATATGGGTACGAAAGAAGATAGCTTGCTGTAACTCTCATTAAAGAGATCAAACATTTGATCCACTTTAGGCATTAAATCCTTAGTACGCTTGAAATTTACGGGCCTAAGATTATATCTTTTTTGTATAACCTCACTAAAACCAGCAAAGAACTTGGGGTCTGCGTTTTCGGCTGGGAATTCACTTTCTACGTATCCCTTTTCCTTTTCTAACCCATAAGCCTTGTAATGATCGATATAGTAGGCATGATTATACCAGGTGATCATGGTACCCATATTTTCAAAACCTTCAGTCATTACTCCGACTTTATCTAGGTTTGAGAAACCCACAGGACCTTCCATGAACTCCAATTGATTCTCTTTCCCTATCTCAGTTACCTTATCAAGTAATGCCTTAGATACCTCGAGATCGTCAATAAAATCAAACCATCCGAATCTCATTTTCTTAAGGCCTTGCTGGTTTACTTCTACATGATTGATAATAGCTGCAACGCGCCCAACAATTTCATTATCCTTTACCGCAACGAAAAACCGCGCATCGGCGTGCTCAAAAACCGGGTTAAGAGTTTTGTCGAAACTACTAACCTCGTCATTGATGATCGGAGGAATCCAATAAGGAGTATTTTTATAAAGCTTAAAGGGAAACTTTACAAAATCGACGAGTTCTTTTTGTGTCTTTAATTCTTTGATCGTAATCATAGCCCTAAATTAGCTTAAATTCAACGTAATTCATGGCAAACGAATCTACATCGACCTTTAAAATGTCCACTTTTTTTAAAACCCATGGAATAGCACTTCTTTCCTTTCTGCTTATATCCTGCGTTTTTTATTACCCTGCCTTACAAGGAAAAGTACTCGAGCAATCTGATATTATTCAGTATAACGGAATGGCACATTTGCGAAATGAATTAAGAGCTGCAGGAGAGGAGTCGTATTATACCCAAAATGCTTTCGGTGGTATGCCTACTTACCAACTAGGTGCTCAATATGCCTATCAGGGAGTAAAAACACTAGATCGTATTATTCGATTTTTACCTCGCCCTATCGATTATTTATTTCTTTATCTGATATCCTTTTACCTCTTACTATCGAGTTTAAAGATCGATTTTAGACTTTCCATGTTAGGATCAATAGCCTTTTCTCTAGCTACCTACCATCTAATTATTATTGAAGTAGGTCATAATGCTAAGGCACATGCTATTGGCTATTTTCCATTAGTTCTGGCTTCATTGCTATACTTGTTTCGTTCGAGAAAGTTCATTCTACCTACACTATTTTTAACCCTTTCAATGGCTTTAGAATTAGTAGCTAATCATTATCAAATGACTTACTACCTTTTTATGCTTATTGGAGTGTATCTGCTCTTTAAAGCATACGAGGCTATTACTGCGAAAGAAGGAGTGGTGTATTTAAAAAGGATAGGAGTTTTTATAGTTTCTATACTCTGGGCAGTGCTTCTAAATGCTTCTACGATTTTTGCAACACGACAGTACGCCCAGTTTAGTACGCGATCGACTCCAGAAATTTCACTAGAGGGAGCATCGACCAATTCTGGATTAAGTTTTGAGTATATTACCACCTATAGTTATGGGATTGCCGAGTCTTTCAATCTTTTCATCCCAAGACTTTTCGGTGGATCCAATAGTGAACCATTGCCAAAGGGAAGCCACTTGGAATTACTTTTAAAAAAGTATAATGTTGGCCCAGCAGAAATTGAAAATTTCACAAGTAGTGCTCCTCTGTATTTTGGTAGTCAGCCGATCGTTGCTGCTCCTGCCTACCTCGGAGCTTCGGTATTGTTTCTATTTATTTTAGGCCTGATTACCTTATCCTTTAAAGATTACAAATGGCTGTATATTGCTATGCTACTGGCATTATTGCTTTCGTTCGGAAAGAATCTGAGTTTTCTAAGCCATTTATTTGTTGATTATTTTCCGCTTTATAACAAGTTCAGAGCAGTTTCCTCAATTCAGGTGATACTCTCTTTCTCGGTACCGATTATTGCCGTTTTGGGGTTAAGAAAGTGGTTGTTATCTCCAAGTACCCAATCGTTAATCAGGGCCTTAATGATCAGTCTTATCATTATTGGCGTGGGTTCCCTATTGCCATTTATACTCGGATTTTCGAGTGTAAATGATATCAGTTACGAAAGTGCTTATGGTCCAGAATTTATGGATGCGTTACGATCGGATCGAACCGCACTTGCTTTAAAAGATTCGCTTCGATCTTTTCTTATCATTTTAGTCGCTTGTGCGGTTCTCTACCTATATTCAAAACGATTAAAACAATTCCTTATTTATTTGGTTCTAGGTGTAGTATTGCTTGATTTAGGTGGAGTGGCTTATCGGTACACTTCAGCGGATCATTTTCAATCGAAGCGGGAATTTCAAAACCCAATTCCTCTCACCGATGCGGATAAAGACATTCAGTCAGATAGCACTTACTACCGAGTATTTAATCTTAATGAAGGACTAAACGGTGCAACTACGTCCTATCACCATCGGTCGATTGGCGGATATCATGCAGCGAAGCCCGCTTATATTAGTCAAATATTTGATTATCACATCGCAAACGAAAACTATGAAGTATTAGACTTATTAAACATCAAGTATCTAATAAGTAACGATGAAGAGGGTAGAAGAATAGCCTCTAGTTATCCGAGTTCAAAAGGACCTGTTTGGGTAGCTAGGTCCATTGATTATCAGTCTTCTTTAAAAGAAAGTTTTTTGAATTTACCGCTAATCAGTCAGTCAGAATCGATAGAGATCAATGAGCCATTCTCATTCGATTATGAAGAGAATCGAACGCTTAGTGAATCTGAATATGTAGAAGTTAGTTCGTTTAAAGAGAACCAGATTAGTTATAGCTACCGATTAGATTCACCGGCATTCGTGGTATTTTCAGAATGGTACTATTCACCTAGCCCTGAAGATTGGGTTTTAAGAACTAGCAAGGGCGAATCTCTTAAAATATATAGAACGAATTATTCTTTTATGGGGGCTATGCTTCCTGAAGGTAAAGGAGAAATAATCTTAAGCTTTGAGCCAAAGATTGTTTCACAAACCTTATGGATTCGAATCATTGCTCAAATTGGACTTTTGGTTCTAATTTTAGTTGCTATCATAGTATATCGTGGGAAAGCTGAATAAAATTATCCTGGTTTCTTATTACTGGCCACCGTCTGGAGGTCCTGGCGTTCAACGCTGGCTTTCGCTTGCCCATCGGATTCAAGATTCGGGTATGGATTTGACAGTTATTATCCCTGAAACACCTTTTTACCCACAAATAGATGAAGGTTTAGCTGTTTCTATTTCAAACCAAATTAAGGTGGTAAAAGTTCGGTCGATAGAACCTCTGCGATGGATCAATCGACTTTCATTGGGTAAATCAAAACATTTTTCAAAGGGTTTAATCTCTAATGAAAATAGATCCTGGATAAAGAAATTAGCATTTTGGTTAAGAGCTAATTACTTTTTTCCCGATGCTCGTCTATTTTGGAGCAAGGCGGTGATCCAATACCTAAAAAAGGAGATAGAGGGGCCAATCACTCTTATTACTACTGGACCTCCTCATAGTGCACATTTGGTAGGTTTAAGACTAAAGGGACTCTTTGAATACATAAAATGGATTTCAGATTTGCGAGATCCTATTGCAGATCTGGGATATCTGCAATTACTCCCATTAACCGAAAATACTAAGAGCAAACATCAACGTCTTGAAAAATCGATTATTAGCCAAAGTGATGCCATTGTAACCACTAGCTTTTCGTTAACTAAACATTTATCAGAGCGATACAAAGAATACAGCGGAAAGATAAAATGCATCACTAATGGATATGATGGGAATCTTGTCGAAAATGATCATGCTCCTGAAGGATTCTATTTGGTTCATTCAGGCTCACTTTTTGCTCATCGTAATTCAGTAAATCTTTGGAAAACGATAAGTGAAAGGATTAAGGCTAGTAAAGATTGGAGGGTTCATTTGAAAATCTTTCTAGTGGGAGAGGTCTCTAAGGAAGTCAAGCATATTCTGATTAATCTAGGTCTAGAACCCTATGTGGAGTTTTTAGGGTATCAAACCAAAGAATATTGTGAGCAATTAGAGAGAAAGGCAGCCTGTTTACTTCTTCTTGAATCTTCAGTTGCTGGATATAATTACGCGATTCCCGGAAAATTATTTAATTACCTAAAAGCTAGAAGACCTATTTTGGCTATTGGCCCTGAAAATTGGGATGTTCAGAAAATTTTAGATTCTAAAAATCTACATTTAGTTACTTCTGATAGTAAGCTAGCCGTAGGTTCGTACCTAGACCTCATATTTTCTCGGTACCTTTCCAATGAGAGTATGATTATAAACAACGACATTTCTACGTATAGCCGTTCTTTTGCTACAGAGCAATATGTAAAACTTATAAAGGCGTTATGAATAGAACTTCTATTCAATCGAGCGGACTAACCCTTTTTGGCTTTATTCTTGGAGCATTAAACACTCTTGTACTTTATACCCGATTAGTAGGTGTAGAACAATACGGTACGATTGCTTTTATTCTAGCCTCAGCTACGCTCATTTCACCCTTTATAAGTCTAGGTATGCCTCAAGGGCTACTCCGATTTTACGATTCGATTACCCCTATTGAAAGGCCCCGTTTATTAGGTTTTGCTATACTTGCAATCACTCTGATTAGTTCAATTTTATTTGGTGTCGTTTATTTCTTTCATGGATGGTTAGGCCAATACTCCGAGGCTATCAATAATCTCTCCTTATATGAGTCTATCACGATCTTGGCTATTGCATTATCAATGGGAGTGTTCGAGCTTGGCTTTGCTCTGGCTAAGCTTCAATTTAGACCACGATTCGGTGTTTTTTTAAAAGAAATATATCCTCGTTTACTGATAACGCTATACCTGATTCATCTTATTTGGTCTGATTTTAATTGGAGAGGGTTTATTCTGTTTTTATTAATGAGTTATTTAACCCGAGCACTACTCATATGGATTACAGCCTTAAAAATATCGGGAATCTTACCCTCCTTTAATTTCAAAGGTTTAAGGTTGAATAAGATACTTAGCTACTCGTTGTTGGTATTATTAGGGAGTTCTTTAAGTCTGTTCTTTTTAGAGGTAGATAAAGTAATGCTATTCGAATTGATGACTGCCTCTGAGGTGGCTAATTATACCGTAGCTGTTTTTATCGCAACCACCGTTGCAATTCCGTTTAGAGGTTATTTACCCCTATATGGCCCTAAGACGGCCAGATCATACCACCTAGATAGCAACTCGTTTCCTATCGCTGATGAATTAAAAAGTGCTAACGATCAAATTTTGGATCTTAGTTCACTTATTGTTTTATTGTTGTTGGCTGCATTGCCTTTGATTCAATTCGTTCTGCCCGCTGAGTTCGAAAAGGGGTTTGACTTAATCCCTATTTTAATTTTTGCCAAATTTATCGACGCTATTTCAGGATTGACCACGCCGCTATTTCAATACTCTAAACTTTATTCAAAGTATCTGGTTTTAAGTATTTTGATGTTTGCTCTACTGGTACTTACCAACCTTTGGATGATCCCGTTATATGGTCTTAAAGGTGCCGCTTTTGCTACCGCGCTAATATTTTGTGTTTTCTCCGCATTAAAACATTGGTTGGCATGGAGATGGTTTCGAATAGTTTTGGTAAGCCGAGACTACTTCTGGCCAATCCTATCGATTGTTTTATCCAGTTTGGTATGGATTCTAATCGAATCCTTAGCGATTTATGTTTCTATCGGATTATTAGCGATTTTTCTAATACACCTTAACCAAAAGGGGAAACTTCGAGAATTTTTTAAATCTTTAATCTAAGGTACTCAGCGGTAAACGAATCCTTAGACAGTGCTACTTCTTCAGGAGTTCCAACGGCGAGTAGTTGTCCACCTTTAGTTCCTCCCACCGGTCCTAAATCAATGATATGATCGGCACATTTTATAAGATCAAGATGGTGTTCGACAACAATAACCGTATGTCCGTTCGCAATAAGAGCAGTAAATGAATTTAAAAGGAGCTTGATGTCGTGAAAGTGTAATCCTGTGGTGGGTTCATCAAAGATGAAAAGGGTTCGTGAACTATTATTTCCTTTACTTAGAAATGATGCTAGTTTAATTCTCTGAGCCTCACCACCAGATAAAGTGGCAGAAGACTGCCCGAGCTGAACATACCCAAGGCCTACATCGATTAGCGGTCTAAGCTTTCTAGCAATCTTATACTCACCGTGAGTTTCAAAAAAATCATAAGCTTCTTGCACCGTGAGTTTTAAAAGATCGTGAATATTCTTTTCTTGAAATTGAACTTCAAGAACCTCTTCTTTGAATCGAGTTCCTTTACAGGCCTCGCAGGTGAGCACAACATCTGCCATGAACTGCATTTCCACGGTTACCTCACCGTCACCTTTGCATTGGTCACAACGTCCACCATCAATATTAAAAGAGAAATGTTTTGCCTTGAATTGATTAAGCTTGCTTCTCTTTTGACGTGCCATTAATTCTCTTATGTCATCATACGCCTTGATGTAAGTGACTGGGTTCGATCTTGAAGAACGTCCGATAGGATTTTGATCGACCATTTCAATGGCTTCAATTCTATGTAAACTTCCACCGATATGATCGTGTTCCAAGGCTTTAGGACCATGACCTTGAAGATGTTTTAAAAGCGCAGGATAAAGAATACCTCTAATTAGAGTACTCTTTCCGCTACCTGAAACACCAGTTACAACGGTTAGGCAATCTAATGGAATGCTTACATCAATGTTTTTTAAGTTATGCGCACGTGCTCCTTTGATGTCGATAAAGTACTTAGGCTTTATTCGCTTTTCAGGGACTGGTATTTCTAATCTTCCGGTTAAGTATTTGGCGGTAAGAGCGTCTGATTGTAAAAATTGTTCAGGTGTTCCTTCGGCAACCACTTCACCTCCTAAGCTACCGGCTAATGGTCCAATATCAATGAGATAATCGGCTGATTTCATGATATCCTCATCATGTTCCACTAAAATCACGGTGTTTCCTAAATCTCTAAGGTCTTGCAGAACTTCGATGATTTGATGTGTGTCCTTCGAGTGTAAACCAATAGTAGGTTCATCGAGAATATACATGGATCCGACAAGGCTACTTCCGATAGCATTTGCAAGATGTATACGCTGGCTTTCACCACCCGATAAGGTACTTGATTTTCTGTTAAGGGTTAAGTAGCCCAATCCTACCTTTACTAGGTATTCTAATCTAGAAGTGATCTCGATGATTATTCGCTCGGATACCGCTCTATCATGTTCGTTTAGATTGACGGCCCTTATCCAATCGAGTAAATCCTCAGCAGGCATCAATAGTAGTTCGGCAATACTTTTGTCAGCAACCTTTACGTAAGAAGCTTCTTTGCGAAGACGTTTACCTTCACATTCTGGACACTCTGATCGACCGCGATATCTAGAAAGAAGTACACGATTTTGAATTTTATAGTTCTTTTCTTCGATTTTATCGAAAAATGCATCGATTCCTGTGAATAACTTTCGCTCTTTCCAAATAATCAATTTCGATTCATCGCTAAGCTCAAACCAAGGCTTGTGGATGGAGATGCCAACGGATGAGGCTTTGGCTATAAGTTTATCCTTATACCTTACAAATCGATCGGTATTCCATGGAGCAATGGCTCCTTCATAAATTGACAATCCGGTATTAGGAATTACTAGGGTAGGGTCAATACCAATTAAATCGCCGTATCCTTCACATTTTTTACAAGCCCCTAATGGATTATTGAAACTAAACAGATGAATACTAGGCTGATCGAAAGTGATACCATCCTTTTCGAAACGATCATTGAATTGCTGTTTCAAACCAGTATCCATTGATTCAATGTGTATAGTGCCTTTACCTTCGAAAAAGGCGTTGTCCACTGCTGCTGAAAGACGATTTTTAAAATCGTCATCTTCCTTTCTGACGATGATTCGGTCGACTACCAACTCGAAATCCCCTTTAAAATTCTCCGGTAATTGATCAATTCGATAAACCTTATCCTGGTATTTCACTCGAGCAAAGCCTGCTTCTGAATATAATTGAGCAAGTTTATGAGCCTCTCTTTTCTCTCCAGTATGTATGGGTGCAATAAGTAACCATTTAGAGCCCTCCTCCTGGGAAATTACAAAATCAACAACATCAGAAACCGTATCACGTTTGACAAGTTCTCCAGAAATAGGAGAGTAGGTTTTACCAATTCTAGCGTATAAGAGCTTTAAGTAGTCGTAAATTTCTGTAGTCGATCCGACAATTGAACGAGGATTTGAGTTGGTCACCTTTTGCTCAATGGCAATTGCTGGGGCTATACCTGTTATATGATCCACCTTTGGCTTGTCTAACTTTCCTAAGAATTGTCGTGCATAGCTTGATAAACTCTCTACATATCTTCGTTGCCCTTCAGCGTAGAGAGTATCGAAGGCTAAAGATGATTTACCAGAACCCGATAGACCAGTGATTACGGTAAAACTATTGTGAGGTATCCGTACATCAATATTTTTCAAATTATGGAGTCGAGCTCCTTTGATGTGTATGTGACTAGCTTTCAAGACTTCGACTTTAAATACTGATTGATGACTGATTTTCTACCGATGGTCTTAGTGATGATGTCTGCTTCCAAATTCCATCCTCGAGCCGGAGAGTATTCCCGTCCGTACCAAATAATCTGTAGATGGAGATCATTCCATTTATCTTTTGGAAAGATACGCTTTGCGTCTCTTTCGGTTTGAACCACATTCTTGCCGTTCGAGAAACCCCAACGATACATTAATCGATGAATATGCGTGTCAACAGGGAAGGCTGGTACTCCGAAGGCTTGCGAAACTACCACACTTGCAGTTTTATGACCAACCGCTGGTAATTGCTCTAATGCCTCTAAATCATTGGGTACTTCGCCTTGGTATTTATCGATGAGAATTTGAGATAATCCGTGTATACCTTTGGATTTCATTGGAGATAATCCAACCGGTTTAATAATCGCTCTTATTTCTTCTACGCTCATCTTTACCATATCGTATGGATTATCGGCCTTTTCGAAAAGGAGCGGAGTGATCTGATTAACGCGTACATCTGTACTTTGTGCTGATAACAGAACAGCAACTAATAAAGTATAGGGGTCTTTGTGATCAAGAGGTATAGGAATTTCAGGATATAATTTTTCAAGGGTTTCCATACAGAAATCCACTTTTTCACTCTTAGTCATAAATCGGTAACTTTATAACAAAAATAGTTATGAATACACTTAAAGTAGGAGATAAGGCTCCTGAATTTCAGGTTTTAAATCAAAATGAAAACCTTAAAAAAAGTTCTGACCTAAAGGGAAGGGCTTATATTCTTTTCTTTTACCCTAGGGCAAGTACTCCAGGATGTACTGCCGAAGCATGCAGTTTAAATGATAAATTTTCAGAATTAAGGAAAGAAGGATTTGAGATTTTCGGCGTAAGTGAAGATACTCCTACAAAACAAATGAAGTTCAAGGAAAAATATGGGTTCACCTATGACTTACTTGCCGATACTGAACATCAGTTAATTGACGCTTATGGCGTATGGGGCCCTAAAAAGTTCATGGGGAAAGAATACGATGGACTTCATCGTACTACATTCATTGTAAATGCTGATGGAATCATTAGTCATGTAATCAGTAAGGTTAGAACCAAGGATCACGCAGACCAAATTCTTGAACTCTTAGGATAGAATATTCTTGTAAGGGAAAATCTCTTCTGAAACTTTAATGTTTTTGAAGAGGTTTTTTTCTTTGATAATATCTGCAATTCCTTCAGGTAGCATCTCTTCCCACCCTGATTGATTGTCAGCAATTTTTTGAAGTATTTCTCTTGAAAAGATGTCTAGATTTTTCTCATCGAAATCTTCAATGTCCTTCACTTTACCGTTGTGTTTAAAGAATTTATAGAGATCTTTCATTCGAGGGTGAACCTTGATATTATCACTATTTAAAATAGCACCAGTACTTGGGTCTTTCATAGGATAGAGGTAGACCTTTACATTCTTGAAGAACAACTTTCCAAATGCCTCTAGAATTCCTCCACTTAAGTGTCGATAATACTTCTCGTCAAATACATCTATAAGGTTGTTTAGCCCCATCGTTAAACCAATGCGGTTTTTAGTGTATTTGTGGAAGTATTCAACTAGTTTATAGTATTCTTGAAATTTTGAAATCATTACCGTATGCCCTAGTGAACTCAAAAGTTCTGCTCGAGCTAGAAAGTCTTTTTCATCGATATCACCATGTGCCTTAAGGTTATCGAGAGTAATTTCGAAAATCACCTCGGTATTCTTTTGATTCACCTTTTCTTCGGTCATGAAAATCTTACTCGATTTATTCAGCATATCGATGTTGACTCGAGTAACCGGTCTAAAACTACCGCGTAATGCGAGGATGTTCTTTTTATAGAGTAAAGCAGCAGGTAATAGATTATTACCATCTGGACCAAACATTACCGCTTCAGTCATATTGTTTTTGATCAGCTGTAAACTCATTAATCGATTGTCTACCTGCTCAAAATGAGGACCAGAGAAATTAATCATATCAATCTCTAAGGTGTCTTTGTCAATATGGTCGTATAGATATTTGAGTAGTTTTTTTGGTTCGTAATGCTTGTAAAACGCACCGTAGATCAAATTGACACCTACAATACCACATGTTTCCTGCTGTAATCTAGCTTCATTTTGTTTGAAACGAACGTGCAAAATGATCTCATTGTACACCTTTTGATTCGGTTCTAGTTGAAATTTTATCCCTAACCAACCATGACCTTTATATCTTTTGGAGAAATCGATGGTCGCTACGGTATTCGCATACGTGAAAAAGAGATAATCCGGATTCTGAGATTTATCAATCCGTTCTTCGAGTAGATTCGTTTCGTGGGAGAGCATTTTTCGAAGTCGAGATTCGGTTACATATCTCCCGTCGTGTTCGGTGCCATAAATAGCGTCGCTGAATGATTTATCATAAGCACTCATTGCTTTGGCAATCGTTCCAGAAGCACCACCTGCTCTGAAAAAATGGCGTGCAGTCTCTTGACCTGCACCAATCTCGGCAAATGAACCGTAAATATCTTTGTTTAGATTAATTCGAAGAGTTTTGTCCTGAATGGATGGGACTACTTCGTACTCACTTTCTCGAAAAACAATTCTACTCATGGTTAATGTAGCTAACGTTACAAAGGTAACAAGTAATCGAGTGAATGCTTAGAAATTTAACGCTAATTTTAGGGTGTGAAAGACAGCACTACATTAACCTTTTTAGGAACCGGTACTTCTCAAGGAATTCCTGTGATTGGAAGTGATCATCCGGTCTGTCTAAGTGCTGACATTAAAGATAAAAGACTTCGTAGTTCTGTTTTAATTAAAGGTATTGAAACCAATATAATTATCGATTGTGGCCCAGATTTTCGACAACAACTTCTAACTAATCCAGTAAAACGGTTAGACGCAGTGCTCATTACCCATGAACATGCAGACCATACAATGGGTTTAGATGATATTAGGCCTTTCTTTTTTAGGCAAGGAGACATGCAGTTTTATGCTACTGAAAAGGTTTTTAAGGCTCTATCTCAACGATTCGATTACATTTTCGATGAAAATTATCAGTATCCTGGAGTTCCTGAGATCACTAAGAATTACATTGTAAAAAATGTTCCTTTTAAAGTAAAAGAATTTCAATTCTTACCAATCGAAGTAGATCACGCCGGGATGCAGGTATTAGGGTTTAGAGTAGGACGTTTGGCCTATATTACAGATATCAAGCATATCTCTGAAGACCAAATAGCCTTATTAAGCAACTTAGATATATTGATTATTAATGCATTACGACATGAGCCGCACCACTCTCATCTGTCGTTAAGTGAGGCCATTGATTTAGGAAAACGAATTGGTGCGAATAGAACTTATTTCACACATATTAGTCATACCATGGGTTTTCATAATGAGGTGTCTGCTGATTTGCCAGAAGGTTTTTTCTTAGCTTATGATAACCTAAAACTAGAATTCGATAGTAATGAGTAAGAGTATTTTTAGATATTTATTTTTCTTCACATTAATCATCCTCATTTTTTTAGCGGTTAATTATCAGCGAAAATTAGAGCAATTAACCAATCAGCTAGAGCAGTGTGAAGCTCGCTAAGCATGTAAGTTTATAAAACTTAGGAAGTCGCGAAAATTATCGGGATGAACTTGGTGTCCGGTAGGATAATTATGATAATCAACATTCAAACCTTGACGCTTCATTTTTTCAGCAGAGTGTTGAGACCATTCTACA
>Ga0209138_1000470_pt1 | contig 39665 bp, 30 predicted proteins | sample SaaInl3SG_22_DNA_FD_184645 | JGI IMG/M metagenome (GOLD analysis project Ga0209138, IMG submission 184645) | Marine microbial communities from expanding oxygen minimum zones in the Saanich Inlet - ESP_153SG_22_DNA (SPAdes) (version 2) | ecosystem: Environmental > Aquatic > Marine > Intertidal...
TTATGTTGTAGATGTTACATCGCCCACTATTAATCTTTTAGAAAATGATGCTGATGATGTTTTGATTGATGGTGAGACGGTATTACTAACAGCAAGTGCAAATGAAGCCATTTCGGGTACTCCAACCCTAACTATAACTACCTCTGGAGGAAGCAATGACTACGCCATGACTTCTGCTGGCGTTAGTTGGACCTATTCCTATTCTCCTCCTTCAAGTTATAGCGGAGTAGTTACTTTTACAGTCGAAATGATTGATGTTGCTGGAAACACTGCTTCAACTACGATTTTTCTTAATGTTGATACAATAATACCTACTATATCTAATATTAGAAGTCCAATGGCAAATGGAACATTTACGGATTACGATGGAAATAACGCATTATCAGACACGGTAACTATAACTGTTACTTTTTCCGAAGCTGTAACTGTAACTGGTACACCTAGACTTTTATTAGATACTTCCCCAGCTTCTTATGTTTATTATATTAGCGGATCAGGTACAACTCAATTAACATTTAAAGGAACAGTCGAACAAGAAGTTATATCAAGTGATTTGAATGTAAGTGATTTAGAACTTAATGGAGGAACAATAGTGGACTCTTCTTCCAACACAGCAAGCTTAACACTTGCTTATGTAACTTCCAATACTAGAAATCTTGCCGATAGTAAGGATATTGTTTTAGATGCTAAAAATCCTAGATTATCAAACTATGCCCTTTCAGATAATAATAATTTGGCACCCATTGCAACTTCTGCTGTAAATGATGGAGATGTAGCTACTTTTAGTTTTGAATCGGATAAAGAATTATTAGCAAGTAGTTTTACAGTAACTTTTACTGGATTTACTCCTACATTAACCACTGTTTTAAATGTAGCTCTTGGTGGGGGTCAATATAAACATGAATTTTCTTTCACGGTTTCAAATACTTTCCCTGAGGGAGATATTTTATTTGAAATCAGTGCGACAGACCAGGTGACATCAACAGGTGTACCTGTTGGAAACCCTACAGGCATATTTGATGAAGAATCTTTTCCTGATAGAATGGTGATAGATAGAACAGAACCTACAATTACTAGTAATGCAAATTTAAGTTCTGATGAAAACACAACTACTGGACCTACAGTAACTGCAAGCGAAAATGTGATCTATTCCATTACAGGTGGTGCAGACCAAGCCCTAGTTTCAATAAATCAAGCAACTGGTATAATTTCATTTAACACAGCCCCAGATTATGAAGCTCCTATAGATAATGGAGCAGATAATATTTATGAAATCATAGTTAAAGCTATAGACCTAGTAGGCTTAACTGTTACCCAAACTATCAATATACAAATCAATGATCTTAATGATGCTTTTGGCATTGAATTTACTGCTGTAGAGGCTAGTCCTATTGAAGGAGATTCTGGTAGTTATACAGCTGTGCTAACCACTGCTCCAACAGCTCCTGTAACAATTCCTCTTACAAGTTCAAATAGTAGAGCTTCTCTATCTCCAACAACATTAACCTTTACTCCAGATAACTGGAATATCCCTCAAACTGTGACAGTAAATACTTCAGATGATTCTTCAGCTGGTGGCGATCTTGCAGTAACGATATTAACAGGAAAACCTACTTCTGAGGATCCGAATTATGATAATCTCAGTGCCGCAGATACAAATGATTTCACAATCACTGTAATAGACAATGAAATTGATACTGACGGAGATGGATACTATGATTACGAGGATGATTTTCCAACTGATCCGAATGAATATCTAGACACAGATGGTGATGGTATAGGAAATAATGCCGATACAGATGATGATGGGGATGGCTGGTCAGATGAAATTGAAGATCAAGAGGGAAGCGATCCTTTAGATGCTTCAGATCAGCCTATTGATACTGATGGAGATGGAATTGCTAATAGTTTGGATACAGATGATGATAATGACGGCGTTTTAGATGTTGAAGATGATTTACCCTTAGACCCCACAGAAACAATTGATACAGATGGTGATGGAATAGGGAACAATTCTGATAATGATGACGATGGTGATGGTTATTCAGATTCTTTTGAAGAAACTGAAGGAACAGATCCACTCGATGCCAATGATTATCCATTTGATAATGATGGTGACGGACTTTCTGAGGAAGAAGAATTAGCTCTGGGGACAGATCCTGACAACCCTGATACTGATGGTGACGGAATCAATGATAAATATGATGCATTTCCTTTAGATCCAGAAATTTCAAGTGATATTGATGGAGATGGTATAGCGGACGAGCTTGAAGATGATATTGATAATGACGGAGTTCTAAATGAAGAAGATGCTTTCCCTTCAGACCCAAACGAATCAGTAGATAATGATTCTGATGGTATTGGTGATAATGCTGATCTTGATGATGATAATGATGGTTACCCTGATACAACCGAGATAAATGAAGGCAGTGACCCACTTGATCCACTCAGTATTCCAGTGGATTCAGATAATGATGGACTTTCAGATATAGAGGAATCAGAATTAGGAACAGATCCAAACAATTTTGATACAGATGGAGACGGAGTGAGTGATAAAATTGATGCCTTTCCACTAGATCCTGAACACAATAGTGATCAAGATTTGGATGGAATACCTGATCTATTAGATCCAGATGACGATAATGACGGTGTGCCTGATAGAACAGATATTTTTCCATATGATCCAACAGAGAGTCAGGATACAGACTCTGATGGTATAGGGAATAATGCTGATTTAGATGACGATAATGATGGTTATCCTGATCTTTTTGAAATAGAAGCTGGAACAGACCCCCTAAATAAAGATGATTTTCCTGAAGATTTAGATGGAGATGGTCTTTCTGATATTCAAGAAATAGAATTAGGTACAGATCCTGAAAATCCAGACACAGATGGTGATGGAATAAATGACTATGAAGACGATTTTCCTCTTGATGCAAGATATTCTCTAGATACAGATAAAGATGGTATACCAGATGAAATTGATCCTGATGATGATAATGATGGAGTCTTTGATGAGTTAGATGCATTTCCTTTTGATCAAAAAGAACAGATCGATACCGATGGTGACGGAATAGGAGACAATAAAGATTTGGATGATGACGGTGATGGATATTCGGATATCGATGAAATCTTACAAGGAACAGATCCAAAAAACCCAAATGAGAGTCCACTTGATAGCGATAGTGATGGTATTTCAGACTATTTAGAGGAGCTAAGAGGTACAGATCCTAATAATCCCGATACAGATGGAGACGGAATTATTGACGGTAAAGATGAGTTTCCATTAAATCCTAATTTTTCAAATGATAATGATGATGACGGAATTCCAGATGAAGTTGATGTGTATGGGGACAACGATAGTGACGAGTTAGGAGATATCCCTGATATAGATGATGATAATGACGGTATATCTGACGTAGCTGAAAATGTTTTTATCACCTTTTATAAAGACCATAAAATTTCTATTTATAGCTCAGGAACTAAAGCTGGAAAAAGTAGTTCTTCAGCAAGAGATCCAAAAAGATTAAGAAATGTAGGTAAATGGAAGATTCGCAAAAAAGTAATTGGTGGAGCGGATGCCGATAAGGTAACCATCATAGGAGGAGAACCTGCAGCAATTAATCAGCAAAAGTTCTCACATCCATACTTTACAAGAAAAAACGATACAGGTGAAGGTTATCTTGCATTTATTAATGTTCCAGACCCAAACAATCCAGACGATGCAAATGGGGATGGTGTATATGAGGTTGAAATCGCTTATGTTAATACTACTGCAGGTGATCCTTTTGTACCAATTCCTGAGGCAGAAGAGTTTATCGAAGTAGATCCAAATGATGAAAAAATCTTCGAACTTGATACCGAGATTACCCCAATAAGTCAAGTTGATCCAAATTTGATCAATTCAGATACTGATGGTGATGGCATTATAAATTCTCGTGATCCAGATGATGATGGTGATCATATATACAGTGAGTTTGAAGGCTCATTAGTAGAGGGAATAATTGAAGATATTATTGGAGATTATGGTGCCCAAGACACAGATGGAGATGGTTTTGCTGACTTTTTAGACCCTGATGATGACAATGATGGAGTATTTAGTCTTTTTGAAGGTACAGATCCTGATGGAGACTTTGATCCAGCAGATGCGATTGACTCTGATGGAGATGGCACGCCTGACTATCTAGATAATGATGATGATAATGATGGAATAGAATCGATGAATGAATTACCAGATCAAGATAACGACGGAAATCCTTCAGATGCATTAGATTTTGATAATGATGGTACGCCTGATTATTTAGATACTGATGACGATAATGATGGACTACTAACATCTCTTGAAGGATTAAAAGATACTGATAGAGACGGTACACCAGACTATCACGATACGGATGATGATGGTGATGGTGTTCCTACATTATTTGAACTGGATGCTAGTGGTAATCCATTAGATACAGACGGTGATGGTGTTATTGACGCAATTGACACAGATGATGATGGAGATGGACTACTCACAATCGATGAGGATATTAACGGAAATGGTGATCCTAGAGATGATGATACAGATAATGATGGAACTCCTAATTACCTTGAATCTTCCTTATTAGACCAGGATGAAGATGGGGTGGTAGATCAGTTTGATTCAGTGGATGATGATCCTTACAACGATCAAGATGGAGATGGTTATCCTAACCTTGATGAGACCATTGCAGGCTCTGATCCATTGGATCCTAACAGTTTACCTCAAGCATTCCAAAACCCTGCCCTTAGAGCCTCTATTGATATTGTAAGTTTCTTCTCTCCCAATAGTGATGGAATAAATGATACGTGGCAGGTAAAAGAGATTGACCGTTATCCGAATAACCAGGTTTGGATCTTCACCCGAACAGGCTATGAAGTATTCAATACCCAGAATTATAGAAACGATTGGACAGGGACTCAAAACGGAAACCCATTACCTGAGGGTAGTTACTATTACAGAATAGATCTGGATGGCAACAGTACGGTAGATTTTGAAGGATGGCTTTATTTAACAAGGTGATGATGAAAAGACTTTTATTTATTCTTAGCGTTCTTATCCCTCTGTTTACTTTTAGTCAACAAGAGAGCTATTATACCCTTTATCGATACAATATGAATGTGATTAACCCTGCCTACGCAGGAGCTCTAGGGAAGAATGTTTTTGCCTTTACCTCAAGACGTCAATGGTCTTCTATGCAAGATGCACCCTCCACATTAGCTTTTTCCTATTCTTCAGAGAGAGAAAATAATGTAGGATTAGGTCTCTCGGTAGTCTCAGATAAAGTATTTATAGAGCAGCAGACATTTGCTTATATAGATTTTTCCTACAAACTGGATATGGAATCTACCCAGCTTTACTTAGGGCTTAAGGCAGGAGGTAATTTTTATAATGCAGATCCTAGAGGATTAACAACCTACACTGCATCTGATCCAGCTCAACAACAGCTCTCACGTTTTAATCCTAATGTAGGAGCAGGTGCCTTTTTAAAAGGAGAAGTCTTTTGGGCTTCCTTTTCGATCCCTAGACTCTTTAATGTTAAAAGAGAAAATGACATCTTAGCAGTAACAGCCAAAGATAGAGTGCATTCTTATCTAGGGGGTGGAGTAGATCTACCTGTAGGTGGGGACTTTTTTATAAAGCCCTCAATAATGATGAGAAAAGTAAAGGGATTACCGGTTACTACTGACATTACAGGAATGCTCAGCTGGCAGAACCAATTTGATGTGGGAATCTCCTACCGATCCAGTAGTGCCTTCTCTTTACTCTCAGTTGTTTCACTTGGCGGCTTTGATATTGGCTATGCTTATGAAACACCAACAGTGAGTTCACTTTCACAACTCAATCTTAAAACCCATGAAATTGTACTAAGAATCAATCTGGATCAAGGAGATCAAACTACCAAAACAGGTCCAGAGAGTCAGGAGTAGCCCATCACGTATCCACACAAACCCCACACAACCACCTTCTAAAATAGCATTTAGAAATTTACGGCAAAGAGTTGGTACACAAAGGATAAGAGGAGATATGGATTATATCCATTGATGTTTAAATCTAAATAATTGGTTTTTAATTATTTTTTAATTTCAAATTCAATACCCTCAATAATACTGGATCTATCTTTATCATAAAAACTAAAATCTACCCCTAATTTGTTTATTGTATGAGTAAAAAATCCATTTATAAAATTATGACCCTCATCAGTGTCATTAATATAATTCCACAATTCTTGACTAAAATCATCTTCAAATTGACCGCCTTTATAAATGTTAAAGCCATCAGCCCCTCCATTTAATGTCTCTATAACATAAATATTTATAGTTTCATTGCATAGGCTTTCTAAAAATAGGAGCTCATTATATTCTCTAAACTCCATATTTCTACACTTTAATATCTTACAAGTAAACTTTTCTTCGGGGATATATTTAGTAAAATATTTATGTACCCAATCAGGTAATGTTTCATTTTCATTGGAATCCTTAAGCTCTGAGGGCATATTTGATTCATGAAAAATTACAGTAAAATATTTTACATTGGATACATCCCAATTTTTAAGATTTTGATTAAAATTTTCAGCCCCATAAAACATAGCAGTTAAGTCAGTTATTTTTGAAATATCCCAATTTCCAATATCTTGATTAAACGACTTAGCATGAGTAAACATTCCTGCTTCATAAACATCACACATACGTGTAACATTACTAACATCCCAGCCACCGATATTTTGATTAAAAGACTCAGCGCCATTAAACATCTCAAGCATATCGGTGACATTACTAACATCCCATCCTCCGATATTTTGATTAAAAGACTCTGCATCAGTAAACATTAAACTCATATCATCTACGCTACTTACGTCCCATCCACCAATATCTTGATTAAATAAAGTTGCTTCACGAAACATTTCTGACATATTTTCAACTTTTGATGTATTCCAATCCCCAATATCATCATTAAAATTGCTTGCAGACATAAATAAACCATTCATACTTGTTACTTCAGAAGTGTCCCAAGATGAAATATGCCCATAAATTGATTCGGCTAAAGATTGATTTTCAATCCATTTATGTACTGCTTCATATATTGTTTTGTTATCTAATTTCATTTTCTATTTATAATTTGATTTTCCCATTTCAAAAAACTATCCCAATGTTTTTCTACCCATTGAGAGCAGAGCCAAAAACCTCGAACAATTTCGTCCTTATAATATCTATTATTCCCATATGAATCTTGCCTTGAATTACTTTTATTTATAAGCACAGGGTAGCTAACTTGAAGTGTTTTCTTGCAATAATCAAGATTTTGAAGGTTTGAAATGTCAATTTTATTTAATTGATCATTTTGGAATAAATTGTAAAAACTATTTTTAATATACTGACCAATTTTCATCCCGTCCTTTGTTCTTTTTTCAGAAATAATTTTGTGATTTTTTATAATTGGTATATTATTTCTTCTATCTAACTGATTCAATTTTATAGCCCTCAAATAAAGCTCAGAAGAGTCATGCTCATTGGAAACTAAATTCAAGATTGGATCAACAATCCTTTCAAAAAATTCATTATTAGATATATACTTAATAACTATGTTTTCATTACTAATTAATTCTGTAGCTTCATCAAAATAGTCTTTAAGCATCAAGTCTAATTTATTATTGGCTTTTGGAGTTAAAAAACACGATTCAATAGTCTCAAACTCTGGAAAATATAGTTGAGCACTAAATATTGCACGAAAGATTTTTTTCATGACTACTTCACACGTACCATTATTACCATTATAATTTAGACCATTAGAATGAAACGCAATATCATAAGCAAACACATTACTTTCAAGGGTATTCAAGCCTAAAACATCTATTTCAGCTTGTTTAATTAGCTGTTCAAATGAGTTGTTTTTAAAGATTGATTTGAATTTTGAACTGTTACTAATTTTATTAAATAAATCCTTTGATCTTGATTTATCTTGCTCACCGATTCTCCAGTTCCCAGAAACTTTCCAATTTGTCTGGATTATTCTACATTGTTCAACATGGTTTAAATAACTCGACACTAAAGATTCCCCAATCTCTACTTTCATATTAAAATTTTAATATTAGGAATAATCATCCCTGTTCGGTTTGAATAATTGAATTTTTTCCTTTTGACTAAGTTTATTAAAATCTATTAATTCTAATTCAGATAAACTTTTACAAACCTCATTTAAAGAACCCCAAACATCATCTAATTGATAAAAACTCCCGCTTGAATGAGATGTTATTTGATCGTATTTGAAAGGAAAATTATAGATTAATGCTGCTTTTCCATTTTCTAAGATTTTAAATGGAAACCTTATATCCATTGTCTCTGTATCTCCTGATTCTTTATTATTAAGAAAAAAACTTACAAAATCAACTTCATACATGTCAAACATTACACTATTTACCTCTTGACCGATTTCCAATCCATCTTTTTCTTCAGACTCATCATACTTTTTAAGAAAAATATCTCTCCATAAATTGTATGCCTCTTTTTCATATTCTTTATGCCCTGAAATTTCATGAATCCTACCGAGTTCTTGAATTAAATCTTTCTCATTATTTATTTTTTTAGCATTCTTGGGAATTTCTTCTTTAGAATCATCTTCTTTTTTTATCAACTTTAAATTCTTTGTTTCATTTTTAGGCTCATTTACTAATAAAGTATGTTGAAATGATTTGATGTTCGTTTCACATGAAGTAAAACTTACAATATCAGAATATCTGTCAAGATTTAGATTGAAATCTTTTTCTAATGAAAAATTAAGCTGATCTGAAGGTTTTACAATATAAATTTCATCTGATAACCATCCAATATAGTCATCATCTAAATCAAAGAAATACCAGTCCTTGAAATCATTGAAACTATAATCATAATTGATACCGAATTTGTCTTCTGGGTTTTCACATTCATTGATATATAAAAATATTGAATCAATAATTTCTTTCGACTGAATTTTTTTCTCTTCGATAATTGAAATATCTCCAGTAAATACTAATTTCTTAGGATCAAAATTATTTTTAAAAGAGTGGCTAAAATTACCTCCAGTCCATGATACTATTTCTTTAGAAAAAAATCCTCTGTTATTTTGTTCATATATACTGTTCTCCTTTAATAATTGGTAATCACAATAATTCTCCCAAAGACTTCTAATTTTAAATGTATTTTTTCTTCCCTTTAATTGTTTAACCAAGACTCTTACATCTTGAAAATAAAGACCCCCTTTTTTAATTTCAGTCTCACGAGCTTCATGCCTATTAATATTTTGTTTAGGCTCAACATCATTTTTTGATTCTACCTTATTTTTATTACTTGATACATTATCATCTTTGTCAGGTGAAATCTTATCGAGGAAAGCCAAAGTTTTATCTATTTTATTTAGGACTTTAATCCTTTTAGCCTCACAACTTTCACAAAACCTTATATGACTTTTGACATCGCATTTACAATCTCTACACTTTCCTTCCTCGTGTTCTGTGTCACTCCAAATAATAGACTTCTCCACTCCTCCTTGCTCATATTTTACTATGATCTGAAACAAATTAGATTGTTTTTTATTAAAAAATTCTATATCTCCAAATGTTTCGTTTGGATTAGTCTTTGATATCAGTTTTTCGTAATCGTTTGAAGAGTAATTTTCTTCGATTTCTTCCTTGATATTTTTTGGTGTTCCCTCGTTCCAATTAATTTTTTCTATAAATATATAATCTGGTTCCTCATCAAAATTTGTAGAATCATACTTTAACTTTGAATCTAATTGATATAGCTCATTATCACCTACATCATTTAAAAGCCCCACTAAATTATTTGTATAACATCCTAAGTGCTTTGTCCATTTGTTTGCAATACCCCCAGTTAGTTCATATCCATAACCCTCAAATTCTCCATCGTAGGTTACCTCTTCATAAGTAGACCATTTTGACATAATAATATCTACACTAAATGAATCCAAATTTTCAACATCAATATTGTTTATAGCGGATTTAAACTCCTTATTGGATTCTATAAATGAATCACTTTTCCAACCTAACCACCAATTATCTGAAGAGAAATTGGCTTTCTTTATTATAAATTCTTGAAAATCCCCATCGAAATGTTTTTTCTCTTTATTGATAGCTATAAATTCTTCATCTTCTTTACTTAAGAAATTCGTGCTATTTAAATTATTGATATTATCAATTGTAATATCCTTTAAGATTATATGTGATATTTTATTTTTAAGCGATGAAATTTCAATTTCCAGAAATCTCCTTTCCGAAATAAAAAAATAGCTTGCCTCCATACGTAAAAACTCCTCTTTAAAAAGAGTATTCAAAACATGTAAACTAATTTGTCCATGCAAATTATCATCTAAAGAGACATCTCCTTCATATGAGTGGAAGTAATATTCATCCCCATCATAATTACCGTTCTGATTTAATTCTTCGACAATAGCATCTATTTTTAATGTCCTCATCGAATTATCATTCTTTAGATATTCTTCAGGAAAACAACTAACCACCTCTTTTAAAGTTCGGTTAATCGAGAATCCTGAAATATTAGAAACTACTGAATGCTCGGTAATTTTATTTAATGTAGAACTATCATTTTGGATCGATAATTCCTCATCATTTGATTTTGATTGATTTTTATTGAAATCTTTATCTCCCTCTTTTATTTCTTCAAATCCATTAATAACAGAAATCAATAACCCTATAAAACTAAATATCAAAGGAAGTCCAACATAAACAATAAAATGATATTTCTTTCTATAGTTAGAATCACTGTCATACTGTTTGTAAAGTACATAACAAGTGTATGAGAAATACAGATTGTAAAAACCAACAATCCAATACCAATCTATGTACCAAAACAAAACAATTGGTCCTAACATCAATAAAATTGATACGATTTGAGAAACGGGGTTATTAGTTCTCATTCAAAAATTTTAAAATATTCAGAAACCCAGTTGGGATATCTTTCTCCATCCCATCCTTTAAGTTGAAGTTGAGAGGGCATATTTGTTTCATTAAATATGCCGTTAAATTTTTCAACATTAATAACATTCCAAATTCTGAGGTCTTGATTAAAAGATTTTGCTTCTAAAAACATGGCAATCATTTCAGTTACATTTGAAACATCCCATGAACTTATGTCTTCATTAAAATCTTCAGCATAAGCAAAAAGTGCATTCATTTTTGTTACAGATGATGTATCCCAACCAGATATATGCCCATATTTTTTCTCAGCCATTGAAGGATTTTTAATCCATTCTTTTACTGCAATTTTCAAGGTATCATTATCAAATTTCATAAGTCAAGATTTATTTAAAAATTCAATTAGTTCATTTTTTTCGTCTGTGATTGCTTGACATACTTCCAATACATCACTTACCAACCAAGCTTCTTTCATATCAATATTAATTTTGGAAAGATTGCCTGTATGAAAATCAAACAAAAATTTCCATAGGTTTTTTGTAGATTCAGATAAATTATATTTTTCCATAATTCTTAATCATTTGTAAAGTTTGTCATATTTCGCAACAACATAAATGTACTCATGATTTTCTGCCACACCAAATCCAACCCTTTTAGCATCTTCATAGATTATTTGATTAAGAGTTGAGTAATCATCTGATTCAAGTATCCAATTCATTGTTGCTTCAAGACAAGGTTGTTTGCCATTTGAGAATACATATTCAGTTGAAATAGCAAAAATATTTTCTCCATATGAATCGTCACTGACTTCGAATTTGTCAGTCTCTGCCATATATTCAGCCCATTCTTGGGCTATTAAGGAAAGGTCATTATCATAACTTAATGGTGTTAAATCATAATAGGACCTAATACTATTTTGAAAGTTTAAAGCTGAATCATAATAGGTTTGTGAAAGAGAAATAATTGGGGTTAATAGCGTAATTAATACAAGTTTTTTCATAATAGATAATTTAAATTTCATCTATTATCCAATCACTCTCGTGTTTACTTTGTAATTTCAATATAAAAAATGTCAAAATTTAAACTCGAAGTTATTAAGGTTATTGATTTAAATAAGACTTACAAATTCTATATATATCAAAATGAAGAAATCTTATCGGAATTTTCCTATTACGATGGTCAAGATTTTTCAGAAAGTCATCAAGGGTGGGGGGAGTTTGTAGAAGAGGATTTAGGTTTAATTAATTTTAGAAGTGAACCATACAAAGAAATATATCCTTACACTTTAATTGATTCAAACAATAATGAGCATATAATAAACAACAAAGATGAACTTTGGGATTTTTATGACCTTGAAATAGGGTTTAATTATAAATATCCATTAAAAATAGAGTTTGATGATGGTTCGGTAGAAACTGTAAATGGTTATGAAGAAACAGAAGAATATCTCAAACAAAAGAATTTATACGTAGAAACGATTGATGGTATTCCTGTTGAAATGTTAAGTGTTGAAGAGTTTTTATTTGATGATTTAGAATCAGCGGAACATAAAATCAAAAGTATTGTTAGCTAATTAGACTTTCGGTAAAATTAGCTTATATATCAAATCCCAACCCAATATCCCAATAGAAAAACCGTTTTCTAAAACCCACCCCCCTGTGTTTGGGATAGGAGTGCTTGAGAAGTTTTAGCTTTTACTTTTTACAGAAAAACATAGGATTTGTTGCCAATATGTTGCCATTTAAAAAGAAAAAAATCCGCAACTTCATGTAAAACAATTAGTTACGGATTCTTTAAGTACTCGGAGCGGGACTTGAACCCGCACGACCGCAATGGTCATTGGATTTTAAGTCCAACGTGTCTACCAATTCCACCATCCGAGCAAACGACAGAGCGAAAGACGGGATTTGAACCCGCGACCCTCACCTTGGCAAGGTGATGCTCTACCCCTGAGCTACTTTCGCATTCTATTTCAAAACTCTGAAGTGACCCTCATCCGCCTCTGGCGGATAATGCGCTACCCTGAGCTACTTTCGCATTGCATTTCAAAACTCTGAAGTGACCCTCATCCGCCTCTGGCGGATGATGCGCTACCCTGAGCTACTTTCGCATTCTATTTCAAAACTCTGAGTGACCCTCATCCGCCTCTGGCGGATGATGCGCTACCCCTGAGCTACTTTCGCATTCTATTTCAAAACTCTGAGTGACCCTCATCCGCCTCTGGCGGATGATGTGCTACCCTGAGCTACTTTTACGTAGTGGACTGCAAATGTAAAATAAATTTATTTTCTACTAAATATTGAACTCTGTTTTAAATTAAAAAAAGTAAAAATTCTTTTTAAATTGGTGGAACCGTTTAAAAATCAAAAACATGCACACCTTAAGATTTTTCTTTCTCTTTCTTTTTTTTTCAATTTCCAAAAGTCTCACAGCTCAAAATGATGAACAACCCCTAAATATTATTGTCATTTTTGCGGACGACTTGGGCTATGGAGACTTGAGTTCCTTTGGGCATCCTACCATCCAGACCCCAAACCTAGATCAAATGGTGGCAGAAGGACAAAAATGGACACAATTTTATGTTGGAGCTAGTGTATGTACCCCTAGTAGAGCCGCATTATTGACGGGGCGTCTCCCTGTGCGAAGTGGAATGAGCAGCGACAACTATCGCGTTCTCTTCCCCGATTCACATCACGGGCTTCCCGGCAGTGAAATTACCCTAGCCGAACAACTTAAAAAAGCAAATTACAAAACAGCTTGTATCGGAAAATGGCATTTGGGACATCAAAAAGAATACCTCCCCTTGCAACATGGTTTTGATTATTATTTTGGTATTCCCTATTCCAATGATATGGATGCTCCCCAATCTGTATTAGAAGAAAAGGGAGGGTACTGGAAATTGATTACCGATCCTAAAAACAATCGAATTGAAAATTTTCAAGTTCCCTTAATTCAAAACAACACCGTCATCGAACGACCCGCAAATCAAAATACCATTACACGTCGTTATTCAGAAGAAACCGTTCGGTTTATCAAAAACAATAAGGATCAGCCTTTCTTTATTTATTTGGCACACAACCTGCCTCATGTTCCACTCTTTGCTTCCGAAGAAGCTTTGGGTAAAAGTGCTCGTGGGCTGTATGGTGATGTGGTAGAAGAAATTGACCAGGGTATTGGTGCTATTTTAAAAGCGTTAAAAGAAGAAGGTCTGGATAAAAATACCCTCGTCGTATTTACTTCGGACAATGGTCCCTGGACCGTCTTTAAAGAACAAGGCGGAAGCGCAGGACCACTCTATGCAGGAAAAGGAACCACTTGGGAAGGAGGCATGCGAGTTCCCACCGTGTTCTGGGCACCGGGAATAATTGCACCCGGTATTGTAAATCAAATCGGTTCTACCCTAGATTTGTTCCATACCTTTAGTACAATCGCTGGAGTTCCCCTTCCTAAAGATCGTACTCTGGACAGTCACGACTTAGGTCCGCTCCTGTTCGAAAAACAAAAAGCTTCAAGAGACCACTTTTTTTATTATCGGGGAACCCAACTCTATGCTGCGCGCTTAGGAGCCTACAAAGCCCACTTTATCACACAGGGAGAATACGGTCAGTTTGGTGACAAAAAAGTACACGACCCGCCCTTACTGTACAACTTGAATCACGACCCTTCAGAACAGTTCAATATTGCGGAAACTCATCCCGAAGTGTTAAAGAACATTGAGAGTCTTGTAACTGAGCACAAAAAGAATATGGTCCCGGGTCCAGATCAATTAAAAGATCGAGGGGTGAAGTAATTCAATTTTTCTTTTGAGAGAGTCTTCGCTTGATTTGATTCAACTGCATCAAAGCCTCTACAGGTGTTAGGGTATCGATGTCCAAAGCGGTGATTTCCTCACGAATGGCTTCCAACAAAGGGTCGTCTAGATTAAAAAAACTTAGTTGCAGCTCTGTATCTGTGTCTTTTTTAGAAGGGTTCTTTTTCAATCCGTGCGAGGATTCCAACACTTTGAGTTTTTCTTTTGCTGTTGCCAGAACATGCTGAGGCATACCCGCCATTTTAGCAACATGGATTCCAAAGCTGTGGGCACTCCCTCCCGGGACTAATTTTCTTAAAAACAGAACGTCTTCCTGGGTTTCTTTAATGGAAACATTAAAGTTTTTGATTCGCTCATGGGCGTTGGTCATCTCATTCAATTCGTGGTAATGCGTTGCAAATAAGACACGAGGTCTAAAGGGATGCTCGTGTAGATATTCAGCAATCGCCCAAGCGATGGAAATTCCGTCATAGGTACTAGTCCCTCTCCCAATTTCGTCCAATAACACCAGACTTGCTTCGGATATGTTATTGAGGATAGAAGCGGTTTCATTCATCTCCACCATAAAGGTAGAAGCTCCCATTGATATGTTATCACTAGCCCCTACACGAGTAAAGATTTTGTCCACAATTCCTAAAGTGGCTTTGGTAGCAGGAACAAAACTTCCCATCTGAGCCAATAACGAGATCAATGCGGTTTGACGAAGCAAAGCCGATTTACCCGACATATTAGGCCCCGTGATCATCATGATTTGCTGTTTCTCCCGATCCAACAGGAGGTCATTGGCAATGTAGGGAACCCCTAAAGGCAGTTGTTTTTCAATTACAGGATGCCGTGCTCCTTGAATGTCTAAACGGGTAGTAGCGGTCATCGTTGGACAGCAGTAGTTATTCTTTTGCGCCATTTTCGCAAAGCCACAAAGTACATCCCAACGTGCTACGGCAGCTGCATTTTGCTTTAGTACTTCCAAATTCTTTTGCAAATTTTTGATCAAAGCGGCGAACAACTCTTGTTCTAATGCGAGAATACGTTCTCCCGCTTGAAGAATTTCTGTTTCAAAAGTTTTTAATTCTTCCGTGATATAACGCTCGGCATTGACCAAAGTTTGTTTTCGTACCCACTCCTCAGGGACTTTGTCCTTATGGGTATTTCGAACTTCTATGTAGTAGCCAAAAACATTGTTGAATGCAATTTTAAGGGACGGAATTTGGGTGCGTTCTGTTTCCCGTTCCAGCATGGCGTCCAAATGAGATTGTGATGTATCTCTTAGACTTCTGAGTTCATCCAGCCGCTCCGAAAACCCTGCTGCGATCACATTGCCTTTTGAAACTACTACAGGGGCTTCAGGGTGTAAGGTTTTTTTTAATAAAGAAAGTACTTCCTGGGGGGAGGGAATTTTTTCAAGCTCGACTTTTAAATGTTTCGCCGATCCCTCCATCAAAACCTTTTTAAAATTTTCTAAAACCTCTAGAGAATCTGCCAATTGATTTAAGGCGCGCGGACTAATTTTTTCTGTGGCAACCTTTGCCATGACCCGTTCAATATCAATAATTTTTGAAAGCGCTTCTTCCGTATGTTCCAAGAGTGCTGTTTCTTCCAAAAAATCCTGAACGCGCTCTTGACGCTCCTCAATAAGCTTCAATTCTTTAAGTGGAAAAGCCATCCATTGTCGCAACAAACGGGCACCCATAGCGGTTTGTGTCTGATCGATAATCTGTATCAAAGGCACCCCTTCCGGATGGTTGGGGTAGAAGAGTTCTAAGTTTCGTTGAGTAAATCGATCCAACCAGACAAAGCCCTCCTGACGGATAGGTGTAATATGGGTAATGTGTTGCAGTTTGTCGTGTTGCGTATCTGAAAGATAATGCATCACCGCACCTGCGGCACTGATTCCAGCCGTATAATTTTGAATTCCAAAGCCTTCCAATGAATGGGTTTGGAAATGAGATACTAGCTTTTGTTCCGCTGTGCTCTTCTCAAAGGCCCAATCCTCAATATAAAAACAGGGGTATTGCTCTCCAAACTGTTCCTTAAAAAATTGTTTTTTTGGCTTGGGAACCAACACTTCACTGGGTCCGTAGCTTTGCAACAACTGTTCGATTTGTTCTACATTTCCTTCCGCTACCCAAAAGTCGCCTGTAGAAATATCCAAAAAAGAAATTCCCCAATGTTTTTCAAAAAATACAGCAGCGAGATAGTTGTTTTTCTTTTGGTCCAAAACATCATCGTGGAGCGATACTCCCGGGGTGATCAACTCGGTAACTCCTCGTTTTACAATTTTTTTTGTCAACTTGGGATCTTCCAATTGATCGCAAATTGCCACCCGACACCCTGCCTTTACTAGTTTGGGTAAATAGGTGTTAATCGAATGATGTGGAAACCCAGCCAATTCGGTTTCACTTGTACTCCCTGCTCCGCGTTTGGTCAGGATAATACCTAAGATTCCTGCAGCCTTTACCGCATCTTGACCAAAGGTTTCGTAAAAATCCCCTACCCGAAACAGCAAGAGCGCATCAGGGTATTTCGCCTTGATGCGGTTGTATTGTTTCATTAGAGGTGTCTCCTTAGCGGCTTTGGGCACGAAAATTGGTTTTTACGAATGTATTTAAAATTTGAAGGTTTCCCCAAAAACAAAGATGCAAATCCCTTCATAAAAATCAGACTGTGTATTTTTGTTTTTTCTAACAAGTTATGCGCAAACTCAAAAACGAAGAATTGATCCGAAAATCGGTAGCGGAATTTAAAGCTGCTGAGAAACTGCCCTTGACATTAATCTTGGATAATATCCGAAGTTTAAATAATATCGGTTCGGTCTTCCGTACTTCAGATGCGTTTTTAGTCAAAAAAATATACCTCTGTGGTATTACCGCGTGTCCGCCACATAAAGACATTCATAAAACAGCCCTTGGAGCTACAGAAAATGTCAATTGGGAATATGCTGAATCTGCCCTTGATGTTGTAAAAAAGTTACATAAGGAGGGAACCTCGGTATGGGCGATCGAACAAACAGAAGCCGCAACACCACTAGACCAATTTCAACCCAACCCAAATCAAGCCCATGCGTTTGTATTGGGCAATGAAGTTCATGGGGTCGCGCAAGAAGTAGTCACCACGTGCGGGCAAGCGCTTGAAATTCCACAATTTGGAACGAAACATTCTTTAAACATCAGTGTGGCTACAGGAATTATTGTTTGGGATTTTTTTACGAAAAAGAAGCTCTAAATACCGCTCTTAAAATTTTTTGAAAAGTGTATTCGTCTTTTTCAAAATCGATCCGATCCACATCGATTTCTAGAACAGGATAAGGAAGGTTACTATTCAACAGTCTGCGATATCTGGCTTCGATCTGTTCTAGGTAGGACTCCTCAATACCTTGTTCAAAAGAGCGTCCTCTGGCTTGAATTTGCTTTTTTAAATGAGCCACCGATGCCTTTAGAAAGAGTAATAAACTCGGCTTTTTTTTCTGTTCAATTTCTAAATCAAATTTTTCTCTATACGTCTCAAACTCGTCTGAGCTCAAATTTTCTGCTGCAAAGACCAAACACTTATGCAAACAAAAATCTGCAATTACCGCCTCGGGCTTTTTTTCCCAAAAAAGTGTGTCTTTTTCAAATCGATCATTCAAAAAATAGGTCTCCACTTGCAAGGCATGGGCCTCCGGATTTTGATAAAAATCTTCCAAATATGGATTTTCAGCAAACGCTTCTGTATGTAACACAATCTGATAGTGCTTTGCAATCAGACTAGCTAAAGTTGTTTTACCAACACCAATATTCCCCTCGATTGCGATATAAGGAAATACTTTAAGAATGGGGGGAAGACCCAAATTGTATTTCAGAGGAATAACCTCAGCAGGATCTGGACTTTGGGCTACTAATTGTTCTACCGTTTGAAATAAAATGGGGTGGGTAAGGCTTGGAGCAATTTCGCTCAAAGGCTTTAAAACAAAATTTCGCTGGTGCAATTTGGGATGGGGAACTTTAAGGTCACTAGCGCAAATAATTTCATTTTTATAAAATAAAAGGTCTAAGTCGATGGTTCTAGCAGCATAACCTGAATCAGGTTCTCTATAACGGCCCAGTTGGTGTTCGATTTCCAAAAAAACCTCCAGAAGAGCCTGAGGGTCAAGGGTTGTATCTAGGCTTGCACAGGCGTTGTAAAAAGGTGTGCTCTCAAATCCCCATGCGGGCGTCTCGTAAACTTGAGACAATTGCTTTACCGAAATGGGATAGGCTTCCATCAAAGCGAGTGCTTTGTGAAGGAATTCCATACGCTCTCCTAAATTACTCCCAAGGGAAATAATAATTTGATCTTTCAAAACGAAATTCTAAAATAATTGTAAATCTACAAAACCTTATATTTGTAGCACCAAAACATTTTACATGAATTTTCTACGAAGTTTTTTTGCCTCAGTTTTGGGTACGTTAACTGCTATTGGATTCGCTTTTGCAATTCTTCTTTTTATTTTTTCAGCAACAGCAAGCCTACTCAACGCTCCGTCTGCTAATCGGCCCTTAAAATCAAGCAGCATACTGTCCCTAGATTTGAAACTCCCTCTTGTAGAGCGTCCTCCTGTCTTTGATGAAATTCAACAATTCTTGGGAATTGATGAAGAAGTCATTGCGCTACCCGATGTACTCTCTGCCATTCGAACCGCCAGTACAGATCCTAACGTTGAAGGAATTCGATTGCGTTCCGATTTTGTAACAGCGGGGTGGTCGCAGGCGCACAGCATAAGAAAAGCCCTAAAAAAATTCAAATCCACAGGAAAATTCATTTATGCCTACGGAGATTTTTTTACTCAAAAAGGATATTTTGTCGCCTCTGTAGCAGATTCTATTTTTTTAAATCCAGCAGGAGCTTTTGAATTTAAGGGTTTGGCCTCCGAAGTGCTTTATTATAAAGATTTTCAAGACACCTATGGTTTTAAAATGGAAGTGGTACGACACGGAAAGTACAAGAGTGCCGTGGAGCCCTTTTTAGAAAACGAAATGAGTGCAGAAAATGAATATCAAATCAGCAGTCTTTTAAACGACCTTTGGTCAACGGTACGAGAAGAAGTTTCCTCCGACAGAGGGTTTACCCCAGAGGCTTTGGATGCTTTGATCAATGACAACACACCAAGTCTTCCAGAAGAAGCTCTAGAAGCCAAACTCATTGATGGGCTTCACTATGAGGATACATTTAATGAAAAAATTAAGCTTCGATTGGAAATGGATCTCGAAGACGAACTGAAGTTGGTCTCCCAAAACCGTGTCAATGCAAGTAACGCTTCCTATGACAGTGCCATTAAGGATCGTATAGGGGTTGTTTTTGCCAACGGACCCATCTTGTATGGTGAAGGTACTGAGTCCATCATTGCCCAGGGTGTTTTCGTAGAAACGCTAGAAGATTTAGCTCAAGATGATTGGATCAAAGCGGTGGTTTTAAGGATCAACTCCCCAGGGGGAAGTGCCTTGATTTCGGAATTGCTGTGGCGTGCCGTTGAAAAAGTAAAAGAATCCAAACCTGTGATAGTGTCAATCGGAAATACAGCAGCCTCAGGAGGGTATTATATCGCGTCAGGAGCCGATGCTATTTTTGCAGATCCGATGAGTATTACAGGATCCATAGGGGTATTTGCCACCTTGCCCAACGCAACCGATTTTTTAAAGGACATTGGGATACAAGCGCAAACGGTAGAAACCCATCCCAACGCATTGGGCTACAGTCCCTACCAACCCCTAACCCCAGCCTTTAAAAAGCAGTTGGAGAAAGGTATTGAAAAGACCTATACCCAATTTAAACAACGGGTGGAACAAGGGCGTTCTTTAGATCCGGAAGTGGTTGAAAATGTTGCCCAAGGTAGAGTCTGGACAGGAAAACAAGCCTTAGAATTAGGTCTAGTAGATCGTTTGGGCGGCCTGGAGGATGCCATCGCAGAGGCTGCAGTGCGCGCAGGAATTGAAACCTACAACACCTTGGAATACCCCAAATTTGAAGAAAGTTTAGAAAGCATGTTGAAAGGAATCAGTCCCTCTATTGAACTCCAAAACCCAATTGAAAATTGGATCCCCAAGGACGTATTGCTATCATTTAAAAATTTCAAAACTAAAACTCCCTCTCCCTACATCCAAACCCTTATGCCTTTTGAATTAAAAATCCACTAAATGATAGCTCAAAAAAAAGAACTTGCTAAAAATATCTACCTGTTACTCGCAGGATTATTTATTACTTCTTTGGTGGTATCCAATTTGATTTTCCAAAAGTTCTTTTATTGGTATCCCTTTGATTTTAAGCTTTTTGGCAATTCTCTTTTTGAACTCTCCGTAGGGGTCTTACCCTACCCCCTTACCTTTTTAATTACGGACTTGATTTCAGAAATTTACGGCAAAAAGAAAGCCAATCAAGTTGTAGTAACGGGTATTTTCGCTTCTTTTTTTTCTATGGGAATTCTGTTGCTCGCCAATGCAGTTCCTGCCCTAGCCAACTCGCCCATAGACGATTCCACTTTTAATCAGGTTTTTGCGCTTTCTCCCATCGCTGTTCTGGCCTCCATGATCGCGTATTTACTGGCTCAATTTGTGGACATTCGTATTTATCACTTTTGGAAAAAACTGACTCAGGGTAAAATGCTTTGGTTGCGAAATAACTTTTCAACGTTTAGCTCACAGCTTATTGATTCGGTTCTCGTAGTTGGATTATTGAGTGCTTTTGGTGTATTGGATTGGAGTCTTTTTTGGGGACTGGTCCTTTCTAGTTTTCTTTTTAAAGTTTTTGTAGCAGCTCTAGACACACCCCTACTTTATCTTTTTGTAGGTTTATTTAGAAAAACCTTTGATTTAAAGCCTACAGATGAAATTGAAATTTAAACTATGAGCGAAGCATCCGAAGGGACACGACTGAATAAATACCTCAGCGAAATTGGACACTGTTCTCGAAGAGCAGCAGACAAATTGATCGATCAAGGCCGCATCCAAGTAAATGGAAAAGCCGTCGTAATGGGACAAAAAGTAAGTCCCCAGGACCGTATTGAAGTCGATGGAATTTTGGTTGAAAACCATCAGGAAGGATCGGTTTATATCGCCTTTAATAAACCAAAGGGTATCGTTTGTACTACAGATACTCGAGTAGAAAAAGACAACATTATCGACTACATCAATTATCCAAGTCGCATCTTTCCCATAGGTCGTTTGGATAAAATGAGTGAAGGGCTGATCTTACTGACCAATGATGGGGATATTGTCAATAAAATCTTACGCGCTCGGAACAATCACGAAAAAGAATATATCGTAACAGTAAACAAGCCTGTAACAGAAGAATTTGTTGAAAAAATGGGAAGTGGAGTCCCCATTTTAGATACGGTTACCAAACCCTGTTTTGTAGAACAAATCCACAAAAAACAATTTCGAATTATTTTAACCCAAGGCCTCAATCGCCAGATTCGAAGAATGTGCGAGTTTTTAGAGTATCGGGTAGTTGAGCTAAAACGAGTTCGTATTATGAACCTCAAGTTGGATACTAAAGTGGGACGCTACAGAGACTTAACTAAAAAAGAAATGACGGAATTGCGCAAGCTCCTAGCCGATTCTAGCAAACACATTTAGGACTGAAAACGCAACTTGACGCGTTGCCCCTCATTGGACCGTACATTAAAAACCGTTTGATCTTCAAAAAGTAAGTACTGCCCACGAATTCCCGTTAATTTCCCTTCATAAAGCGGTGTTTTTGACAAATTTAGGCTAACAACTTTTGTAGGATACGACTGAACAGGAAATTCAAATTTTTGAAGCGCTGCAGTGGTTTTCATATAGGGTTTCAGCTCCTTGGGTAACTGATCTAAAGCCTTGTGAAACGCTTCCTCCCAAACGATGGGTTCCGATTCATTTTGAAGCATTTTTCTCCAATTGGTTTTATCCGAAAAATGTTCCTTAAGCGCCACTTCTCCCACTCCTGCCAGATAGCGATTGGGAACTTCTAAAAGCACTAGGGCCTCATGTGCACCCTGATCGATCCAACGCGTAGGTACTTGGCTTTTTCTAGTGACACCCACTTTAAGATGACTGCTTAGCGCTAGGTAGAGAATATGAGGCTGGAGTTGCATTTTTTTTTCATATTCCAGATCGCGGTCCGCTTCACCCAAATGTGCCTTACTCAGCTCGGGTCGCATGATCCAATCTCCAGCTGCGGGGGTTTCAAAAAAACAAGATTTGCAAAAACCTTGTCTAAAGATGGGGAGTTCTTGAGAACAGTTTAAACACTGAGAACCTATATGACTTATCGTGATATGCTTTCCAATACATTGGTTGACATGCACATACCCACTCTCCATTTCTAAAAAATAATGGATGGGACTGTTTAACTCCGTGATCATTTTTTTTAAAGTTCCCTTAAACATATACTCGCTTAGAATTAATTACTTTTACGAAAGTAAGATACTAATTATTTTATGCCCATACCCCTATTTAACTCCATAGCTTCCTGGATTCTCAAAAAGAGAATACACCAAATAGAGCTTTTTGTAAGGTACCCCATTGAGGTTCAAAATGAATTGCTTCACAACTTGGTAAAAACTGCTGCTCAAACGGAAATTGGTAAAAAATATGAGTTTGAAACGGTAAAAAGTTATAACGTATTCAAAGAACGAGTCCCTGTATGTACGTATGAATCTATAGAATCAGACATTGAACGCTGTCGCCAAGGAGTCCAAAATATTTTTTGGCCTAGCAGTATCAAGTGGTTTGCAAAGTCCAGCGGGACCACCAATGCGAAAAGTAAATTTATCCCTGTGAGTACGGAAGCCCTTGAGGACTGTCATTACAAAGCAGGCAAGGATATGCTTTCTTTGTATTTTAACAATAACGAAGACTCTCAATTGCTGACAGGAAAATCGCTGCGCCTGGGTGGAAGCAATGAATTGTATAATAAAAACAACAGTTATTTTGGAGATCTTTCTTCGATCATCATACAAAATCTTCCTTTTTGGGCCGAACTGAGCAGTACCCCTAGCAATAAAACGTCACTCCTCCCTGAATGGGAGACAAAAATGAAAGCCATTGTGGCTGAATCCATCCCCGAAAAAGTGACCAGCTTGGCGGGTGTCCCCTCGTGGATGTTAGTTTTGTTACAAAATGTATTGAAAGAAACAGGAAAGGAAAACATCATTGAAGTCTGGCCAGATGCAGAAGTCTATTTTCACGGAGGCGTGAGCTTCAAGCCTTATAGTACGCTTTACAAAAATTTATTTCCAAAGTCTGACTTTCGTTATTATGAAATTTACAATGCCTCAGAAGGTTTCTTTGGGATTCAAGACCAGAACGATTCGGATGAATTGCTGCTTATGCTAGACTATGGTATTTTTTATGAATTCATTCCTTTTCAAGGTGAAGAAGAAAACGAAAGGAACATCATTCCCCTTTCTGATGTTGAGTTAAATCGGAACTATGCTATGGTTATTACCACCAATGGTGGGCTCTGGCGATATAAAATCGGAGATACCATAAGGTTCACCAGTCTCTCTCCCTATCGCATTCAGGTTACGGGAAGAACGAAGCATTTTATCAATGTATTTGGTGAAGAATTGATTATTGACGATGCAGAAAAAGCACTTGCCAAGGTAAGTAAGCTAACCCAGAGTACCCTGTCCAATTATACCGCTGCTCCAATCTTTATGGAAAAAGATCGTAAAGGAGCCCATGAATGGATTATCGAATTTGAAAAAGAACCTGAGGATTTAAATTACTTTGGTCATCTCCTAGACGAGGCACTCCAAGAAGAAAATTCCGATTATGAGGCCAAACGCTATAAAAACATGACATTGCATCCCTTAAAAATTCACAAAGCGCGCCCAGGATTATTTTATAAATGGCTTTCTAAAAAAGGAAAATTGGGTGGTCAACACAAGGTCCCTCGACTTTCCAATTCCAGAACAATTCTAGAAGAACTTCTAAACTTAAATAACTAGGAAACGACTTTTAATTTGGGAAGTTCAATTTTGGACAACTTTTGATCGGCGTATTGCTTGGTTACTTTGAACTTTTTAACATCACTATCCGGGAGTTCAAACATGGCGTCGTTTAATACCGCTTCACATAGAGAGCGTAACCCACGTGCACCCAGCTTGTATTGTAATGCTTTTTCTACGATATAATCCAACGCTCCAGGAGTAAATTGGAGTTCAATCCCGTCCATTTGAAACAACTGAATGTATTGCTTTACCAAAGCATTTTTAGGTGTGGTCAAAATCATGCGGAGTGTGGTTTCATCTAAGGGGGTCATATGGGTCAGTACGGGCAACCTTCCAATAATCTCGGGAATCAAACCGAAAGAACGCACATCCCTTGGAGTGATGTACTGTAAAATATTTTCCTTATCTACCTCACGCTGTTCCAAAGCCGTTTTATACCCAATGGCTTGAAGGTTCAATCGTTTGTTGATGTGTGCTTCAATTCCGTCAAAAGCCCCTCCAGCGACGAATAAAATATTTGATGTATCGACCTCAATAAACTTCTGGTCTGGATGCTTCCGTCCCCCTTTTGGTGGAACATTGACCACAGTTCCTTCCAGTAATTTTAATAAGGCTTGTTGGACACCTTCCCCCGAAACATCTCTGGTGATGGAGGGATTGTCACTTTTTCGTGCAATTTTATCAATCTCATCGATAAAGACAATGCCTCTTTCGGCGCGTTCCACATCGTAATCTGCAGCTTGAAGTAAACGGGTCAAAATACTTTCAACATCTTCTCCTACATAGCCTGCCTCAGTCAATACCGTAGCATCTACAATGGCCAGAGGAACTTTTAAAAAACGAGAAATGGTTTGTGCCAGGAGTGTTTTTCCTGTTCCTGTGGGACCGACTAAAAGGATGTTGCTTTTTTGAATTTCTACTTCATCGCCTTTGGTTTTGTCTTGAAGCAACCGTTTGTAATGATTGTAAACTGCTACAGACAAGACTCTTTTGGAGGCTTCTTGACCAATTATGTACTCGTCCAAAAAAGCTTTGATTTCTTTTGGAGGTTTTAGCTCTAGGGGTGAGGTTCCCGAAATCTCTTCTGTGGTTTCTTCAAGTACAATTCCGTGGGCTTGAACAATGCACTGGTCACAAATATGAGCGTCCAAACCGGCGATCAGCAATTGGGTTTCAGGCTTTGGTCTCCCACAAAAAGAACAGTTTAGATCTGGTTTACTCATGGTAAAGGGGTATTATTTTGGTGCGTTTTGGAGGACTTCATCCACCATTCCGTACGCTTTCGCTTCTTCTGCTTTCATCCAATAATCCCGATCACTATTTTCTGTGACTTTCTCCATGGATTGTCCAGAATGTTTGGAGATAATTTGATAAAGCTCATCTTTTAGTTTCAGAATTTCTCTAGCTGTAATTTCAATATCCGATGCTTGTCCCTGCGCACCTCCCAAAGGTTGGTGAATCATTACCCGTGCATGGGGTAGCGCAGAACGCTTTCCTTCATGACCCGCACAGAGCAATACAGCACCCATAGAAGCCGCAATTCCAGTACAGATCGTCGCGACATTTGGTGTGATGAACTGCATCGTATCGTAAATCCCAAGACCTGCATAAACGCCTCCTCCAGGAGAGTTGATGTACATTTGGATGTCCCGATTGGAGTCTGTACTCTGTAGAAAAAGTAATTGGGCTTGAATGATATTGGCAACTTGGTCGTCAATAGCAGTACCTAAAAACATGATGCGATCCATCATCAGGCGAGAAAAAACATCCATTTGTGCAACGTTCAATTGGCGTTCTTCTATAATGTATGGGGTCATGCTACTTACGATTTTATCGTAATACATTGCATTAATTCCATGATGCTTAGTCGCATATTTTTTAAATTCTTTTCCGTAGTCCATATCTCGCATATTTGGTATAAAATTAATGAAATTATTACGCTTTGCCGTAGGCTTCTTTAACAAAGGTGTCAAAACCTACTTTCTTGATTTTTAACGGTGCTTTTTCTTTGAAAAAAGTAAGCATCTTTTCTCCCATCAACTGTTCTGAAAGTTTTCTCGTCTCCTCCTGGTTTGACAAAACGTTAGAAACGATTCCATCCAATTGTTCTTGTTCTGGGATTTGGCCGTATTGCATCATTTGATTTTTTACCAAAGTTGCAGCATAGGCTTTGAGCTCTTCAAAAGTCAAAGAGAGTTCGTTCTCATTAATAATTTTTCCTTCAATGAGTTGATAGCGAATCCCCTTTTCTGATTTGTTGTATTCTTCCACAGCTTCTTCCTCGGTCATCGGTTCTTTCCCAGAAGTCTGAATCCATTTTTTTAAGAAATCCCCAGGGAGTTTAAATTTTGTCTTTTCAACAAGGGCCTCTGAAATATCATTCATCAGTTTTTGATTGGCTTGAGGCTCAAATTGGGCTTGTAAACTGGCTTTGATTTTATCTTTTAGTTCTTGTTTTGAGGTTACCGTTCCCGGTTCGTACAATTTATCGAAAAGTTCTTGGTTCAATTCAGCAGGAACACGTTCATTGATTTCTTTAAGTTCCACGGTAATTTCCTTTGAAGCGAGCTCTTCAATTTTCTTATCGTCCACATTCAACAGTCGTTTTCCAGTAGCCTCATCACTAAAAAGTCCTTTCCCTGTAAGATTTAAAACGGCCCCTGTAGTGGCCTCTTTGAGGGCTTTGATCGCTTTTTTAGATTTGAGGTCTTCTAAGGTAAAGTTGGCCATTGTTTCGAGCTCTGCTTCTTCATTTCTAAATTGAGCGGTGATTTCAAAACCTTTCTGAACTTCCTTTTGGGAAACTAATTTGCCATACTGTTTTTGAATATAGGAAAGTTGTTCCTCAATCATTTTTGCTTCGGGTTCTATCTCGTAGCGAATGACCTTTTTCAGAACCTCCAATTTGACCTCAAACTTGGGTGCAAGTCCCAATTCAAATTCGAAGTCCATTTGATCTGCTTTCCAATCTAAAGCCTCTTCAGACGCTTTGGGAATTGGGTTTCCCAATAATTCAAGTTTTTCCTCTTGAATAAATTTATCCAAATTCTCTCTGAGTAACTTATTTACTTCATCCGCAATAACCGCTTGCTCATATTGCTTTTTAATCATTCCCATGGGGACATGACCTTTTCTGAATCCAGGGATATTCGCATTTTTTCTATAATCATTTAAAACTGAACTTACTTTACCATCGTAGTCTTTGCGATCTACTGTGATCTGAATTACAGAATTTAATGCGTCAATATCGGTTTTGCTAATGTTCATTATCATTGAAATTTAGTGCGCAAAAGTACACTTTTTTCTCTCGTCGTATAATCCGCAAATCGAATTGTACGCCGATTTAAAACGGATTGTACCTCTACTTTAGTGAAATTTTGGCAAATGTAATCAATCAAATAGAAAAAAAGTAGCTCTTCAGCATTCAATTAACAGGCATTGCTTTAAAGGCATAGAACGGATCTGGCACCTCGCCAGCGAGCCAGGAAGCCTCTGTATCAGGAGTTAGAGTTAACGGCATCCGCTGCTTGCTGTTGTGGATCTCTTGCATGATCCCTTGGGCTGCTGTGGTGACGATTGAGAAGGAGTTCACCACATCACCGGTAGTACGATCGATCCACTCGTCGCATAGCCCCGCAAAGGCGAACAACCCTTGGTCTGCTAGACCGATGAGGTGCTTCTGTTTGCGTTTCCCCTTATCATCGAGCCATTGCCACTCATAGAAGCCATCTGTGATCACCAGACAGCGCTTCGCTTGCCTAAAGGACGGCTTCTCAGCCAACGTCTCCAGCTTTGCGTTAAGGGTGAAACGACGAATATCTTGCTCTTTAGACCAATACGGAATTAAACCCCAGGAAAAGCTCTGTAGCTCTTTTGGGACCTCAGCGGTGATAACAGACAGACTGGGGTGGGAAAAGCCGTTAAACACCCCTTTTTGAGCTTCTCCGCTTACATTAAAGCGTTGCTGTATCTCCGTTGAGGTCTTCGTCTGTTGAGCGTGGTAGCACATACTCAAATATATTGTATATTTCTACTCCTCAAAACTTTACAATGGAAAATACTACAGAAGAATCTCACTTATTGGTCTTATTAGGAAATGGATTTGATCTGGCGCATGGTTTAAAAACATCCTACAGTGATTTAATGGATTATTTATTGGAAGAAACCAGAAAAAATTCAACAAAAAAACCCCCTTTTATAAAATTATATAAAAAAGATGGAGAAACTAAAGAAGACCCTTATTTAGCTATGACACATAACTCTAAATTAGGTAAAAAAGTCCTCACAACTAAACCAAATTCCAATAGCATCTTATTTAGATTTTTATTCGAAAATTTTAATACAACAAAAACTTGGGGAGATTTTGAGGAAACTTACTTTAGGGTTTTATATGGCCATAAAGGAGATAGTAAATTAGATACTCAAAATAACCGTATAGATATTATTAATAAAGAATTTGAACATCTAAGAAAACTCTTAGAAGACTATTTAACCGGAGTAGAAGACAAAATTGATGAGGACCAAATTCAGAGTTATATTAATGAAAATAGTGTTTATGAGTTATTATCACAAAAAACAAAAAACCATTTATCAATTAATATTATAAACTTCAATTACACCTCTAAAATTGCAAATGTGATTAATGAAAAATTGTTTATTCCACTTACCCATTTTGACATATCAGGTCGAGAGGGCACTTATTACAAAAAATCAAAAATTTTTCATATTCATGGAAAAATAAATTCAACTGAAAATCCAATCATCTTTGGTTATGGCAATGATCGATCGGAAAAGTTCAAGGAATTATTACAATATAGAAATGACGACTTAATGAAATACATGAAAACGTTTCTCAACAAACAGAACATTGTTAATAACCATATTAATTATTATTTAGGAGTGGGGAATACAAAAGTCATTGTTTTAGGTCATTCCTTGTCAGATACTGACAGTTCAATACTTAATAAAATTTTCAAACATAAGAATGTAAAATCTATAGAGCTAGTTTACCATCAAGACAAAAGCAAATACAAGAAAAACCTAATCCAATTTGCTCGTATTGTAGATGATCAAAATATTATTGATCAAAAAGTTTTATCTAGAGAAGAAACTGGATTTATTCCTTAATTCGCAAGTCTTCATACATTCAACGCAAACCGCGCCTCCCCACCTTTCAACAGCTGCTTGGTCGGTTTGATATTATTCTTGTACAGATGTACATTCCCTAGATAAAGCGTGATCGACTTTAGGGGCAGCTGGAACTTCTTGCTGATCAAAATGTAATACCAATCGTACTTTTACTAGTGCGTTAATATTTTCTTAAAATTTTAATGCTTAAAAGTGTAAATCTCACTTTTTATAAAGGTTTAGGGATGGTTTGGTATCTTTTTTTTGCAATCATAAGCCCTCTAACTCAGTGCATTTTTGTATGTATTAAGGGGGGCAACTCGAGACGTTTTGCTATCAAAAACCGCAAAAAAAAAATCATTACCCCCCTAACTCGAGTCTTTTTTTATCACTTTTTGGCAATCCATTTGGCAATCCATTTGGCAACCCGTCCAACTAGTTATGTAAAATAGAAAATCAACAAAACAGAGGCATTTTAGCCTTGATAATGGCGGTTAAAGTCAATAAATACGTGTGTTTAGGTGGTATGTGGCAGGTAGTGGCGCGTACCACCAGTATAATGGTCGTATAATGGCGTTATCTCGCCTGTTAGGTACAATTCGTTTTCGTCAAAGATTGCGGTTAAAATCGCCTCAAAAGCACGCCGTACAAAGCTTCGCGCGCTATTCTCACTCAAACGTGTCGTGTACGTTTCGTTTTGTGGCCCCTACTACGTCGACCAATTTTTTAAGCCAAGCCAACCTAATATTTTTAGCTGTTTTTGAATTATAAAAAATAAATTCTACTATATTTGCACCCCAGAATTAATAACCAGAGGATCGGGCATCCTCACAAATTAATATGATATGCCAGTAAAACTGAGACTTCAAAGACACGGAAAAAAAGGAAAACCCTTTTATTGGTTAGTTGCCGCTGACTCTCGTGCAAAAAGAGACGGACGTTATCTCGAAAAACTAGGAACGTACAATCCCAACACCAATCCCGCTACAGTAAACATTGACATTGATCGTGCTGTAAATTGGATGGAAAAAGGGGCACAACCCACAGACACAGCTAGAAACTTGTTGTCTTACAAAGGTGCCATGCTAAAGTACCACCTTAATGGAGGTGTTCGCAAAGGAGCATTAACCCAGGAAGCAGCAGATCTAAAGCTAGCGGAATGGTTAAAAGAAAAAGAGGCTAAAATCCAAGCCAAAAAAGAAGGATTAACAAAATCTGAAGCAGAAGCTGCAGCAAAAAGACTCGCTGCAGAAAAAGAAGCCAGTGAAAAACGACTCGCTGCTGCCGCGGCTGAAGAGGCTGAGGCTGTTGCTGAGCAGGAACCTGCTACAGAAGAAGCTTCAGCAGAAACAGAAGCTGCTCCAGAAGAAGTAAAAGAAGAAGCCGCCGCTACTCCTGAAGAAGCAAAAGAAGAAACTCCAGCTGAAGAAGCTTCCGCTGAAGAAGAGGCTCCCGCTGCAGAAGTAAAAGCTGAAGAGGCTCCCGCTGCAGAAGCAGCTGCTGAAGATACCCCTGCAGAGGAAGGTAAAACAGACGCTGAAGAGAAGGAAGCGGAGTAAGTATACTTTCAACGATGAAAAAGGAGGATTGCTTCTATGTAGGAACCATCGTTGGAAAATACAGTTTTAAAGGAGAATTACTGATCAAAACAGACAGTGACACTCCAGAAGCCTACACAGAACTGGAATCAATCTTTGTGGAACTCAACACGGGATTGGTTCCTTTTTTTATTCAAAAATGCCAACTTCACAAATCCGCCTTACTCAGAATACAATTTGAAAATGTAACCGATGAAGCCGCAGCAACGGGACTTTTAAAAAAAGATTTGTATCTGCCGCTAAGCTTTCTTCCTCCTTTAGAAGGCAATAAATTTTACTATCACGAAGTAATCGAATTTACGGTTGTAGAAGGCGAACAAATAATCGGAACGATAGCGCGTATTCAGGATCAGGGGCTTCAGGCGTTGTTTGAAATAAAAAAGAAAGATGGAACTCTGGCTTTAGTTCCAATTCACGATGATTTTATCCTCGAAGTAGATCGAAGTAAAAAAACGATGCGCGTAGAGCTCCCCGAAGGGCTATTGGATCTTCAAAATTAACAGCTCTCACCAAACTCAAAAGAATAATACAAATCCAAAAGAAGGCAGCGGGGTATTGTTTCCCTCGTTGGTCGATACGGGGACTAAACTTCTAGGCAAAATAACCGTACCGTCTTCACTTCTGTTCAAGCCGTATTCTTCGGGGGTGGGATTGGGTTGTGCCAAGAAATTTTGAACTTCAAAGTACAAATTGAAGGAAAGGTCTTTAAAATTCCACTTTTTATCAAATCGAATATCTGCTAGGTTAAACGCGTTGAGTTTTACCTCTCCTAATCGGTCATAATCTAGAATTATTTCAGGATAAGAAGTCGTACTCGCTTCGATATCAACTGGTACATAGGGATTTTTTCCTGCATACCTCCATCGGGCGCTGATTTCCCAATTCCGCTTGAGTTTATACCCGCCCGAAAAAGAAATCAAATGACGACTGTCCCATACCGAGGGTCTTGAGATTCCATCCAATCCTGTAAAGTCACTAAAAAAGTAAGTGTAAGCAAAAACACCGTAAAAGTTTCTAGATAGTTTTTGCTGGAATAAAAGTTCTGCTCCCGAGCTCTGTCCTTCCCCCTCAGTGAGAATAGCCTCATTTCCCAAGACTTCAAATCCCCCTCCTTTATTGGCCAGAGAAACGCCCTCTGCTACAGAGATGGGGTAGTCTGCATAATTCTTTACAAAGCCTTCTATTGTAAATCGAGATACGGGAGTTAAATTGTATTCTAGACCCGCTACAATATGATCACTTCTTGTGTACCGCGTGTTTTGATTGACAAAAACAGCGCTTTGGTTTTGATAGCCCAGCATGGTATACGTCGGTATTTTAAAATACCTCCCTAAGGACCCATTTAACTTCCATTTTTGGTCTTCGGTCAAGGCGTAGGAGAAGGAAGCTCTGGGAGACAGATTATCGATTAAGTTTGATCCTGTAGAAAAAGAATCGGCATCGGTTCGCAAACCTAATGAAAGATTCAATCGATCGCTCCAAAATTTTCTAGATCCCTTGACAAAAAAGCCGTATTTGGCAAAGTTCAGATCGGTTATGTAGGTTAAATTTTCTCTTAAAAAACGGGTATCGTTTTGGTAACTTGAATTTTGGACGTTAAACCCTGTAGACCACTTCCACTCGTTGATGTATTGAACGGCTTGGAAGCGGAGTTTCGTTTCCCATTCAAAGGAATCGTTTTGAAATAAAATCCCTGTTTTGTTTGTATTGTCTTGATATCGGGAAAAGACGTTTTGCAAACGGTTGGAGCTCACGGCCGTATTGATGAATCCTTTTCCGTTCTTGTAATTCCTTTTCCAAGCCAGTCCTACCGTAGTACTGCGTTGATCGATGATTGCAACTTGTTCCAAAGTGGCTTGCTGTTCTGCATCAAAGTCATCTGGAGGTTTTACTGAAAAATCATCAATAGAACCAATGCCGATAAATGTAAGTGTATTGTACCGATCGATTTCATGTTTAATTTTCCACTGATAATCCCAATAATCAGGTCGAATAGGAAGTCCGATTAACTCGAAAAGGAATTGCAAATAACTTCTTCGGGCAGAAAACAAAAAGGTGGTTTTTGCGGGTTCCGACTTGTCCTTTCGAAATAAGGGCCCTTCTAAAGTCAGTCCCGCTTCACTGGCACCAAAACGAAAATTCCCACCAAAACCGTTGGGGTCTCCTTCGCGTTGTTCAAAAGAAAGTACACCCGAAAGGGGATTGTCGTATTCGGCACCAAAGGAGGAACTAGAAAGCGTTACCTCTCTGATAAAAGACACATTGATCATCCCCACAGGCCCCCCAGCACTTCCCTGGGTGCTAAAGTGATTGATGTTTGGGATTTCAATTCCATCTAAATAATAAACCGTTTCGTTGGGCGCACCCCCTCGGATAATGATGTCGTTTCGAAAACCTCCAATAGAGGGAGAAATCCCAGGCATACTTTGTACCACTTTGGTGATGTCGTTATTCCCTCCAGGATAGGTTTCGATCTCTACCGCAGAAAACGTTTGTGTGGATAGTGGTGTTTCACTTTTTGTTTTAAAGGGACTTCGAATCACAACAACCTCATCCAAATTTTCTGCAACTTCTTCGAGTTCAAAAAGTAAGGGAATGTTTCCAACCGATTTTACAATGATATTGTATTGTGTAGCTGTTTCATAACCCAAATAACTGGCTACCACATTATAGGATTTTGAAGGAATATCGTTGATCGAGAAAAAACCATTCGCATCAGTTACTGTGCCTAGGTTCGTTCCTTCTAGGATAAGAGTTGCTCCCTCTAGGGGCTGTTGACTTTGTATATCTAAAATGCGTCCGCTTAGTCCTCCCGTATTTTGAGAAATAGCAAAATAACTTGATAAAAAAAGAAGAAATGTGATTTTTTTGTGCATGTGCAAAAATAGCCTAAAACAAGAAAGTTATGTCATTTTTGTTTATTTATTTTTTATTATCTTTAAACAAAAATTGCTATGAAAAACAGAAGAGACTTTTTAAAAACTGCTTGCAAGCCTGTTGTGCTTGCGACTTTAGGCATTCCTCTATTGGAAGCATGTAGTTCAGAAGAACTTTCTACTTCAGACTCTACTGTTAACTCAAATTCTAGTGCTACGGAGAGAGCCCCCTTGACTGTCAACATTTCAAGTGGAGACTTTACAGGTCTTCAAGAGGTTGGGGGCTGGTTAAATTATACGGGGGAAAATCTCTTACTTGTCCGCATTAGCGAGGAAGTGATTCGTGTCTTTGACAACAAATGTCCTCACCAGGGAAATAGAGATCGTTGGGTATATGACGGAAGTGAATTTACCTGCCAACACCATAACAATTCATACACCAACAGTTGTAGTGGGGGTCTCAAATGTTACACAGCCTCACTAAGCGGGAATACCCTCACCATCACATTTGATTAATAGTTAGTTCTTTTTATACAGCACACCCTCCTTCTTTATATCGTAGTGTTCAATAAGGAACCTTATGATGAAAAAATAACCCAACAAGTAAGTCAACGTTATTCCGTATTTAAAATACGCTTCACCAAAGAAAAATAAGTTATACCCAGAAAAAATATTATTGATAAAAATCAATACGGCTCCTATCAAGGCAAAACTTCCTTTCACTGTAGGGAATTTGGCAATCTGGACTACAGAAACCGATACCAAAAGAGCCAAGACAACCACTCTCAACTGAACCCACCAAAATAATGCCCCATAGTAGTCGGAAAGCTTAAAATTCATTTCAATTCCATAGGGTATCGTCAAGAGAAATCCTATCAAATAAAGTGACACTTTTTTAATTCTTGCACATTTATATAGCATAAAAGAGAACAGCACTATATTTAGATTTAACACGATCATCATAATAGAAAAAGACCAGATGTCTTTAGATCCATAGGTTGCTAAGAGATTACCTACAATTTGAAATACTAATGCAGCATTCAAAAGTGCATTTCCCTGCCCTAACCCAAGTCGATAATAATAGAAAAAACCTAAAACATAGAATGACGAAACATATTTGTGAACCTGCTCTCCCACAAACTCTCTCAGAAAAGAATCCACTAGAAATAGAAGAAAAAATAGGAGGAACGACCTAGTTTTGTATGGGGGAAAAAAATTACGGTAGGCCATTTAATTTAAGAATTGACCAAAAAAAATTCATATACGACATAAATATTTATATTTATTATAAATAAATAGTAAATAGTAATAATTACTTAATTTTAATAAAAATCTATTAAAACACGTTTGTATTATGTTCCGTTGTACTACAGCACAACCTTATAATTTATATTTTTCAATAAATTGATATTATATTTATCCAATGAATGTATGGAGTTATTAGAGAAAATATCAACTGAAATAAAACGTCTTAGAAAACAAAAAGGGCTCTCCCAGGAAAGCCTTGCCTTTAAAATCGATATCGATAGAAAATACGCCTCACTAATCGAAAAAGGGAATACCAATCTCAGTGTCAATTACCTTAAAAAGGTTTGTGAGGGTCTGGATATCAAATTATCCGATTTTTTTAAAAATATTGAGGAGTAGGAGTGGTAAACTGTAGAAAATTTCAGTTTAACCAAAACCTATCTTTTACTTGTATTTAATTTTTCTTTTTGGACGCTTTTCTTTCTATTTTACGTTGCTCCCTCTGAACATCTTTTTCTTCTAGTGCTCGTAAGGCTTCATTTTTTTCTTCTTCTCTTTCGTCATAGGCTTGTCGTAACTCTTCCAGGTCCGCCTGTCCAATCTGCTCTTGATCTGCCGCTTGAAGTGCAGTATCCGCTACACCAAAACTTGCCTTTCGCGTTTGTTTACGCAAGATCTCTCGTGCTGCTTTTAGGTTGTAGTAAAAACCTGGGTCAATCATTTTATTGGCAATAAAATGTTCTTTCTTTTTTTTATCCCAGCGCACAAATAAAAACCCTCCATTTACCGAGTCCAGTGTGACACGATACACATGTGCGTGATTGGGTAGTGTTTGATATACTTGAATTTGTTCGGGGACATATCCCGCGATATATAAAATTTCTTCAACAAAAGCTTTTTGTGTGAATAAGGAAGGATCGTCATAACGTCCCTCTACTTGTGGGGCATCTTGGCACTGAACACCAGTGAGGTACAACAAAAAAATTAGACTAAAAGCAAGGCATCTATTCCAGTGCATCAGAATTACTATTTAAGTTTTCCTTGTTAATTTCTTCCAACCACATAAAACTTTTCAAAATCATAAAGCGTGCAAAATAGGTATGGGATAGGTAAACACATCTTCCTCAAAGTAACGCTTATTGTAGGTAATAAGCACATCCCGAACAGAAAAAATCAGAAGTCCTAAGGTCAATAGTGCCTTTGCATTTGTATACTGTCTTAACAACTCCATAATGGTAAAACTACCTAAGAGAGAGAGGGTCAGTCCATAAATTACTCCATGAATACGCATATCTCCTAAGGAATTGTAAACATGACTTAAAAACACCAAAAGATAAGATCCGTAAAAAAGAACCCCCAACAGATGTGCACCCAATACATACTTTTTAAAATAGTGAAAAAAATTGTAGCTCAAAAACAAGAGCATCATCCAATAACAAAAAACTCCCCATTTCAAAAATGAAGAGTTGTTTTCAAATAGAATGAATAGATCCCCCATCCATAAAAAAAGAAATATCCCTATGAAAGTGGTTTTTCTTTCTGGAGTAGTAACCCAATAATAGATAAATAAAGTAGGGACAATAAGAGGTTCAATAATAAACTGTAGTGTTTTTTGTTGCGATTCAACAAAATAGGAGTTCAAAAGAACAAGCAGTATAAACAAGACTTGGGGGAGTTTTTTCAAAACAAGTGGGATTTAATTTTTCAAATTAATTAGGAAGCCAAAGACAGTTAAAATTTAAGGATGGATTAAAACACAATTTCTATCTTAGGGTATTTGAAGTTTAAATTTTATAATGTTAAAGGATAATGGTTGAATATACCTTATTAATATGATCATTACTTCAAAGATATGAAAAAAGATAAGTTAACACTCATAAGAGTCACTAAAACAGTGTTTTAGGGTACTATAGTACTCTTTTTAAGTGTTACTTTTCTAGGCTTAATAATTTAAAGTAAACTGAATTTGAAAATTTCTACCAACCTCTGAAGCATAAAAACGCATTCGGTTTAGATAGTTTCTATAGTCGGCATTTGTAAGGTTTTGAACAATGAACCTCAATTGTTTTTTTATTTTATTACTCCCGTTTAATTCTAGTGAAAAAACAGCATCCCACTTTTGAAACCCTTCAGGAGACTCACTAATATCGACGGTTTTGGAGACAATCGTTCCCTTTTCAATTAAATTAAATTGAAAATCTGAATTGGGGAACCTGTTTTGTTTGACATACAATTGATGTGACACCTCGAAGTACCAATTGCCCTTCTGAGGTCTGTATTTTAATCTTTGAAGGGTGTTGAACGGTGGAATTAAAATCAAAGGATTTTGACTCACTTGGTCCTGTGCATAGGTATAAGAAGCGATAAGATCAAGATTGAGATTTTTGTGAATTGTAATTTTGGAATTAAAGTCCACTCCTGCTAAGAAGACATTCGTGGAACGATAGCCCCATACAGGAAACGCTCCTCTTAGGGTTTGTTCAAGACCTGTGGGTGCTATAAAGATGTAATCAAAAATTTTAGAAATATAGGGCTCCAAGTTCCAAGAGAACACTTCAGAATTCTTTGAAACACGCATTAAAACTTTATGACTTGTTTCACTGCGAAGGGATAAATTTCCGTATTCTATAGCGGCAATACTGTGGTGTAGTCCATCGCTAAAAAGTTCGGAGGGGTTCGGTGCGCGCTGTGATAATATATAGGCAAAATTAGATTCAACCTCAGACCCCAACGAGACTCCTACTCCGGTCTGCGCAGACCAGTTAAAAAAACGAAAACGAGGGTTTGTCAATAGCTGTGTTCCAAATTTTTGAACTTCAAATCTGGGAAAAAGTTGTGCATAGCCACGCCCTTGCCAGTCTGCCTGATCGTAATATTTTTGGGCATCCATAAAAACACCGTCCAAACGAACACCCCAGTCCCAACTAAACCCATTGGAAGGCTGATAGGTTCCCACCAAAAAAGTACCCAATTCGTATTTGAGGTAATCCGGAATAAGGCGCTTTACACCTGTATTGGGATTCGAAAAATTGTCTTCTAACAATCCATTGATCCCTGCTTCAAAATTCCAATCATACCCCTTTTCCCAAGAATAACTCCCCAAAACCGTTTGAGATTGAAGTTTTAGGTCAATGGCAGGAAGTTCTGAGCGGCTGCCCCTTCGCACATCAAACTCCTTGCGTTGATTGACTTGATAGCTGTACTTCCACTCCCATTTGGCATTGCTGCTCGTGGTTTTGTAAAAAGAAAATTGCAGATTTTGGTGCGTACCTCTTTGTTTTGGAGCTTGGATAGCATAAGTAAAGGGGTTGATGCGCAGTGGAACCTCTGAATTTAAGGCAGTGTATAAATCTTGAATATTACCAATATGAGCCGCACGTAAAATTCCAGCTTCATTTTCATATCGAGTATAATTCAACTCCCATCCTTTTACAATTTTTGTTCTTCCTATTTTAAGGGCAAGATTTCCCTCTTTTAGTCCGGTATTGGACAAATTATAATGCGGTGCTTGAAAATCACCGAACCGTTTTCCGGTCACATGTACACTCCAGTAATAGCCTTTGAGATAGGAGTGGGTCAATTGAGTTGTCAAACTAGACCCTCTCCCATTGGTTTCTACATTCAGTGTTGTACTTCCATAAAGACTGTCTTTTAATGCTTTTTTTGAGGGAGACAACACGATTAGACCTCCAGCGGTATCGCCCCCATATTTTAACCCTGCAGCTCCTTTGACCACCTGAATGCTTTCAAAAGCATTGAAGTCAATGTTGGGTGCGTGATCAGCTCCCCATTCTTGATCTCTGAGTCGTATGCCATTGGCAACAATTCCCACCCTACTCCCATACATGCCGTGTATCATGGGTTTTGTGATGGAAGTTCCTGTCTGTAAAACCCCTGCTCCAGCAGTTGCACTCAACGCTTCAGCAAGACTTTGACTGCTATTTTGTTTGATTTGATCTTTATCCAGTCGTGCTTCTTTTACAGAAGTGCTAATTTCATCCAATTTTGAGTCGGATAAAATGATTTCATCCAATTCATTGATGTGGTGTTCAAGTTCAAAATTGAAGATTTCATCTCCCCTAAGATTGATTTTCTTTTCTAACGAATTAC
>Ga0209138_1000474_pt1 | contig 39426 bp, 28 predicted proteins | sample SaaInl3SG_22_DNA_FD_184645 | JGI IMG/M metagenome (GOLD analysis project Ga0209138, IMG submission 184645) | Marine microbial communities from expanding oxygen minimum zones in the Saanich Inlet - ESP_153SG_22_DNA (SPAdes) (version 2) | ecosystem: Environmental > Aquatic > Marine > Intertidal...
CATCTTTAAAATAATTTACCAAGGAACCGTCATGAAATCGGTCAGCCCGAATCATGACGGTTATTGGTTTGAGTAGAGTCTGTATGCTCAAGGCATCAAAATCAGTGTTTATAGTATTGAGGATGGCTCCACCTTTTTGCCATCTTGGCCATTCAAAGTCCATAAGTAATTCCAGATCATAGGCCCTGTCATTAAAGTCCTTTACTATGGGAGCCGAACTAGTGAAAGGAAAGATAGAGGTGCCTTCTGTTGTCTTTTCTAGGAATTTAGTAACCCCAAACTCTTTGGTTTTTTCTATCCCTTTTGGGAGTTCAAAAAAATCCAACCACTGTTGAATGGGCTTACCAATCCACGGATTCTGATAATTCTCTGTGGTATACATGGTACTTTTACTAGGGAAAAGTTCCTTTTTCTCTTCTTTTTCGGGTTTACTTAAGGTTGCATGAATAGAGACATAAACAGAACTTTGACGCGGTAATCGTCTTGGTTTTATTATTCGATTACGTTTTAATAATTTGTTTTAGAAAGGCCTCTAAAACCTTTCCTTACTTTATCGTGCTGCTGTTGTAAGCACTTTTCCCAATTTATGATAAGAAAGCTTCTTGTATTTTTTCTTTTTCTAACGTCCTCTTTGAGTTTACTTAAAACCTAGGATGCAAATTCGGTTGATTTGGTAGTAAAGATTTACTTGGTGGCACCTATAGGCCTATGTAGAGTTAAAGCCTTTTTTGAAGCAAAGGGATCCTTTTCTATTGTCAAGGTGTTAGTTGGTTAATCCATGCTTCACAAAGGTTATCAAGGCATTCAAAGAAATTACACTCCCATGTTTTCTATTGAATCCTAGATTGCGTATGTGGAATTGCGCATTGGATATTCTTTCCAGAGAAGTTGACAATTCCTTAGTGGGCTTTTCACTTCTTGATTTCACACAATTATATGTATCTTTAAAAAAGGTCAAAACCTTCTTTATGAGACTAAAAATCTACCCTGACAATCCACAAGAAAAATTCATTCAGCAGACGGTTTCTGCATTAGAGAAGGGGGAGGTAGTGGTATTGCCAACGGATACCATCTATTGTTTAGCAGCGGATATTAATAAATCCAAAGCTTTGGAAAATATGGCCAAGATCAAAGGAGTTTCTCTTAAGGAGGCTGATTTTTCTTTTCTGTTTTCGGATCTAAGTCATTTATCAGATTACACCCTTCAGTTTGACACCCACGTATATAAAGTTCTCAAAAGAGGAATTCCGGGTCCATTTACTTTTGTTTTAAGAGCTAATAAGAAAGTGCCCAAAATTTTTGGAAGACGAAAGACTACTATTGGAATAAGGGTTCCTGATAATCCCATTGTAAAAATAATAATTGAACGTCTTGGCCATCCTTTGGCTACTACTTCAATTAAATCTGATGACTCCGTAGTGGAGTACATTACCGATCCTGAATTAATTGATGAGGTATATGGACCCAAGGTGGCTCATGTGGTCGACGGTGGATTTGGTGGGAATGAAGGATCAACAGTTGTTGATTTAACGGACGGAGTCCTAGAGATAATTAGAGAAGGCGCTGGAGATATTTCAAAACTAAGCTAATGAGTAAACCTTCTAGACTACTAAATCCCGAGATTTTTCAAGGAGTAGGGAAAAATAAAAATTATTTTGAGGGCTGGTATTTAAAGCACGTGAGTCCGGGCGAGGATTTTTCCTTTGCCTTGATTCCCGGTGTGGCCTACCAATCCGACGGAGGTGCAGAAAGTTTTATTCAGTTTATAAATGGCGAGACGGCTGAGACACACTATATCTCCCGGCCCATTGGTAATTTTTCTGCCGCGAGTAACCAATTTAAGGTTCGCATTGGAAATCAATTGTTCTCTTCTCAAAAGATAGAGGTTGATTTGGGGGAGTTTGGTTATCCATTTAAGGCCTCCATAGAGTATTTGGGACTTCATCCTTTGACCAATACGTATTCTAGGCCAGGAATTATGGGCTGGTACAGGTATATGCCCTTTATGCAATGCTATCACGGATTGGTGAGTCAATTCCACACTTTGCGTGGAAGTTGCACCTATGATGGCAAAACGTATGATATGACGGAAGGTCACGGATATATGGAGAAGGATTGGGGACGGTCTTTTCCAAGCGCATGGGTTTGGATGCAATCCAATAATTTTAAGGCACAAAAGGTTTCTGTTATGTGCAGCATTGCACATATTCCCTGGATAGGAAGAAGTTTTACCGGATTTCTTTGCACTTTCCTCTACAAGGGAGAAATCCTAATTTTTGCCACCTATACTGGAGCTAAATTGGTTACTCATGAAGTTTCCGAAGGTAAAGTCCATGTGGTTTTAAGGGATCAGAAACATGAAATTTCCCTAGTTTCCTCTCAGGCACAAGCCGGAGTCTTAAAGGCGCCTACCAATGGTTTGATGAAGCGAGAAATATTGGAATCCATTAATGGAACCCTTCAGGTAACCCTTACGGAAATTAGCTCAGGAGAAATTCTGTATTCTGACGTGGGCAATAAGGCTGGAGTAGAACTGGTGGGTGATGTAAGTGGTCTTTTGTCAGGAGAGATACATTCTTAATTACCCTAGAGTTCAAAATGTAATGATTAGAGATTTCTCTAAAAAGGCATTATAGGCAACCCCACTAGGGCTTGCCTAAGTTGATCTCTTTGAATTTTTCCATTGGAGGTTTTAGGGATTTCACTTAACTCCACCACTCCCTTTGGGGTAGAATATGGAGGAAACCTTAAGTCTCGTAAAGAAGAAGGAGTCGCCCCTTTGGTAACTACTAACAAAACCTGACGACCCCATTGATCGTGTTGGGCGTCGGATATTGCAAAATCCCCTGTAAAGTGGGGGCGAATGATCCCTTCAATTTCTTCCGGTTGAATTTTTTTTCCACCAGAGTTAATGATGCTGTCTGATCGCCCCTTCCAAATAAAGTGGGACGGATCAATGAGCTCGACCACATCATGGGTGGACAAAGATTTGATATCTAGGTGTTCTGCGGTTATTTGTAATTCCTGATGAGTATTGGCAGAAAACACGACTCCAGGGATAGCGGTAAAGATGTCTTCCTCTAATTTTTTAATAGCAACATGGCTAATGGTTTCTGTCATTCCGAATGAAACAAAAAACTCAGTGGATAAGGATAGCAGTGTTTTGGCATCTGCGTTAGATAGTGGTGCCCCTCCAACCAATACTGTTTCTATTTTCTCTAAAGCTTTTTTGGACCCCATCACTTGGGCAGGAGTCATGGGAACAAAATCAAAATCCATTTGAAGATCCTCTTCAAGGTTGACTTTGGGGTGGGTTACATGAAGTTCTAAACCACCCATAAGAGCTCTGACCACCATCATTTTGGCTCCAATGTGCTCAAGGTCCATACAGAGCAGGGTTTTTTGGGACGGTTTTAGGTCAAAAAAATCTAATGTTTTTTGAGCAGAGGCCTCCATAGCTTTTTTGGATAGATTCAAGGATTTGGGAGCTCCTGTACTTCCAGAAGTCTTCACTTGAATGGTATCTGAATCATTGAGCCAAAGGGTAATAAAAGACATTACCTCCCTCAAAGGGTGCCCTGGTAGATCCTCATTTATTCCAAATGACTTTCCACCCCAAAAAAGGGCAAAGGAGGGATGAATATTTTTTCTATTATTGTTCAACAAATCTGGCACTTTGGTACGGGGTTTGAGCATCCCGAAATTACAAAACACAATTCATCCATGAGAGGTTCTCTCTTTCTCTTTTTATTGTTTCTAACTCAGCCTTTGTTTTCTCAGGTTGCCAAGGTGGTTGATGCCAATACTAAGGATGCAATTGACATGGTATATGTTTTCTCAAAGTCTCAAACTGGGTTGACGGATCTAAATGGAGAAATCAACCTTTCTCCTTTTTGGGAAAAAGAAGAAATTGTTTTTCAACACCCTGGATTTAAGTCTTTTAAAACCAACTTGGAGCATTTGCGCGAATTGGATTTTTACATTCTATTAGAACCCTCCGTGGTAAATATTAACGAGGTAGTGGTTTCTGTAAATAGATTTGAAACCAAATCAGAAGATATTCCAAAAACAGTAGAATTGGTGACCAAAGAAGCCATACGGTTTAAAACTCCACAAACGGCTGCGGATGTCTTGTCCGCTTCCAATGGAGTGTTTATCCAAAAATCTCAACAAGGGGGAGGTTCTCCTATGATTAGAGGGCTTTCTACCAATAGAGTCCTTTTGGTTGTGGATGGAGTAAGAATGAACAATGCGATTTTTAGAGAAGGAAATGTCCAAAATGTAATTTCTCTAGACGCCAACTCTCTACAGCAAACCGAAATTGTTTTGGGCCCTGGCGCCGTTATTTATGGTTCGGATGCATTGGGAGGGGTGATGAATTTCACCACTCTTAAGCCCACTTACTCTGCCTCTGAACAGGTGCAATGGAATGTAAACGCAGTCACTAGGTACTCTTCTGCTGCACAAGAAAAAATGGGCCATTTTGATTTGAATGTTGGAGGCCAAAAATGGGCTTGGGTTGCCAGCGCTACCTATTCGGATTACGGAGATTTAAAAATGGGGAGCCACGGGCCTTCAGAATATAGAAGAACTGAATACCAAGAGAGCTTTAATGGGGTAGATAGTGTGGTGAAGAATACAGACGATAGAATTCAAAAATTTTCGGGATACACCCAACAAAACTATTTATCAAAACTGGGTTTTAGACCTAATAATGATTGGGAATTTGTTCTTTCAGGACAATTTTCGACCACAGGAGATATCCCTAGATATGATAGACTTACTCAATACAGAAATGGCCAATTGAGATTTGGAGAATGGAGTTATGGACCTCAAAGCTGGGGTATGGGACAATTCCAAGCTAACCATTTTTCTCAAATGGCTATTTACGATGCTGCAAAATTAAATATTGCCTACCAAGACTACCGTGAAAGCCGACTTTCTAGACCCTTTGGTTCGGACACTAGAAGGGAGCAATACGAAGGGGTAAAAGCGGTAACTGCCAACCTGGATTTTGAGAAAACCGTCACAGATGAAGTACAGGTATTTTACGGCCTACAAGCGTTGTTTAATACCGTTTCTTCCTCGGCTCAATACACAGAATTGGGCTCGGTGGTAGCCGGTGACCCAGGCACTCGATATCCCGATGGTTCTCAATGGAATACCCAAGGTATTTATTTAGACGCCAAGTACCAATGGGCACCTGGATGGATATTGGATGGAGGATTGCGATACACTTGGGTGCAGTTGAATGCCCTGTTTGACGATAGATTCCCATTGGATAATCCTCAAGTGAACCAACAATGGGGAGCCTTTAACGGGATGGTCGGGCTGACACATTTTACCACAGGTGGGTTTAGGTATTTCTTGAATTTTTCTACGGGATTTAGAGCTCCCAATATTGATGACATAGGCAAAGTGTTTGACTCTGAGCCTGGTCAAGTAGTGGTTCCTAATCCTGACTTACAGCCAGAGTATCTATACAGTTTAGAGTTGGGAATGGATAAGAATTGGAATGATGTATTCTCGGTGCAAGCCTCCGCCTTTTACACCCTTTTGGAGGACGTTATGGTTAGACGACCCTATGTAATAGAAGGCGTTGATAGTGTTTTGTACGATGGGGTTTGGAGTACCACAGATGCGGTGCAGAATGCAGAATCTGCTACCATTTACGGTTTTAGTGTAGGAGCTAATTACCAGATTACTCCCCAATGGTCTGCAAGAGCTAAATACAATTATACTCAGGGATCGGCTTCTGATGGTGCCAATCTAAGGCATGTTGCTCCCACCTTTGGATCCGTTGGTGTATTGTTTACTCGAGGATGGCTCAAGGCCGAAATGTACACGGATTTTAATGGAGAACTAGGTTTTGACCAAATGGCTCCTTCCGAAGTGGATAAGGCTTATTTATATGCAACCGATGCCAATGGAAATCCCTACAGTCCTCAATGGTATTCCTTGAACCTCAAGGCCTCAATAAAACTCAATTCTACCTTGACTTTAATGGGCGGAATAGAAAATATTACCGATCAATTGTACAGACCCTACTCTTCTGGAATCTCTGCTCCAGGAAGAAATTACTCGCTCAGCGTTAGAGCGACCTTGTAAATTTTTTCTTATTACCGGTTTGTCAATAGTCCAAGGTCCCAACCCTGTTGCACAGAGTGCCATATACCTCCCTCTCTTACCTCAAGAGGAGAGTGTATGTTATTGGTATAAAGAGAACCTGTTCCCAATCCGTGGTATATAGGATTTCCCAAAGTGTAGGTCCATTGCGCCAAAGCATTTAATCCAATATTGGATTCTAGGGAGGAGGTAATCCACCAGCCCATTCCTCTTTCTTCTGCCATGTTGATCCAGTGTTGGGAGGATTGAATTCCTCCTAGAATACTGGGTTTAAGAATAATGTGTTGGGGAAAAATCGTTTCTAGTAATTCCCTTTGTTCTTCCTCGTCGTAAATCCCATGTAACTCCTCATCCAATGCAATGGGAGTGGGAGACTCCTCGCACAATCTTGCCATTTCTTGCCATTGACCGGGCGCTATGGGTTGCTCTATGGAATGTATGTCTAATTCTGCAAGACGGTTTAATATATCAGGGGCATCAAAAGGATCTAAGGATCCGTTGGCATCTACTCTAAGTTCTAGCGTCATGGGATCGTATTCCCTGCGCAAATCTTGAAGGATTTCTAATTCCCGTTCTATTCCTACGGCTCCCACTTTCATTTTAAGACAAGTGAATCCTTCTTCCAATCGATTTTCTATCTGCTTTCTCATAAAATGAGGCTCTCCCATCCAAATCAACCCATTGATTCTCTGTCCTACCTCTCCGCGGGTCCAGGTGGAGGGAAAGAGTATTTTTTCGCCCCCCGAGGCAAGGTCCATGTAGGCTTGTTCTAAGGCAAATCGAATACTTGGAAACTCGGTAAGTTCCGCAAAGAGATCGCTTGGTGTCATTGTTATATGATCACAAGTCCATTGTAGTTTTTGGGTGTATTCAGGAACATCATCAGGGCTTAACCCCTTGAGCAATCCACATTCTCCTATTCCTTGAACTCCGTCGTGTTCAATGATAATATAATAAGCCATCTTATGGGTTAGGACGCCTCGTGAGGTTCCAGATGGATTTTTAAAGTTTAATAAGTGGGTAGAAAAAAAGGCTTTCATTACAAAGAGAAATTATTTAACCAAGTGCCTACTCCTAACAGAAGAGAGAACAACAATGTTGTCAAGGCCAAAGGCTTGAGTAATTTGTCAATTTCCTCAGGCTCATTGGTACGGAATAAAAGAGAGGTGTTTTTAAAAATGGCGGGAAGGGATAATATCCATAGATACCCCCAGAAATCAGTGGGATTATATAAAGTAAACCAGAGTGCGCATACCATACTGGCAATCATTAACACAAGGTGGTAACGCTTTGCTCCCTTCCTGCCTAAGCGCGCAGGAATGGACATTTTTCCATGAATAATGTCCGTTCCAATATCACGGGTATTGTTTAGATTTAATACTCCAACTGCCAAAAAGCCAACGGCAAAAGAAGGCAGGAGTATGATCCAATCCAATACTTGGGCTTGTAAAAAATAAGATCCAAAAACGCCAACAAGTCCAAAAAATAAAAGAACAAAAAGATCCCCTAAGCCGGCATAACCGTAGGCTTTATCACCCATTGTATAGGAGATGGCGGACCAAATGGCTACAACTCCTAAAAGGATAAAAAAGAGGGTGTAACCCCAGTGAAGTTGCTCCGTCCCTTTGTAGGATAAAAGGGTGCCGGTAAAAAAGCTTAATAGAGCAAATACTCTCACAGCGCTTTTCATTTGGGGTATGGAGATTTTTCCAGAAGCAACAGCTCGTGCTTCCCCTTTTCTATCGGAATCTGTGCCCTTAAGGCCATCCCCAAGGTCATTAGAAAAATTGGAAAGAACCTGATAAAACAAAGTAGTCAATAGGCAAAGAATGGTAATGCTCAAAGAAAACTTCCCTTGAGAACCCGCTAGGAAGCTTCCCAGAAGAATACAAGAAAAAGCCAAGGGTAGGGTTCTAAGTCTTGCTGCTTTTAGCCATGTGGTGAAATTTGGGGTCGGATCGCTGGGTGTTTGCATGCCAGCAAAAGTACAGAAACCCAAAGGGATGAAAAATTATTTGTAAGATTTTTAAGACTTCAAATAAATATAAAATTGTATTTTAAAAAGAAACCTAGCCAGAACCTAACCCATTGATGAAAAAAACTTCAGAGCATAACCTGCGCGAAAACTTATTTACCTTATTCAGAACGATGGATCTGTAGTAGATATGATTCAGTCCATATCTGCAGAATGCGTTTGGTCTTGGGACTGCCAAGGCAAAATACTACTATTTATCGCAGAGTTTATGAAAACACCCCTCTGGCCTATAGTTTCTCTACTATTCAATACTCAATTTCGGGACAATTGGGAGTAGAATATGCGTAGGATGAGCACTGGAGCTTGCGAGCATATGGAAGGTATTTTCAAAATATAAACTCCACCTTTTCTACTTCACAGTTTACCCAAACCTATAGGCGATGGGGGAGAGGTTTAGGACTTCAGTTAACATGGTGGTAGACTCTGTGTTTTTGTATCTTTAACCCGTGAGTCAAGTAAGTAAAATAGTGACCCTAGGTCGCATGGTTGAAAAGTTAAAGAGGGTTGGATTTGCCACCAAGGAGGAGTTGATGTCCACCTACGGTGATGATTATGAGCAAGCCAGCGAGAGAACCTTTCAGCGGGATTTAAAAAAACTCAGAGAAGAATTCTATATAGAAGTATCCTATGATAGAGGAAAGAATAGATATTTTATTGATGAAGACTCTTATTCTTATATAGACACCCTTTTGCAGTTTTCTAGTATAGTCCAAACCTCCCAGGTTATGGAGCAACTTGCGACTTCCGGTGATTCTCAGGTAGAGTCCATGGATGTTAGCGAATACGGTGATCCGGTAGGAGCTGTTTGGCTAGAACCCATACTTAAGGCAATTCATCAAAAACAAGTTCTTGATTTGCGTTATCATGCCTTTGGAAAATCAGAAAAGACCTATACAATTAGCCCATGGCTGATTAAATTCTCTAGAGGGAGATGGTATGTTTTTGGTTGGGTTACTGATGCTGGGGAACGGGTTTTTGCCTTAGATAGACTTTTGGATGTGGTGGTAGTACCAGGTGATTTTCAGAAATCAAAATCAGATCCCAAGTCATTTTTTAAAAACACCCTAGGAGTTTGGTATGCCGGTGAGCCTCAAGAGGTCCATATACGTTTTGCAGCGCATGCGGTTCCCTATCAACAGACCCTCCCGTTGCACAAGAGTCAGTACCTTGTTAAAGAGCACGAAGACGGGGAGGTTACTTTTGGTTATACCCTTCAAATCAATAGAGACCTTATCAATAGCTTGATGGCGTGGGCGGGTGAATTTTGGGTAGAAAAACCTGTGGAACTTTCTAATGAATTGGAAGATAGGGCTCAAAAATTGATGAAAAATCTAAAAAACAAGTAAGATTTTTTTTCACCGACACGCTTTGGCGGTTTACCACTTTACCTTTGGAGGGTAATTAAAAACAAAGGTCATGAATGTATCCGCAACCATCACAGCAAAAACAAATGTCAATCCTCACAAAAACTGGATTTCTAATGAGGCTCAAAGCAAAGTGTATCTATACGCCCAGCTTACGGCCCTAGGGGAACAAACCGTATTGGTAGAACTGCCTATGTCCGTAGCAGATGATATTTTGGATTCTCTTTACGGAGTAGAAGAATTTAAGTTGGCATTCAACAAAATGGTCTACCAGAGAGAGATTAGCATTTACAACGGAAAGAAAAGCATTGCGGTTTACAGAGCCACCCAAACTCAAATTGTAGAAGAATTTCCTAGGTTTTACTATCCTATAGAAGAGGATGTGATGAGAATTGCAGGTTAAAATTTTTAATCCGCCTTTTATGCGCTAAATTTGATAGAAGCCAATCCGAACCTTGTAAACAATTCTTATTGCTCCTGAGATCCTGGAAGAATATTCTTGTTTTGTAGGCTCCAAAGGGCACTAACCAAATTGTTTTGCATGAAATTATCAATATCCAAAGTGACCAAGGCAACTTTCCTTTTTCTCGGACTATGGGCCATGTCATTTACCACCCAAGCTCAATTAAATGTAGGAGCCCAAATTCGTCCTCGATTTGAGTTCAGAAACGGCTTTAAACAACCCATTCAGAATGGGGAGACCGCTGTAGGGTTTGTAGAGCAACGTTCTAGAATCTATTTGGATTTTAAAAAGGATAAATTTAGAATCCATATCAATGCCCAAGACATAAGGATGTGGGGTACAACCCATCAGATCTATAAACAAGACCCCAGTCTTACCAATCTCTTTGAGGCTTACGCCGAATATTATTTTAATCCCAAATTCAGTATGAAACTGGGACGTATGGATATTGTTTTTAATCAAGAACGCTTTTTTGGAGGTCTTGATTGGGCATCGCAAGGACGATCTCATGATGCACTTACCTTTAGGTATTTACCCAATAATCAATGGATGGTTTACGCAGGAGGCGCTTACAATTCTGAAGGGTATGAGCCTGCTTATTTAGTAAACTCCTTTTATTCCAGATCTAACTATAAGAATATGCAATTTGCCTGGGCTACCCATACTACCCAAAGCAAGCGTTCTCAATGGAATTTCCTTTTTCAGAATGACGGAAGACAAAGCCCTGCTGATTCCAGCCTTTACTACAGACAAACTTTTGGGTTAGGGGGTAAGTCTAAGCTGACTAATGACCTTTCTGTGGATGGGTTGGCTTACTTTCAAACGGGAAAAAATGGAACCGGAAGAGAGATACCCATGGCTTATATGTTCTCATTAGCATTTACCTATCAAACCGATTTTATGCCCTTTACCCTTGGAGGAGATGTTCTTTCAGGTACTTCACAAAACGATACAGAGGACAAGAGTTTTAATCCTTTGTATGGAACCAATCACAAATGGTACGGGTACATGGATTACTTCTATGTAGGAAATGGACATAGCCAAAATGGTTTTGCGACCGCAGGTCTTATTGATCTTTACCTAAAAGCATCAAAAAAGATGGGTCGTCATATGGTAAAATTAGACCTGCATGAGTTTATGGCTCCGGTTTCTGTATATGATGCCAATCAAGAAATCATGGATAGCCATTTGGGTTTTGAAGTAGATATTACTTATGCCTTGAAAGTGACAGAGGATGTAAAAGTAACCGCAGGATATAGCCAGATGTTTGCCTCTGAGACCATGGATGCCTTAAAGCCAGGAAATGACCCCACAGGCTTTAATAATTGGTTTTATCTCATGATTGACTTCACACCCCTTTTGTACTCTTCCTCTAAGTAGTTTCAGGGAAGGCCTCAAAAAGTATATACACAAGAGGTGTGTTACAGGCGATTTTTAAGAATCAAATATTGATTTTTACCTATTGGGTTCTCCAGGTTAAGGAGTTAAAAATAGCCCCTGAACACGTGTTTTCTAGGTAATCTGTCCATTGATTGTATTCCTGATTGTAGGGAAGTATCATGGAAACAAAAACACCATTCTTACCTCCAAAGGGTGGGTGGGCCAAAAGACTTATGATTTGATAGTCACCTACCAGATTCATATCTGGGCGCTCAAAATGCGCCTTGGCACGGTAGATAAAATAAGGGTGCTGTTGATAATCGGATTCTCCAATCCACTCATCTTGTAAATCGATTTTTAAACTTTCCCATGAGTTTTGTATTTCTGCCAATTGTAAATAGGCAAACTCTATATAGCGGACTCCATTGTAGTCCAGGGTGTTTATGCCCAGAGAAATACTCTCTTTGTGTATACCATCTTCTCCCTCCACAACCAAGAAGTTGTAATAGTTATTGGCTTCACCAACCACAGGAGGTAGGTTGCTAAAATGTGCGGGGTACTCTATGGAATACTCTGCCAAGGGCAAACCAAACTCTGTACAAAACAAAGAGTTAATAATGACCTTATTCTCGAGTTCACAAGAAAATGCCTGTTCCTTTTCTGGAGTAGCACATCCCATGAAAACGACACTAAGTAAAACGGCAAAAAAACGTTTTAAAAACATGTTTTATCTCTTCTTCCAAGGATTTTTGTCCTCCTTTTTGGGAGGGGCAAAATCAGTTAATCTATAAGTGAAAGATAGCATAAAATATTGCTGAAGAGCAAGGGTCTGTGTTTCTTCGATATAGGTTTCTGTGCTGGTTTGAGCAATGGAATTGTTTTGATTGAGAAGGTCAAATACACTGAGTCTAATCTCTCCTCTATCCTTTAGGATGTATTTGCCAATACCCATATTCCACAGGGTAAATTGGTTGTTAAAGCTCTCCGAATATCCGTCGTAAAATTGATAACTCAGGTTGTTGTGAAAAGCCCAACCATCATAGATTATCCAATCCAATTTGATGCCAACGGTTTGGGTAAGGTATTGAGTTAACGGTTGGTTGACGTTCTCCACCCAACTCCAATCCGTTTGAGAACTCACAGTGAAATCTACTTTTTCAGAAATATTAGAACTCACATAAACTCCCAAGCCTGCAGTTTGTTGATTGGTTTCTGTATTTACAAAATTAACCCTGCCCGGAATTTTACTGGATGTACCACTTACATTTAAATTCAGGTTGGATTGAATAAAGCTCAAGGGAAGACTGTAGTTGGCAATGGCTCTGATATTATAGTATCCATCAAGATTTATGGGAGAGCTAATCTGTGTCCCAGGAGCAATAGAAACTCCGCTTATTACCGTGTCATTTGCGGTGATATAGGACTGGTTAGCAATATATCCATCACTTACACTACCTGAGAAATACCCGTAAAACTGTTGGGTTTTACTCTTGCTGGTGAAATTGTAGCGAGCAAAAATCCTGTGGCTGTATTCTTGCTCTAGTTGAGGGTTACCTGTAGTTAGTTGCAAAGGATTGTTGTTGTTAACCACGTTTTGCAACTGAGTTACGGAAGGTAAATCTGTTGAGGTTCTATATCCCATCATAATTCTATGGTTCTCATTGGGAGCATAGCGGGTAAATATGGATGGGAGGACATTGTCAAAATTTTTGGTCAGTTGGTCTTGAACTGGAAAGGTGATCTGGTTGGTTAATTCTGTATACTGCAGACGAACTCTTGCCATGGCAAACCACTTACGACCCATGCGGTACCTATAGGAGACTTCGGGTCTATGTATGATGTATCTACTATCAAAATCATTAGAAAGAGCCGTGTCTAAGACTACTACAGGGCCTCCAGGAACAAGAGCTTGATAGGTCAGTTGATTATTGCTACCCATGCTTTCTTGAAAGCGATACAGTAGCATTACCGAGGAGCTCTTACCAAAGGGCTCTGTAAAGGAAAGGGCGGTGGAGTAGTTGTTGTTAGGGCTAGAAAGGGTTCCCGTCTGATCTAGAGTATCGGTTACCAAAACTCCATTTCTCAAGAAGTCAGAAAGGGTAAATTGAGAATTATTTCCGTCTTGATCAGAAGCTCCCCCCGAAAATTCAAAAAGCATTTGACGCCCTTTTTTCTCAAAGGTACGGGTATAGAAAAGTTCTCCACCTAGATTCCAAGCATTGTAATCAGAGGCAAAACTATTGTTCAACCCATTGACTAGACCTCCGTTCTGAGAGGTTAATGATTGTGACAAGGAATACCCTTGGTTCTGCTGTAGAGAAAAGGTAGGTGTGAATAATATTTTATCATACTTAGTGATTTGACTACTAAATCGGAGGTTGAATCTATGATTGATATTGGTAGACCCCAAGGAGTCTTTTCCATTGTAAATTTGTTTTACGTCTCCTGTTGGGAAATAGTCTCTATTGGTTAATACCGTACTGTAGTTATCTGAATAATTAAAAAAGTAAGATCCTACAAAATCAGTGGACTTCCCAAACTTATCTTGATAGTTAATACCAGCAGCATGAGTGGTGGTGATTCCACCTTGTTGAGGCACCATAAAATCACTAGTAGAACTAGAAGCTCCTCCAGAACCTCTTCTTCTGTATCCTCCACCCCCGGAGGAAGCGCTAACTCCTAAGAGATCCTCGGAACTAAAATTCTGAATGTTTACATTGTTGGTTTGAGCCAAGAGGGTGATGCGTTGATCCCCGTTAAAGATGTTGTAATTACCGGATAATTGATATTTATTGTCATACCCATATCCTCCCATAAATCGGCCAAAAACACCCTTATTCATACCGGGTTTGGTAATGATGTTAAGAGTTTTTTGAGTATTCCCATCACTAAAGCCTGTCTGTTTACTTTGTTCTGACTCATCATCAAAAACCTGAACTTTTGCTATAGCTTCTGCTGGAAGAGTATTTAGAGCGGTATTGGGATCATTGCCAAAAAAGGGTTTTCCGTCTACCAATACCTTCTGAACCGTCTCACCATTGGATTGAACCTGACCGTTAACAGAAGTTACTCCCGGTATTTTACGGACCAAATCCCCAGCCGTTGCATTGGGGTTGGTCTTAAAGGCATCTGCGTTGTATTGAGTGGTATCTCCTTTTTGTTCTACACGAACTTGTTGACCTTTAACAGTGACTTCTGCAAGCTCTTCCGCATTTAGTTGCATTTTTATCATGCCCAAATCCACATTATCTCCTATGATTCGTACTCGTTTACGCGTAGTAATGCGGCCCAGGTTTTCTAGAGTAAGCCTATATATTCCAGGATCTAGGTCTTCAATTTCAAATTTCCCCTGAACATCTGTAACTACTGCTTTTTTTGAAGTAGTATCTCCCCTTTGAGTTAGGGTGGCCAAGGCTCCAATTATGGGGTCTTGAGTTTCAGACTCTACAACGACACCACGCACCGATTGTCCGTGGGTAACAAGTCCTATAAGTAGAGATGCCAGAAGTAAAGTAAGACGGTGCATGTATGTATTTTTCACTTAGACATTAAAGGAGTTAAAAAGTTTAGTCTCAGGGTAAAAAAAAACCCGCCGAAGCGAGTTTTTAGTTTAGGATTCTATTTATTTATTCAACAAATGGAAGTACTTGTGCCAATTGACCCGAAATGGCTAATTGGATATCTAGTTCCACTTGCATGTATTTTACAGCACGTTTTGGCTCTAATACCTTGGCGAATTTCTTGAAGTATTTTTTATCCAAAGCTGCTTTTTCTTTTCTCATGTCAAGGTTTCTCTTCATCAAATCCTCAGCCATCTCATTGGTAAGCGTCTCGTAGTTCTCTGCATAAAGAATAATAATGTCAAAACGCTCCTTGTTTAGAACAGACAATTTTTCTTGGAATTCATTGTACAAAGGCCAAAATTCTTCACTTTCTTTTTCAGTGAATTGCATTACTTGAGTAACCACTGCTTTTTTCTCTGTTTTTATTGCAGAAGCTTGCACTTCCAGGTAGTCTTTAAAGTTTTGAGAGAATCCAGTAAGACTAATGGTTAATCCTAGAATTAGGAGTAATGATTTTTTCATGTTGTTATTTACTATAATTGAGTTTTCAAAAATATAAAAATAGATGTTATGACGTCTTGTTTGGTTGGATTTCTACCCAATTTATTACCAATTTGTATCCTATACTAAGAATGATGGGTCCTAAAAAGAGCCCCATAAAACCACCGGAGATAAAACCTCCAATAGAACCAAGGAATACAACCAACATAGGAACATCAACTCCTTTGCCCAACAAGATGGGTTTTAAAAAGTTGTCTATTACACCGACTACTAGCATATAAATGGTCATTATCACTGCAGGGGTGGTATCCATGGTGTTAAATGAGATAATGGCCACAATTATTGCCACGGGTAGGGTCCCGATTTGCATTATAGAAAGAACTAAGGCCAATACAGTCCAAAGCCCTACCAGCGGTATGCCCCCAATGGCCATTCCTAATCCCGCAAGAATGGCCTGAATGAAGGAAATTCCAATAATTCCCTTTGCAACACTTCTGATGGTGCTAGCTCCCAATTGAGTAACGCTATCTCCAAAGTTGGGAGAAAGTTCATTGATCAATTTATTGACAAAAGATTCTGCAGACTTACTTACCGTTAAGAAAACTCCTGCAATGATTGTGGAGGCAAAAATTTGAAGAAAGACAGCGCCAAATCCTGCAAGGGCTTCAAATAGCCATCTAATTAATTTACGGATGGGACCCTCGTATTGAGGAATCATCTCATAGAGGTTAGAGGAAGCCTGACTCCACAATTCATGAACCTTTTTACCTATTAATGGCCATTCCTTAACGGCAGGTTCAGGTGGTGGGAAGGTAATAGATTCGCTGTTTTTAAGCTCTACCAAATGATTGGTAGCTTCTACCAAAGATTCTCCAAAAAAATAGGTAGGTATGGTAATAACAGTCAGTCCAATAAGTGTGATAAGGGTTGCACTTAGCTTTTCTCTTCCCTTTAACCACTTGGTTACCCTTAAGTGAAGGGGGTACAGAGTAACGCTAATTACTGAGGCCCATATAACTATAGAGACAAAGGGTTTTAATATCGTAAAGGACCAATAGAGTATTAGTGCCAATGCACCAATTCGTAAAAACTGAATGGTAGGATTGTTGTTGTTCATAGGAGACTTGATTTCCACTAAATATAGAAAAACCAATGCTATTGTAGAGGTTTAAACTATAACTTTGCCTAGCAAAGCATTTATTATGAATAGGTGGTTGTCACTCGTTGGGGTTCTATCCACGGTAATTGCATATTCACAGATATACCCTTATACTGTTGGGATACTACTAAATCCTCCCCAGAGATTTTTAGCCAAATAATGGGATCATTAAAAACTATTTTTATTTTGGATCAGGTGGTGTTAAAGAACGGGTTCTCTATAAATTTACTGACCTATCAATTTATTGCCAGTGTAGGAATCGAGAGATGTATTTTCCTTTTCTGGTTCTGGATTGGAGGCTTTGCCAAGTGTTAATTCCGATAAATTAGAACCCCTTTTTTTTTATTGCTGGTTATGTAGGGCTTCAGTATAATTGGAAACCCAAGTTATTGAGCTCGCTTGGGACAGGTTTTACCTCCATGGATTTATCACAATCATATGATCCTAAATCTTTAATTCAAGGCACCTTTGGATCATTGAACCTATTTTGACAACCTATTAAAAATATGCTGATTGGCCCGGAAGTAGTTTGTGGAAATCTCATTGATTTTGCTGGCCAATCGAGTAGTAACATCAGGGTATATTTTATGGCTGAGTATATATTCTAAAAAAAGAAACACATTCCATGGAATGTGTTTCTGGTGTTTTTTGTAAAGTAGAAAAAGCCAATTATTGCTCTTCTTTAGCTTTGCGTTCTTCTTCTGCTTTTTGAGCTGCTTCAAACTCTTCTCTAGATATCCAGCCTCCTCCGAGGGCTCTGTACAACCTAACGTAACTGCTAAGGTATTCCTGCTGCAAGTTAGTTAGAATCAATTGAGCTTCAAAGGCTTGTCTTTGAGATTCTAGGTATTCTAAATAACTAGTTACTCCCTTGTCATAGCGCTGTTGAGAAAGTCGTTGAGCATTTAAGGCAGCTCTCACGTGTTCAGAACGCGCTTCCACTTCTCTTTTGTAGGTTTCTATTTCTACTAGAGAATTTTCTACATCGGCAAAAGCATTGAGTACAGCGGCTTCATAATCATGCATTGTAGCCTGAGCCCTAAACCGTTCTGCTTCTACCCTTCGTTTGTTTTGACCAAAGTAAAAGATGGGCCCCAATAGGTTTCCGCCCAAGCTCCATGCTGCGCCAGTAGCTCCAAATGAAGTCAGGTCAGCTCCGTTGGCTCCCAGCAAACCCGAAATACTGATGGCAGGCAATCTTTGGGCTTGAGCCACTCCAATCATTGCGTTTTGGGCAATTAAATTTTGTTCAGCTTGTAATACGTCTGGGCGTCTTCTTACCAATTCTGCAGGAATACCTGTAGGGATGTGAATGGAGGTGTCTTGATCAGTAAGGGTAGAGGTGGTTTCATATCTATGAGGAATTTCTCCTACCAAAACACTAAGAGAGTGTTCTATCAATCGTATTTGTCTTTCGTACTGAGGTATTGCCGATGCGGCAATAGCATATTGAATTTCGGCTTGGTTTACGTCAATTTCAGGAATGATTCCCGATTGAAATCTCGCGTTGATTAATTGTAAAGAACTATCCCTCAAGGCTACCGTTACCCTAGAGATCTTAAGTCTTTGTTCATATTCTAAAAGAGTAAAATAGGTTGTGGTAACCTCAGAAACTAGGGCGATTTGAGTAGCACGTAATCCAAAGGCAGAACTTAAGTATTGGGCTTTTGCCGACTCATTCATACGTCGGATTTTACCCCAGAAATCTAATTCCCAAGAAACTTGAACTCCTGCATATGTATTCTGTAAGGGATCTGGGGTGGTAAGGGCACCCCCAAAAAAGTTTCCTCCTGTAACGCTTCCTGCGACGTCAAACTTGGGCCAAAGATTCGCCTTTTGAATGGATAATTCAGCTCTTGCTGCTTCCATTCTCTGGTAGGTAGCCAACACGTTTTTGTTGTTGTATAAAGCTTGGTGAATCAAAGTGTCTAACATGGGATCCTTAAAGAACTCCCACCATTTCAGATCAATATTAGAATCCAAAGGCATATCAGAATACATGAATTCTTGAGGAGCCTCGGCAACGGGTGCTTCATAATCTGGGCCTGCCTTACAGCCAACTAAGAAAAGGGAGAATACACCCAAATAGGCAAAATAGGATAGGTATTTATTCTTCATTTGTAGTAGACTTTTCTTTGGATCTCTTTTTTTCGTAACCAGAAACTTTACCCACAAACACAAAGAGCATGGGGTAAAAGAACACACCTAAAATGGTAGCAAGTCCCATTCCGCCTAAGAGCGCCATGCCCATAACTTTCCGGGCTTCTGCACCGGACCCTGAGGCCAATACCAACGGGAAAACCCCAAGGATGAATGAGAATGCCGTCATTAATATGGGTCTGAATCTTAGCCTAGCGCTCTCTATAGCCGCTTCTATTAAGGTCATTCCTTCGTCAAATTTCATTTTGGCAAATTCTACAATCAAAATGGCATTTTTGGCTGCCATGGCAATTAGCATTACCAAAGAAATTTGCGTAAATACGTTGTTTTCGTAGGAATCGGAAAAGAACCTGGCTATCCACAAAAACAAGAAGGCCCCAAATATGGCAAAGGGAGTTCCCAATAGAATACTAAGGGGGAGTGACCAACTTTCATATTGCGCAGCTAAAATGAGATAGACAAAAATCAATGAGAATACAAACACAATGGCTCCTGAGCCTGCCGCCTTTTTTTCCTGAAAACTCATTCCATTCCAAGCATAAGTCATGCCCTCTGGCAATACTTCCGATGCAACCTCTTCCAAAGCATTTAAAGCTTCTGCAGAAGAATAACCAGGGGCCGGTGATCCGTTTACCTCAGATGATCTAAGGAGGTTAAACCTGTTGGTGAATTCCGGACCACTGATGTTTTTTACCTCTACAAAGGAAGAAAGGGGAACTTGTACTCCATCTCGGTTCTTGAGGTAGAATAAGCCCAGGCTGGTTTCGTCTTGTCTATAAGAGTTTTCTGCTTGAATATAGGCTTTATAAAGTCTTCCAAATCGGTTAAAGTCATTTACATAAGCACCTCCTAAAAAGGCACCAAAGGTTGTATAGACGTCTTGAAGTCCCACTCCAGATTTTAAGACCTTGTCTGTATTGATGTCAATGTATTTTTGAGGAACACTTGCCTGGTAGGTAGAAAAGGCCCCACCAATTTCTGGACGTGCCTTTGCCCCTTGAATAAAGGCTGTGGTATTGGTTGCCAAATATTCTGGAGTATTTCCTGCCTTGTCTTGTAGCATAATGCTAAAACCAGATCCAGAACCCAACCCAGGGATTGCAGGTGGCCCAAAGGCAAAGGCTTGCCCCTTGCTTATTTGGGTATATAGAACCCCATTGATAATTCGATTGATTTCTTTTGCGGTTGCATCTCTGTCTGCCCATGGTTTAAGGGTAACAAAAAGGAATCCTGCGTTAGTGGACATGGCACCAGATAGCAAACTAAATCCAGTAGCGGTTGTGAGCATATCTACTCCTGGAACTTTAATGAGTAAGGCTTCCACTTTTTTAGAAACTTCATCTGACCGTTGCAATGAAGCAGCATCTGGCAATTGAATGTTTACGTAGAGATAGCCTTGATCTTCTTCCGGGATAAACCCACCAGGGACCGAAACTCCTAGAACCCCCGCAAGAACGGTTGCAATCACAATTAAGATGATTCCTCTAGAAATTTTTCGGGTAAATATGTTAGCTACTGATAAATAGGAATTGGTAGACTTGTCAAATGCTTTGTTAAAGGACCCAAAAAATTTTCCGAGCATTCCACTGGGCTTAGATTCACCTCTAAGCAATATAGAACACAAGGCAGGACTTAAGGTCAAAGCATTAAGAGAAGAGAAAACCGTTGATACAGCAACGGTAATGGCAAACTGTTGATACAGTCTTCCGGTAATTCCTCCCATGGCTGCCACTGGAATAAAAACCGCCACCAACACCAAGGTGGTAGCAATTACGGGTGCGGTAACTTCCTTCATGGCCTTAGAGGTTGCCGATTTGGGGTCCATTCCTGAATCTATGTTCACCTGAACGGCTTCAACCACTACAATAGCATCGTCAACTACAATTCCAATGGCAAGGACCAGTCCCAATAGGGACAAAACATTTATTGAGAATCCCAAAAGGGGGAATAGCATAAAGGCTGCCACCAAAGAAACGGGAATTGCCAAAGTAGGAATGAGGGTGGCTCTCCAATCTTGGATAAAAATATAAACCACAAAAACTACTAAAAGCAATGCAATAATCAAGGTCTCAACAATCTCATTAATCCCTGCGGTAATGGGAGCAGTTGAGTCTAAAGAAACGGTATGTACTACTCCTTCCGGGAAGTCAGCGCTTAGCTCTTCCATGGTAGCTCTTACTTGAGTAGCCAATTCTACAGCGTTAGAACCAGGAGCTTGATAGATGGCGAGCATTGCGCAATCCTTATTGGGGTTGTCTAAATTGTCTACCCGAGTCAATCGAGTAAATGCTGTATAGGTTTCTACTCCCAACTCCAATCGGGCAATGTCCTTTAAAAGAACTTGAGATCCATCCGAATTGGTCCTAACTACAATATCACCAAATTGTTTTTCTGTTTGAAGTCTATCTGGGAGTCTTACTGTGTAGGTGAACTCCGTTCCTGGGGGCGCAGGTTCAGCACCAAATTTCCCGCCAGGAACAATTACGTTTTGATCTCTAACGGCATTTAGCATTTCGGGAATGGTGATACCTAGTTTGGCAAGAACATCTGGTTTTACCCAGATTCTCATAGAGTAATCACTGGCCCCCAATACGTTAACACGCCCAATTCCACGAATTCTAGAAAGCACATCTTTGATATTAATCAAAGAATAGTTCCCTAGGAACTGTTGGTCGTATTTTCCATCTTCCGAAGTAAGTGTAACCAACATCAAAATATTGGGTAGAGATTTTTCTGTAGTAACACCAAGTCTTTTTACCTCCTCGGGTAATTTGGCTTGAGCGGCGGCGACCCTGTTTTGAGTAAAAACCGTATTCATATCAGGGTCAGTCCCAATATCAAAAGAAGTCTGAATGTTTAAGGTTCCGTCATTTGCGTTGATGGACTTCATGTAAATCATGTTGTCCACACCATTGATTTGTTGTTCCAATGGTGTCGCAACTGATTGTTCTACGTTGAGAGCACTGGCTCCAGTATACGTTGCCCTTACCTGTACAATGGGAGGGGTAATATTGGGATATTGCTCAATGGGAAGTCCTAAAATGGCCAAACTACCTACAATAATCATGATGATGGCAATCACCATGGCCACAATGGGTCTGCGGACAAAAAAGTGGTGATTATTCATGTATACTATCTGATGTGGTTGAAGAAATGGTATCTAAATTGATTTGGTGGGTACCCTCTTGGTATGGTGAAAGTTCTTCAGTGGATTCAATGATAAAGTTGAAATCTGCCTCTGTAGCATTTACGGTTTGACCTTCTCTCACTTTTTGAACTCCGTCCAAAATGATTCTATCGCCTATTTTAAGACCTTCCTTTACCACCCACATATTGTTGTGTTTGGGACCCATCGCTACTAATTTTTGAGTCACCTTGTTTTCTGAGTCCAAAACCCAAAGGCTTGTGGTTCCCTGAAATTGCATAACGCTTCTCTGAGGAACCAAAACGGCATGGGTTAATTGAGAAACCACGGTTCTTATTTTTGCAAATTGACCGGGTCGTATTAATCTATCGGGATTGGGGAAGGTGGCTTGAACTAAGATAGATCCTGTAGTGGGGTCAATTTCTCTATCAATAAAGTCTACATAACCTGGATGTGGAAAAATAGAACCGTCAGAAAGAATCAATTCTTGAGGGTTTGCCTCTCGAACTTCCGTGGTATCCCCACTTTTCATTTCTTCAATGTACTTTCTAGCAAATCGGAGATAATCAGATTCCGTAAGAAAAAACTCAACCCTAAAGGAATCAATTTTAGAAACGGTATTTAGGATTACGGGGTTTGGGTCGCGACCTACAAACTCTCCTACTTTGGCTTTGGTCTTTCCAATTAAACCTGAAATTGGAGAATGAATATCCGCATAACTCATTTCTATGTTAGCCATTTCCAATTGGGCTTCAGCAGCTTCTACCGCTGCTTTTGACGCCTCGTATTCTGCAGCCGCAGCATCAAAGTCTGATTGAGAAACGGCATTGATTTTTACAAGAGGAGTGACTCTATCTAGGTCGCTTTTAGCTTTTGTCAATTGAATCTTTGCCTCCGCAAGCGCACTTTTTTCTCTTGCCACCTGTGCCATAAAGGGCTGAGGGTCTATTAAGTAGAGGGGCATGTCCTTGGTGACTTGGGTACCTTCTTCAAAAGTGATTTTCTCTAGATAGCCTTCTACCCGTGCTCGGATTTGAATATCTTTTATTCCATAGACTTGGCCTACAAATTCCTTTTTGATGGGAATGGACCCGCTTTGGGCAGTAACATAGGTGACAGCTGGGGAAGGAAGAGCTCCTTTAGGTGCTTGCTTACAAGCGGCAAAGGATCCCAATAGGAGAGCGGCGTAAAATATTTTCATATTCTCTGATCGATTTTTGTAAAGATAGGTCTTTAGAAAAGAGAATATAAATAAAAAACCTACAGAAAATGGCCACCCTAATTGAGAGTGGCCATTTAAATATTTGAAGTATCCTAGTGGTTACAAAACGTAATTCACACCGAGGTAGAACATGCGCCCAAATATGGGACCATATACTTGCTGAGTGTCAAAGTTAGGACCCCAGGGGTTTTGGGCGCCCACGATGGGGTTTTCTACTCTAAAATCAAGTAGGTTTTCTGCACCTATATACACTTCCCATCCTCCCTTAAAGGACTTGTTGAGTTGCGAATTCAAGGTAAAGTAGGATGGACTGCTGTTGACAACTCCAAAGGTCTCTGGAAGTGAGTTGGTTCCCGGAAGACGCCTCTCTCCAAACCAATTTAAGGTCGCATCTAAGGTAAAGCCCATGGGAAAGGCATATCCAGCGTTGAGGAATGCTCTGTGCGACGGGATTTGGTAAGCAGTGAGTTTTCCACTGGCAAAGGCATCTACTGCGTGTAAGTACTTGTAAGCCAAACGAACATCTAATGCTTCTACTGGACTTACGTCTAGCTGAGTCAAGAAGCTAATACTCTCTGATCCCTTCGTATAGTATAGAGCAAAAGCATTAGGAATTCCGTCATAATCGGTGATTAACTTTTGTTCAAACCAGGTGTAGAAAACATCTGTAGTAAAAGTTCCCTTCCAACCTGACCAAGCGAAAATCTGCGCAAAGGAAAAACCAGCATTCCAGCCAATCTCTGGAGAAATGGGATCTAACGTGTTTACTTGCATATTTCGAGAAGAAGCCAAACTGGATTGAGTCTCTGTCAAGATATTTGCCGTGCGTTGTCCTCGTCCTCCACCCAACCTAAAGGTGGTTTCTTCTGCGGGCATGTATTTAACGTAAGCTCTCGGGGTAACAAACCAACCAAAAAGGTTGTGGTAGTCTACTCTAACGCCTCCCACAAAAGTAAATAAGAGGGAAGGTTCAAAGCTGTACTCTGCGAAAAACCCAGGGACACTCTCGTCTCTCGTTTGATTGTAGAGGTTTCCTCCTCCAATACTATCCAGTTTTTCAGAAATGCGGTCAAAATGATAAGAAACTCCCGTTTTGATTTTGTGCTCTTCAGATCCTAAGTGATCTTGAAAAATAGCGTTGAAGTAAGCTGATTGTTGCTGGGCTTCCAATTGTCTCAAACCATAAATGGATTTCTGGGACTGTTGGCTGAAATTATAAATCAGACCCAAGGATCTATGCTGATGGTTTGTAGGAGCAAATCCATTCTTCCCAAAAACTTCAAGTCTCTCATTTTTTTGCTGGAAAATCCAAGGTTGGACACCGTCATATATATCCTCCAATTGTCCTCCATTTCTTTCGTCAACCGTATAGTTGAATCCAATTTGACCCCCCCATTCATCATTGATAAAATAGCGGTATTTATTGAATATATTGAATAAGTTATCCGTTGGCATGTCCGCAAATCCGTCACCATTATTGTCTTGAGCAATCGGGATATCTGAGTAGTGGACTAACAAGGTGGTGGCTATATTCTCCGAAAGGGGGGTAGAAAAACCTACGTTTCCTTCTACTCTAGATCCTTGATTTCCATATGCATTAAAGAAGAAATCAGTATCGCCGTCGGGCTTTTCGAACTCCACATTGATTTGACCCGTTAGACTTTCGAAACCATTGATTACAGACGACAATCCTTTGGTCAGTTGAATAGACTCCACAAAAGGTCCTGGAATAAAGTGGAAGCCCAGAGAGGCGTTGATCCCTCTTGCATAGGGAACGTTTTCGCGTTGAATTAAAGCGAATTTACCAGCCTGACCGAGCATTTCAATTTGCTTGGTTCCAGAAACGGCGTCCGCGTAGTTCACATCTAAGGAAGCGTTGGTCTCAAAGCTTTCCGAAAGGTTACAGCACGCTGCTTTTCTCAATTCTTTCTTATCCAGCTTAAATGTTAATTGGGCCGATTTTAGATCAACGGAGGTTGCGTTGGATTTTCCAATTACTTCGGTTTCGGAAAGGACTCCTCCATCTTCACTGAGGGTAAAATCAACCATTCCAGTTCTTGAGAGAATGGACTTTGCTTCCGAGGAATATCCTATAAATTGAACGACTAAATAATTGACTCCTTGTGGTTTTGCAATGGTATATACTCCTGTAGAATCCGTTTGCGTACTGATTTCAGTTCCTTTCCAATGAACAGAAGCACCAATCAATGGCGTTTTTTTGCCATTCTCCATTCCGTATACATGCCCAGAAATCTGTGCATAAGACCAACTGCTTACAAACAGTAAGCCCACTAATACTAAAAATCTCATGGCTACTTGTGTTGCTCTACAATATGGGGTTCTCTGTATTTGCAGCACTCATGAACTTTCTCGTAATCTTCTTCAGCAGCAGTCTGAAACTCGGTGTCGTAACCAGAGTCTAAAACCGCCTTTTGGATTTCGTCAAAGGAAACTGCAGAGGCATCAAAGGAAACTTTGAGTTCCTTGGTTTCTACATTCCAGAAAGCACTTTCTACGCCGTCTATTTGAAGAGACGTTTCTATGGTGTTTTGACACATTTCGCATACGCCATTTACCAAGAATGTAGTGTCCATAGGATTGACAGTGTTAGCGTCTTGTCCGAAAGCTGAATTTACCGTGAATAGGCCTAGACAAAGGATGAATATGTTTTTCATGATATTTAAAATTTACGTTTGTTATACATTGAGTTAGGACGAGGACATGCATCAGTCTAACACGTAAATTTTTGAATTTCGATGAGAATTTTATTTCCTGGTAAGGGGGGAGGGGGATTGGGTGAATAAATCAAAAGCTTTGTCCTCTTTTTTGACAAAAATAAAGTGCTTAAATCTATAGGTGGGACTTGGGCAATAAATAATTGAGGGGCTTTGGTAGATGAAGGTACTTCCCACCAGTCTAACGATTCGGAAGAATCATTACAGCAATCATTAGATTCATTTGAGTTATGGGTCAAGGGGGTCACTGCGTCGTGTGGGCAGCAAGGCTTAGGTTCTTCATTTATAGAAACGGATTTGAGTTGGTCACCACAAAAATGCTTCTGCACGGTAATACCTCCACCCAAAAAGAGTAGGGTAAGGGCCAGAAGGCTAGACAATGCTAAGTGTAATGACTTTTTCAAATTTCTTGAGGTAGAAACCCTTTGAGGTGATTTCAATTAGTCCAAAGATAAATCAAATCTTACAGAGATAACGTTAAAAGTTTCCTATTAGGTGTGGTTGAGTTATGCAAAGATTATTTGGGAATGATTTTGGAATAAAGACAGCAACCAAAGGGAGGTAAAATCATTTGATTTTCAAGGAGTTCAAGAAGGACTCATCAAAAAGCAGATTTTGCGATTGCACAAGAGATTGCGAATGGGCACATTTTTTACTCAAAAAACCGTTGATATACTTGCCTCAAATTCAAAAATGTTTACTTTTGCCCCCGCATTGGACAGGAGAGATGGCAGAGTGGTCGAATGCACTGGTCTTGAAAACCAGCGACTGTAACAGGTCCGGGGGTTCGAATCCCTCTCTCTCCGCAAGTTCAGTTCCTTGAACTGCGCAAAACCCTGCAAATCAATGCATTTGCAGGGTTTTTTATTTTCTCCGTTGCGCAAAAAACTGCATGTTTGAGCACTTTAAATTGTCCAAATCGTTACCCCTCCTGTTTTTGGGGTAACGAGGTAACGATTTTTAGACGTTCCCACACAATGCTCTGATATGCAGCATTTTGCGCAGTTACTTGAAACAGGAATCTCGTAACATTGTGATGATAAAGTGAGGGAAGAAAAACTTGAAAAGCTTTTAATCGTTACCCTTTTCGTTTCCTAGGCAAAAATGGCTGTTTTTAAGCAAAAAAGGTAACGCGGTTTTTCAGAAGAAAAGTAAACCGTAATGTCTGTAAAAAACACGTTTAACATCTTGTTCTACATCAACAAGGCCAAACAAAACAAAGAAGGAGTTCCTATCCTCTTACGTATCACCATCAATGGTGCCAATGCCACCATGTACACCAAACGAAGAATTGAACCCTATCTCTGGGACTCAAAATCAAGCATGCCTAGCAAGCGAGAGGTAAAATGCACCGATCTCATCCTTTTCTTGGAAACGTTGCGAAACAAAGTGTTTCAAGCCTATACAGAGCTCAGTAGAGAGTATGACGATGTAACACCCCAACTTGTTCGAGATTATGTCCAGGGAGTCAACGGTGGTACTTCTAGGACCCTTATGGAAATTTGGGACGAACACAACGAAGAACTTAAACGCACCATTGGCAAAGAATGCTCCTACACCTTGTGGCAAAAACACAATACAGCAAAAAATCACTTCATTTCTTTTCTTCAATTGCATTACCGGGTTTCAGATGTTCCTGTGCGCCAAGTTCGCTACCACATGATCCGGGAATACGAGCAATTCCTAAAAGGCAATAAGGGCTTAAAACACAATACCACTATGAAGTTTTTGCAGTTTACCAAGAAGATCACTATTCGGGCTTTGAAGTCAGGCTGGCTCAAAGTGGATCCTTTCGCAGATATTTCCTTGGGTTTAAAGGAAACGGATCGACCGTATTTGACACAAGATGAACTCGACAGCATCCTTGCAAAGCCTTTCAAAAATGGCAGATTGGATTTGGTAAAGGACTTGTTCTTGTTTTCTTGCTATACAGGGCTTGCATACGCAGATGTGAAAAAACTTAGCAGGTCAGAAATTGAAAGAACATCCAATGGCATGTGGTGGATTAAAACAAGGCGTCAAAAAACCAAAGAACGCAGTCAAATTCCACTTTTAGCAATGGCCATGGAAATTATTGAGAAGTACACCGTTTTGTCAAAACTGCAATCAGATGAGCTCGTATTGCCAGTTATCAGCAATCAGAAACTCAACTCTTACCTGAAAGAGATTGCGGATATAGTGGGGATTGAAAAAAATCTCACATTCCATGTAGCAAGACACACCTTTGCAACCACGGTTACGCTCCAAAATGGTGTTCCCATTGAGAGTGTAAGCAGGATGATGGGCCACACCAACATTCAGACTACCCAACACTATGCACGTATCGTTGATAAGAAAGTTGCCGATGACATGTATCTGATGAGTCAAAGGATGAATATTCCACTTGCTGGAACCAATTAATTGGTGCATTCAAAATTCAAAATCACCCCCTTAGTGCAAAGTGCAATCTCCCTATAGGGAGGATTGCACTTTGCACTATATGGGGATATGATTTGAAAACAAGCCGGAAACCCTTGAAAAACTTAGGTTCATAGAACAAATGCAGTCAATTTTAACAAACCTTGAATTTCAGGTCGAATCTGAACTTAAAAGTGAACGATTCACATTTTTAAAATTTGCGCAGAGGTTCCGCATTATGCACAAACACTGAGAAAGGAAATTGTTTAGAATTGCCCAATGGAAGTAAAACTTAGAAGTAACAAATCAATGGGAAGGCCACAAAACAGATGGGATGATGATGAAAAATTCAGAATTAAGACTTACGGATTTGGAGAGTTGGCACAGCTCTACCTCCCCGATGCCACTCCAATGAGCGCTTCTAACCGATTGCGTATTTGGATCACCAGGAACAAATCCTTGATGCGAAAACTATCAGAGCTCGGCTACGCCAAGGGTATGCGGCTCTTAACCCCTGAAATGGTAAAAGAGATTGTCGCTGTGATTGGGGAGCCGTGATCCAGTTCTCTGGCGGTTCTGCAAGGTGGGTTCGAAATGTATCGAACCTTTAGGTTGCCTTAGTCAGATTAACTCATTGACATATTTCGTTTTTGAAATTTTTTTGACTTAACTTGGTAAACTAAATCTCCCCTCAATGTTGACTTTTAAAAAGTTCATAAACACTAAAATTGATCAATCAGATGTTGATCCTGTATCTGCACAGGTCTTCGAAAAAATCAACGATTCTGCTTTTCCAGATACAGATAGCATCAGCCAAATGGCCAACTACATCTATCTCAAACTAGACCACAAACAAACTGCTAAGTTTCAGCAATTATTAATGTTTTGGTTGTCCTTGTCAGGTACAGATGTTGCAAACAACCAAATGATTTATTTACAACAAGTAAACGAAATTGTTGATTTGCAAAATAGCGATCCAGCTTATACACATAATTGAAAGTTAGTTTGAAGATTATGGGTTGATTACGGAAGTTTGGAAATAAGGATTGAAGTCCAGAAGTGCGCTAATGCTGATAGATTGTGCTCAACCCAACCCGCAAGGCATTATGCGCTACACTAGTTGTTGGCAAACGTTATTTTATGTTCCATTCTATTTTTTTTAGACGCGCAGCAACTTGTTTCAGTGTTTCAATCAATTCGCTTTCTGCCGGAAATTCACCTGTTACGAGGTCTTTGAAATCACCTTTATAGGCCGTGCTGAGTTGTTCCCACACTTCTTGTGGTTTGTCAAAAATGATTGCCGTTGAAGGATGTTCAGGAATCCAGTTGTTGTTGTTCTTATAGCCGATCATGTCGTCATTACCCACCTTTATCAGCATTTCATTAAAATCACTGCTTTCAAAGAATTGCTGTATTTCTACATCTTTTAGTAATTGATGGATGTCGTACACATGACGGATTTTGTTTCTCAGGTCATCAATCGGCTCTTCTGATCTGGAGAACCTCACTAAACTCATAATCTTCTCACAGAAAGTTCTCAGCTTGCTCAATACCTGAATGGAGAATGGAGCCATGTTGTATTGTTCAATCAGTTCGTCTTGTCCTTTAGACTTCATCATTTCATAAATGAAAGAACTGACCTGCAGATCAGAAAAAGGTTCAAAATTTCCTAACCACGTAGCTTCAACTACTACGTGTTCCCGGACCTGACCAAAATCTCCTTTAAACAACTTGTTGTATTGATGAACCGTTTTCCGAATATTTCCCATTTTATTGGTTAGTCCTTCAACTTCTATTTCCGGAATTACCTTTTCCACTACTTTACTGATGGCCCGGATTTTTTTCTTTAACTGATTGTCGTTCTCCCCTTCATTTCGGAGCACAACCATGTCAATATCTTCTGAAAATCGTTCTATCAGTTTGTGACATTTTGAAAGTGCAGTTCCACCTTTAAATACGGACTGATCAGCTATACCAGAATGGAATATCTCATACAAAGCAACCGTTACCCAATAATCCTTCTCTACATAAATATCTCTCATGTCGAGATATTCCGCTGTGGCAAGGATTGCATCTTGTAGTAGTTCTTTATTTCTGTGTAAATTCATATCAGCTAATATTCCATTCCGCTGCTGTTGGTAATGTTTCTTTCTTTATTCCGAGTTTATAGGTAGTCAACGGATTTAAGTTTGTTCTCAGGCTTTCAAGACCATTCTTTTTTTTCGATAGTTCCAATATGGCCCCTAATAATGCCGTTGCTCTCGGCGGGTATTTCAAGGCATACCGGATCATTTTTGATTGATCATTTTCGGATAGCTTGCATATTTTGTTTCTTATTAATGCAATGGCAGATTTCTTGTCCAGATCGGGAATAGTCTTGAAGTCTTTTAGTGCATCCAAAATTTCTAGCAGGTAGTAGTTTTCATTAGTTACATCCACATAGCTTTTAACCGGTTTGACTTGTGTTTTTCCAATTTTGGTGATTACCCTTTTAACTCTGCTGGCTACCTTAATGGTATTGGGAACCTGAGTGGTTAAGCCCATGCGATTGTATAATGACACTCCGGTAATGTATGCAATGCGTTTTCCATCCTGAAAGAGATATGGTTTAAGCAGTTCTACTTCTCGTGGCCTGAGTTCACCAAATGCAGATTGTTTAGGCTTGTAGAACACTCCAGTAGACACCCTTCTAATCACTCCCTTCTTAATCAATCGCTCAATAGCTTTCGCTGCAGCACTGTACTCAGACTGCTCAATACCCAACTGTTGATACTTGAAGGTAGTTCCTTCCTGCATCCTGTTGATTTTAAGTTCTATTTTCTCTGCTACCTTCATGAATTGATAAACAATTACTTAACGAATGTAAAGATAATAAAACGTGGTAACCCGTCAAGTATATTGCGCAAAATACTTGACATTACAGATTTGGTTTATAAAAAGAGATTAGGTGCAAACTCACCCTTTTTGTAGGGTAGAAGTTGTAGTCGCACCTCCCCTTTTTCGGCTATAATGCCCAGCTATTCTATATCTTCAAACCAAAACATATCTAACACGTCCTCTCTAAAAGTTCTATTAAACCTTTCAATGAAGCCGTTTTGCATGGGCTTATCGGGTTGAATGTAGCGTCGCGGTGAAACGTAGGGCATTTCGAAGCACTTAACTGTCCGCCCCGCAACAACCAGAAAGTAACCTACAGAAAGACTTTCATTGAGAAAAAAGGCAACAACAAAAAGAAGCTCTACCTGACCAAACCCAGCCGAGCAAAGGCTTCTTTGATAAACGGGTTCAAGACTTTCCATTGCGAGGCAAGGCTGTTTTCCTAAAAGTGCGTCGACGCAGGTGGCGCCATAAAGAGACTGGAGAAGAGCTTACACGTGACTTTACATTTCTAGCCAAGGGCACCACATTTACTGCTAAGTTAGCGGATTTTTTAAAACAGAGAGGTCGATAGCAGACTAGATCCAATCTCCACGATTGCCTACTATTACCGAGTTAAGGCCAAGACAGCACGTAAGTGTTACAAGCAAAAGAAGGACGGATACAAGGACTGGAACCAAGCGAGTCATTGTGAAGAGTATCTGATCTTTCCAGAGAATGTTACACCCCATCTAGCTATAGATGAAGTCAACTTCACACATGGAGAACTCTACACTTTTGTAAGCTCTAGAGACCGTTCTGGACGAGCAAAGCAGCTTGTGGCGATGGTTAAAGGCACACGAAGTGAGGATATTATTAAGGTGCTGAACCGAATCCCATTATCCAAGCGGCTAAACGTCAAGGAAGTGAGTTTAGACATGGCCTCTAATATGCGTAAGGCTTGTGAAATGGCCTTTCCTAAGGCTATTTTGGTAATAGATCGGTTCCACGTGGTACGCTTGGTCATGGATGCGATGCAACATATTCGTGTCGACCAACGCTGGAAAGAAATAGACAAGGAGAATAAGGCAATCCTAAACGCGCGGAGTAAGGGAGCCCGTTACAAGCCCATACTCTTAAGCAATGGCGATACGGGTCAGGTCTTTTTTCTGGGGAGAGCACTAAATTAAGCAAAGACTTTTTGTAACCTATAAAGGAATAATTTGGTGTTGCTTACGCCTCTTAGGTTGGCTCTGAAGAGTTTGATTTGTGCATCGCACACTCTATTAAGCAATGATCCTAAAACACAAGATTTTCAAAGAGTAATTTCGTCTAAATACTAAAAGTAGAATTTTCTCAGAATACCTAACATCCCCTACCAACACAAAGCTTTCCTCCTATTCATATTCCGAAACGGCATCTCTGGCAATCGCGCTAGCCGAGTCCGGAATTTAACGGACAATATATACGCGATTACCGGAGGGTTAATCCATATAACACTGCGTTCAGTTCCACGTTTATGTCGTGCAGTGAAGAACTATTGGACTCGTAACATTTTGGTTCTTGAAAAACATTCCAAATGGCCATTCAATCGCAAAAAAAAATCTGATTTAGGTGAAATTTTAGCCTTAATCGCTTTAAAGTGATAGAATTCTATCACGAAAAAGTTTTGAGGAGGGGGTAGATTTGTCTCAATTACTAACTAAAATTTTTGTAACATGAAAAATTGGTCTAAATCTATTTTAGGTTTATTAACATTATCATTATCGCTCGTTTTGTTTACAAGTTGCGAGCAATCAATAATTGATGAGTATGAAAACTCTTCATATGATCAATACAGCGCTATGAAAAACTCGGTATATAGTGATGATGTTAAGTGTACTGTAACAACGGAGTCACCAACTCATGGAACAGTTGAGGAAAAAGGAACAAGATGCTACTTCAGCGATAAGCAAAACTGCGCGCCAACTACGCAATGTAACACTGATGCATCTTTCATCAATCTGGTAAACTCATATTACACCGAAGAACAATGGTATGAGGACATGGTAAACGGAGTGCCGTACACTGAGCCCGAAATTATTGCCTACATTGACGCTCATTTTAGAGAATGAACCGAATGAATTATTATCTCAATAATGGGAAGATACTTGAACGCGTAAAAACACGTTCAAGTATCTCTTTAATCACATTAGTTCTCTCTTTGGTTATTTTTAGTTGTACAAAACTAAAAGAGAGCAACAATGAAAGTACCCCGACATTGGAAAAGCTATCCTTATACTCTAATAGTTATCGAATAGGTCCATTCCATATTGAGTCAAGCTTTCAATTCAAATCGTTTAGTAATGAATCATCAGATTTGTATGGTTACGCAACGGATAGTCTTGTTGAAATATTTGAAATGAATTCTGGATTAAAGATGCTCAGTCATAACATCCATGAAATTTTTAAAGATTCGATTGGACAGATCAATTCTTTTGTGATAGACTCATTGAATTATGTCATTGTAACAGATGAAAATTTGTATATATACAATGGGTCTTTTTCAATAGTCAATTTAAAAAAATGGACTGATTCAGGTATGGTGATTGGGAATCTCACTACGCCTGCGTATTCAGCGAGATCCTCTAAACTTTGTTTTGCTTTAATTGACTATAGAAACGTCGATTCGCGTGAACATATTTACGATTATAATCATGTAGGTGTAATTGATCTGAAAACAGGTGAAATGTCGGTTCTAGATGTTCCCTATTCAGACAATATGAAAATCTATGGCGATTACATTGTACCATATACATTTATAACTTATCATGACGGATTCTTCGTGGTTTCTTCGAACATTGATGAACAAGTTTACCTAGTAGATCATGAAGATTTATCCATTTCTCCATATGTATTGAAAAGCGTTTTAGGGAGTGTTGAGCAATTGGAAATTGATGATAATAAGGAAATTGCGAAAGCTAAGAATCAAGAATTCGGTTTTAATTATCTCAAAGCCTGGGTTAGCACTGACGATTCTGTTATTTATCGATTGGTTAGACTAAATCGTGAAGCAAAACTTTATGATGGAACTTTTTCAAGCGCTAAAGATCAGCCCTACAGCTTAATCAGGTATTCATTTAATACACATAAAAAGAGTGAAATTGAACTCCCTAGAATGAAGGCAGGGCAAAACATGGAGATGTTCCTCCATCACAATGAAATTTGTTATCGTACGAACTATGTATTATCTAGAAAGGATACCTCTTGGAATTTTATTTTTAATTGCTATTCCATTTATTAGTTCTTGTCAAGATGGACAAGGAGAAACAACCAATTCTTTTGAGAAGACCGTGCATACTACAGGTTTTGATCGAGAGGAAGAATTGAAACAACTCCTCTTTGATCTAGAAATAGAGATTTCAGATCAAACAGTGTTATTTATGCCTCCAACACAATGTGAAATGTGCATCAGAAAGGCATCAAACGGGGTAGATTCTCTAATTTCGCAAGACATTAATCTTCGGTTGATATTTGCTCAATCAAATCAATTGGTTTGCGAAAACCTCGCTCTCAATGATGATTCGAGTTGTCATTTTTATCAGGATGAAGTCATTGAATCCCAGTATGGTTTTTATTATTGGGATCCAATTGTGTTTACTTTTAAAAAGGGAGAGTTGACTTCATATAAAATCTTGTAGTTTAATCTAACAGGGTCACGATAAACTCTTGTGTAAGTCTAAGAATAATTCCATTATTCTCACCTTATTTAAAGAGAGCATGTTTGCACATCTTCGTAGAAAGCTTATCACGGTACCAGCTGTAGGCTATTTCGTATCCCACACACAATTACTTGTTTGGATAATCTGTAGATATACCTATCTTCGCAATAAGGTGAAAGTTTGAGCAACTTCGGAGAATCCCTTTGCCGGAGGTAGTTTGTCCAAATCGTTACCCCACTGAGAACATAGATAGCCTAAAGGCTTGATTTGCAAGACATTATGAGAGACGGTTCATTTCCCTCTCTCTCCGCATACCCAGGGTACCAAAATGTACCAAAATGCTCAAAACTAACCTTTTGGGCATTTTTTTTTGACCAAACGGGTGTACCAAAATGCACCCCCATAGGGTGGCTTAGCCTCCTAGTATTCCCTGTAAAGAATAACTTGGGTATTTAAACAGTAATTGGCAATCGTGCATGTTGTTTACGGAGTTTATGTTAGCACAACAGACTGATTACCATAGGAGTAAAATTAATTGTGAAGCGATATATCTTTGCAGGATTCAAGGAATTCTAAAGAGCTAAAACAAATCTTTAATTTGGTGATTTTTTTTAGGAGAAAATGCTAATCTTTGTATCGTGATGGTAAGCTAAAATAACATGAAACCAAGTTTATTAGTAACTTTTTGCTTTTTAATTTCAATACCAATTTTCAGCCAATCTTGGACTTTTAACAATAACTCTCTCAATAACTGGTCTGAATTACGAATATCCGCATCCACAGGACCTTCACATCTGACCCTAACTACAACAGGACAGAGTAATCCGAAGCTTGAACATACTAGTCCTGCTATAGATGCGGATTCAAATTCCTATGCAATTGTAAAGATGCGTGTAGGTAGCGGCGGGCCAACTTTGTTGCGCATCAATTTTCCCAGCGGCAACGTCAAAATACCAATTACTACGGGAACCACAGGTTTTGTTACTTATGCCATCAACATGACCCACAACAATTGGAGTGGGACCATTAATCAGATCGAATTAGCCTTCAAAGAAGATGACGGTAGCACTGGAGGCGGCACCCATAGTAGTTCCGGTATTACTATTGAAATTGAAGAAATCTCATTTGTTGACTATGTACCATCAATTCAAACTGTACTATATGTAGACCCAATAAATGGTAGTAATACTGCAGTTGGATCATCTTCCGCTCCTCTTCAATCCATTCCTCTTGCTTTAGATATTGCCGCTGCTAATAGTATTTCCAATGTCTATGTCAAAAGCGGTACTTACAATTTCTCATCAAGTATAGATATTACCACCCAAGGCACATCAAAAGTAACGTTAAGCCCCGAACCCAATGGGAGTGTTAAACTAAACTTAGGCGGCTTTCGGAATTTTAGATTTTACCAGGGCGCAAAGAATATTGAGGTTAAAGGCTTTGAGTTGGACGGTCGGTCGAATTCAGTAGACCATTGGACACTTCTTTCGCAATATGTGTGGCAGCCAGATTTACTCGCGGATTCGTTAGCAGGTGGAGGCATCTGTTTTCAAGTTGAAAATGCAGAAGACATTTTTATCACCAACAATGTGATCCATGACTTTTTTCAAAAAGCCGTCAATATAGAGAACGGGCGGTATATTCAGATGAGTGGAAACGTCATATACAATATTGGACACACCTCACTTAGCGGTGGACATGGGATTATGCGTCAACAGGGAAGCGGTAGCTATTCCACCAATGACGACCTCAGTAAATACCGTTGGGACATTAGCGGCAACCTTATTTTCAACGTACATCAAAGAATTTATTCCTGGGTTCCTAGTAAAGGGTATTTAAATATGACTTTGGACGAGGGTAAGCCTATTCTCATTGACGAAACACCCAATCACGATACAGGTATGAAAGCGCGTATCACGAATAACGTAATTGCCTTCGGTAAAATCGATGCCATTCGTTTAAAGCCTACAAACGGTTTGGAGGTATCCAATAATTCTGTGTTCTCACGCGATTTACATGCCGATGGTATTACTAATACCACAAATGGTTTTAACACCTCGACTTATGGTCCGCCGTTTCTTGATTTTACAGCCGAAAACAATGCTGTAGATGTTAATAGCGTCACAGATGCTTACAAACTAGACGACGCTATGGGCAGCACAGGGAGCTCTTCCTCCAATAATTATGCGGCCTATGGATCCGTAGTGCCAACGTCTATCGCGACTTACCAGAACACAGATCTATTTACGGATCCGGATAATGGTGACTTTTCGTTGTCCGATACCATGCTCTCTAACGTCGGTATTAATCTAACGATTTTGAACGACCTTATCGCTCGCGCCGATACCCATAATGTTACTATAGCAAATGATCATTGGAATCATGACCATTTGAAAAATACCCAAACCCTGTTAGATAACATTCCCGGGGTTGAAGATGGCATCTCGTCTAATGAACCTGTTTTCACCGATGCAGGTGCTTACGATGCGTCGGATCTAGAATTTAATAAAGGAAGAAAAGCCCTCTATTTTTCAATTAACTCCACATGGCAGAGTGCTAATATCAGCAGCAACTCAGTATTGAACAGAGGCAATGGTTTGAGCGCGTATAATGGAAAATACGAATTGGTCGTTCCAGAAGATTACAGCACCTGGCTTGATTCTATCACGCTAAACTACCAGCGCGACACCGATGGTGATGGAAACGGTGATACACCTTATGGTAGAATTCGTTACGGAGCGAGTGTGCTTGCGCAGAATAAAGTCTTCCCTTCGAATACGCTACAACATGTAATTCTTAACAGTGACACTTCGTACACAATTACGGATGGGGGCGACCACAGTATTACGCTAAATGGTTTGGCTCTCCTGGTATCCGTAGATTATACGGTAAGTGGCGCACCAAGTTTTGATCTCATAAAGGCTAGCTCCATTTCTGGGAGTGTTGACTCGGTCATTGTTGAAGGATACTTAGGTCAGTATAGTACTAGTATAGTCTCGGAAAACGGTCAACAAATACTGAGGCTACAACTAGGTACACCAATGATTACAGGAACCAATTACTATATCTCGCCCAACGGGGATGATGCAAATGATGGGTTATCGACCACCCATTCATTTTTAACCATTCCCTATGCGCTCGGTCAACTTTCTGCAGGAGACACGTTGAACTTTATGAACGGGACGTATGCCCATTCTAGCTATGGTGATGGAGATTGGTTCAAAGCACAGAACCAGACAACTCTTTTTGTCAACAACCTCAGTGGAACCTCCAATGCGTACATCACCCTTAGAGCGCTACCTACTAACTCTCCTAAAATTAAAGGCGATGGTATTGCCGCAATTGAGATTAAGAACTCCTCCTTTATCATAGTCGAAGGATTCGAGGTAGAAGGCGATGTAAATATAATCCCACTTGATACCGCAAGAAAATACCAATTCCTTTATCAAGACCCCCAAGGAAATGATCAGTTCAGATTTGCTCCAGGTACCTCTACTGCGACAATAAGCACCACCACAAATCTCCCGGTATTAAGTTCGAGCTACAAACGCCCCACCTATTTTAACGTGGCGGGTATTTCCGTGAAGAACTCGGACCACATTCAGGTAAAAAACAACCACGTACACCACATGCCTGGTGAAGGAATCAAGTCTTTCGATTCAGATTATTTGACGATATCGAACAACGAGGTTCACGATTGTTCTCGAAGGAGCTCTCATGGGGTTCATGGGCTTAGTATCTACACCTTGAACTCTATCGATACCTACAATGGGGCGAAAGTTATCATAGAAAACAACAAGGTTTATGACAACTACAACGAAGTCTATTCGTGGAACCAAACCAAAACTTTTGTCAACCCTCATTATGACGAAGGCAAGGGAATTACTATTCAGCGATGTTATCCGACTACAGGTTGGACCAATGGGCGCATTCTAATTCGAAATAACATCTCATATCGAAACGGTCTATCTGGAATTCAAATCAATGTTGGTGAACGAATTGATATTCTCCACAATACCGTTTATGGCAATCACAGAACCTCAGAAATGTATGGTGACGGAAGCCAACACGGTATTAGCATACAGAGTGGTGACGACATCAACGTAAAAAACAACATCTTACAAAGTTGGAATCAAACAAGCGGAGCAAAAGTGTTTAAAGTCAGCACTAATTCTACGAATATTACCGCCGCGTATAATGTTATGATTGGAAGTCAAGATGCATCATCTAACGTAATTACTTCCAGTCCAGAATTTGTAGACTCCACAAACTTTGACTTTAATTTACAAAGCACCTCACCGGCTTTAGATGCAGGAACAACCGCAGGAGTCACGCTAGATTTCAATGGAAACACCAGAGACACTTCACCAGATATAGGCGCTTTGGAGTTCGTAGTAAACTCGAATTGTACCCCGAATACCGGTACCGATGTAATCACCGCTTGTGATTCGTATACTTGGATTGATGGTTTGACCTACACCTCAAGCAATAGCACAGCAACGTATACCTTGACCAACGCTGCAGGTTGTGATTCTATAGTGACACTTAATCTTACGATTAATTCTAGCAACACGGGTACGGACGTAATCACTGCGTGTGATAGCTACACCTGGATTGAT
>Ga0209138_1000485_pt1 | contig 38861 bp, 37 predicted proteins | sample SaaInl3SG_22_DNA_FD_184645 | JGI IMG/M metagenome (GOLD analysis project Ga0209138, IMG submission 184645) | Marine microbial communities from expanding oxygen minimum zones in the Saanich Inlet - ESP_153SG_22_DNA (SPAdes) (version 2) | ecosystem: Environmental > Aquatic > Marine > Intertidal...
CTCTACGAGTGTCTTTCTTGAACATTTGTTCTCTTTCTTTCTTGGTTTACAACTAACCATTGAGTTAGCTGCATTGAGAGAGTGCAACCACCAACCAAGCAGGAGATTACAAGCCCTCAGTACTAAGGTAGCGTGAAAAACGTGTGGGCGTTACGCCATTTGGTGCAAAAAAAATTAATCTCTTGCAGAGATTTCCAGCGAGGCATCAACGAGGCTGCCGTCCTGACCGAACACGGCACGCAATCTGTAGGCGTTGGAGCTCACTTCAGAGTCAGAAATCACCGCAAAACCATAGCTACCACTTGAATCGGCAATTGCTAAGCCTGTTGCTAGGTAGTCGATTGAAACAGAGCCATCATCGTGCCCGATTCTCTCTGAGTAGCTACCTTGGGGAACTGCAACGTAGGTTGTGCCATTCACATTGAATGCGAACCAAGCGTCCCTGATTGGATCCACATCCGATGGATTTACCTTGACAGTGACATAAACCCCTGAATCACTAGACACACGAATGGTTCCGGTTGATTTGTTGTATTCAGCAGGAGCGATTGACGAGCTGCCGATAGCAAGCGTGCCTAATACTGCAGAATTCAGGGTGTTGCGCATCTCGCTAGCCAAAGCGATTTGGTTATTTCCGACTGTGTCTGGGCTGCTTGCAGCAACACTCTTGGGCTCCTCCTGGATGATTGATTGAGTTGCTCCCGGCTCAGAACTTGAATCTGACATGGGCTCGGAGGTCGCATTTCCCTCCGACACTGACGCGGGTTGGCTTGGCTCTGAATCGTCGAGAGGAGCAGTCAATTCGACTTCAGCCTCAGCCCCAGAAGTTTCGGGAGCGACCGGAACTACGGCTTCAATTTCGTTGAAGCTGTTACCCGTTGAGAGATTGACAGATTGCGAGCCTTGATCACCTAGGTTTGGCAACACACCGATTGAGATGCCTAGCACCAGCAAGAAGGCTCCTGCTGCGGAAATGTACTTACCGCTCTCGGCCGCTGCCTTCCTCGCTGCAATCGACAAAACGGCTGACATTGACAGGCCGGCTGTTTCGGCCTCTCCAATAAGCGCCTTCTTGAAAGCAGCTCTTGACCTGAATAGCAACTGCCTGAATGCGTTCTCGCTCATGCCCATTTGAGCAGAGACAAGAGCGGCGCTCTTCTCCTCATAGAGCGTGGCTATCAACGCTTCCCTGTGACGAGGCTGCAGTTTTGCAAGAGCGAGGCTGACGATGGCAGCATCGTCAGCGCGCTCTAGCTCTTGGCTACTCTCCGGAAGGTCTGCTTGAAACTCCCTGTCTCTTTCCAGCGGCGAAAGTGAAACTCTGCTGTTGGCTCGGATTACATCCAAGGCCAACAGGCGGGTCTTCCATTTCAAAAACTTCAGTACCCCAATTTCAGAATCGAGCTCTGGCAATGTGGTCATTAGGTAAAGGAAAGCGTCTTGAACCACTTCTTCAATTTGAGAAGGGTTGACCAAATATCGCTTCGCATGACGTTCTAGGTGAGGGCGAAATCGGACATAGATTGATGCAAAATCTTGTGCGGTCCAATCCTTGAGAACAACAGGCCCATTTGATTCGCTTACGTGCTCAGAAAATTCAGGCAGCCGAAATTCCTCGTCCGATTGCTCGTCGAGTAAATTTTCCAGCTGATCCTCACGTGGCTGGAGATCGTTGCTTTCTAGTTTGGACATCACCTCAAATATACGTCCCTTGTCAAGAGTTGTTACGGTGCTGGCCTCAACTCTGACCAAAAACTCGAAAATCTTAGCTTTTCAAGGCCACATGCCACAGCTATTGATGGAAAAATTTCCGCCGAGGCTCTGAGTGGTTCTCAAAGTTCAGATAGAAACCCCTCAGTTTTCCAGTCCCATCAACTTGACTGCTTTTTCAAAGTCCGGGACTTTTTGCTGCAGTTCCCTGAAAGTACCCTCTGCAACTACTCGACCCTTGTCGAGGTAGATGATCTTGTCTGCATTCTTTACCGTGGAGAGCCTGTGAGCAATCAAGACAATGGTCATGTCGCCGCGGAGGCTATCGAGAACATCGTTCACTTCAGATTCTGTCTGAGCATCCAACGCACTGGTCGCTTCATCCAGGAACAAAATTCCAGGTTTTCTGTAGAGCGCCCGCGCGAGTCCAAGCCTTTGTATTTCTCCGCCTGAGAATTGTCCAGCATCAGGGCTGACAGTCACTGAAAGTTTTTCAGTCATGGCAAATGTAGCAAGCCCAGCAATTTTCAACACATCTGAAACCCGGTCTTGATCGGCCTCCTCGTGCGGAGCGAGTGTTACATTTTCCGTCAACGTCCCAGTAACCAGGTGAGGCCTCTGCGGAACGATACCTATCTGTCCATTCCCTTGATTCAGGACTTCCCTAGGTGGCAGGCCCCCGAGAGAGATCTCCCCCGAGTCTGGCAGCCTGAATCCAGTTGCGAGCTCAAAGCAAGTTGTCTTGCCGGCACCAGAGGGACCAACTAGCGCAACCTTTTGCCCCGCCATCACAGAAAACGAAACCCTACTCAGGACAGGCAAGTCGGCATTAAAACCAAAGGACACGTCCTTCATGTCAAGTGCAAGCGCTTGAGGCGCGGCTGGCAAGGTCGCCTCGTAGCCACCTTCGATTTCTCGATCTTTGATGCTATTTAGCCACTCAAGCGCGAGGCTGCCTCGGTTTGCGCCATCAATCATGGAGTTGATAGCCGATTGCAGAGGGAGCAAAGAAGCAACTAATCGCAAGCCGCCTGCCAAGAAGACTCCAATGGTCACCGCCTGACTCGATAGGTCACTGAAAAATACAATTCCGGCCAAAAAAGCGAAGATACCGAGTATTAGCGAGGTCTCAATTACATACCTTGGCAGGCTATTCAGTGTGTAGATCAGAGCGCCGCTGCTCGAGTTTAGCCTCCTGCCTTCTGTGAACTTATTGACCCAAGCCCCAAGCGTTCCTGAGGCTTTGGCCTCCCGCCTTGTGCCAAATAGGTCACGACTAGTTGAAAGTGCTACCTTCGACCCCAGCAGAGCGTTTTTTCCATTGCTCTTGATTTTTGATGTCACAACTTTTGCGAGTGAATACAGCACTGCCAGTAGATAAAAAAACATCGCTGCAGCGGCGATAGGATTGACGAGTACAAAAGTTGCGGCCATTGCAACCAGCAGAGCTGCCTCAGAGATAGCCGCAATCCTCGCGTTCACAAATAGTGAAAGAGCTTGAGTGGACGAAGTTGCGACATTTTGAAACTCAGAAAGGCTTTCGTCGAATCCGGATTTTGTCTCACTGCCGCCGGAGAAATAGTCATTTGCAAGTGTTCTTGAAAAATCTACTTCAAGGCTAGCTACGAAAAGTGCCGTTTTGAGGTTGAGCCAAATTGAGAACAAAGACTTGACCAGAAAAGTTGCTGCAATTACGAGCGCCAGCACGATAGCAACGCTTTCTGATATTAGTGTGTCTCCGATTATAGGTACGCTAAGGGGCGCAGATGCCTCTCCACTCGAGGCAAATGCCCCAAACGAGGTTGCAAGAAGAGCAATGCCAGCGAGGCCGATGATGTCAAGAAGGTTTGCTGCGACTCGCGCGACTGCGAATCGGTAGATTCTTCTTCGGTCTCTTAGAGAGATCACCTTGCCCACGGATTTTAGCGACATCGGGCTTGATCTAATTTTCATGGCCCTTAGCCTAGACAAGAGAGGGAAAACCCGCGGGCGCAAAATGGCTTTTTCTTTGCTTTGAAGGCCAGATGGAACCAAGTTGCAAGCCGCACTTGATAGTGTTATCTCAGCCGGTTAGGAAGGTGGCTAATTGACAATTGGAGTGGTTGTGCCTTCTTTTCGGGTGACTGCGCACATTCTAGATGTGCTGAGGAAAATTGGTCCAGAGGTGCAGAAGATTTACGTCGTGGACGACGCGTGCCCTGATTATTCTGGCCAGCTGGTTGAGAATGAGTGCAGTGACGCGAGAGTCAAGGTCATTTTTCACAAAACTAACCAGGGCGTCGGTGGAGCGGTTGTCACAGGCTACAAAGCTGCCTTGAAGGACAAGGTTGATGTAATAGTGAAGGTTGACGGCGATGGCCAGATGGATCCTGCCTTGATTTCCACGGTTGCACGTCCAATTGTTGAAGGATACGCCGACTACTCAAAGGGGAATCGTTTTGACTCTCTGGAGAACCTTTTCGCCATGCCGAAAACCAGGATATTCGGCAATGCCGTTCTGTCTCTCTGGTCTAAATTATCGTCCGGTTACTGGAACATTACAGACCCGACAAACGGCTTCACTGCCATTCACCGAAAAGCGCTCGAGGCAATCCAACTAGACAAACTTCGAAAAACTTATTTCTTCGAATCAGATTTGTTGTTTCGTCTAAGCATCGTCAATGCCGTCGTTATGGACGTCCCAATGGTCTCGGTCTACGGGGATGAAAAAAGCAATTTGAAGATCAGAAAAGTTATCTTCGAGTTCCCTTGGCGTCACACCGTAAACCTTGCAAAGCGCATCTTTTATAAGTACTACCTTCGTGAATGGTCTGTTGCTAGCTTTGAATTGCCGTTTGGTCTGGGTCTGGCTCTCTTCGGTGCCTGGTTTGGTCTTGCTCGATTCTCTGAGGCATCCAGCGCAGGGCAAGCTACAACTGCGGGTCAGGTGACTCTGTCTGCCCTTGCCCTGATTCTTGGTGTTCAGCTGCTACTTTCGTTCTTGTCATACGACGTTCAATCAGAGCCCAAGGTTCCAAGGCAGAAGCGCTAACACATGAGGACTAACTTTTGAAGAACTTGAAAATTTTTTTTGGTGACAAGCGAAACTTTGCTCTCTTTGGGGCTTTGGCCGCAGTTGCAGGGTGGGTCTTTTACCGCATCAACCAGGTGAACCCAGCAATCCTTGGTGATGAGTACCTGTATTCAATAAACGCCAGGCATGCAGCGCCCTGGGATCCGTCCCCTGCAGGTGATTTCTCGAATTACCTTTTCAACCTGGTTTACAGCTCAACCAATGTTTGTGGAACTGCTTTTTACACCTGTGGCAAGATTTTAAACTTGGTCTTTTTTGTTGGATTCCTTTTAGTGGTTTTCATCATCGCTAAGAGATTCTTGAACTATTGGGTGGCTCTGGCATTCACAGTTGCAGCTGGCCTGTCACCTATCTCTGTTTACACCTCGATGTTCCTGCCCGAGTCTATGTATTTCTTCATGATGAGCCTGGTCTTCTTGGCTGTGCTGAAAGCAGCTGAGAGCTACGCTTGGAAAGACTGGGCACGGGTTGGAGCACTCGTTGGTATTGCTTCTTTGGTGAAACCTCACGCTTGGCTTTCAGCAATTGCAATCGGCGTTTTCCTAGTGGTACTGGGTCTAACTCAAGCAAAGCACCGCTGGAAGCCGCTATCCAAAGCAATTGGAGCTGTCTCGCTGGGTGCGATTCTTGGACGTATTGTTGTCGGTTTATTGGTCGCAGGACCGAGAGCGCTTGACTTCTTTGGTATTTACTTAGGTGCTGATGTTTTAGGTCAAGTAGTGGAGGCAGCACCGACTGAGGCAGTCGATAACGGTGACATGGTCAGCTCATCACCCATGAATGGAGTGATTTCTCTATTTGCCACTCAATTGAATGTGCACATTCTAACCGTGGTTGCCCTGATGGGCCTTGCTGTGATCGGGTTGATTGTTGGCTTGGTTGAACTTGTGCGAACTAGAAAACTAACCTCAGCGACGGCCATCTCTCTGTTCGTCTTTATTTGGCTGGTGACGATGGTAATCGAAATAGTAATGTTCACCGGTTGGGTTACCGGAACAGGGGATGACCACACCAGCAGAGTGCTGTCCAGGTATTACGACTTTTTATACGTTTTTGTTCCGCTAGCGGGGCTATCTGCACTCAATGCAAAGTTTGAGTTCAAAGCCTCCGTTTACATACGTCTTCCACTGGCCGGACTATTCCTGTTGCTTTTGACCCCTGCATTCACAGGGTTCTTCGGGTCACTTACTATTCAGATAGCTGACGCGCCAAACTTGGCAGGTCTCGTTGTAAACGCCGACTTGTTCAATGCAATTGCGATGGTTGGCTTTCTATCTCTACTCGTATTTGCCTTTCAGCCGAAGTACACATCTTGGACCTTCATGTTCATTCTCCCCCTAACGATGGTGGGAGCTGGTTTCATAGCTCAAGATCAATACAGGGGATTTAGGGGTGACCTGAACCCGCAGGATATTGCCGGGCAGTTCCTGAATGAAACGCTTACTCCCGACGAGGTGGATGCAACATGGATTATTGCCACATCAAGGTTTGAGGCGACCAACGTAGCCATCTGGGCGGATTCACCAACGGTCCAATACGACCTTTTCGCTCCCGGTGGAGTGCTGGACACAAGCCTGGTGCCCGAAGGCAGCGAATATATCCTTGCCACTGGTGACCTAACTGTCATTGGTGACTTTGAAGAGACCATCGAAGGCGATGGTTACATCCTCTACAAAATAAAGTAGGGCTATTTTGCGGATCCTGTTTCTTCACGAAGTGAGCTATGAAACAAAACCCATCTTCGAAATGCACGAGTTTCCTGAGCACTTGGCCGCAAAGGGCAATGAAATTGGTTTCCTGCAGTTTCCAGAAGGTGAGAGCAAGGAGTCGCTCAAGAAAAAGCCCTTCAAAGAACTTATTTCTGGACGCGTGGTCCATGGGGTCAACCTAACCCTTTTCACCCCAAAAACACGCTCCTCCGGGTTACCAGGCAGGCTGCTGGCCGTGTTCAGAACGGGCAAGTTTTTCAAGAAGGTGGTAAGGGATTTCCAGCCAGATGTTGTGGTCAGCTTCGCTGTTCCAACATCGGGCTGGCAGAGCCTGAGGGTATCCAAGAAAGTGGGAGTCCCCTATCTGTTTAGGGCGCTGGATGTGAGCCACAAGATTCGTAAGTCGATATTTAGCCCGCTAATCCTGCTTGCCGAAAAATACATATATCGAAATGCTGACTGGGTTTCATGCAACAACGTGGCAATGGAAAAATACGTGCTTAGCCAAGGGGCTAAGTCCAGTTCAACGTCGGTCGCGTTTCCTCCGCTTGATCTCGCGCACTTCAACAAGCGAGTCAAGCCACAAAACCAGCTGCGAAAGCAGCTGGGCATCGATGAATCTGCAGAAGTGATTCTCTACATGGGAAGCTTCTTTTACTTTTCTGGACTACCAGACGCGATACGAGAATTTGCAATCAATTCAACTCAGTCGCAACGTCTTGTCCTAATTGGCGGCGGGGAACTGCAACGAGAGCTTCAGCAGCTGGTCAAGTCACTTGACCTGGAAAAGCGGGTTAAGTTTACTGGCATGGTCGACTTTGACGATCTCCCGGACTTCCTATCGCTGGGAGACGTAGCTGTAAATACTCTTGAGCCTTCAGATGTTTCAAACTACGCTCTCCCAAACAAGGTGCTGCAGTACATGGCAGCTGGCCTACCGGTAGTGAGTACTGCCCTCGAGGGGCTTGAGCTCTCTCTCGGAACCAACTCAGAAGGCCTGATCTTCAGCGAAAATGCGCGCGCTGTGATGACGAAGGCTATCTCAATTCTTGATAACCATGATGAGCTGAAATCGATGGGTACTGCCAACGAAAGACTGATTGCCCGGCACTTTGGTGTTGACAAAAGCGTTGCTGACTTTGAACATCAGCTTATACAACTGGCGGGTAAAGTCTGATGCCCAGGATCGTCATACTCGGCTCCACGGGAATGCTGGGGAGCGAGGTCGAAAGAGTTGCCAAAGAACAGGGAGTTGAGCACGTTGCCATATCTAGAAACACTCCAGTCAGTTTCGACGCGCGAAATGACCAATTCACGCAGCTCGCCGAGTCAATTGGACTCCACGAAAATGACTGGCTAGTCAATTGCATCGGCTGGATACCCCAAAAGGCAGTGGGCAATGTCAAGCAGGACCGCTCAGACGCCATGCTCCTGAATGCTCATTTGCCAGAACAGATTTCGGGTGCTCGAGATCGAAACGACTTCAACTGGGTGCAGATTGGAACAGACTGTGTCTTCTCTGGCGGAACTGGCAGCTACTCTGAAAGTTCGGCCAAAAATGCGACAGACCTATATGGGCAATCGAAAATTGCAGGAGAAAAGAACAGCTCAGGAGCATTGCTAATCCGGAGTTCCATAATTGGAAGAGACCAGAGAACACACAGTGGCATTTACTCGTGGTTCAAGAGTGCGGTAGCTCAAGGAATGGTTGACGGTTACTCGAATCAGATGTGGAACGGTGTTTCCACAACCGCATTTGCGAGGCTCGCGATTGGCATAGCCCAAAGAGGGCTCAGGTCACCTTTTCAGCACCACTGGGTCCCGCGAGACTCTGTCAGCAAATATGAACTGCTTAATTTATTTGCAAGAGAACTGGGTCTCAACGAAGACGTGATTACCGCAGTAAACACCTCTCCGGCTTTAGACAAAACGCTGGTAACAAATGACCCTTCTAGAAACCAAGAGCTTTGGGAAATTGCTGGTTACATTTCTCCGCCTTCAATTCAAGCTCTCTGCAGAGAGTTCATCGCTATCGATCAAAAGCTAGGCTAAGTACATGACAGAGAAATCAATATCATCCGGGCAGGTAGTAACCATAACCGGTGGCACAGGGTCATTTGGCTCAACCATGGCAAATCACTTGCTCTCAAAGGATGTTGGTGAAGTAAGAATCTTCAGCCGCGACGAGGCTAAGCAGGATGCCATGCGCCACAAGGTCGCCGACCCCAGAGTTCGTTTCTTCCTGGGTGACACAAGAGACTCGGAGTCTGTAAACCGTGTTGTCCGCGGCTCTGATTTGATCTTTCATGCGGCTGCTCTAAAGCAAGTGCCGTCAGCCGAGTTCTTCCCACTAGAGGCAGTAAAAACAAACATCAATGGCTCCGCAAATGTTCTTCGCTCTGCAATCGATCATGGCGTGAAAGGTGTCGTTTGCCTCAGTACTGACAAGGCTGTCTATCCGATCAACGCAATGGGTATGACCAAGGCAGTGATGGAAAAAACTGCCCAGGCCTTTGCGAGAGATTCAGCAGACTCCGACACCACGATCTCTGTGACCAGGTATGGGAACGTCATGTATTCGAGGGGCTCTGTAATACCTCTATTCATTGACCAAATAAAAACAGGTCAGCCGATGACAATCACCGATCCGACAATGACCAGGTTTCTGATGTCGCTGGCCGAGTCAGTGGACCTGGTCGAATACGCCTTTCAAAAAGCCGTCACTGGAGACCTTTTTGTCAGAAAGGCACCTGCTTCAACGATTCAGGTGCTTGCCGAGGCCCTGGTTGATCTATTCGGCGGCGACAAAGAGAGCATCCAAACCATCGGCTTCAGGCACGGCGAAAAGCTCTATGAATCGCTTCTAAGTACTGAAGAGCGAGCTAAGGCTGAAGACCTGGGTGGCTACTTCCGCGTTCCGCTCGACACAAGAGACTTGAACTACTCGGCCTACTTCGAAGAAGGCGAAACCAGGCCGGAGCAGCTGGAGTCCTACACTTCTCACAACACCGAGAGGCTAGATGTTGAGGGCGTAAAGGAGCTTCTCTTGACCATCCCAGAGGTGAAAGAAGGTCTTTCCAAATGAGCAAACTAAAGGTAGTAACTATTGTCGGCACCAGGCCTGAAATAATTCGGCTTTCCAGGCTGATTCCAAAGCTTGATGAGCACACCGACCACATCTTTGTCCACACAGGCCAAAACAGCGATCCGAAGTTGAACGATGTCTTCTTCGAGGACCTAGAACTGCGTCAACCTGACTACTACCTAAATGTCGACACTTCATCCATGGGAACAGTCATGGGCGATGTGATCAAGAAATCTGAAGAAGTGTTTCTCAAAGAGAAGCCGGATGCAGTCATGATCCTTGGCGATACAAACTCTGCCATTGCTGCGATTGTTGCCGAGAGACTCCACATTCCCGTCTATCACATGGAGGCAGGGAACAGGTCATTCGACAATAACGTACCGGAAGAGCTCAATCGCAAGATGGTTGACCACGTTGCGAGCTTCAACCTGCCTTACAACGATTACTCAATGCGCAATCTCCTAGCTGAAGGTATTCACCCAAGATTTATCCAGAAGACTGGCTCTCCGATTGGAGAGATCTACCAGCACTACAAAGACAAGATTGCAGCCTCAACTGCGCTCCAAGACCTTGGGCTAAAAAAGGGCGAGTACTTTTTAGTCTCCGTTCACAGACAAGAGAATGTTGACCTTCCGGAAAGACTAGAAAAGGTGCTGGATTGCCTAGTGGCCGTTAAAGATAAGTGGCAGCTGCCAGTTATGGTCTCCACTCATCCTAGGACTCGGGTGAGACTTGAGGCTATTGGTCGTCGTGGGCTTGAAGGGATAACCTTCCATGAGCCTTTTGGCTACCTCGACTACAACAAGCTTCAATTGGATGCCAAGTGCGTCATCTCCGATTCGGGGACAATTAGCGAGGAGTCTGCAATTGCGGGGTTTTCAGCTGTCATCTTGAGGGATGCCACGGAGCGGCCTGAAGCTCTCGAGGCGGGTGCAATTAGTATCGCTGGGATCACGCCAAGAAGTATTCTCAACAGTATCAATTTAGAGTTAGCGGAAAGTGGTGGCCAAATAATTCCGGATGGTTATCAAACGGTTGAGTTTTCAAATAGGGTCGTAAAGTTTTTGTTTTCAACAGCACCGCAACATTCGGGCTGGAAAAACATCAGAACTATCCAAGGATAATCTCGCCGAGTAAAATAAATGCGAGCCAAAGATTAGTGGCTCTCGCAAGGATAAACCGAGTGGCTCTGAAATCTGTCTATTCGGAGATCCCCCTGGCTAAATCTGATTCCCAAGTGTATTTCAGATTTTGAGCTGGCAAGATTGACCAGAATACAAGAAAGAAAGGGCTAGCCATCAGAATTGCATTCATACCTGCTCGAGGAGGTAGCAAGAGAATCCCAGACAAAAACATCCGAGAGTTTTGTGGTTTCCCGATGATTTCTTGGCCGATTCAAGCATTGATTGCTACCAAGAAATTCGACAAAGTCTTTGTATCGACCGATTCCCCAATGATATCAAAAGTGGCGACCCAGTTTGGGGCTACCGTCCTTCTTCGGCCCGATAACCTAGCCGATGACTTCACCGGAACGACAGCCGTTTTACAAAACGCGATAGAAACAGAGCTTGGTTTTCTCCACGATCAAGATTGGGTGTATAAAGTTTACCCTACATGCACATTGCCCTCTGATGCGGTTAGGGCGTTCATTGAGTTTACGGAACATGATTCGCACAGATTTTCGGTTTCTGTAGGGCAGTTTAGGTCGCCTGTCCAGAGGGCAATGGCAATGGAGGCCAGCGGCATTCTTACTTTCTCGGACAAAAGTAGCGCCATGCAAAGGACCCAGGACTTGCGCCCGAGTTACTTTGACGCCGGCAAAATTTATGGAGGCCCGACGAGGCTCTGGCGAACCTCAGAATCCCCCCTAACTCAAAGCCCGAGGGGATTTGTTCTCTCAGAAGCTGCATCCGTCGACATCGACACAGAAGCGGATTGGGCAGTCGCCGAAGCCCTTCACAAAAGATTTCCTGATACGGGTCGCTAGTGCTCCAAGTTACTTTGGAGATACTTGTGATTGAAGGCCAAGGGCCCGGGATGTCATTCGAGATCGGATAGCTTCAAGCCATCGCCCCGAGACAAATCTCTTGTAGCGAGCCTACCTAGAACCGAACTGAGGTGCTTCGGTGCGAGGCCTACATTTGGCCTTAAAGTCGCGACATTATCTAGCGTTATCTTTTGTCCCGCCAAAATATCTTTATTGACAATAATAGAAGGGCGGTGTCTCCTAGATTGATCCTCAGATTCCAACCCCCACGCATTCGAATCTCCAACGGCCAGAAAGGCCTCTGAAGAGAACTTCACTAGATCTGCAAACTCTCGTGGAGTGGCGCTAAAACCAGAGTCAACCCCCCCGTCATCTCTTTCTATACAGATGTGCTTTTCAACGACGGTCGCGCCGATGGCTGTGGCAGCCACTGCCACATGACTGCCGAGGCTGTGGTCTGACAGTCCTACCTCACAGTTATATCTGTCTTGCAGGAAGGGGATCCTCTTCAAATTCGCATCTTGGGCTAGAGCTGGGTAGTCGCTCGTGCACACTAATAATGTAAGGTCGGTACACCCGGCTCCAAGCGCCGCATCCACTGCATCATCTACTTCATCAAGTGTCGCCGCCCCAGTGGAGATAATCAGGGGCTTGTGCGTAGATGCAACGTGCTGAATGAGAGGGATATCAACTATCTCCAGTGACGCTATTTTGTAAAGACCCACACCTAAGGATTCAAGGAAATCTGCGGCACCTTCATCAAATGGTGTGCTAAACGGGATCATGTTTAGGGATAACGCCAAGCCAAAAATTTCAGAATGCCACTCCCTCGGCGTTTGAGCTTTCTGATAAAGGTCAAAGAGTTTGCGCCCCGGCCAAAGCGGATGAGATTCGCCGACCCTGTATTCATCTATGTCTAAATCTAATGTTAGAGATTCTGGTGAATAAGTCTGAAGTTTTAGGTGTGTAGCTCCTGCAGCTGCTGCAGCTCGGACGAGCTCTAATGCGCGAGATAGGCTTCCATTATGGTTACCAGAAATTTCGGCAATGAATTTCATTGTCATTCAGATCCCTCCAGGAGAAGTTTTGATTGATGGGGCATCTGCCGTTAGAGCCTTGTCCCCATTATGGACTTTACTAAACGAGTGTGCTCGAGACGCCCTCAAGGAAGTTTGTAGCGCCTATCGACCGCTGCTCGGACTTGTCGGACCTCAAAAGGCCTCCGATCAAATTCAGGTATTCCCCCCTCAGTAGTACTCACTTCCGCAACCGACAAGAACAAGAGGTCTAGCCCCACTTCAGCCGAAGCTGAAGAGGCTCCGCCAAGCCTAGCATTCACCTCGATCACCCAGAGTTTGCGCTCCCTAACTATGCCTTGCATTACTACTGAGCCGCGTAGCCCTAGGTCCCATCCCATGCGGTCTAAGACCGCCTTGGCCTGCCTCTCTAAGCTTCGGTCGCGAAACGTAGTTGTGATTTGACTTTCTCCATTCCGGACTAGGTCCCGTGTCCTCATAACGAACCCATGCAAAACCCCAGTGGATCGAAACCAAGCGTCAATGCTGACCTCCAAACCTTCAACGTGTGGCTGGAAAATTGGCTCAGTGAGTGAGCCAGAATGCTTGGTCGCCTCGCTTGCAGACAAATTAAGGGCCACTCCCTTTGAGCCGGCGCCGTAACGCTCCTTTACCACAATTTTGTCCCAAGAGACTTCAGCGGATAGTGAGGCGGGGATTACGGGCTGCGCTGTTGAGAACCCCCACTCAGAAAACTTTAATTTATCGAGGCACAACTGAACCCCTCGCAGCGAAGAAATGGCGATGTGAGTGCCTATGTCCTCGAATGCTTTGCGGTTCTCAGCCCAGAAAATCAGCTCAGAGTCTCTGGTTGGAATAACTAAATGCACCCGCCTGACAGTCAAGCCTTCAAGAATTGCCTCTAAATTAGCGTTTGTTGTTTCGGGCATTTGCCAGTAACTGAACCCTGAATGGGCGGCAACTGTCTGTGTCGCGGAGTCTCCAGCCAGCAAATCAGTGTTTGCAAACTTCCCAACGGCCTCTTCAAGAAGCCGAAGGGCTGGAATCTTCGAGGCAGCAGAGGTGAGCAGAACTTTTTGCTTCATCAAGCTGGGCGGCCTCTATTAGATTCAGCAAGCAGTGACTCCTCATAGGAGACAATTTTTGCAATTCCATCCTCAAGGCTGTGCTCGGGACGCCATTGCAAAGAATTCGCTAAACGCGTGACGTCAGCTACCGAACTTTCAAGTTTCTCAAATTCGGTTCCTTTGGCGACTTGAAGGTCCGGAAAAAACCCGCGCAAGATCTCTACAATATCTCCGACCCTGCGTGCCTCACCACCTCCTAGATTAACCACACCCGCCAAGTCTTTGGCATCTAGAATTCGAAGAAGGCCTTCGGCAGAATCTTCTGCAAACACGTAATCGAAGGCACCTTTCTCACCAAAAACCTCAATAGGGTTTCCCGCAAGTGCCATTCTGACCCATCGTGAGATTACGTCACGGCCTCCGCATCCGTAACCGCGAAAAATCCGAGCACTCGTGATTTCAATTGGCGTCTCTGTTGTCCGACTGATGAACTCCAGCTCCAGCTCGTGGAAATACTTAGAGGAGCCGATGAGATTTCTTGGGCTTATCCTTGAGCGCTCACTCAATTCGACTGGGGCTTGGTCTGGTCCGTTCGACATGTAAAGTGAGGGGTCGTAAACCAAGTATGACGAAGCATTGACTATCCTCTTCAGGGTGCCAGTCGAACGCAGCACTCCCACCAGATGATGACTCAATCTAAGATTGTGTCTGTAGCTAATATCCCAAAACTCAGGACTTTCCTCTGACCTTTCAAAAGCGGCTGCCAAGTGGATAAAAGCTTCGGGGGAAAAATCTGCAATTTGCCCCTTGTCGAGATCATTGAGGTCTTGGTGCAGATATTGAACTTCTGCTGGAAAATTTATAGGCAAGGGCTTCAAGTCTCCAGCAAGTACCTGATACCCGCGTTCAACGAGCTTCGGGATGAGCGCGGTTCCAATCACACCCGCGGCTCCGCTCACAAATAAACGCGTCAAGCTAAACTCCTCTGAATCTCATTTCCATCTGTATCTGACCTAAGTTTTGCATGAATAACAGAATCTTGGAATCCTTCCGGCCCTCGAACGTGTTGCCGCAAGGTTCCTTCTGCAACAAAATTGCATTTTTCAAGAACGCCAATGTGGCTAACTCGGTGAGTGTACGTCTCAGTGAAGAGCCTGTTCAACCTAAGGTGGTCAAACGCCACGCCTGTGATCCTTTCAAGGAACTCAGAAAACAATGCTGTCTTTTTCTTGGCGATTCGTTCGATTTCGGGCCTCAATAGAAAGGAAACTTCTGCGCGCATGTGGTCCCAATCAATGTTCACCAGCCCGCCATACCCCTGAAGTTCCGAACGTTGCTCGAGCGTGAAAATCAGCTGAACTGGTTGCGCTTTTTTCATCTCCGGCCACGCAATTTTCGTGAAGTACTTCAATTGCTCTTGCGAGCTGATGTGCTTTTTTTGTCTGAGTACGTCTATCTGCAGATTTCTCCAACTGCGGATATGTTCAATTGTGTCGTCTCTTATCTCGCCGAAATCCAAGAAGGAGTCGCAGCTATTCAGTCGGACCAGAACTTCGTCAACAAGTGATTTGTTTGGCTTTTCCTTCATTTGCTCAAGTCTAGCTCAAGCTTTGGTTATAGGCTTGTGGCATGGTCAGGTTTCTTGGAGCCTCGGCGTCGACGGTGTTGGTTTTTGATCTCGATGACACTCTCTACCCAGAAATCTCCTTTGTGCATAGCGGATTCCAATGTGTTGCACATTACATTCAGTCTCGATGGAAAATACCAGCCACAGAGCTATTTGATTTTATGATTGCCGAGCTGCAAGAGAACGGTCGCGGTGCTGTTTTTGACGCCCTGAGGGAAGTTTTCGAAATTCCAGACCTATCCGTAAGGGAAGCGGTCTCTATTTATAGGTATCACGAGGCTAAGTTGGAGCTATTCCCTGGCGCTTGGTCCCTTCTAGAGAGATTGAGCCAAGAAGGTAAATATCCGATGTACCTTTTGACCGATGGAAACGCAAGGGTTCAGCGTTCAAAAATCAAGGCTTTGGGTGTCTCCCGATTCTTCAACAAAACCTACTGCTCCCGCGACTTTGGGCTAAGTTCTGAGAAACCCAGCGTCCACGTATTGCGACACATCGCAAAGGCTGAGCGCGTCCCTCTCTCAAGCCTAATTTACATAGGTGACGACCCAAACAAGGACTTTCATGGAATCATCGAGGCTGGCGGTAACGCTGTTAGGGTCCGAACTGGGCGATTCAAAGATGTAGATTTCTCAGAGAGTGAGAAGCTTCTGGGGGACCTAGGGGAGCTCGGCGCTCTGGAGGAGACGCTTGGCGCTTTTGATGAATGACAATAAGCGAGTCGAAGCACGATGATGGACACTTTTGAGGCTAAAGGCATTCTTTCGTTCAGTCAATCCGTTGGAGTTGACGCATCCATACGTTGCTCGAGACTATTAGGCTGACAAGAAGATGCACAAGACCGAATGGATAACTACATGATTCCCTATGGCCGGCAATCGCTAGACGCAGATGACAAGGAAGCAGTGCTCAGAGTGCTGGACTCTGATTTTCTCACTCAAGGGCCTGAAGTGCCGGACTTTGAGAGCGCACTCAATTTCAGAGTGGGTTCGGATTACGCGGTTGCGATGACGAGCGCGACCTCAGCTCTTCATTTGTCATGTCTCGCCCTAGAGGTAGGGCCTGGAGACAAGGTGTGGACGTCTGCGATTTCGTTTGTAGCATCTGCGAACTGTGCAGTTTATTGCGGCGCAGACGTCGAATTCGTGGACGTCGATTGCACGACGGGAAACATGTCGATCTTGGCCCTCAGGACTAAGTTGAGGGAAGCTCATCTGGCTGGCGAACTACCCAAGGTCGTCATTCCGGTCCACTTCGCTGGTCAGCCCGTCAACATGGCAGAAATAGCAAGACTGGGAGAAGAGTTTGGATTCAAAATCATAGAGGACGCTTCACACGCTTTGGGGGCGTCGTATTTGGGCGAACCTGTTGGTAGCTGCAGATACTCTGACATCACAGTTTTTAGCTTTCACCCTGTAAAAATGATCACCACGGCTGAGGGTGGCTCTGCGCACACGAACAACGCTATTTTGTCGGAACGTCTTCGTAATCTTCGAAGTCACGGCATAACCCGAGACCCAAACTCAATAAGTCAAAAAATCGAAGGGGACTGGTTTTACGACCAAATTGGACTGGGCTTTAACTACCGTATGCCTGACATTCTTGCGGCTCTCGGACAGTCGCAGCTCAAGAAATTAGATTCGTTTTTGGCTTCGAGGCGAAAAATTGTGAGCCATTACGATGAGCTGCTCGACCAAGATTCCTTTCGACCGTTGAGCCGAGATCGAGATGCCGAGAGTTCTTGGCATTTATTCGTCGTTTCGGTTTTAGCGCCCAACCAGCGAAAGTTGGTATTCGACCACCTTCGGTCGAATGGGGTACTGGTGAACGTTCACTATCGCCCGATTTACCAACAAAGTTTCTATCGAAGCTTCGGAAAGTACAACATGGAGGATTTTCCGGGCGCCGAACAGTACTACCAAACAGCTATCAGTCTCCCAATTTTTCCCGACTTAGGTCGACGCAAGGTGGAAGAGATCGTTCAGATTTTAGGCGGGCGTATGGGACATCAGGTTATTTTCTAGCCCATCTAGGTAGCAAATTTCAGCCGCATGATATCCAAAAACTACATGCCGGCTGGATTCACCGCCATACGGTTGGTGCCCCCAAATCACAATTTTTACAGATCTGCTCACTAGAGAGTGACATAAAACCTCACATTTCTCAGGCCCTTATCTCGGACGTAAAGAGCGATAAGTCGATGAACGCCGTCGGTTACGATCACCTTTCCAGACAATGTCAGAATAACTGAAGGTTCGACGGTGCTCAAATGACACAACTTGTCGAGCATTGTCATCTCACGTTCGTCTGGTGATTGCGCTTCCAGGGGCTTTTCTTCATAAGAGCTGCCCTCGAGCTGGGACCGAAACATCCCCAGGCGCCGCGAAGCAATAAAAGGGATAAATCTTGGAGTCGTTAGTACGCTTCCGTTCCGATCCAAATAATCGTTGACCACAAGAATCTCGTCATACTGAGGCGCAATGGCTGCAATTCGCAGGCCTCGATAGTCTGTTGAGTTGCGAAAAGGGGACCCCTGAGGCCAATTCGAGAACACGAAATCACACAAATACTTGCTCTGAAGTGGGGAGATTGCCAAGCAGAAAAATTGATGAGCTGCTTTCGCCGGCAGCTTGAGTGCCCAAATTACCCATCTGTACTTGTCTCTCAATCCGTTCATGTTCGACCGTATTTCCCTTCACCGCGGTCGCTTAACCAGGAGACGCGATCGCGTAAGTCAACCGAATTCTAAATACCTAACAGGTACCACTAATGGTGATAACGAGACTATCAGTAGAAGTATGGATATCCCGTATGGCCCTGTATAAACAAAGGTGTCGTCCAAGATGGACAGCCTAATACCCAATTGAAGGCGTCAGGCTAGCATTTTCACATTCGATGAGAGTTCCGCGACAAGGCCTGTCATACCCTCAGAGTTCACATTAAGCGCTGCAAAAGGATCCAGCCTGAGAACGTCAACCGGGGTCGCACAGTGTCTGGAAATGACGTTGAGCAGGTAAGTATCTTCTGTAATGCTGACGCTCGCGTTGAGGTAGACGTCGGAGATAAATTTCTCGACTTCAAACTTTTCCTTATCTCCGATTTTCCTTGGCTCGGTGACCGCGCCAAGTAATTTTGCGTATTCTTCCCTGTTGGACCAAGTTTCTGAAAAACAGTACTCCTCACCCCAAGGGGAGGCTATCGAGCTAATCGAAGTGAACCCTAAATATGCAGCCTCTACAATCGCATTTCCATGATGGGAAATAACAATTGTTTCTGCAGGGTCAAACTTTGAAAGAAACTGCGCGTTTGTGACAGAGCTGCTTACCACGTGTACGCCCAAAGGCAGCGTGGCGACCAATGAATCCCAAAGCCTCTTGTCGAGTCTTTCAGCGCTCCGCTCACTTGACGTGTTGAAAAAACTCGGGTGCGCCTTCAAGAAAAGTGAAACGGGTTGTGAGCGGTTGGACAAAACGCGAACAGTAAAAATAAGCCAGTCATAGACGCTTTTGAAGCCATCAAACCCTGCCTCCATTTGAGAATCAGTAAAGGAATGGGCGTAGATAACAACCTTTTTTTCGGTGCTGCCTAAGTTGGTAGGTAAATTGAAAGAGTCGTCTTTTGCCGTGTAGTAAAAAATTTTTGACTTCGGATCTTCTAGGCGTTTTTTCATGTACTCAGAAACTGCTTTGGAGCCGAGAAACTGCTCTTGCCTCCTAATTTCAGCTAAGCGCTTGAGCAAGCTTGTGAGGTTGGAGAACTGTCCTCGGATACAAAGCTGACCGTATGGGTGGATACTCAGATACACGATTGGTCCTTCCTCGGCCAGAAAAAAATCAATCCAAATACCGTCCAGATAAAAAGCGTCTCCCAGTGAGATTGCCCCAGCCGTATCCCGTGATCTCAGCGCTGCGCCATACACAAAGCAGGCCCGCAATAGTGCTATGTGGAAAGCAAAAGCAAATTTTGCTGGATTGGCATTGGTTTCTACGTCTCTCAGGACCGAGGTTGAGACATACTTGCCCAGCTCAATGTTTCGCACATTGAATATATAATATGGAGCTGTCCGAGTTTTTTGCGCTAGGTGCCGAAAGTAAGCGAAGAAGATTTCCACGGAAGCCTGCACGGTGAAGAAGTCGAATTTGCGATGTCCCATTGCGGCTCTCGGCAGAGCTGCCCCAAAGAGTTGTCTGTGGTGCAAGACGGCGGCGTCCTCAGTAGCACGGAAGACTCCTGTCGTGCCTTCGTGAGTGATAAAGAATTTGGGGGGATGCCTCACTGCCTTACTTCCTCTTCTGGCCAGTCAAGAGCTTCAGGTGCAGCTCTGGAGCTGACATCTTGGCTCTAAATGTTAGCTCAAATTCAAGGGTAGTATGGGCCATAGGAATTTCACAGCTGGTCATGCTACCTTAATTAGGGAAAATTTTGAAAATAGTTTGCACAATTGAGGCTCGAATGGGGTCCTCTCGACTTCCCGGTAAGGTTTTGCTTCCCGCCGCTGGGAAACCTATGCTTGACCACCTACTCAGTCGGCTTCAAGCGGTAGCGGCAATAGACGAAATCGTACTTGCTACAACTGTGGAGACCGACGATGATCAATTGGAGTCTTGGGCAGCGGAGCGTGGTATTACCAGCTTCAGGGGTAGCTCTTCGGATGTAATGGGTCGGGTACTCGGCGCGGGCAAGGCTACCGACGCCGACGTTATACTTGAAATAACAGGAGATTGCCCGCTTCTGGACCCCTCCATCGCAGAGTTAGCGGTCCAAACTTATCTCAACAATTCTGCCGATTATGTTTCCAACTCAATTGCCCGGACTTACCCAGATGGTATGGACGTCCAAGTCTTTTCTCTTGAAGTTCTGGAGAGGTCATATTCCATGACAACCGACGCGTTGGATCTAGAACACGTAACGCGCCACATTCAACGAAATCCAGACATGTTTTCCCACCTAAATCTTATTGCTCCTCTTGCAGAACGCTGGCCTGGATTGGGGCTCACTCTGGATGAAAGGTCAGATTATGACCTAATAACAAGCGTTTTGGAGCACTTTGGAGACGTGCAATTATTTGGCTGTGCTGACATAGTCGCACTGCTCAGGCGACGCACTGACCTCTACAAACTGAACTCGCATGTTGTCAGGAAGGGCTCCGATTGAGGCGCGTCAAAACTGTTCTCTTTGGGTTAGGTGCGGTGGGGATGGGTTATGACTTGAGAACCAAGGCGAACGGGCCTGTACTAACCCATGCTAAGGCTTTAAAGTTTCACGAAGACTATGAGCTAGTTGGGGCTGTCGATACAAGTCTGGAGCGACTGGCGACTTTTTCCGAGAACTACTGCCTGCCTGGCTTCAGCAGTGTTGAAGAAATCCCAGGCTTCACGAGTGTCGATTTGGTGGTTATCGCGACCCCAACCGAAACACATTGGCCTATTCTTTCGAGGGCGGTGGAAGAGCTGAACCCAAGGGCAGTTCTCTGCGAGAAACCGCTCGCGTATTCGATTCAGGACGCGGAATCAATTGTCGACTTCTGCTCGAACAGAAGCGTAGATTTGTGGGTGAATTACCCTAGGAGAGTTAACCCAGCGGTCCAGCGAGTAAAGACCATAATGTCGCACATCCAGCAAAGGTCTAGATTTTCTGGGGTTGCCCGATATGGGAAAGGCCTGGTCCACAACGGAACACACATGCTCGACATGCTTGATTTTTGGTTTGGCTCCCCCCGGTCTTTCACGAGCAGTCCAAAAGCCCTGCAGTCCCACTCAGCCTTCGATGAAGAAGTGTCGTCACAACTGGTGTTTGAGAGGGGCGAGATTCTGCTCGAAGCACAGGGGCCTCAGTCAGGCATCTTTGACCTAAGGCTTTCGTCGGATGATGGCACTCTTGAGTACACTGACGGAGGTAACTGGGTTAGCTGGGTGTCAACCTCCGATAAAGGCACTTCCGAGTTGTCAAGCTTTATCATGGAGGACGCTATGTCAACTTATCAAGACGAGGTTTACACCGCTATCAGTCGCAGCTTAGCTGGGGGGCCAATGCTCTTGCCTAGTGGTGTAGAGGCTCTCAAAACCTTAGCTTTGGCAAAGGAGATTATGAGAATGGTTATGCACAATGAATGAACTTGCATTATTTGGCGGCCAGAAAGCGGTGAGTATGCCGCTAAAGCCCTACAAAACAATTGGTCGTGAAGAGAGACGCGCAGTACGGTCAGTTATGAAGACTGGAAATTTGTCCCAGTTCGTAGGCGCTTGGGATGACGATTTTTATGGCGGGCCAATGGTCAAGAGGTTTGAGGAGGAATGCGCCCGCTTCTTTGGAGTTCGGCATGCCATAACAGTAAACTCATGGACATCCGGCCTGATAGCTGCGGTGGGCGCAATCGGAATAAAACCAGGTGACGAGGTAATTGTCCCCACTTGGACAATGACCGCTTCAGCTGCCGCGATTCTTCACTGGGGAGGAGTACCAGTTTTCGCGGATATAGACGAGGAATCGTTCTGCATATCTCCATCTAGTATTGAACAGTTAGTGTCTCCCAGGACCAAGGCTGTCATGACTGTCGACATTTTTGGTAGATCCGCAAACATTGCAGACATAAATGAAATAGCGCGAAAGTACAATCTTCGAGTCATTTGCGACTCTGCCCAGGCCCCAGGTGCTGTTGTTGAAGGTGGATTCGCGGGCACCCTGGGAGACATTGGAGGCATCAGCTTAAATTATCACAAGCACATTCACACTGGTGAGGGTGGGGTGATCTTTACAAACGACGACGACCTAGCGAACCGAATGATGCTAATTCGAAATCATGGTGAGGTTGTCGCAGAAAATTTAGGAATCAAGAAGATTGAAAACCTCATTGGCTTCAACTTTCGCCTCGGCGAATTAGAGAGTGCCATTGGCCGAGAGCAGCTGAAAAAGCTACCGGCTCTAATATCTAGCAGGCAGGCTGCCGCTATGCAGCTGGATCGCGGGCTCAGGGACTTGGAAGGACTAAAATTGCCGTCAACTCCGGCGGGCAGCACTCATGTTTACTACGTGTATGGAATGGTTTTGTCAGGCAAAGCACTTCGATCCGGCAGACAAAATATCATTCGGGCGTTGGAGGCGGAAGGCGTTGAAGGAATCGCCAGTGGATACCAGAATCTTCACTTGCTCCCTGTGTACCAGAAAAAAATTGCATTCGGCGAAGATGGTTTCCCTTGGAATACATCGGCAGAGGCTGCAAAAATTGATTACTCGAAAGGTGTCTGTCCCACTGCAGAGAAGCTTCATGATTTCTCCTTTCTAGGGCTCAACTTGTGCAAATTTGAATACTCGGAGGCTGAAGTGACACTTGTGATTGAGGCGTTTCAAAAAGTTTGGGCCAACCTAGACAAAATTCAAGCCGAGCACCTGTGACGCTCGTGAACATCCAGTTGCCAGTTTTTAGCGAGAGAATCACAATAAGGCAGTTCGAGCCGACGGACATAACTCCTGCATACCTCGAATGGCTCAATGATCCTGACCTAATGGCCTTCAGCAATCAAAGATTTGCAACTCATAGCAAAAAGTCGTCCTCACGCTACCTGAAAAAATTTCGAGGCACGGCTAATAAATTTCTCGCACTTGATGAGACCGCATCCGGTGACATGATTGGCACCCTGACTATTTACGTTTCAGTTGAGCACAGGACAGCAGATCTCGGTATTTTACTAGGAAACAAGACCTATCAAGGGAGGGGTTACGCCGCCGAGGCCTGGAGATTCATGGTCGAGAATTTGTTAGAGGTACAGGGGTTTCGCAAAGTAACCGCTGGCACCCTCAGGGGCAACTTAGCAATGGTAAAAATCCTCAGTGGTTCCGGAATGGACTTAGAGGGTGTGCGCGTTCACCAAGAGCTGGTTGAAGGTGTACCCATGGATGTACTACAGTTCGCCAGGTTTAAGTCGAAGCAATAGTTAGGGCTGAAGAGGTGACAATCGGAATTGTCGCGAACGACGCGGGAGGTGCTGAGTTATTGGCGGCCTTTGTGGCAGAGTACGACTCGGACTACATGTTCACTCTCGCTGGCCCGGCAGTGGAGATATTCAAGCGAAAATTTGGTGCTATCAGAAACCTGCCTCTAGAAAGCACCGTGAGAAACTCTGACAAGGTTATTACGGGAACTGGCTGGCAGACAGATCTCGAGTGGAACGCGATTCGACTCAGCTTGAGTGCTGGAATAGCTGTAGCTGCCCTCCTTGACAGCTGGGAAAACTACGAAGCTCGATTTGAGAGGAATTCGCAGAGCATATTCCCGAACGAGATGTGGGTCGTGGACGAAATAGCGAAGAATATTGCGGAGTCTACTTTTCCTAATATTCCAGTTCGGCTCATAAGCCTTGAAAGCAGGTACTCCTCCTTAATCGCGGAGTACTCCAACATGCGCGGTGAGTTCAAGCAAGAGCCACTAGGAAAAGTGTTGTTCATCAGCGATAACATCTCTGATGCAGTTGCGACACAAGGGCTACCTGACAGAGGGTACACAGATTTGGGAAGTCTCGAGTTCCTACTTATGCACCTGTCAAAATTGCCCAATGCGATTGAACCAATCACAATCCGTCCGCACCCCAGCGAAAGTATTATGTCATGGCAAGCCACGATAGCCGCCTACCAAGGGCGCCTTCGCCTGAGCTCTACCTCCAATCTGATCCAGGAGTTCGCGGAGCACGAATTTGTCGTGGGCAGCAACTCGAACGCTCTAGTCAAAGCGGCAATTTGCGGGAAAAAGACTTTTTCCGCCATTCCGAATACAAATGTGTCAACATCTCTTCCGGAAATGGGAATCCAGCTCCTTAGGGATCTAGTTTAAGATCAGCACATTAACGTTTACCGCAGCCACCGCAGTTGAGATTAAGGCAGCCGCCGCGCGGGCGAACCGACAAAGACTCCTTTTCTTTCAGGGGAAGCCTTCAAATAACTGAGCGAACCAAGGGTGGACTCATTGGGTAACTTAACGGCTTGCCCCACAACCGCATTTGCCCCAACCATGCAGAGATTTCCGATACATGAATGGCCGAGAGCAATTGCCCCTGGCGCCATATGGCTGTAAGAGCCAACGACGCCGTGATGTTCCACAATGGCTGCAGTATTTACTATGGAAAAGTCTTCAACAACGCTTGTGCTGGAGAGCCTGGCCCCGCCCATAATTACACTCCCCTCGCCAACGGGTGTGGACTGAGGCACCTCGGCGTCATTAGCTATCAATGTTGGGAAAGAAGCATCCTTGAAAAGCATCCGTAAGCTTCTAGAGATTCTCAACCTGGCATCAGCATCTCCTATTGCAATAAACCATAAATGACTAGAAAAATTGGCGCACTCGTTGCGATTCGCGTCGCGCAATGGCGCGAGAGTTCCAATGTTCGTAGTGAAGGGGTCTTTGGGCTGAACATAATCAGTTTCTACCATTGAGCAACATATTCTGTACCCCTGAGAAAGAGCAATGTCCCGGCACACAGAGGCATGCCCGCCGTTACCGACAATTACTAGGTGTTTACGGTTTTTGGGTGATTGAAAGAGGCTCATTTACTAAATATAGTAGGGATACGACCAAAAACCCGAAGCCAGTGAGATGGAGTGAATCGCAGGCGAATCAGCACATTCATCCGACTCGAACGAGTAACGGTCTTGTAAGGTTGGCCTTGTTCCAAGAAGAAATTCTTACGAGCATAGTTGGCTGCCTGTCGGTGAGCTTTGAGTTGGGAAGTCTTGTTTAGGTTTGCAAAGTAGTTTTGGTCATGAATTCGATACACAGCCAAAGGCTTTGGCAGGTATAAAATTGTTCCCTGCTTCGCTAGGGCACACCAAATCGGGAGATCCGCGATTTGCAGGGCTTCAAACCCTCTCGGGATTTTCCGTGGCAGCAAATTTGGCCTAAAGACTGCCGTGAGAGCACCGATTGGATTTTCACTAAGCAAGGACGTAACAGATACGTTTTTGGCTGAAGCCTTGCTTGGATTTTGCAGCGACGTCAGCGGTACTGAACGAAGCGGTACGTAGAAGTCGTGGAAAATAAGGGCTGACTCAGGACTAGCGTCGAGCAACTGCGTAGCAAGACGAAGCTTGTCAGTTGAACACCAATAGTCATCTCCATCTAGAACGGCTAAGTACTTCGACTTCGAATTTAAGTAGAGCTGAAAGACAAAAAGGAACCGGCTTACTTTGTACTGATTATTGGCTCTGGCAATCAAAGTAATTGGGCTTTTTGATTCGTTTATGTGTTTCATCGCGATTTGAACAGTTGTGTCCGAGGAGGCATCGTCATTTATGACTAGCGTTGAGCTGTTCTTGAGAACTTGCTTTCGCCAGGACATAATGGCATCGCCAATAAATCTTTCATGATTCCAAGTGAAGATAATTGTCTCGACGTAAGATTCCATTCGAACGCAATGACACACAGCGCCGCAATCGTCGCACCTCCAGTTTTTGTAAACCATCGCCTGTAGATTCGAGTCGAAATGCGAGAAAATGCTGGCAATTTCATTTTCGGGTGTTGTTGACATCTAAATACTCCTTTTCGACTTGAACCATCGTCTAGAATTTCGATCGCACTTCTCGCATCGCTCCCTCTATGGCAGCGAATAGGTCATGAGCGTCGATACCTGCCCAGAATGGAATTCCAACTGTTGTACTCGCTTTTTGGTTGGTCACAGGCATGGGGCCTCTTGGAATATCTTGAAACGCTGGCATAGCATGGGCGCCTTTACCCCACCAATCTCGAGTCTCGATACCGTACGACCTGAGTGAATTGACAAATTTCGATTTTTCCTCAGGTTCCATCTCAATCAGGAAGTAGGGGTTGGCCAACTCCTGAGCGGACGGGGCCGCAACTTCTATGTTTTGCCGTCGGCATTCTTCAAGGTACGTGCCCCTTAATTTCGAAAGCCTCCTCCGATGCTCGGGCCATTGATCCAGTGCGGCCAAGGCGTAAGCTGCCGACACCTCCGGCATTTTGGCGTTTAATCCAAGCCTGCTCGACTGCCTCTCTCCTCTTTCGAAGCCAAACGAGCACCAAGACCGCATTCTATTGACCCATTGCCCGTCGCGGGAGATAAATAGCCCGCCTTCGCCAGCAGGTAGCGACTTAGTTGCATGCAGACTGATGACCAATCCCTGAGAGTCATTTAGAACATGCTTGGCTGACAGGGCCGCGTCGAATGATGCAGCGCCATCAATAAGAAAACTGCTAGTTTCGCGAAAACCTGACCCGAACGGTAAAACCTCGATTGAATTCGGCGACTGGTATGACAGGGAGCGGTGTTGGCTATCTATATCGGAGAATTTCACGGAAGCGCCTGCTTGAAGTGCAGCCAAAACTGTGGCGGAGAAAGTCCAGGATGGAATTTCCAGTTCTAGCTTTGGCCTCAGCTTAGCGATTGAGCTTGTTTGCACAGCTCCCATGAGAGCAAGAGTGGCATTTGACACCGTGCAGACATTCTCTTTCAAAAGCCCCATCGTCTGTGCAACACGTGCTTCGAGCTCGCTAACCAGAGGTCCGTTGTTGGAGAATATTTGAGACTGGTGCATCTTCTCAAGGTAGGGGTTCACCGACTCTAAGCTCGGCATGTAAGCCTTGTATATGGGAATACTAGATGTCATCTTTTACCTCGCAGTTGCCGAGAACCAGCAAGCCCTCTGAACGCCCAAAATTAGTTTGAATGGCGGGGCCCAGCTGCACCGTTTGAACGGAGAAGATCACGACGTGCCACGAGTCAAGAGTTTTCGCAAGTACTCTCCGTACTCATTTGCTTCGGAATAAGCTTGCAAAGCAGCTAAGTCTGCATCTCCAATCCACCCACTGCGCCAGGCTACTTCTTCTGGGCAGGACACTAAATAGCCATGCCGGTCCTCAATTCCTCGGATGTACTCCGAAGCCTCAGCCAAAGACGAAATCGTGCCCGTGTCCATCCACGTGGTTCCCCTGGGAAGCTCCCTTACCTGCAGATCTCCCGATTCTAAGTATGAAGTCTGCACATCCGTAATCTCAAGCTCGCCTCTCCGAGAAGGAGTTACTTTTTTTGCCCGATCAAAAACAGAGTTGTCGAAAAAGTACAATCCCGTGATAGCAAGAGTACTTTTGGGTTTGGTGGGCTTTTCCTCGATGGAAATTGCTTTGTTGTTTTGGTCAACTTCCACTACTCCGTATCTTGAAGCATCCCTGACTTGTTTTGAAAAAATTGTTGCCCCACCATGTTCAGCGAATGTCTTTAGTGCATCCCCAACCCCAGCCCCATGAAAAATATTGTCACCTAAAATCAGGGCCACTTGATCTCCCGAGGCATATTCTTCTGCGAGAAGAAGGCCTCCCGCAAGCCCATTAGGCAAGGGCTGTATTGCGTAGGAAATGGTGATGCCAAGGTGGCTCCCATCCCCAAGGAGAGCTTGATAGCCACCCACGTCTCTTGGGGTGGTGACTAGCAACACTTCCCTTACACCGGCAAGCATTAGCGTGCTGAGAGGATAATAAATCATAGGTTTGCTGTAAACTGGGAGAAGATGTTTGGAGATAGCCTGAGTCAAAGGTCTAAGGCGAGTGCCAGAACCCCCAGCTAAGAGTATCCCTTTCACCCTCTAATCCTACGACAGTTCACTGGAGAAAATTTTGAGTAAAGTGCTGGTTACTGGTGGAGCAGGTTTTATAGGTTCACATTTTGTCAGTGAGACCCTAAAGTCAATCGACGACGTCGAGATAACCGTGCTCGATTCATTGACATACGCGGGTTCCCTCACGAATCTCAAGGATGAAATCGACGACATAACGTTTATTCAGGGTGATATCCGAGATTTCGAGACAGTACAGAGTGCGGTCGCTGGGGTTGACATTGTTGTTCACTTTGCCGCTGAATCACACAACGACAATTCACTTGTGAACCCAAATATTTTCTTCGAAACCAATTCTTTTGGAACGATCAACATCGCGAACGCCTGCCTAGCTGAGGACACGAGACTTCATCACGTTTCCACCGATGAGGTTTTTGGCGACCTCCCTCTGGAAAGCAAAGACAGGTTTACGGCTACTTCCCCCTACCGCCCATCAAGTCCATACTCCGCATCAAAGGCGTCTGCGGATCACATTATTCGATCTTGGGTGCGATCTTTTGGGCTGCGAGCAACAATCTCCAACTGCTCAAACAACTACGGGGCTAGACAGCATTGGGAAAAGTTGATTCCCGCAACAATCTCTCGACTCTACTCTGGAGACAAAGCCAAAATTTATGGTGACGGCTCGAACGTTCGAGACTGGATTCACGTCTCGGACCATGTCGCTGGATTGTGGCTCGCAATAGAAAAGGGCAGCATTGGAAGTACGTATCTGTTTGGGGCGAATGATCTAGTCTCGAACAAGGACCTGGTTGTCGCTTTGGCAGCAACGATGGGGAAGGATGAGAGCTCGGTCGAATATGTTGAAGATAGACGTGGCCACGATCGCAAATATGCGATCAACCCGGAAGACACATCGCGAGAGCTTGGCTGGAGCCCCGTGTACCCTTCAGTGATTGATCATTTGCCGGACTTGACTGCAGAATATTTGAAATTGCTAGCTTAATTTGCCCAGCGCGCAAGGAGATGAGCATGAAATTGTTGAGATGAGCAGCCTCCACTCGTGGCAAGACGGCCCTAAGACTAAGAGAGTTCTGGCGGTAGGGATGGTTGACAGCGTCCATTTCGCGCGGTGGCTAGAGGGCTTGTCTGCGCTTGACCTTGATATTCACATTTTCCCGTCAGGTCCGCATCGCAGCATTCATCCTCGAATCAAGTCCCTGAGAGCAACTAAAGGGGGCAAGTTCCGACTTGGCGCTCTGATGCAGGTTTGTTCACTACCAATATGGATCCTTGACAGGTTTGCAGGGTCAAGGTTACGTGCTTTTACATTACTGGCCGCGCTTCAAGCTCAGGACTACGACATAGTGCATTTCCATGAGATGCAATCTGGTGGATACCCGCTGTCATTGGTTCCAAAAAGAGTCTTGAAAAAGTCAAAGATTTTTTACACGCCATATGGGAGTGATTTGTTCTGGTTCAAACAATTCCCAAGGCATCAAAAGCGGATAAAAAGAACGCTCGGAATAGTTGACTATTTGTTTCCCGAGTGTGATCGCGATGCCGTTCTCGCTTTAGAGGCCGGCTTTGTCGGAGAGGTGGGGCCGAGAATGGCGGCAGCTGGGGCCCTGGAATTTCCCAAGATGGCTCCAAGCGAATCGGCCCCTCGAGACAAAATAACCGTGAAAGGGTACGGTGGCACGTGGGGTAGGGCAATTGAAGCACTTCATTCCCTCGAGAAAGTGCAAGAAAAGCTGTTGGGATTTGAGGTTCATGTAGTTTCTGCAACTAAAGATGTCCAGAAAGAGATTTCGCGGCTGAAAAAGACCTCCCTGTTGAACATAGTAACTCACCCGAAATTCTCACTTTCATCATCAGAAGTGAGAGACCTTCTACTTCAATCCAAGTACTACATCGCCCTATCGACATCCGATGGGTTTCCCTCTTTATTGATGGAAGCCGCTCTTTCGGGGGCAGTACCTTTTCAATCAGACACAGCATGCCTGCCTGATTCGTTGCTCAAGATTAATCCTGACAGCTTCTTAGCAAAAGAACGCTGGGGGCAAGTGGGGGCAGCAGTGGCAGCCTTGGAGTCTGATCCAACCACAACCGACCTGCTGTCCACAAAGTTCTGTGACTGGGCTGCAAGCAACCAACTGTCAAGAGCGGATTTCGGTGACATAATGTCCAAGGCCTACGGCCTAAAGTGAAGTAAGACCTATATTGCCTGGCAGGTCAGGCTCACGGCAAATTCAGACTAGTTCTGGGTTCTCAGAGCATGGAGACAATCTTTAGGGTTTGAGCCACCTGATGGCACGTCTAAGACTTGGGCTTACGTACTTCGTAAGATCCAATCAGTGCGCGCTTACTGGTGGTGTGACGCTGACGGCATGCTCCTCCAGCACTTGGCTACCCATAAACGGCGTATTCTATGGTGCCCAAGGTCGCTAAGTTTTGGAGCTTGCTGCCAATAATCAAGCCATTGTTTGACAAATGGTGGTGAGCAAGAAGATTCTTGCGTCACTAGCTATCTACACAACTTTGGAGCATTCAAAGCTGCGCCGCTTTCTGAGATGGCCGTGATCTCACTTTAAGTTACTACCGCTAGGCCTGTTCCAGCCATCGGGCCCCAGGCCGAAGCAATAACCAGGGCCACTTGGGAAGTACTAAACCTTGAAGATGTCACTTTGCTGCCACACTTAGACCATGGTTTCTTCAAACGCCAAGACCGTAGACGAATACATCGCTGAGCTTCCAGAGCCCCGCGCTGACGTTGTCAGCGCGGTTAGGGAGCTCTTGCTTGCTAATTTGCCTCCAGGGCTTGAGGAGACAATGAACTGGGGGATGATCTCCTATGAGGTGCCATTTAGTGTTTTCCCCAATACCTACAACAAACAACCTATGATGTTTGCTGCCCTCGCAGCACAAAAGCACCACTACTCGATCTACTTGAGCTCTATCTATGCAATCGAAGAGATCAGAGCCAAGTTTGAAGCCGATTACCTTGCAACAGGCAAGAGGTATGACGTGGGGAAGGGTTGCATCAGATTCAGAAAGCTTGAAGATCTGCCAATGGATGTTGTGGCAAAGGCTGTGGCAAGTGTCTCCATGGAGGAGTTCCTAGACGCCTACACAGCCCTGAGAAACCGCTAGGCACTTACTCCCTGCCTGCAAACTAGGTGCCGCTTGCCCCCTTTTTTTAGTAACTATTAGTAATAAAGAAAGCAAATACGCGGTCGCCTGTTGTGATTGATAACAACCAAGCACCTAAACAACAACGAAACCTTCCTAAGGAGCAACTAGCAATGTCTGTAACAGACGAACTACTAGCAAACAACAAAGAATACGCAAAGACCTTTTCAGGGCCTCTGCCATTGCCACCAGCCAAGCACATTGCAGTATTAGCCTGCATGGACGCCAGAATCAATGTCTATGGCGTGCTGGGGCTAGAAGAAGGCGAATCTCACGTTATTCGCAGCGCCGGAGGCGTTGTGACAGCTGATGAGATTCGCTCACTTGCTATTAGCCAGCGCCTACTTGGCACCAAAGAGATCATCCTCATCCACCACACCGACTGCGGCATGCTCACCTTTACAGACGATGAGTTCAAGCAAGGTATTCTCGCCGAAACCGGCCAGAAGCCAGAGTGGGCGGCAGAGGCCTTTAGTGATCTTGCAACTGACGTGAAGCAGAGCATTGCAAGAATCAAGTCTTCTAAGTTCATCCCTCAAACCGACCAGGTTCGTGGTTTCATCTTTGATGTTGCCACTGGCTTGTTGAAAGAGGTCGGCCTGTAGCCAGACACTTTTCAACACTTGATAGGTAAACAAAGGTTAAGAGCCGGCCCTAGGGCATCCGATAACCCACACCGCGAACTGTTTGAATAGAGTCAGCTCCAATTTTTTTCCGGAGATAGCGGATATACACGTCTACAACATTGCTACCGGGGTCATGGTCATAACCCCATACGCGACTAAGAAGTTGCTCACGGGATATCACCTGGCCGTGGTGGGAAACAAAAAACTCGAGCATGGTGAACTCTCTTGCTGTGAGTTCGTGCTCTACGCCGTCGACTGTTGCACTTCTTCTAAGAAGATCCAGTGTTACTGAACCGTGAATCAACACAGACTCTGAAATCTCACGCTTGGTCTTGCGGGCTCTGGTTTTTACTCTTGCCAGCAGCTCCTCAAAAGAAAACGGTTTTGACATGTAGTCATCTGCGCCACCTTCGAAACTCGCAACCGTCTGATTCACAGAGTCCCTAGCAGTGAGGACTAAAACAGGTGTGTCATTGCCTTGACCGCGCATTCGTCGAAGAACCTCGAACCCATCAATGTCAGGTAGCCCTATGTCTAGAATCACGAGGTCGAACTCTTGAGAAGCCAAAAGGGAAAGCGCGACCTCCCCTAGAGAAGTTTGCGTGGGAGCAAACCCGTGTGCGGAGAGGCCACTGACGATGAATGAGGAGATTTTTTCTGAGTCCTCAACAATCAATACGCTTTTCATAATGTAGGGCGAAGCACGATAGCAACCCTCCCGCCGCCAAGTTTGCTGTCAGAAATCTCCAATGTGCCACCATGCCCCTCTGCGATTGCTCGAACAACTGCCAAACCAAGGCCCGCACCCGCGGGCTGAGGTGCTTGGTGGTTACCCCTCACAAATCTCTCAGTTAGTCTCTCGCGATTCTCCATTGGAAATCCCGCTCCTGAATCATCAACCGAGATAGTCAACACCTCGTCTTGAACTGCCAGTGAAATGAGAATCGTGTCATCGTCGACGGTGTGTTTAACGGCATTTGAAACCAGTTGAAGAACGGCTTGAGTGATTCGCTGTTCGTCTAGATTCCAGGAGACATCGGGAGTGACGAATTCGTTGAATACCCTCTTGCCCATTACCTCCGCTTTCACAATAAGAGAATCCGCCAAGTCTTCTATGCGGGTGGGTGACGGTTTGATGAAATCTGCCTGGCTTGATTTTGTGAGGGCCTGAAGGTCTTTCACTATCCGGCTCATGCGATCTATCTCCTGACGGATCACCTGAACCGAATGCTCCCGCGCACTTGGTTCAGTTTGTGTCTCCATGAGGTCAAAGTGGCCAGAGATTATTGTTAGCGGCGTCCGCAATTCATGACCCGCGTCATCGACGAATTGCTGTTGTTGCTTGAATGAGGATTCCAAGCGTTCCAACATTCCATTGAACTCCATTGAGAGTTCCGCTATTTCCCCGCCTTTTTCACTCACCTCAATCCTGGTGAGCAAATTAGTGGCATTGATCTTATGGGCTGATTCTCGAATTTTGGAGATAGGCCGCAGCACACCTCCCGCCACGAGCCAGCCAATCGAGCCCGCGGATACCAGCGCGAGGAGGGAGGCCCATGTGAGCTGTGAAAACAGCTCTCTCAGGTCCTCAAATGCTTCCTGGTTAGAGACATAACCCACAAGTGCACCCTGATCAGCAACCCCAACTATTGGCACAACCAAGTAGCGAAAGGAACCCTCGGCTGACTCATAGGTGCCTATCGTGGCGGTTGTGACCGAGTTGACAACGTCTAAAAATGACTCATCGCCCTCAAGTCGAATCTCCAAGTCACCGTTTGCCCTAGCGGTGGGTTCGGAATTCACAGTAATAAACATCGCCTCATGTTCGTCGGGCACTGTCCTTGCAATGTAAAGGTCAAGGACGTCTTCCGCCCTCTCGAATGGAGCGTTTGTCTCAGGGTTGATGCCCTCTGCGGCAAGAAGGGAGAGCTCAAGGGCTTCTCGGTCAAAGTGGCTATCAATTTCATTTTGCTTAGAGTTGGTCAAAAGGGCAAAAGTGCTGGACAAAATTAGAGCAAGCAAAAGCAAGACTGGGACAAGAATCCAACCGAGAATGCGTGTTCTAGACGACCTAAAAAACCTAGCCATCACTTACCTGAGATTTCATATTTAAAAGACTCATAAATAAGATCGCCATCTTCGTCAATCATTGGAGAGTCCTGATCCAATTCAAAGTCGCCGTCTCCGTCGTCAAGATAAAACACCGCCTGGAGAGTTTGGCTTGATTCCAGGCCGGGTGAGAGTCTTATCGATACTGGCAGGTATGTCGGAGAAATTAGCATTGTTGCTCGCACTAAGCCGCTGGAATCATAAATCACCAGAAATGTGTCACTTCTACCAGTCTCAACATCATCAAGCACAACTCTTAGGCCGTCCCCGGTTTGATCATCAATCTCCAACTCGGCCTCAGGGTCAAAAACAACGCGTTGGTCGTCGGGGGAATCTTCTGGCAGCAATTCCATGCTTTGGCTCTCATCCACGATTGGTGACTGAGATTCAAGCTGAACCACACTGACATCTGCAACCGGTCTCGGCTCGGCAATAGAGCAGCCTGCGAGAGTGATGACTGCAACAAAAGCGAGGGCAGGATGGAACCGGTTGTGCAAATTCAAGACATCTCCTCTAACCCAATAAGTTCAACCTATGCGGTGGTTAAAGGCAAATTAGAGTTTTCTCACGCAGCGACCGATTTTGGTTCTGAATCCATTGCGCGCACCAGACTGTAGGGGTGAATCTAAACGAAACTGCAGAGCCAGTGATCCTTGGCTCCGGAAAGACACTCCGACTCCAAAGATCAAAAGATGCTGTTCAAGTGTTGGCCCTAATTACTGTTGCAGTCCCGGTCATGGCCTATCTTCAAAATGTCGGTTTGGACTTTGGCCAAGACCTTGCCGGTTGGTTGGACACTGTAAACAGGCTCTCTGCACTTGTTGGCACCTCACTGCTTTTGATTCACATGTTGCTCACTTCAAGAGTCCCCTGGCTGGAATCGATTATCGGGCTCGACAGGCTAACCGCCAGCCACAAGAAGCTTGGCAAGCCAGTGCTGTATTTATTTCTGGTTCATTTTTTGACATCTGTGATGGCGTATGCCGTGGCGGATGGAACTGGTTTGATAGCAACATTCTTTGGCCTAATCGGCCACTACCCCGAGCTTGCACTGGCTCTAGCCTCGTTGGCGCTGATGATGATTGTGGTTCTAAGTTCCATTAGGGCCGCTAGAAAGAAACTGAGCTATGAAGCTTGGTACCTGATCCACCTGACTTCTTACATCGCTGTGATCGCAGCGATACCCCACCAATTTGTGCTCGGCTCAGAATTTCTAGCGAGCCCGTGGCTTGGAGCCTATTTCGCTGCACTCTACTTTTTTGTTTTGTTCAACTTGCTTTGGTTCCGGGCCGCTCAGCCTTTGTTGCGAAGTTTGATCATGGGTCAAAAAGTTGAGAGCGTAACCCCAGAGGCAAACCGGACAACTTCGATCATGATTGGCGGCCGCGGCTTACAGCGGCTAAATGCCAAAGCAGGGCAATTTTTCATGCTGCGTATTTTGACCAAACGTCAATGGTGGAGACCACACCCGTTCTCGGTTTCGGCTTCTCCCAATAGTTCAATCAGGTTCACCGTCGGTAATCGAGGTGATGACACCTCTGAACTACAGAACCTGAAGCCCGGCACAAGGGTTCTACTCGAGGGCCCGTATGGGATATTCAGCGAGAATCAAAGGGTGAATCGCAAGGTGACGCTCCTTGCTGCAGGAATAGGAATTGCTCCGGTCAGAGCCCTTGCAGAGTCAATGGCAGCAGAACCAGGTGATATCACTGTCATTTATAGGGTTACTGACACCTCTGATGCTGCCTTGCTTGAAGAGGTGAAGCAAATTTGTAGAATTCGCCAACACACTCTTGAACTGCCGACTGGACCTAGGGCATCCGATGCCAATTTCCTTCCATCACCAAATGATGATGAAAAAGGCATGCCAGAGTCCGAACGATTGCTTGCTCTTGCTCCAGATATAAAGTCATCCGATATTTACGTCTGTGGCCCAGTTTCTTGGACAGCTTCAGTGTTATCCGCTCTAAACAACCTTGGTGTTCCAAAGGGCAATATTCATGTTGAGGAGTTCGCCTGGTGAGAGTTGGAACAAAGATACTGAGCACTATCGTTTTATCAAGCGGCCTAGTCGCTTCATGGTCAGTAGGCTCCAGACAAGTGGCGACCGAACTCGTTTTGAGCAATGACCCCCTGTTGGCTCCAACGGCCAGTGCTCCCCTCAACCCTGAAGCAGGCCAGGAAACAGCAAGCAGTTCGGATGCCGAAATACCTACCACTGAAACTCAGGCCCCAACTGAAACTGCTAGCTCCACTGCCAACCCTGAAGCTAATAGCCAAGCACCCGCCGCTAGCCCGGCTGCTCCTAAAGCGCCCGCCCCAGCAGCTCCCGCCCAAACGGAGACCCCCGTTGCCCCAATCGAAACAGCGCCTGTGGTTCAGATTGATACGATCGACTCTGATCCGATTGTTTATAAATACGGCACGTTGCAACTGCGGCTTATCACCTCGGATGGTCTCATCAGTGAGATTTCAGTCCTTCAAGGAGACCAATCATTTGGTCGCGACGCGGCTTATAGGTCTTTGGCAGAGGCAACGATTCAGACCCAGGGAACCAACTACGGCAATATTTCTGGTTCCACTTTCACAGTCAACGCATTCAAGGATGCGGTGACTAACGCGCTTGCCAAGCGTTAGAGAGTTGCCAACAGTTCTGCAAACCCAGCGGTTGCGATAACGCCTCCCCTATTTGCGACAGCAAACGCAACCGCTTCTTTAGGAGAAACCCGATCCTCAAATAACTCAATAGCTTGCCGGCCCCCCGAGATCAATGCGGTTGCCCAAATATCTGCCGTGATTAGATCCTTGCCGATAACCGTTGCTTGAAGGAAATCACGTTGGTCGCTCTTGTGCCAGATGTGCTCTCCACGTTCAACTGAGCCGCTGGTTGCAACGGCTCGAAACTCTGAATGCCCTAGGTCCAAAATAATATTTGCGCCAGCACCCTGACTGCCGATTGGCTTCAGGTTAGCGAGTCCCACTCGTGCCAATGGCGCTGAAGCAACATCTGGGCCAAGAAAAACATCCCCGCCTGCATTCAATGTAAAAACACGAAGGCCGTTAGCTTCCAGGAAGCGGCAGGCATTATCTGCAGCCCAACTCTTCACCAGGCCACTGGGGTCATACTTACCCTCTGGGCTAACAGCGTTGAAATACCCTCCAGTAGCTTCCTTCCATATGTCAGTCTGATCCCTAACATCACGCTGGACCCCACTTGCCTTTTCCCATGCGAGAGCGCCGGACACTAGCTGCGATATCTCAGACTCAGGCTTGTAGAGACTGAATTGATTGTCTGCGTCGACAAGAATTTCAAATGCATTTTGGCAAAGGTGTTCCGCTTGACCTTCGGAGACATCATCAGCAACCTGAAAAGTAAAGACAGTGCCCATGCAGTCAAAGGCCCTCTGGTACATCTACTGGCCCCTTGAGTAAGAGTTAGTCATCGTCATCGTCATCGTCGTCATGGTCATCATCGTCGTCGTGATCATCGTGGTCATCGTCGTCATAGTCCTCATAAGACGAGCTGCCGCCTCCCGGAGTGGGGCTGGAAATGTTGCTGGCGGTTTGGTTTGAAGTATTGCTTGGAGAAGTTGCACCGGTGCTTTGCTGAGCTGGCTGATCCCAGGTCCCACCACCAGGTGTTGGACTCGAAGTATTGGCCGGTGTGCTGGACACAGGCACTAAGTCAGGAGCACTGGCTTCACTTTGGGGAGGATTTGACTCGTTGAGAGCAGTAGGAGATGACGATGAGGCGGTGGCTGGAGATGACTCTGGGGCCGGAGAAGCAGGTTCAGACGGCAAAGAGCTGGGAAGACTGACTGCGGATGTATTTATTTCAGGTGCCTGGACCCCGGGTGTGTTTGTGGCTGGGGCTTGTCCTTGAGCAATGCTCTGGGTCTGGTTCGAATCCTCGACAGATTGGTCCGCCCCTCCTGGGTTTGACGACTTGGTCGGCAGTGCAGCGCCGGTGGCATTCGCCTCACTTGGCACTGGTTTGGTTTCTGCTGCTTCCGACACGGTTGTGAATACATTTGCCCCGGGCAAAACCACCGCAGCGGCAGCAGCCATCGACCCAAGAGCAATACTCAAAGAGCTGATCTTTGACATAAGGCCTGGTTTACGACTGTCGAATTGATATGGTTCTTTTGGCATGGGGCTCCTGACTATCTGATGCGAGTCAATCACCCGGACATTAGCGGGCCGTGAATAGCCAATGAGAGTTTTCTAATTTACCCAGAGTTGGCTCTAGCCATGTAGCTGGTCTCCCCACTGCGAGAGCCGCAAACTACCTCGTAGTTATTACATCCCGGCGCAGGAAGGTGCTGTTCAGATAGAGATCAACATAGATCTTGTAACCGGCTCCGGTTTGTCTAACAATTCGTGAGTAGCCGAAGTCTTTGTAAGCAGCAATTGGGTTCTGCACTAGCCACTTTCCTGCAACTCTGGCTGAGAGCTTCTGACCCATTAGGTCCTTGGTATAGAGGGCGAGATAGCCTTTGAAAGTTCCAACGGTGACCTTGCCCTTGACTGTGATTGGGATGTTTAGCGTGATCGTCCTGCCGAGGTTGTCCTCAGTCAATAGCTGCAGCGTGTGTTTGCCAGGCAGGATGGTTGCTGGCAGCACGAAGTCACTGGCAAACGCCCCATCAAGACCAGTTTCAACCTGGCCCACATATGTTGGCTCTGAAAAGACCCAGAGCGTGACAGTGGTTCTTGGCTTCAGGCCAGTTCCTGCAACAACGGCCTTTGAAGCTAGTTGGAATTCCAGGTTTAGGTCTTCCTTGATAGCTGCTGGTTTTGTTGATCCTGGCTTTTCCGGGTCAGCAACCTGGGCAGCAATCTCTAGCTGCCATCCAGCACCTGTTGCAACAAGGTTTTCCTTTGTCTCATCGGCAACCACAGTCACTTCTTCAGTTGACCCAGCGACTGTGCCAATGGGTTTGGTGACAGGGGTGGTTGGAATAGCGGGTGCTGCTGGTTCAGATGGTGTTGGAGTGGGTGTTGGCCTCGGTGCAACATAGCCCCCGCCCCCGCCTGAGCTAACAGCAGTCCAAAGAGCGTAGAGAGTGATGTTCGTTGATACTCCTGGT
>Ga0209138_1000486_pt1 | contig 38837 bp, 31 predicted proteins | sample SaaInl3SG_22_DNA_FD_184645 | JGI IMG/M metagenome (GOLD analysis project Ga0209138, IMG submission 184645) | Marine microbial communities from expanding oxygen minimum zones in the Saanich Inlet - ESP_153SG_22_DNA (SPAdes) (version 2) | ecosystem: Environmental > Aquatic > Marine > Intertidal...
TCGCGACAGCGCTCAGCGCGGTGCGGAAACTCCGAAAGACCCCGATTGTGACAGCGGACACGACAGGGTTTGTTGTGAACCGGTTACTCGCGAAGCTCCTCGGCGAGGCCATGCACGCTATCGAAACGGGCACCCCGTACGAGGTCGTTACGGAATCCGTGCAGCCACTGGGTCTCCCCATGGGGCCCTTCGAACTTCTCGAGCTAGTGGGCCTTCAGGTTGGGGCCCACGTTTTGGACACGCACCACAACGCCTTCCCAGAGCGGTTCTTCGCCAGTGAAGCCCTCCACAAGCTCGTCGAGATCGGCAAAATATATGACCGAGACGCGAAAAAGAACATTAAGGGGGTCTCACGAGAAGCTGCTGCCTTGATTGGATCGGGCGACGGTTTCAGCGTGGAGGAACTGCGCAAACGTGTCCACGAGGGTCTCGCTGATGAGGTGTGGCGAATGCTCGACGAGGGTGTCGTCGACAGCGCTGAAGACATTGACGTTGGGATGATCTTGGGCGCAGGGTGGCCGTTCCTCATGGGTGGGGTCACCCCCTACCTTGATCGATCAGGCGCCAGTGAGGCTGTTCGCGGAACGACGTTTCACACCCCTCCCATTAAGGGTGTGAGCTAGAGGGACTCCTCGCGCCCCGTGGCGTTGGCATTCTCACCCTCCGACATTGACTCGTCGGGCAGCGGTCGCGCGAAGGGGACTTTCATTCCCAGCACCTGAGCGACCAGGTTGCGCGCGATGTTCTGCGCGGTCAAGCCGGTCTCTTCGAGAATTTCATTACGGGAGGCGTGGTCCAGGAACTCATCGGGCAGACCAATTTCGTCGACCGCGGTGTCGACACCTGCTGCTCGCAACTCCTGTCGGATTCGGGTTCCCACTCCCCCCACCCGGACGCCATCTTCAATACTCACCACAATGCGGTGCGCCTTGGCCATCTCGATAATGCTCGACGCGACGGGCACCACCCAGCGCGGGTCCACCACGGTCGCGCCAATACCCTGCGCGGCAAGGCGCTCGCGAACGTCCATGGCAAGGTGAGCCATCGAACCGACGGCAACAATCAGAACGTCTTTGTGGGCGGCTTCTGCCAACACGTCCACTCCGTCGTCGGTTCGCCGAACAGCTGCCAGTTCCGCGGAGACAGAACCCTTGGGGAAGCGAATCACGGTGGGCGCATCGGAGACCGCTACTGCCTCGCGAAGCTCTTCCCGAAGGCGAACAGCGTCACGGGGGGCCGCCAAGCGGATGTGGGGAACAACCTGCAAGATGGAGAGATCCCACATCCCGTGGTGGCTGGGACCGTCGGGCCCCGTCACGCCAGCGCGATCCAAAACAAACGTGACCCCGGCGCGGTGCAGGGCTACATCCATCAGCACTTGATCAAAAGCCCGGTTGATGAAAGTGGCGTAGACAGCGACGACAGGGTGCATCCCGCCGTAGGCGAGGCCCGCAGCACTAGTGACGGCGTGCTGCTCAGCGATACCCACGTCGATGACTCGTTTGGGGTACGCCTTGGCCATAGCGTGCAGACCGGTGGGAGCGAGCATGGCAGCAGTGATGCCCACCAGGGAAGAGTTTTCGCCCGCCAGAGCCACCATTTCTTCGGAAAACACGCTGGTCCAGGAGGGGGAACTAATGGATTCGAGAGCTTTACCGGTTTCGGGATCGATCTGCCCAACAGCGTGGAACTGATCTGCTTCGTCGTTCCGTGCGGGTTGGTAACCGCGCCCCTTCTCGGTAATCACGTGGACGATGACAGGCGCGCGACGTTGCTTGGCCTGCTTTAGTGCGTGTTCAACATCTCCGAGGTTGTGGCCGTCAACCGGGCCGAGATACTTGATGTCGAGGTTCGAATACAGAGCATCGTTTCCCGCGAAACGCGAGAGGAAGCCGCGTGTGCCGCCTCGCAAGCCCCGGAACAACGCCTTGCCGGGGGCGCCAAACAACCCGAAGAACGACTCCGCAACGCGTTTGAACACGCGGTAGGAATCGCGACCTCGCACGTTTCCGAGGAACCGGGCCATCCCCCCGATGGTCGGAGCGTAGGAGCGGCCATTGTCGTTGACGACCAGAATCAGATTCCGGTCGTTGTCATGGGAAATATTGTTGAGAGCTTCCCACGTCATACCGCCGGTCAGCGCGCCATCTCCCACCACCGCAACGACATACCGGTCGTGCTCACCCGACATGTGGAACGCGCGGGAGATTCCCTCAGCCCAGCTCAGCGAGCTCGAGGCGTGTGAGCTCTCCACAATGTCGTGCTCGGATTCACTCCGCTGTGGGTATCCCGCAAGCCCACCTTTTTGGCGCAGCTGGCTGAAGTCTTTTCGCCCCGTCAAAAGCTTATGGACGTAGGACTGGTGGCCGGTGTCCCAGATGATCGGGTCGCGGGGTGAGTCAAACACCCGGTGCAGAGCGACCGTAAGCTCGACCACTCCCAAGTTGGGACCCAGGTGGCCACCCGTTTTTGCGACGTTGTCCACCAAGAAGGAGCGGATTTCCTTGGCGAGCTCGACGAGCTCCGCCTCCGACAAACCACGAAGGTCTTGTGGGGCAGTTATCGAATCAAGAATGGACACGATCCCAGCCTAAACGGGTTCTTTCCAGCATTCCTGCCAGGACACTGATCTTTTAGAGCAACTGCCGCAGGACGTAGGGAAGAATTCCACCATTACGGTAATAGTCAGCTTCCGCTGGGGTATCAATCCGCACGCGCGCCTCGAAGCGGACCTCGCTGGCCCCTTCTGCCGAGTGAGCCGTGGGGGTAGCCACCACCGTCAGGGTGCGGGGCACATCTCCCTCGTTAATCGCCTCAATACCGGCGATCTGGAAGCTCTCCGTTCCGTCAAGTCCCAGTGAACCAGCAGATTGGCCCTCCGGGAACTGAAGAGGAATAACACCCATACCGATGAGATTTGAGCGGTGAATGCGCTCAAAACTTTCCGCGATCACTGCTCGCACGCCGAGCAAACTTGTCCCTTTGGCCGCCCAGTCTCGCGACGATCCCGACCCATACTCTTTACCGGCCAAAATAACGAGGGGCACCCCGGCTTCGCCGTAGCGTTCGCTGGCGTCGTAAATCGCACTCTGGTCACCCGAGTCAGTGGTGAAGTCTCGGGTGAAACCACCCTCTACGCCATCCAGCAAAAGGTTTTTCAGGCGAATATTGGCAAATGTCCCACGAATCATGACCTCGTGGTTTCCCCGGCGCGACCCGTACGAGTTGAAGTCCGCGCGCTCGATGCCGTGGTCGCTGAGATAGCGTCCAGCGGGCGAGTCCGCCTTAATCGAGCCCGCCGGAGAGATGTGATCCGTGGTCACCGAATCACCCAACAGGGCCAACACTCGGGCATTCGAGATGTCGGTGACCGGTTGTGGCGCCAGGGTCATGCCGTCAAAGTACGGTGGCTTCCTGACGTAGGTTGACTCCCCATCCCACTCGAACGTGTCGCCCTCGGGAGTGGGAAGTGAGCGCCACCGCTCGTCACCCTCAAACACACTCGCATACTGGGTGGTAAACATCTCCGTACTGATGGAGGAATCAATCGTGGCCTGGACTTCGCTGGCCTCGGGCCAAATGTCCGCCAAAAACACATCGTTGCCATCCGAGTCGGTTCCGAGGGGCTGCTTCTCGAAGTCGAAGTCCATGGTTCCCGCCAACGCGTAGGCGATCACCAACGGCGGGCTAGCAAGGTAGTTCATCTTCACGTCGGGGTTGATACGGCCTTCAAAGTTTCGGTTTCCCGACAGAACAGCCGTGACGGCAAGATCATTATCGGATACGGCTTGCGATATCTCCTCGGCGAGAGGGCCCGAGTTCCCGATACACGTGGTGCAGCCATAGCCCACCAGGAAGAAACCGAGGGCTTCGAGGTCGTCCATCAGACCCGCTTTTTCGTAATAGTCAGTGACGACTTTGGAGCCAGGGGCGAGGGTGGTCTTCACCCAGGGCTTGGACTTCAAGCCTTTGTTACGGGCATTGCGTGCCAACAGTCCAGCGGCGAGCATGACCGACGGGTTTGAAGTGTTGGTGCACGAGGTAATCGCGGCGATGGTGACCGCGCCGTTCGTCAGCTCAAAAGAGTTGCCGTCGCTGGACACCGATACTGCGTCCCGAGCGGTTTCGGAGGACAGGTAATCGGCGACATCGCTGTGGAACTTCTCTTTGGCGCCACTGAGTTCAATACGATCCTGGGGTCGACGGGGCCCGGCGATACTGGGGACAACGGTCGACAGGTCAAGCTCCATGTACTCGCTGTAGCGGGGCTCAATGTCCGGGTTGTGCCACAGGCCCTGTTCCTTGGAGTAGGCCTCGACCAGGGCAATCTGCTCGGCCGAGCGACCCGTCAAGCTGAGGTAGTCCAGGGTGACCTGGTCAATCGGGAACATGGCCGCGGTCGAGCCGAACTCAGGGCTCATGTTTCCAATCGTCGCCCGGTTCGCCAGCGGCACCTGGGAGACCCCAGCTCCGTAAAATTCGACAAACTTACCGACTACCCCGTGCTCACGGAGCATCTGGGTGATCGTCAACACCACGTCCGTAGCGGTGACCCCCATCGGGATTGCACCCGAGAGCTTGAAGCCAACGACGCGGGGAATCAGCATGGAAACGGGCTGACCCAGCATTGCTGCCTCTGCTTCAATTCCGCCAACGCCCCAACCAAGGATTCCCAAACCATTCACCATCGTGGTGTGGGAGTCGGTTCCCACACAGGTGTCCGGGAATGCCTGCGTCACACCATCCAGGTCTTTCGTGTACGTCACCTTCGCGAGGTTTTCGATGTTTACCTGGTGCACAATTCCGGTTCCCGGGGGAACAACTTTGAAGTTCTCGAAGGCTTCCTGGCCCCAGCGAAGGAACTGGTAGCGCTCGCCATTGCGGCCGTACTCGATGTCAACATTCCGCTCGAGCGAGTCCGGGCGTCCAAACAGGTCGGCAATGACGGAGTGGTCAATCACGAGTTCTGCTGGGGAAAGCGGATTTACCTTGCTGGGATCTCCCCCTAGATCGACGATGGCTTCACGCATTGTTGCGAGATCGACGATGCACGGCACGCCCGTGAAGTCCTGAAGCACAACGCGGGCCGGGGTGAATTGAATCTCCGTCGAAGGCTCGGCATTCTGGTCCCAGCTCCCGAGTGCTTCAATCTGCTCACGCGTTATGTTCGCGCCATCCTCGGTACGGAGGAGGTTTTCTAGGAGAACCTTGAGGCTAAAGGGCAGAGTCTCGTGGCCGTCCACCGCATCGGTGCGGAAGATCTCGTAGCGTGCGCCCGCTACCTCGAGGTCTGAACGGGACTGAAAACTGTTGAGAGACACCACAACCGACTCCTTCTGCTGGGGAACCCCAGATATCTTTACGTCGAGATAAATCTTATCATCTTGACGGCGCCCCAGCCCGCTGGGGAGCGTGCATGAACATCACCCACGTAACCCAAAGACCCGCCGCGTAGAGCGGCACACCGAGCACCAGTTTGGCAATCGCGAGAGCGCTCACTTCGCCCCCGAGATACAGCGGAACCTGAATAGCCAGGCGCAGGCCAAATATCCCCACCCACATCCAGGTAGCAACATAGGCGATGCGCACAAGACGGGGCTGCTGGCGCCACGCCGGTTCTCCTTTGAGCAGGCCGTACAGCCACCCCGCGAGAGGCCGACGAATCACCAGAGAAGTCACAATGGCAGCAATCCATAGCGCATTTACTCCAAAACCCAACAGAAAATTGTCTTCTGCTCGCCCACTGGCAATCGCCACAGTTGCTGAGGCCGTTACCCCGATAAGCCCTGCGATAGCGGGGATAACCTGCGTTCGGGTGAGAAGCCGAACCGCAATGAAAACAATGGACAGCACCACGGGGGCGCTGACTGACAGGAAAACATCGGAGGTAAGCGCATACACCGTGAGGAAGCCCACCCCCGGTGTCACTGACTCCACAACACCCCGGGTTTTGCCCACGGCAGACCAAATTGCTTCGCCCATAGGAGCTTCAGGGTCAGCAAAGTCCCCTAACCGCGAATCCCGCAGTACTTTCGCTGCGATGTCCGCAGGCTCAACCTCACTCGGTTCGGAGGACACGGACTATTCCGCTGCCCTGTCCGGAGACCCCGGCGCAGCGGGAACTTGGAGCGGCAAAAGGTCTCGGGGCGGCAGGGGTGTGTTGCCGCGGACAACGACCACGCTGCGGATGATCCGGTGAATCGCGACCGCTGCCTCAGCATCCGACGCCGCTTCACCGCCGATTACTGCACGAAGGAACCATCGTGGCCCATCGATGCCGACAAAGCGGACTTTGCGAGTCCCGAATTGGCCGTCTGCTTGGACAGGAACTGAGGCGACAAGCTCAGGCCCGAACGGCCCGTCTGCTTCGACGGCAGTTCCACCCTGCGAGGCAATTTGCTGCTGAATTTGGGCTCGAATTGGGTGCCACAAGCCACTGGACCGGGGCGCTGCGAAAGGTTGGAGCTGAACGGTGGAGCCCTGATACTCCAGTGTGACTGCTACCGCGCGGTCGTTTGATTTATCTACTTCCATCCGCAGCTGCATGCCACGCTGGGGTTCGACGCGCAGACTCCCAAGGTCAACAGAGGGCTTAATGGCACCCGATTCATTCTCATCGAGCGGCCCCGCTGTCGATCGATCGCCCGGCGCAGACTTCTCAAATTCCTGCTCACCCTCGCTGGGGACGGTTGCGCTATCGGTCACGAAAACAGCCTACTCGGCGGATACCCCGGTGGAGCCGAACCCACCATCGGACCGCTCGGTGCCCGGCAGCTTTTCCACTTCGTGGAAACGCGCACGGGACACCGGTTGAATCACCAGTTGAGCGATACGGTCGCCGGCCTCGATAACGAAAGTTTCCTGGGGGTCAAGGTTGATCACGACAACCCGGATTTCGCCGCGGTATGCCGCATCAATGACTCCCGGTGCGTTTACCAGCGATACCCCGTGCTTGACCGCCAAACCACTGCGTGGCATCACGAGGCCGACATACCCATCAGGCAGTGCTAGAGAAACACCCGTGTCTACCAGCGCACGCTCGCCCGGCCCCAGAGTGTGAGCGGAGGCTGCGCTCAAATCCGCACCCGCATCCCCTGGTTTCGCGTAAACCGGGACAGGCCCCTGAACCAACACATCGACGCGGGAAGCAGACATGTTCCAAGGCTATACGTGGTGCAATAGAGGGGTGGCTACCTATCAAGAAAAGCTCTCCCCCAGCGCTTGGCTCATGGTGGCCATCGGATTGGTAATACCGGCAACGGCTCTCATTTTTCTTCCCGTGAACCTATTGCTCGGCATCATTGTCGGCGTGGGGCTATGGGCGGGCTCGGTTGGTCTGTTGTGGTGGGCTGCACCCGCGCTTCGGGTGGAGAACGGGTTGTTCCGAGCCGGACGCGCCGGCATCGAACTCTCTTTCGTGGGCGAGGCTTCGGCATTCACCGGGGAAGAGGCCCGAGCGCAGCGAGGTGTCGAATTAGACGCCCGCGCGTGGCTCGCGCTGAGGCCGTGGGTTGACGCGGTAGTCCGGGTTGAGCTGACAGACCCTTCAGACCCGACGCCTTACTGGCTCGTCTCCAGTAAGAAACCCGACGCTCTCGTCGCCGCCCTGGAGGCAGCGCAGCGCTCTAGCGCGAACACTCCTGGCAAACAGAGCCCAATTTAGTGTCGTGATCGAGCTGCGAGCGGTGTTTCACCAGGAAGCATTCCACGCAGGTGAACTCGTCGGCCTGAGGTGGCAGCACCACAACATCGAGTTCCACGTTCGCAAGGTCTTGCCCGGCTAGTTCGAGGGACCCAAGGTTGTCCGCATCTTCCGTGTCGACCACTCCCGAGAGTTTGTCCGGGACCCGCTCTTGCAGAGCTTGGATTGACTCGGTGTCCTCTTCGGTCTTCCGTGGGGCGTCGTAGTCGGTAGCCATGGTTCTGTTGCTCCCTGTGTCAAAGTGGGGTGGAAAGCCGGGCGACAGTTTGCCGGATTAACCTGCGAAACCGCAAGCCCTCGGGTGCTATCGGGCTACACAGTAACGCCCAGCACCGACTTAGGGTGGCGCCACACCCGAAATATTGCGAATCTCGGCAAGCATTCGTGGCAAGCTAAGCCGGGAAGAGAGGTTGGCAGGATGAAGTTACTCAGTGTTGTGGGAACAGAGGACGACCACCTGATTGTGGTCTCGGAGGATGGTGAGAGGTTTCACATCCCGCTGAGCCAGTCCCTGATTGATGCAGTCCGCAAGCCCGCAGCAAGCTCTGCATCGCCGCGTCGGGTGAGCCCTCGCGACATTCAAGCGCACATTCGACGTGGGCTTAGCGCGGCTCAAGTCGCAGACCTGACCGGTGAAGAGGTTGACTACGTCCAGAAGTATGAGGGCCCCGTCCTCGCAGAGCGCGCTTTCATTGCCGACCAGGCGCGTGCAGTGGGGGTCACGTCCAAAGACGGCGAGCACACAACTTTCGGAGCTTCCGTTCTCGCCAGGCTGGAGGACATTGGAGCGATCGAGGACGGCTGGAGCTCATGGCGTGAGGAAACCGGCTGGCAGCTCGAGCTGACCTTTACCGATGGAGAAGTTGAGCACAAAGCCCGCTGGTCCTTTGAGCCCAAGAAGCATGTGATCGAACCATTGAATGAAGATGCTCGGGTGCTCTCTCGGCACGAACCGATGCCGGCAACACTCATTCCCACTCTCGCTGCTGTCGAGCAGGACAGCGAACCTGAGCGTTTTGACTCAGAGATTTTCGACGAACCCTCCCTATCCGAGACGGGACCTCTGCTCGAACCGGTGCCCTATGGCAGAACTACCGGTGACGAAGGCCGTATGGCCGACACCGCGGACCTCCTCGAAGTTCTGCGCAAAAAACGCGGTGAGCGAGATTCCGGATCAAACCCCACGGAGGCAACCGACTCTCACCCCGCCACCGGAAGCATTCGACTTGTCGACAACGAGGACGGCAGTAGCGCGCCGGTCACCCGGATCGGAGACCACACGGCTTCCGACGGAGACGACGACCCCGAGCCGCCTCCCACAGGGAAGACCAAACGACCGGGAATGCCGAGCTGGGACGACATTGTCTTTGGCGCTCGTGGGGACGACGATCCGGCTTAGGCCCAGGCGCCCGCGAGAATCACCGGGACTTCACGCTCGCGCGCGGTAACCGACCCGTGTTGGCCAACCATGGCCTGCGACTTAGTCGCAGCTGTTGGCCCGTGATAGATCGCCAGAGATTTCTCGCACACGATCACCACATCGCCCACGCGTGGGGCCACTTCTGGGCCAACCTCTCCCAGGGCACCGCTGGAGAGGATCTGCTCCCTGGTGAGAACCTGGGCCCTGTCACCCATACGCTGTTTCCAGGCCAACACCAGCTCATCGCGTTTCGCGTTCGCCGAGAGGTAGATCTGCGGCGCACGAGGCTCCCCCGCCCACGCCACGACACCATCGAGGAGGGGTGAGTCAGCCTCCACCACCATTTTGTCTTCGTCGGCGACGTCCACCATTCCGTGATCAGCCGTAACAATAAGTCCGGCCTGAGAGCCAAGGACAGACGCGCATTCGGCGAGCTCAGCATCCAACTCCTCGAGGCGGTGGAGCCACGAATCGGATTCTGAGCCGCTGCCGTGCCCTGTGCGATCCAGTGCAGGCCAGTAGAGATAAGCAAGACCCAGGGGTGTCGAATCAAAAAAGGCCTTCGCGTTGTCGAACTGTTCACTCAGGGACCGCGCTGCCCGAAACTCGGCACCCCGCCAGACAGCCTTGGTGAAATCCGAGTCGGCAAAGCGCGCTTCCCCCTGGGACAGAGACGGTATCCCCTGGGCTGCAGCGCGCTCAAACACCGTCGGGGACCTCTGCCAGCTCCGCAATTCCACCGTAGGTTCCCAATCCTTCAGGTGGTTGATGATCTGTCCGCTCTCGGGATCCCGGAGCGAGTACCCCACAATTCCATGCTCCCCCGCTTGCACGCCGGTCGTCAGGGTTGTCAGCGCGGCCGCTGTCGTCGACGGGAATCCCACATCCGCACGCAGTCCGTGCGCTTTCCATGCTTTTGTTAGCCACCGGGCGTGCCCCGCGTGGTCTGTGAGGTTTGCTGCCCCCATGCCATCGACCACCAACACCGCGGCGTGTGTGACCGGCGCTAATCCCAGGGGATTGGATGCGCCAGCGAGCGCCTGGAGACAACTCGGCATCACATCGGCAAGCCTCAACGAAGCGTCGATGGGGGCGAGTAACATAAGCGCAATCTTATGACTGCGCCTACTTCATCCCCCGCTGCCGAATCCACCGAGCGCATCGTTGATGTCGAACTCACCGATGAAATGGAGGGCTCCTTTCTAGAGTATGCCTATTCGGTGATCTACTCGCGGGCGCTACCGGATGCGAGGGACGGGCTCAAACCCGTCCAACGACGCATCATCTACCAAATGTCGCAAATGGGTCTTCTTCCCCAAAAAGGCCACGTGAAATCCGCCCGCGTTGTGGGCGATGTGATGGGAAAACTTCACCCCCACGGTGATTCGGCTATCTACGACGCCCTCGTGAGGATGTCCCAGGCCTGGTCAATGCGAATTCCGATGGTGGATGGTCACGGAAACTTCGGATCGCTGGACGACGGTCCCGCCGCAGCTCGCTATACCGAGGCTCGCCTCCGCCCGGAGGCTCTGGCCATGGTCCAAGACCTCGACGAAGACGTCGTCGACTTTGTCCCGAACTACGACAATCAGCTGACCCAACCGAGTGTCCTTCCCGCAGCGATTCCCCATCTGCTGGTCAACGGAGCAAGCGGTATTGCGGTGGGCATGGCCACCAACATGGCGCCCCACAACCTCGGTGAAGTCATTGCAGCCGCTCGTCACCTCCTGGAGCACCCCGATGCCTCCACTAAAGACTTGCAAAAGTTTGTTCCCGGACCCGACCTGCCCAGCGGCGGCACCATTATGGGAACCGACGGGATCACCGACGCCTACGAAACGGGCAGAGGCAGTTTCAAAACTCGCGCGAGCGTCAGCATCGAAAACATCGGGCCGCGGAAAACCGGTCTTGTCGTCACCGAGCTCCCCTATCTGGTAGGTCCCGAGCGCGTCATCGACAAGATCAAAGACGCTGTCAACAGCAAAAAGCTCACCGGCATCAGCGATGTGACCGACCTCACCGATCGCCACCACGGGTTGCGCCTCGTCATTGGAATCAAGGCGGGATTCGATCCCGCCGCGGTGTTGTCAGAGCTCTATCGCCTCACCCCACTCGAGGAAAGCTTCGCCATCAACTCGGTCGCCCTGGTCGAAGGCCAGCCGATGACGTTGGGGCTCAAAGACCTCCTGCAGGTCTATTTGGATCACCGCATCGCTGTCATCACGCGCCGATCGGAATTTCGTTTGGTGCAGCGCCGCCGCCGCTTGCACTTGGTCGAGGGCCTTCTGGTGGCCATTACCGACATCGACGAGGTGATCCAAGTCATCCGCGCTTCGGACGACTCTGCTGCTGCCAAAACAACCCTGAAAGACGTTTTCGACCTCTCCGAGGAGCAGGCGGAGTACATTCTCGAACTTCGCCTCCGCCGGCTCACCAAGTTTTCTCGGCTGGAGTTGGAAACCGAGCGCGACCAACTCACCGCGGACATCGCAGAGCTGGAGGCCCTGCTGGGAAGCACCGAGCTGATCACCCAGACCGTATCCACCGAGCTGGCGGAGATGGCGGAAGCATTTGGGACACCGCGGCGCAGCGTGATTTCTGGCGTATCGGCCCCGCCGCCCGTCAAGAGTTCCGCCGCCACCAAGGATTTGTCATTGGCGGATGAGCCCTGCATCGTTGCCGTTTCTGCTCTGGGCAAAGCCAGCCGGCTCTCGCCCGTAGAGGCGGGATCACTTCCGGCCAAGCGCAGTCCTCACGACGCCCTGCTCGCTTGGCTGGTGACCACCACCCGGAGCGCATTGGGCGCCATCACCGAGACGGGCGTTCTTCACACCTTTCACGCGTCCGATCTTCCGGAGCTCGATTCCGCCAAACCTCGGTGGGGCGAGGGCATCTCGCTAGCCGACTACCTTGGTCTGCCGCCAAGCGATGGTGCTGTCCGGGCTGTCATCCCGCTGGAGACCGACGTCCCCGTCATGCTCGGCACCCAGCGCGGCGTGGTGAAACGATTTGTGCCCTCAGATCTCAGCGACAAGCCTCACCAGCCTGTGATCACCCTCAAAGAGGGCGATCGCGTCGTGGGCGCCGCTGTGGCCTCTGACGATGACCACATTGTGTTTATCACCTCCACCGGCCAGCTTCTGAACTACTCCGCAGCGGACGTGCGTCCACAGGGAGCAGGGGCCGGCGGTGTTGCGGGCATATCTCTGGGCGCCGAGGCGAGCGTGATTTGCGCTACCGCGGCACGGCGAGATCTCGCCACCGTGGTCACCATTTCTGGTTCGAGTGTTCAGTTGCCCGGCACTGAATCAGCAAGGGTCAAACTCACATCCCTGGCCGAGTTTCCCACCAAGGGACGGGGTACATCCGGTGTTCGGGCCCACTCTTTCCTGAAGGGCGAAGACCTGCTCCGCAGTGCCTTCGTGGGGCTCCACCCTCGCGCCATGGGCTCGCGCGGCCAAGCGGTGGCTTTGCCAGAAGAACGATCCAAGCGCGACGGATCAGGAAGCGTGCTGGAGGGCAGCGTTTCGGCCCTGGGAGATCAGCCGGCTTAAACGTCGATGCGCTCGCGGGCGAGGCCTGGCCCCGAGACAATGAATTCTTTCCGCGGGGCGACTTCGTTACCCATCAACAGCTCGAAGACTCGGGATGCTTCTTCCGCATCGCCCACTCTGACGCGACGCAGGGTCCGCCCCTCTCGATTCATGGTTGTCTCCGCCAGTTGATCAGCGTCCATTTCGCCAAGGCCTTTGTACCGCTGGATCGGTTCGCGATAGGTCTTCCCCGACGCTTTGAGGTCCTTCAGAACAGCGGTTAGCTCGTCCTCCGAGTAGGTATAAACAATGTCCCCCGGGGCTTTACCGCGACCGTTCACCACGACGCGGTGAAGAGGGGGCACGGCTGCGTATACGCGCCCCGCTTCCACGAGAGGCTTCATGTAGCGGAAAAACAGCGTGAGCAGAAGCGTGCGGATGTGCGCTCCGTCCACGTCGGCATCGGACATGATGATGATTTTCCCGTATCGGGCCTGCCCTAACTCGAATGTGCGGCCAGACCCCGCGCCAATCACCTGGATGATGGCCGCGCACTCGGCGTTGTCCAGCATGTCCTGCAGGGACGCCTTTTGGGTATTGAGAATTTTCCCGCGGATCGGTAGCAGCGCCTGGTGTTCGCTGTCCCGGGCAAGCTTCGCCGTGCCCAAGGCCGAGTCCCCCTCCACGATAAAGAGTTCACTTCCCTCGGTTTCTTTGCTGCGGCAGTCGACAAGCTTGGTGGGGAGAGTGGAACTTTCGAGGGCGTTTTTGCGGCGCTGGGTTTCTTTCAGGGTTCGCGCGGAGATCCGAGTCTTCATCTCCGCGACAATTTTTTCCTGCAGGAGACTCGAAAAAGCTTTGTCTTCGCGCTTTCCCGACGCAAACTTCGCGGCGAGCCCTTCTGAGACCACTTTTTGAACAATCGATTTGATTCCGGGCGTCCCGAGAACCTCTTTCGTTTGACCCTCGAATTGGGGCTCGGGAACCCGAACTGCGATGATCGCCGTCAATCCCGCGGTCATGTCATCTTTCTCGACTTTGTCTTTACCCACTTTGAGCTTTCGGGCGTTCTTGTCGATTTCGGCGCGCAGTGTTTTCACCAAACCGGCATCAAAACCTTGCTGGTGTGTTCCGCCTTTAGGGGTTTGAATGATGTTGACAAAGCTCTTGGACACCGTGTCATAGCCGGTCCCCCACTGGACAACCACGTCCACCTGCACGGAGCGAACGACATCCTGGGATAACAGCTTTCCCGTGTCATCCAGAACCGGAACTGTCTCTTCGAACTCCCCTTGTCCGGAAAAATGCCACGGGCCGACAACCGCGGGGTCCGGCGCCAAGAAGCTCAAGAAATCTGCAAGGCCGCCAGCGGCGGAAAACGTCGTCTGGTGGGGCTGATCCCCCGTGTGGTCATCCAGGTGAATAGAGAGCTCGGGAACCAAAAAAGCCGTCTGGCGCGCTCGATCCGTGAGCTCCGTCGAGGCAAAGGATGCGCCCGCGCCAAAGATCTGGGGATCTGGCCAAAACCGCACTCGAGTGCCCGTCACGTTTTTGCCCACTTTGCCCACCTCGCGCAACACACTTTTCTCAACGAAGGGGGTGAAGAGGGAGGTGGGCGAGGGATCTCCCTGGTCAGCAAACTGGCCCGGCTCACCCCTGTGGAAGGACATCGCCCAGGTCTTGCCATCGCGGTCGACTTCGACGTCTAGCCGTTCCGAAAGCGCGTTGACGACAGAGGCCCCCACGCCGTGGAGTCCGCCGGAGGCCGCGTAGGAACCGGCGCCGAACTTGCCGCCGGCGTGAAGCTTGGTGAAGACCAACTCCACCCCGGTAAGCCCGGTGCGCGGCTCGATGTCGATCGGGACACCACGGCCCTGGTCGCTAACCGAGACGCTGTTGTCGGGGTGGAGAACGACTGAGATATCTGAGCCATGACCCGCCACGGCCTCGTCCACGCAGTTGTCAATGACCTCCCACAAACAGTGCATGAGCCCGCGGGAGTCTGTGGAACCGATGTACATGCCGGGGCGTTTTCGCACGGCTTCGAGCCCCTCCAGAACCGTGAGGTGTCTCGCCGAGTAGTCATTGGTGGCCAAGAAAAGTCCTTTTCTGCAGTAATCCCAGAGTTGAGCATAGAAGGCGCCCTCGACACGGTCGCGTCCCCTCGCCGGGGTTGGTGATACGCGGTCGGCGAAACTGGGAGCGTCACGGCCATAAACACGGGCGGAGCGTGGTGGAATAGGGGCACTGAATCACTCGAGCCTCAGGGAGACACGATGTCGTACGCAGCACCGGAAACCACCGAAGCCCCCATCCAACTGGAGAGCTTGGGCTTCGCCGATGTCTGCGACAGCTGTGGCGCTCAGGCGTATGTGCGGGTCACGCTAACGTCCGGTGAGCTGTTGTTCTGCGGTCACCACGCAGCCAGGCATCGCGAAAGCCTGGACTCGAGTGCGCTTGACTGGCACGACGAGACCGATCGTCTTCGCGCCGAAAACAGCCGCTAACTCCCTGCTGCAATGCGCCGGGCGCGAATCCACACGCAGGCGCTGGCCCGCTCCCTAGGTACGGCGGCCACGCGCCACACCGGGATTGATTTACGTTTCGACGCGTTCGGGTTGGGCGTGACTCGGGTATCGGAGCTTGCTCGCGACGCTGGGTTCACGGTTGCTGTGACTTCGCCCGACGCTCGCGAAGACTGCGTGCTGCCCGAGTCAGCAGAGGCGTCCGTTGCCAAGAACTGGTGGTCGGGCGAAGGCTCCAGTGTATTTTTTCAGGCAGATGTCATCTCTGTGAAACGGGTGCCCGCAGGGTCGCCGGTGTCTTATGGCTACGAATACCGCACCGCCGGGGAAACGACGCTGGCACTGGTCGCAGCGGGGTTCTCCGACGGTGTTCCCCGCACGGCCTCTCCGGGAGCAGAGATTTCCCTCGCCGGCAAAAGATTTCCCGTCGCAGGCAGGATTGCGATGGATCAGATGATTGTCGATGTGGGAGATCACCCTGTCACGCTCGGAGAGGTCGCCACTATCTGGGGAGACTCCCCCAGTCTGAGCGAGTGGGCTGACTGGTCACGCCGACCTGAGGCTGCCCTGCTCACACACCTCGCCTCACGAGTGGAGCGCCAATGGGTATAACCCCAACCTGCTGGGTCACGGTCTCCCTGCCCGCGTTTGCCGAAAATATTGCACACGCCAAAAGCACCCTCGCCGGGAGCGCCCACTTGATGGTGGCGGTCAAGTCCGATGCTTACGGACACGGCGAAAAAGAAATTGCCGAGACGGCGCTGCAGGCCGGAGCCGATGCGCTCGCCGTTCTCGATATTGACAGTGGGGTTCGGTTGCGCCCCCACGCGGGTGACGCGATGCTGCTGGCCTGGCTCCTGTCCCCTTCGGATGATTTCTCCGCCGCCGCCCGCTCTCAGGTGGACCTGGGTATCTCCGGTCTGTGGCAGCTGGAGAAACTTGCGCGCGAAGTGAAACAGGGCTGTGTGTCCGTCCACCTCAAGATTGATACGGGTCTGCACCGAAACGGGGCTCTCCCCGGAGACTGGGAGGCATTATGCACTGAGGCTCTGCGCCTGGAGCGAGCCGGCATCCTCCGGGTCACAGCACTGTGGTCACATCTTTCCGACACCTCCCTCGAGGAAAATGAACGTTCGCTAGCGCGTTTTCACGCGGCGGTGGACGAGGCCCGAGCCATCGGACTCACCCCCCAGCTGCTCCACATCGCAGCCTCCGCGGCGGCAACAGACTTACCCGAATCTCGCCTTGACCTGGTGCGGGTGGGCATCAGCGCCTACGGGGTGAGCCCCTTTGATGATCGATCAGCGCGCGACATGGGGTTTACGCCCGTTATGAGCGCGCATGCTCTGGTGACCAGTGTTGATGAAGAGCGATCGGAGGCCCTCATCGGGATCGGATACGCCCACGGCCTACTCCCGCTGCCACCAGACACCGGCTGGGTTGTGCACGGCACAGAGCGCCTGGAGCTTCGATCAGTCGAGGCCAATCACTGCGTGCTCGCCCTCCCCGGCAACCACGCCGTCGCTCTCGGCGATCACATAACCCTGTGGGGTGAACCTGCCACGGGAGCGGCCAGCGCCGAAGACTGGGCGTCATGGTCGGGGACAATTGGTGACGAAGTGGTGTCCGCAATGGCCCACAGCATCGAACACCGCTTTATCCGGCAGTAACGCCCAGCCGAGCCTTAATGAGCTCTCTCGCTCGTGCTGCGTGGTGCTCGACGCGGTCATGGAAATCACGTCGGTGAAACTCACCGCCCGCCTCTTCCACGACAGACTGCGCAATGTCCTGCGCCCAGTGGGGGTTAAGCGCTAGCGCCGGCCCACCAAACCGGGTGGCGAGCAGCCGGTCACCCGTGAGACCGTCAGAGGCAGGATACGACTCGGGAGAGCTGACCGTAACGAGTGGCTGCTCTCCCGCGTCAAGCACGACCGATCCCACCTGGTTCACATATCCGGCACTCGGGCGACGGTGATGATCGAGCCCGTACACCTCCCCCATGAAACGCTCACCGCGGTGATCGGCACGCGAGGCGAAAATTCCAGCCCCCGGAAGAGTGTCCCCCTGAGAGGTCACCACCGATTGGCCCAGCAAGTCCCATCCGGTTCCCACAGCGCACACCCAGGCTCCAGCGTCCCGCCACCTCGCAATGACGCGCGCCAAGGGAATAAGGGCCGTCGCAGCGGGTCCGACGCTGGAACCGGAGCCTGTGCCGACACACAGCACGTCAACGCTGGGTGGCGCCATTTCCGGTGTCGAGACCGCCACGACACTCGCGTCGTGGCCGGCGCGACGGAGATACTCCGCGAGGATCTCCGCATTAGCGGATGACCCATTCAGGCCGAGGATGTCGGGGATGAGGCTCGCAATCACGATGCTCACGATGCCCCCTCCAGCTCTTTGTAACCGGCAATTCGACGAATGAGCATCATTTGTTCGTAATTGACGATGGCGTGAAGCATGCCGGAGGATTCGTCGGCGGTGCCAACAAAAGCGCCCATGGCCGCCCGGGTGTCTTCCACGACCTCGCCGTAATCAATTCCCCGATACTCGAGCAGGAGAGCCCACTGCGCTGCCTTGGACCCGCTGATGATGGAGACCGAACCAATCGCCCGCGTATCGACGTCAAAAATCCACGAGGGGTCCGGGGTACCGTCATCGACCGCAATCCAGACGCGCTCAAGCGGCGTGGCAAACGCATCAAGGTTTGCCTGCAAGCTTGGCAAGTTCTTCATCATGGTGAGAGAAATATCACGCCCTCGGTAGTGAATAACTTCCCCGCGGCCATAAACAGGGCTCGAGTGCGCGAGAGCATCAGCTGCTCGTGGGAGAGAAAAATCTGGTGCCACATGGCTCGCCATCGCCACCGCAAGGGCGGCATCTACCGCGTAATGCAGTCCGGAGTGGGGCATCGCCACAGTCGCTGTGGCGTCCCCCACGGCAAGGTCCACCTGCGGTCCTGCCACCGCCGTAACACTCGCTGATGGGTCGCCAGGGAGCTCCCCGATATCGTCAAAATAGAGCGGTGCCGCCAGGAGCCCGTGGTCCGCTGACGCGGTGGCCTCCGGGCTGACGTCCATGTGTTCCACCCGCACGCCCCGTGCGGCAAGGGTGGCTCCGAGCGCCGCGGTATTGGGGTCGCTCCCGTTGACGAGAACGCCGGTCGTGGCATACCCGGCTAGCTTCTCCAGCATCGCAAACACTGCCTCAGGTTCCCCAAACCGGTTGAGCTGATCGACCTGGATGTTGGTGAACACTACCCAGCCGGGGGTAATGCGCTGGGCAATCTGGGTTCCATACGCTTCGTCGACTTCCAGCACTGCAATATCCGCCGCGAGCACGCCCCGAAGCGACAGCCCTCCCACAAGAGCCGAGGCAAGGCCTTGGGGCAAATTGCCGCCGGCGGGATTAGAGAACACTCGCATCCCGTGGGCTCGAAGGATGCCCACCAGCATCGCCGTGGTGGTCGACTTGCCGTTCGACCCGGTGACGAAGATTACCCCGCTAGGCAGTGACTCGAGACTACGGCGCAACACATCGGGAACGAGGCGCAAAAGCACCAGCCCGGGAAAAGCCGAACCTCCACCACGCAGGCGAGCCGCAAAACGAACGAGTTTTGCAAGAGAGACTGCGAGAAAAAGCCTCACCGGCTTACTCGAGGTAGTCGCGAAGAGCCTGTGATCGCGAGGGGTGCCGCAGTTTCGCCATCGTCTTGGACTCGATTTGGCGGATCCGCTCCCGCGTCACGCCAAAAGTGTCCCCAATCTGGTCCAGCGTCTTGGGCATGCCATCACCGAGACCAAAGCGCATCTTGATGACCCCTGCTTCGCGCTCGGACAGCGACTCGAGGAGCCCTTCCAGTTGCCTTTGCAGCATCGTGAAGCCCACAGCATCGGCCGGCACAACGGCCTCCGTGTCCTCAATGAGGTCGCCAAACTCACTATCGCCGTCTTCACCCAGCGGTGTGTGAAGCGAAATGGGTTCGCGTCCATACTTCTGAACCTCGACAACTTTCTCGGGGGTCATGTCGAGCTCCCGGGCTAGCTCTTCCGGCGTGGGCTCGCGGCCCAAATCCTGAAGCATTTGTCGCTGGACTCGGGCAAGTTTGTTGATGACCTCCACCATGTGAACGGGGATACGAATCGTGCGAGCTTGATCGGCCATGGCACGCGTGATCGCCTGACGAATCCACCAGGTGGCATACGTCGAGAACTTGAAGCCTTTGGTGTAGTCGAACTTCTCCACTGCGCGGATCAAACCCAGGTTTCCCTCCTGGATCAGGTCCAGGAACTGCATTCCGCGGCCGGTGTAGCGCTTCGCCAACGACACGACCAAGCGGAGGTTCGCGCCCAAAAGGTGGTTCTTGGCGCGCTGCCCGTCTTTGGCAATCTCGTGAAGTTCACGCGAGAGCTTCGTGGTCTTTTGTGAGGCGGTCATAGCAGAGAGCTTTTCCTCTGCAAACAGACCTGCCTCGATGCGCAAAGCTAGCGACACCTCTTGCTCCGCGTTCAGCAGCGCGACCTTACCGATCTGCTTCAGGTAATCCTTGACCGGGTCCGCCGTGGCGCCCGTAATCGTGGTGGAAATGATGGGCGCATCGTCATCGTCGGTGCTGGAGAGAACCAAAGCCCCCTGGGGCAGAGCAACGGCGGGCTTATCGTCCTCTTCCTCATCAACCAGTTCGACGGCGCCGGCAATAAGCTGCGCGCCGAGGTTCTCTGCCACATCATCTTTAGCGGTCTCTACGACCGCGGGCGTGACCTCCGCAGTTTCGGTTACCTCAGTCTTCGCTGCCAGGGATTTTTTGGCCGGAGCTTTTTTGGCTGGAGCTTTTTTCGCGGGAGCCTTTTTTGCCGGAGCCTTGGCAGCCGTCGCTTTAACTGCAGAAGCGGACTTCTTCGCGGGTGTTGTTGCGGCTTTCTTGGCCGGAGTCGACTTCTCGGGGGTCGTCTTCGCAGCGGCCGGCGCCTTCTTGGCGGGCGCAGCCTTTGCAGCAGGCTTTGACGCTTGCTTTTTCGCGGGGGCTTTAGCTGCGGGCACTGCCTTTTTGGGGGCTGCCTTGGCAGCGGGCTTTGCGGCAGTTTTTGCCGCCGAGGCGGGCTTTTTCGCTACGGGAGCGGTTGCGGCAGCTTTTTTGGCCGGCGCCTTCACCGGCTTCGACGCTGCTTTAGCGTCCGACTTTTTGGCGGGGGCTTTTGTGCCAGCGGCGGGTGTCTTTGGTGAAGCTTTGGTGGTCGGAGCTTTTGTTGCCGAAGATGCGGGCTTTTTTGCAGGTGGGGTCACGGGTTGGGCGGGTGCTTTCTGAGGTTCGGGGGAGGATTTTTTAGCGCGCCCGGTGAGTCTGTCAATCAACCGGGGCTTTTTTGCGGGTGCATCACCTGATGACTTCGCCATGTCCTGCTCCACTCCTAGCGACGGGCAGTAAGAAGGCCCTTGTCAAGCCCCACCAACGTGAATCGGTCGGGCCCCACAGGGCTCCCCCTTAGTATGGCACGCCCTACGCGTCTTTACCTGCAACCACAGGGGTGGTGCAGAAACTAGCTCTCGGAGGGCTCCGATGCCCCGGGCTGGCGTTTGGCCAGGAAATCTTGCAGCTCCGAGGCGATCACATCGGCACTGGGCACTTCACCATCAGCATCCGTCAGCGGCGACGGGATGGGGTTGTCTTCCATGTAGGAGTCGTGGCGCTTTTCCAGCGACGCGATCAGCTTTTCTAACTCCTGGTTGTCTTCGACCTGTTTTGCAATTCCGGTCACAAACTCTCGACCCGCTTCGCGAAGCGAATCCGTCGGGAAGATCAGACCTGTTGCCTTGGTCACGCTCTGCAGCGCGGTCACCGCGGCGTCCGGGAACTCGGTATCAGCCAGGTAGTGAGGAACCAGAACCACGAACCCGGCAGTCGGGTGCTCTTGTTCCTGCAGTCGGAACTCAATCAAGTGCATCAATGTGCCGGGGACCCCGGTGGTGGGCCGCCACACCGACAGCGCATCAGTGACGTCCTCGCGGTTGCCACTCACGGTTACACCGAGACTTCGCGTGTGCGGAACGGGCATCGGGATGGCGTGAACCCAGCTGCTGGTGGACACTTCGAGGCTCGAAATCAGCCCCAGGATGGTCTGGGACATGGCCTCCCAGCGGAAATCCGGTTCGTAGCCAGAGAGAAAAAGGAAAGGCTGGTCGAGCTCGTCGTGCACCAGGTCGAGGCTGAGCCTGGGTGGCTCGTATTCCGTCAGGTGGGTTTCCTCGAACTGAAAAAGTGGCCGTCTCGCACGGTAATCGATCAGCTCATCATTGTTGAACGTACCCACTCGGGTGGATTCCAGCGCGTCAAGTAGGTACTTGTTCACCTGAGTGACAACCCCACCGGCGTCGGCAAAACCGGTCAGACCGGCGACCAGAGGCAACCCCTTGGGCACCTCGGAGAGCTCAAGCGCTTCTCGAAACAACCGGTCATCGAACATGTTCCCCACACTATTGCTTACCGGGGACAATCCTGGGATTCTTCGCTCCCAGCGATACACCACGATGGCTAGCATGAGGTCATGACAATTCCTGCCCCTGAACTCCTCCTCACGCTCGATGATGTGGTCGCCGATGATTTGGTCGTGATCGGCCTTCGCAAGCACACCGATGGCCCCCAGATAGCTTCCAGCGCGCTCCCGGAGAGCGTCGCATCGCTGTTGGCGGACGCTGCGGTCGCCATCGGGGCAGAAGGCGGGATGGATTCCACGTGGCGGGTGCCCGCTCCGGCCGGCCTCTCCGCGAAAGGAGTTGTCCTGGTGGGCATGGGCGAAGAAGCCCCGACACCTGACACCTTGCGGGCAGTCGCTGGATTTGCCGCTCAAAGCGTGAAGAAGCCCGAGCGTCTCGTGTTCGCGCTCGCGCACGACAACGCCGCCGAGCGCGAAGCCCTGTTGGAGGGCGCCATTCTTGGTTCGTACCGGACGGACAAGGTTACGGCGGACAAGAAAGACACAACGCCGCGAATCGCTCTGGTCGGAGAGCTCACCGATGAGAGCGTCTCCCGAATTGTGACCCACTGCGAAGCCGTGTTCACGGTGCGCAACCTCGTCACTACGCCGCCGAACATGTTGAACCCCGTCTCCTTTGTGACCGAAGTCGAGAGGCTCGCCAAAGACACCACCCTGTCTGTCGAAATCCTGGACGAAAAGGAACTCGAAAAGCAGGGTTTCGGGGGGATCACAGCGGTCGGAAAAGGCTCGATCAACCCGCCGCGCCTGATGATTCTTCGCCACCAGCCCGCCGACCCTTCGCGCCATGTTGCGCTGGTGGGCAAAGGCATCACTTTTGACTCCGGTGGTCTCTCGCTGAAGCCGCCTACAGCCATGGTCGGGATGAAATACGACATGACGGGTGCCGCCGTGATGGCAGCGACCACCATCGCTGCCGCCCAGCTCGGATCTCCCGCTGCCATCACCACGTACCTGTGCCTTGCCGAAAATATGCCCAGCGGCACAGCCTCCAGGCCCAACGACGTCATCACCATTAAAGGCGGCAAAACAGTCGAAATCCTGAACACGGATGCCGAAGGACGCCTCGTTATGGCCGACGGGTTACAGGCAGCAAGCGCCCTCAACCCCGACCTCATCGTGGACGCCGCCACCCTGACGGGAGCCGCGCGCATTGCGCTGGGCGAACGCTATGCCGGTCTGATGGGCTCCGCTGAGGCAACAGCCCAGATCCAGGCCGCCGCCGCCGAGGCCGGGGAGCTGGTGTGGCCGATGCCGCTGCCTCCCGAACTTCGAACCATTTTGAATTCGGATGTCGCCGATATTGCCAATGTGAAACCCGGTGAGGTGCTCGGCGGAATGTTGAGTGCTGGCCAGTTCCTCAAAGACTTTGTCGGCACGAACGACGAGGGTGAGGATATTCCCTGGGCTCACCTCGATATTGCGGGCCCTGCCGCGAACTCTTCTGGGCCTTATGGCTACACCCCGAAGGGTCCGACGGGGGCTATCACACGAACACTGATTTCCCTGGTGATGTCCGCCAATACCGCTGGTGGCGAGCCCGCGGGACAGTAGTAGGCTGGGGGTTCGCCGCCCGTGCACTGTCTCGGGCCCGCCATTCCAGATTTACCTGTGAGGGAGTTTCCAACCTGTGGCTGAGCACACTTTTGACCTTGTCATCCTCGGTGCCGGAAGTGGAGGCTACGCAGCGGCGCTGCGGGCAAGCCAACTCGGCATGAGCGTGGGGCTCATCGAAAAAGACAAAGTCGGCGGAACCTGCTTGCACGTGGGGTGTATCCCCACGAAAGCCCTGCTGCACGCCGCTGAGGTCGCTGACTCAGCGCGTCATTCGGACATGTTTGGGGTGCGCACCACCCTGGAGGGTGTTGACCTTCCCGCGGTGAACACCTACCGCGATGGGATTGTGTCCTCCAAGCACAAGGGGCTGCAGGGTCTGATCAAGGCTCGCGGCATCACCACCATCGAGGGAACCGGGAAGCTGATTTCTTCCACTACCGTTCAGGTCGGCGAGGACACCGTGGTCGGCAAGAACGTTGTTTTGGCAACAGGGTCCTACCCGAAGTCCTTACCCGGTCTCGAGATTTCTGGCCGAATTATTACCTCAGAGCAGGCACTCGCGATGGATTGGATCCCCAACAAGGTGATTGTCCTCGGCGGGGGCGTCATTGGTGTTGAGTTTGCGAGCGTCTGGCGCTCCTTTGGCTCCGACGTGACCATCGTGGAGGGTCTCCCCCACCTGGTTCCTGCCGAAGACGAATCGATTTCGAAACAGTTTGAGCGCGCCTACCGTAAACGCGGCATCAATTTCCACGTGGGTAAGCGCTTCCAGTCCGCCACCCAGGATGATTCTGGGGTCACCGTGACCCTGGAGGATGGCACCGTGGAAACGGGCGACATCCTCCTGGTTGCTGTGGGCCGGGGCCCGAAGACTGAGGGCATGGGGTACGAAGACGTCGGCGTGGAGATGGATCGCGGTTACGTGCTGACCGATGAGCGTCTGCGCACGAACGTTCCTGGAGTTTTCGCCGTCGGCGACATTGTGCCGGGCATTCAGCTCGCTCACCGCGGTTTCCAGCACGGCATTTTCGTCGCCGAGGAGCTTGCTGGCCTGAACCCCATGGTGGTCTCTGACCGCAATATCCCCAAGGTGACCTACTCCGAGCCCGAGGTTGCCTCGGTCGGCTTCTCGGAGAAGGACGCCACGGCAGAGTTTGGCGCAGAGGGTATCGCTGTCTATGACTACAACCTCGCCGGTAACGGCAAGAGCCACATCCTCGAAACAGCCGGGTCGATCAAGGTCATCCGCCAGGTGGATGGCCCCATCCTTGGAGTGCACATGATCGGCGCCCGCGTCGGTGAGCTGATTGGTGAAGCCCAGGTTGCCGTCAACTGGGATGCTTACCCCGAGGATGTTGCTCCCCTGCTCCATGCCCACCCCACCCAGAATGAAGCACTGGGAGAGGCTTTCCTGGCGATCGCCGGTAAACCCCTCCACGCGCTCTAAACATCAGACGAGACACCTAACTCTCAAAAGGAGACACTCGAGATGAGTCAAGAAGTAAACCTGCCAGCTCTCGGTGAGAGCGTCACCGAGGGAACTGTCACTCGCTGGCTCAAGCAAGTCGGCGACAGTGTTGCCGTGGACGAGCCCATCGTCGAAATTTCCACCGACAAGGTGGACACCGAAATTCCTTCACCTGTGGCGGGTGTGATTGAAGCCATTCTTGTGGCCGAAGACGACACCGTCGAGGTCGGAGCGCCTCTCGTTCGCATTGGAGATGGCAGCGGTGCGGCCGCCGCCCCGGCGGAGGCACCCGTCGTTGACAGCGCACCGGCAGCCCCCGCTGCGGAACCAGCACCCGCTGAACCCGCCGCACCTGCAGCTCCCGAGGCACCCGTGACAACACCAGCTCCCCCTGCGGCGCCGGTAGTAGCTGCACCCGCAGCACCCGCACCCGCAGCAGCACCTGTTGCTCCTGCGCCCCCGGCACCGCCTGCCGCAGCTCCCGCAGCTCCCGCAGCTCCCGTGGCACCCGCGCTGGTCACGCCGCCAGCGCCTCCTGCGCCCGAAGCTGTCCCGGCCGCAGCACCCAGCATCCCGCCGGCGATGCCGGCTGGCACCCGCGCGATGCCCTACGTCACACCTATTGTTCGCAAGCTCGCTCACGACCACGGGGTAAACCTCGACACGGTGACCGGAACCGGTGTGGGCGGTCGGATCCGTAAGGAAGACATCATCGCTGCCGCCTCGGGTGGGAGCGCTCCGGCGGCAGTCGCCGCTCCCGTCACGGTGGAGGCGTCGCCTTTGCGCGGAACCAACGTGCCCATGAGCCGCCTGCGCAAGGTCATTGCCGAGCGCGCGGTGGCCTCCATGCAGCAAACCGCTCAACTCACAACCGTCGTCGAGGTAGATGTCACGGAAATTGCCGAACTGCGCACCGCAGTGAAAGAGCAATTCCTTAGCTCGACCGGACACAAGTTGAGCTTCATGCCCTTCTTCGTGAAGGCTGCTGCGGAAGCTCTCCGCGTGTTCCCCATCATCAACGCCGTGGTGGAGGGTGAGACCATCACCTACCCGGCGACGGAAAACATTTCCATCGCCGTCGACACGGAGCGTGGCCTGCTCACCCCCGTTCTCAAGAACGCGGGTGAGAAAAACATCGCCGCCATTGCGGGCGATATCGCGGACCTTGCTGAGCGCACCCGCACCAACCAGCTCAGTCCCGACGAGTTGGCTGGGGGCACGTTCACGCTGACCAATACCGGATCTCGTGGGGCGCTGTTTGACACTCCTGTGGTGTTCTTACCGCAGGTGGCGATCTTGGGAACCGGAATCGTTCAGAAGAAGCCCGTTGTGGTCACCCACAACGGGGACGACTCGATCGCGATTCGCCACACCGTGTACCTGGCGCTCTCCTACGACCACCGAATCGTTGATGGTGCGGACGCAGCGCGTTTCCTCACCATGGTGAAGGACCGCCTCGAGGCAGGCGACTTCGACGCTGACCTAGGAATGTAGTCATGGCGGATAAGAAAAAAGCAGAGAAAGAGCCCGGCCGGATTAAGCAGCTGTGGCAGGTCTTCAACCTGACCCGCAAAACGGACAAAGCTCTTGTGCCGGTCATGCTGCTCACCTTCCTGGCGCCACTGGCAGCCGGTATCGGCGTCGGGGTCACCCTCAACAACGGCAGCATTCTCACGATGGTGTTGTACATCACGACCGGCTTGTTGCTCTCGGTGTTGTTGACGCTCATCATCTTGGGCCAGCGCGCCGAAAAAACCGCCTACAAGGAAATCTCCGGAAAGCCCGGTGCTGTTGGTGCCGTGCTGCGTAGTGCCCTTCGTCGCACCTGGCAGGCCAGCGAATTCCCGGTCGCCGTCAACCCCCGCACCCAAGAAGCGGTGTACCGCGCGGTGGGTAAGCCCGGAGTGGTCTTGATCGCCGAGGGCTCGCCCGCAAAAACCAAAAAGATGTTGGAAGACGAGCGCCGCTCGGTGTTACGCGCGGTTCCAGAGATTTCTGTGCACTTCATCCAGGTGGGAACAGACCCGGGGCAAACTCCGCTCTACAAGCTCAACAAGACGATGCGGTCACTAAAGAACTCGTTGCGGAAGGCAGAGGTTCTCGCGGTGTCACACCGGCTAACCTCGCTCTCCAAGGGCAACTCGATGCCCATTCCCAAGGGAATGGACCCCTCAAAAGTCCGCGCTCCAAAACCCCGCTAACGCACGACGAGGATGGTGCCGACCAGACGGTCGTGCAGACCTCGCATGTCGGTATCGACCAAAATTGCGGGGATGACCAGCGCGATGAGTAGCGGCCGAACCAACGGTGCGATTACTCCAAGCGCCCCGCCCTTAATCGGGGCGATACGGATGCGGGCTGCCAGATGCCCCGGAGAACCGGCAATCAGTAGGCCACCGAGCGCGTTCGCACCAATGAAGACCAGCAGCGTGGCAAACCCGTCAGCACCGAAAAACAGTGCGGAAATAATCCAGGCCAGAGCCCAATCGACCGCGAGTCCCAGGACCCTTCGGAGGTAAGTGGGGGTAGACCGTGGTCCCTCCATGGGTAATCCAAATTGCTTTCCTGGCCAGGCGTCCTCAGAGGTGCTCACCCCACCAGTCTAGGAGGGCGTAACACGGTGGAAACATTGCGGGAACCCAGGCTTAATTGCCATCGCTTAACGTGGAGCTAGCTCCGAAACCTCGGAGCCCTCCATCCCACGAATTCAGGAGTGAACACTATGTTCAAAGATTCCTCGGAAGTACTGGCGTACATCAAGAAAAATGACGTCAAGTTCCTCGACATCCGCTTCACCGACCTTCCCGGTGTGCAACAGCACTTCAACATCCCCGCCGCTTCAGTGGACGAAGAGTTTTTCACTGTCGGCCAGCTGTTTGATGGTTCCTCCATCCGCGGCTTCCAGCAGATTCACGAATCCGACCTGCAGTTGATCCCGGATGTCACCAGCGCCTACATGGACCCCTTCCGCGATGAGTCCACGCTGATCATGGTTTTCGACATTTACAACCCGCGCAACGGGGAAATTTACAGCCGTGACCCCCGCCAGGTCGCACACAAGGCCGAGAAGTATCTCGCCAGCACCGGCATTGCCGACACGGCCTTCTTTGCCCCCGAAGCCGAGTTCTACATCTTTGATGACGTGCGTTACGACGTTCGTCAGAACCGCAGCTTCTACGAGGTGGACTCCATTGAGGGCGCCTGGAACACCGGTCGGAATGAAGAAGGCGGCAACCTCGCCAACAAGACCCCTTACAAGGGCGGCTACTTTCCTGTCAGCCCCATTGACCACTTCGCCGACTTGCGCGATGACATCTGCCTGAAGCTTGCCGAGGCAGGTCTGATTGTGGAGCGATCGCACCACGAGGTGGGTACTGCCGGTCAGGGAGAAATCAACTACCGCTTCGACACGATGGTTCGCTCAGCGGATGACATCCTGAAGTTCAAGTACATCGTCAAAAACACTGCCTTGCAGTGGGGCAAGACCGCAACCTTCATGCCGAAGCCTCTGATGGGTGACAACGGCTCGGGGATGCACACCCACCAGTCGCTCTGGAACGACGGCAAACCGCTGTTTTATGACGAGGCCGGCTACGGCGGTCTCAGCGACATTGCTCGTTGGTACATCGGGGGAATCCTGAAGCACGCCCCGGCACTGCTCGCTTTCACCAACCCCAGCCTCAACAGCTACCACCGCCTGGTGGCAGGGTTCGAAGCACCGATCAACCTGGTCTACTCAGCGGGTAACCGGTCGGCTGCAGTCCGTATCCCCATCACGGGAACCAACCCGAAGGCTAAGCGCATCGAATTCCGTGCACCCGATGCCTCCGGTAACCCCTACCTCGCGTTTGCCGCTCAGATGATGGCTGGCCTTGATGGCATCCAGAACAAGATTGAGCCGCACGAGCCGGTGGATAAGGACCTCTACGAGCTGCCTCCCGAGGAGGCAGCCGCCATCCCTCAGCTTCCGACCTCCTTGGAGGCTGCTCTGGCGGCTCTCGAGGCGGACCACGAGTTCTTGACCAAGGGTGGCGTCTTCACGCCTGACCTCATCGAGAACTGGGTCGCGATGAAGCGTGAGAACGAGATTGCGCCGATGGCGCAGCGCCCTCACCCCTTCGAATACGAGCTGTACTTCAGCGTCTAAGTTCGAACCTTCTGGCGGGTCCTATCGTGGGATGGGGCCCGCCAGTTCGTTAACGGGGGTCAGTCTCGTAAAAAGCCCGCTCAAACACCGCGCGTGCTCTCCGGGTAGTGCGCAGGTATTCATCCTCGAGGACGCTGGCTGACAGTGGTGGGTATCCCATGAGTCGGGCGGCACCTTCCAAACCTGCGCGGTCATCGGGGAGCACATCGGTTGAGTTTTCTCCAAAAAGCGCCAGAGCGGTGCGAAGCCCCGAGGCCAACGTCCACGCGGCTTCGAGTTGCTGTGCATCCTCGGCCGGCAGCAAGCCACAGTTGCCCAACGCCGACAGTGCCTCGAGGGTAGCGGGGGTGCGAATTTCCGGGTGTGCGTGCCCATGACGCAGTTGCAATAACTGAATCAGCCACTCGACGTCGCTGAGTGAGCCTCGCCCAAGTTTCAGGTGGCGTGAAGGGTCCGTGCCTTGTGGGAGTCGTTCGGCCTCCACGCGTGCCTTGATCCGGCGGATATCGCGCGCTTGGTCAGCACCAAATTCCTCGGGGTACCGATACGGCGCCGCCATCTCGAGAAACGCTTCTGAGAGGGCCCTATCCCCCGCGCAATGGTCGGCGCGCAGAAGCGCCTGCGCCTCCCACCCGAGAGCCCAACGCTCGTAATACTGCTGATACGCCTCGAGACTGCGCACGAGGGGACCATTTTTGCCCTCGGGCCGTAACCCGGCATCCAATTCCAGCGGGAACAACACGTCTTCGCCATATTTTTTAACATCGCGCACAATCGCCTCCGCGAGCTGCCCGGCTTCCTCACCAGCGCCGGTGTCGCGATACACCCACAACACATCCAAATCGGAGGAAAAGCCAATCTCGCGGCCGCCGAGGCGCCCCATGCTGATGACCGCAAAGTCCACTCCGGTAATGCCGTGCCGGGCGAGGGTGAGCAGCCCCTCCACATGGGCTTGGGCCAGGTCGGCCAACCCCGAGGCCGTGGTGGACGTTTCTGAGACCCCCAGGATGCTTCCGAGCGCCAAACGCAACAGCTCCCGTCTTCGGAAGGTGCGCAGCGCCTGAGCAGCCGTGTCAGGGTCCGCCTGATGCCGCTGGAGGGTGGCCTGAACTTCCTCGAGCAAGGATTCGGCCCCTCGGGGCACTAAATCATCATCGTCATCCAGCCACTCGGCCCCCTCGGGAACGCGGGCGAAGAGTTTCTGCACAAATCCACTGGTGGAGAGCACCCGAGTGAGACGCTGTGCCGCGCCCGAAGAATCGCGGAGCATGCGCAGGAACCAATAGGCCTCGCCCAAATTGTCACTGAGGTTTCGAAAGGCGAGTAGTCCCCCGTCAGGATCCGTCCCCTCGGCCAACCACTGCAAAATCACCGGCAGGAGAGCACGTTGGATCGCGGCTCGCCGAGACACCCCCTGGGTGAGGGCTGCCAGGTGGTGGAGGGCGCCCTCGGGGTTCACAAACCCGGAGGCCCCCAAACGGAGCGCTGCTTGAGAGCTGGTCAGGGACCCACCCGCTTCATCAAGGCTCGCCACGGCCGAGAGGAGGGGGCGATAAAACAGCTTTTCGTGCAGGCTTCGCACATCGCGCCGCGTGCTTCGCCAGACGTCACTGATACCCGAGGCGGTTTCTGCCAACCCGGTACGGCGCGCCAGGAGGCGCAGCTCCTCCTCGGTGTCTGGCATGACGTGGCTTCGAGCCATGGCGCCCAGTTGGATACGATGCTCCAGCAGTCGCAGAGTGCGGTAGGCCCCATCAAACTCGTCCGCCTCGGCGCGACCGACATACCCCGCCTTCGAGAGGGCCCGGAGAGCGCCGAGGGTGTCTCGCTGTCGGATGGACTCGTCCGTCGCTCCGTGCACCAACTGCAACAGCTGGATCGTGAATTCGATATCGCGCAGGCCTCCCGGCCCCAACTTCACCTGGCGTTCTACTTGGTCCGCTGGAATCGTGCTGGTGACCCGCTCCCGCATGCGCTGCACTTGCTCGACGAATCCCGGACGCCCTGATGCGCTAAACACCAGGGGGCTGAGCGCATCTACATAGCGCTGACCTAAGCTCACGTCGCCCGCCAGCGGTCGCGCCTTCAGCAACGCCTGGAACTCCCAATCGCTCGCCCACCGGTCGTAGTAGGCGAGGTGGGAGTCCAGAGTGCGCACCAGGGCGCCGTCTTTACCTTCCGGGCGCAGGTTGGCGTCCACTTCCCACAACCCCGGCTCGTGACCGAACTCCATTACATTGCGCGCAGTCTCCCGCGCCAGCAGGGTTGCGCCCTGGAGGACCTTCTCGCTCTCAGCGCCCTCGGGGACCTCCGTCACATAGATCACGTCAACGTCGCTGAGGTAGTTGAGCTCACGCGCGCCCGTTTTACCCATCCCGATGATCGACAGCGGAACATCCCTCGCGGGCAAAGAATGCTGGCGGCGCGCGATATCCAGAGCGATTTCTAGGCACGCCCCGGCCATATCGGCCAAACAGGCGGCCACCTGGGGCAGGACCTCCCTGGCGTCAGCAGATCGTGCGTCAAAAAGCGCTAACTGACAAAGGTTGCGCCGATACTGGACCCGCAACGCAGCGACCGCTTCTGCAGGCTCAAGGTCCCGGGTGACGGACCCAAAGAGCTCCACCCAGCCGTGTGCGGGGGGAAGAACAGTGAGGTCGTCGGTGAAGAGGCTCCACTGTTCAGGACTGCGTACAAGAAAGTCGGTGAGGCCCGTGCTCATCCCGGTGAGCACAATCACCGACTCCCTGGCGTGCGCGGATTTCACGAGCTTTGCCCACGGGCCAGGATGCGCCTCCCGCATCGCCAAACACGCTGCTAGCGAAGCGTCGGGGTCAGCAGAACCGGCAAAGAGTTCGGGCTCCCAGCCAAGCTCAGCAAGCCGCTGCTGCGCGGCGCCCAGGTCGCTAAAGCCTGCTTTAGCAAGGACCTGGAGAGTCGATCGCTCCCTCGTCATCCCCGCACGGTGCTACAACAGCTCGAGGTTGCTGGCGAGCTCGTAGGGGGTTACTTGGGCGCGGTAGGCCTCCCACTCGCGCTTCTTGTTCAGCAGGAAGTAGTTGAACACTCTCTCACCGAGTGTTTCCGCGACCAGTTCGCTGTTTTCCATCTGCACCAGCGCCTGGTCGAGGCTCGCGGGTAACGGTTCGTAGCCCAGCGCCCGGCGCTCGCCTTCACTGAGCTCCCACACGGTGTCCTCTGCTTCGGCCGGCAGCTCGTAGTTGTTTTCAATCCCTTTCAAGCCCGCTGCCAGCAGCAGCGAGAACGCAAGATACGGGTTGGCCGCAGAGTCGATTCCCCGGTACTCCACGCGCGCGCTTTGACCCTTGCTGGGCTTGTACAGGGGCACCCGAACCAGGGCGGAGCGGTTGTTGTGTCCCCAAGTCACGTAACTGGGGGCTTCGTGTCCGCCCCACAGGCGTTTATACGAGTTCACAAATTGGTTGGTAATGGCAGTGAATTCGGGTGCGTGTTTGAGCACACCAGCCACGAAGGACCGTCCGACGGCGGAGAGCTGATACTTACCTCCCGCGTCAAAGAACGCATTCGTGTCGCCTTCGAATAAGGACAGGTGGGTGTGCATACCCGAGCCTGGGTGGGATGCCATGGGCTTGGGCATAAACGTGGCGTAGACACCCTGCTCGATAGCGACTTCTTTAACCACGGTTCTAAACGTCATGATGTTGTCGGCGGTCGTCAAGGCATCGGCATAACGCAGGTCGATTTCGTTTTGACCAGGGCCCGCCTCATGGTGGCTGAACTCGACCGAGATTCCCAGGTCTTCCAACATTCTCACGGCGCGCCGCCGGAAGTCGTGAGCAGTACCGCCGGGAACGTTGTCAAAATATCCCGCAGAATCGACAGGTTCGGGCCCGTCGGGACCGTAGGCGCTGGACTTCAGCAGGTAAAACTCCACCTCCGGGTGCGTGTAAAACGTGAAGCCCAGGTCCGCCGCCTTTTCCAACTGACGCTTGAGGACATGGCGGGGGTCTACGGCCGCAGGTTGACCATCGGGGGTGGTGATGTCGCAGAACATTCGCGCGGTGGGGTCAACTTCACCCCTCCAGGGAAGAATCTGGAACGTGGTCGGGTCAGGGTGCGCCAGCACATCGGCTTCGAATGCCCGGGTGAACCCTTCAATGGACGAACCATCGATTCCCAAGCCCTCCGCAAAAGCGCCTTCAATTTCTGCGGGTGCTACGGCCACCATCTTCAGCGTGCCCACCACATCGGTGAACCACAACCGAATGAATTTCACTCCGCGCTCTTCAATAGTGCGCAAGACAAAGTCGCGTTGTTTATCCACTGTTTCCCCCAGATTGGGCGCTCACCGGCGCAGAAAGCTCTGGCATTAGGCTACTGGTTATGCCCCGTTTTCGCTTAGCTTTAGCGCAAACCAACCCCATTGTGGGTCATCGATCTCACAACGCTCGGACTCTTTTGGAGTGCGCCCGGGTTGCCTACAACCAGGGTGCACAAGCCATGCTGAGCGGTGAACTATCACTGACGGGCTACCCGATTGAAGATCTGGCGCTGCGGGACAACTTTCTGGAACTGTCGCGGGTCTCCCTGGTCGAGCTTGCGAGCGCGCTTGGGGCCCAGGGTATGGGCGACATGGCGGTCATCGTGGGGCACCCCGATGGGCCACACGCTCTGGTCGATGACGCGACCATCCTGCACTCTGCGGCCCGGGCCACAAACAGCGCCAGTGTCCTTCTGGGCGGGAAAATTCACGCCACCTACGCCAAACACCACTTGCCCACGTACGCCGTGTTTGATGAATCCCGAACTTTTGTGCCGGGGACCGAAACTCTCATCCTGCGCATGGCGGGTGTTGACGCTGGAATCGTTATCTGTGAGGACTTGTGGCGCAGCGACGGCCCTGTGGAAACTCTCACCGGTTACCCCCTGGGGCTTCTGCTGGTTCCCAATGCGTCCCCCTTCCAGCGAGATAAAGCCACCGTGCGCGAGCCGCTGGTAACCCAGCGCGCGCAGGAAATGAACACACACGTTGCTTATGTGAACATTGCCGGCGGGCAGGACGACCTCGTCTTTGATGGCGACAGCATGATCGTCTCCCCCGCCGGGCACCGCGCAGTGTCCTCCGCGTGGTTTGACGAAGACGTGACGGTGGCCGACCTCGAGATCCCAGCATTCAGCGCTGCGGCGGCACCGCCCAACGGTGCGCGGCGGGTGGAGCTTGCCGGCGTCCGCGACCCCGGGTCACAACCTCTTACCCCTCCCACACCGCGCACCGATGATCCACTGGAGCTGGTGTGGCAGGCGATCACCACGGGTATCCGAGATTATGTGAACAAGAACGGTTTCCCCTCGGTCATTCTCGGGCTCTCCGGGGGCATCGACTCGGCGTTGTGCGCCTCGCTCGCAGCAGATGCGCTCGGTCCGGAGCGCGTTTTTGGCGTGGGGATGCCCAGTGCCCACTCGAGTGAACATTCCCTCGAGGATGCCCAAGCCCTCGCCGACAACTTAGGAATCACCTACCGCGTAGAGAGCATCACCCAGCTGGTCGCCGGTTTTGATGACCAGCTGGGCCTGAGCGGTCTGGCGGCGGAGAATGTGCAAGCCCGCGCCCGGGGTGTGGTGCTGATGGCGCTCTCGAATCAAGAGGGCCACCTCGTGCTGACCACCGGCAACAAGTCAGAGCTCGCCGTGGGCTACTCCACTATCTACGGTGACTCCGTGGGCGGTTTTGCGCCGATCAAAGACGTCCCCAAGACACTGGTGTGGGAATTGGCGCGGTGGCGAAACGCTCGGGCCGGATCGCTGGGGGAAACACCCCCCATCCCCGCGAATTCGATCGATAAGCCCCCCAGCGCTGAACTACGCCCCGATCAAACCGATCAGGACAGCCTCCCTGACTACGAGCTTCTGGACCAGATTCTTGAACTACTGGTAGTCCAAGGCGCTGACGCACCCCAAATCGTCGCACGCGGTTTTGACGAAGCTCTCGTCCACGAGGTCGTGGCGCTGGTGTCCCGCGCGGAATGGAAGCGTCGCCAGGGTGCGATTGGGCCCCGTATTTCCAGTGTGGCTTTCGGGAGAGACCGACGGCTGCCGATTACCAACACCCTGTCGCAGTTCGAAAGCCCCGAGTAGGCTCCCCTCATGTCTTCTTCACCTAAACGCGTTCGCGTCCGCCATTTCGCCCGCGCCAAACAACAGGGCATTCGGATTACCGGCATCACCAGCTATGACTTTCTCACGGCGGGAGTGTTCGACGAAGCCGGCGTTGACTTCCTGCTGATCGGTGATTCCGCCGCGAATGTTGTTTTTGGTTATGACTCCACCGTCCCCGTTACCGTTGACGAGCTCATTCCGCTGTGTCGTGGGGTCGCGAAGGCCTCCTCTCGCGCGCTGGTGGTGGCCGATCTGCCTTTCGGGTCCTACGAGGCGAGCGCCGACGAAGCGCTCCACACCGCCATTCGTTTCATGAAGGAATCGGGCGTTCACGCGGTCAAACTGGAGGGCGGCGTTCGCTCGCGTGACCACATCTCCCGCATTGTTGAAGCGGGGATCCCGGTAATGGGCCATGTGGGCTTCACCCCCCAGAGCGAGCACGGACTCGGCGGTCACGTTGTGCAGGGGCGCGGCAGTGGTGCTGAGGCACTCATGGAGGATGCCCTCGCGGTCCAGGAAGCGGGAGCCTTCGCGGTTGTCATCGAAATGGTTCCGCAGACTATTGCTCGCCAGGTGAGCGAGGCACTCACCATTCCCACCATTGGGATCGGGGCAGGCCCGGGAACTGACGGTCAAATCCTCGTGTGGTCGGACCTCGCGGGGCTTAACACCGACCGCCTCCCACGCTTTGTCAAGCAATACGCCTCGATGCGCGATGTACTCCATGGGGCGGTATCGCAGTGGCGTGACGAAGTGGAATCAGGCGCCTTCCCGGGGCCGGAGCACAGCTTCGACGAGGACTAGGCCTCCTCCTCCGCTTCCCAGGCAGCAGCGCGCTCGCGCGCGATTTCTGGGGCTCTGGCCGCCTCAGCTTCGGACTCGAAAGGGCCATCGCGATGCATCCCCAGGGACTGGGGACCGTATTCAACCTCGCCGGTAACGTGGTTGAACCACCACTTCTTTGCCTGCGTCATCAGCTCCCCCGTTTAGACTGTGTGCGTGCCAAAAGATGCCTCTGGAATTCTGATCCCCGGCACCCTCGCACCGCAACGACCCGTTGACTCTTCCATCACGTCTCCAGAATACGTCGGCAGACCAGCGCCACGAGACCACCAGGGCGATGATGTCTACTCCGCCGAGGAGATCGAGGCCATCCGCGCAGCAGGAACCATTGCTGCGCAAGCGATCGAAGCAGCCGGCGCCGCCGTCGTACCGGGTGTCACCACGAACGAGCTTGACCGCATCGCCCACGACTATGTGACCAGTCACGGAGCGTACCCGTCGACCCTCGGTTACCGGGGATACCCGAAATCCTGCTGCACGTCGCTCAATGAAGTTATTTGTCACGGCATCCCCGATGACACCGTGGTGGAAGAAGGCGACATCGTCAACATTGATATCACCGCCTATCTGAACGGGTTCCACGGTGACTTGAATAAGACGTTTATCGCCGGCGAGGCTTCAGAAGAGGCCACCTTGCTGGTGGAGCGAACCGAGGAGGCTCTGCGCCGCGGAATCAAGGCGGTGGCGCCAGGTCGCCAAATCAATGTCATTGGTCGCGCGATTGAAGCCTATGCGTCCCGCTTTGGCTACGGGGTGGTGAAGGATTTCACCGGCCACGGAGTGGGGTCGTCTTTCCACTCGGGGCTGATCATCCCCCACTATGACGCGGCACCGCTCTATGACCAGAGGATTGAGCCGGGAATGGTGTTCACCATCGAGCCAATGTTGACTCTGGGCACTATCGCCTGGGACATGTGGGAGGACGGCTGGACCATCACCACAAAGGACAAGAAACTCTCCGCCCAGTTTGAACACACTCTTGTGGTTACCGACACCGGAGCAGAAATATTGACGCTGCCATGAGTGTCGCGCTGGGCATTGATATTGGCGGAACGGGTATCAAAGGCGCCCGAGTGAACCTCTCCACGGGAGAGCTTGTCTCCGAGCGCGTCAAAATAGCAACGCCTGAGGGTGCCCATCCACCCGACGTGTTGGATGTTGTTCAGGAAATTGTCGACACTCTCGAGCACCGTGAGCACGAGCCCATTGGCGTGTGTTTCCCCGCAGTCGTCACCCACGGTCGCACCCGGTCGGCCAGTAACGTCTCCCAGGAGTGGATTGATTTCCCCGCCGACGAGTACCTCACCGAGGAGCTTGGCCAACCGATTCGCATGGTCAACGACGCGGATGCCGCAGGATTCGCAGAAGCGTCGCTAGGTTCAGCCCGCGGAATCGGCGGCCTGGTAATCCTGACCACCCTGGGAACCGGAATCGGTAGTGCCTTCTTGATGGATGGTGTGCTTGTCCCCAATTCCGAGCTTGGTCTCCTCGAAATTGATGGCGAGTTAGCGGAACGACGGGCGGCAAATTCGGCCAGGGAGCGTGAAGGCTTGTCTTTTGAGGAGTGGGCCTCTCGCCTCACCCGCTTTTACACCCACGTCGAAACTCTCTTTTCTCCCGAGTTGTTCGTGATCGGCGGTGGCGTCTCCTCAAGCCACGAGAAGTTCTTCCCTCTGATTGAGGCTGGCACACCCTTTGCTCCCGCGCAATTCCTCAACAACGCCGGAATTATCGGCAGTGCGCTCTGGGCAACCAAGCCTCAGGCTTAGGCCGCGACGACAAAATTTTGGAGGTCGGCGGCCAGGTGGTCATCGACCACCACGCTCATCAGAGTGCCGCGCTCGTCATAGTCAGTCGAACGAACAATCGCCTCATTATGCATACGCGCCACGAGCTCACCTCGGTCAAAGGGAATGATCACCGATAACTCAATGGTGGGACGCGGCAGTTCTGCATCAATTCGCTCCAATAGTGCGTCGACGCCCTCACCCGTGTGAGCGGAGACAAACAGCGCTGCTGGCTCAATACCGCGTAGTTGCAACACGGTGGCATCGTCGATGGAATCAATCTTGTTGAACACCACAATCTCTGGGACATCACTGGCATCAACGTCGGAAATCACTCCGCGCACAGTGGACAGCTGCGCACCGGGGTCGGGGTGGCTGGCATCGACAACGTGCACGATGACATCGGCCTGGCCTACTTCTTCCAGAGTCGAGCGAAACGCCTCGACAAGCTCGTGGGGCAAATTCCTCACAAAACCGACCGTGTCCGTAAGCGTGAAGGCACGCCCGGTGGGAGTCACGCTCTTGCGTACGGTCGCATCCAGGGTGGCAAAGAGTGCATCCTCCACCAGAACGCCCGCCTGGGTCATGCGGTTGAGCAGCGAAGATTTTCCGGCATTTGTGTATCCGGCAATCGCGACGTTCGGGATCCCGGTTCGCTTGCGATTGGCACGCTTGGTTTCTCGGGCGGGCCCAAAACCTTTGATTTGTTTGCGCAACTTCGCCATGCGGGTGTTGATGCGCCGCCGATCAAGCTCAATTTTAGTTTCACCGGGTCCACGGCTTCCCATACCCGCGCCAGCCCCACCCACCTGGCCACCGGCTTGACGGCTCATCGATTCACCCCAACCTCGCAATCGAGGAAGTAGGTACTGAAGCTGCGCCAGCTCCACCTGGGCCTTACCCTCTCGGGTCTTGGCGTGTTGAGAGAAAATATCCAAGATGACCGCGGTGCGGTCAATGACTTTGACTTTCAGAACATCCTCGAGCGCTCTGCGCTGGGACGGTGCAAGCTCGGTGTCCGCAACCACGGTGTCTGCGCCCACCTGCCATACGAGGTCTTTGACCTCTCGGGCTTTTCCCTTCCCCAAATAGGTGGAGGCATCCGGATGAGGCAATCGCTGCACCACACCATCGAGAACCTGGGCGCCGGCTGTTTCACACAGCAAAGCAAGTTCTTTGAGGGAGTTTTCTGCCTCCGTGGAGGTGCCGCGGTCGTAGACCCCGAT
>Ga0209138_1000487_pt1 | contig 38828 bp, 35 predicted proteins | sample SaaInl3SG_22_DNA_FD_184645 | JGI IMG/M metagenome (GOLD analysis project Ga0209138, IMG submission 184645) | Marine microbial communities from expanding oxygen minimum zones in the Saanich Inlet - ESP_153SG_22_DNA (SPAdes) (version 2) | ecosystem: Environmental > Aquatic > Marine > Intertidal...
CAACAGATGCCAACGTCCGATTATTGGTTTTTGGTGGAGTACAACGATTTAACTACTGGAGCACCTAAACAACTTCGAGCACATTTTAGTTTGAAGAGATAATATTAAATCAATAAAAAAACCCAGCATTGCTGGGTTTTTTTATTTTAGACTAATTCAGATTATAAATCCATGCTTAAAGTAAGTGAGATAATGGAGTTTTTGTTGTTTATTGATGCTCCGTCTAGTGTGCCACTTTCAAAAAATTGTTGTTGTCTTTTTTGTTCTGTATGTTCATAAGCTAAGTCAAGCTTGGTATATCCAAAATTGTAACCAATACCAAGTGAAAACCCATTTAAATCACCAGCCATTTTAGCATCTATATAAGGGCTTTCGTCAAGTCGGTATCCACCTCTAAAACTAATATTTTTGTACCTCAATTCAGCACCTAGCTTGTAAGTATTAGCAACTTTAAAAGTGTTATTAATGTCACTGCTAAGCGAATTATCTAATTGATTATCACCTGTGTCAAAACTCATATTTGCATAATTTTTACGCGTATAATCAAAGCTAATGAGTCCTTTTTTACCTAGAATATAAGCTACACTTCCTGTCATTTTACCGGGTGTTTTTAAATTATATTCAGGATAAATATTAACGATATTTGGATTTACAGTGAAGCCGTTATTTTCTGCATCGTTGAACGTTGATAAATATTGCGTTGTTTCCTCACGAAGTGTGAGCCATGTTGGAGAATCATAACTTAACCCAATACGTAATTGATCTGATAATTTTACAATAGTTCCTAATTGTAGCGAAAAGCCTTCTCCTTTTGTAAATAATTGATTTTCAAAGTTTACAAGGTTAACTGTGGAGTCAGTATTATCGTTTTCTTCAATTAGAAAAGTATTTTTACTAAATTCCAGAAAATGTGAGTTTAAGTTGAGTCCTAAGCTTATAGTTTCATTATATTGAAAAGCAATATTAGCTGAAAACTTGCCATTGTACCCTATTGATTCGTAATCATATTCTTGATTAAAATTTCCTGCTGCTATGTTTGAAGTATATACGGTGTTGGTGTCGTCATTGTTATCACCAGGTTCTAAAATTCCACCTTCATAACCCAAAAAAGCTTGTTGGTGCTGGTATCCAAAGCTAGCTCCAATATCTGCATAAGCCTGAGTTACTGTCTCTCCCGAAAGTAATCTAATATCACCCAATTTTAAGCCATTAGCATTTTGTAAAAAATAACTGGAAATGGAATTATTTGTTGTGCCAGCGGCAAAAAAACGTGTATTGTAGTCTTGTAATTGCTCATAAAACAAACTCACTACAAACTTATTCCAAAGCGATTTTGTATTGCTATTTTTGAACACAAATGCAGCCCCTATTTGATGTAAATCAAAGTTATTTTCAGTTCTATTAGTGGTCCCACCACCATAGACAGCATCTTTTGAAATGTTATTATTAGATGCTGACAATGCTCCATGACTTCTATTAAAAATTGCAGCGCCTGCTGGGTTTATACTTATGGCAGAGATGTCACCACCAAGTGCGCCAAATGCACCACCCATTGCTTTAAATCGAGCAGTCCCTTGAGTTTCTCCACTCGAATATCTTAGGCCATCACTTATATATTGAGCACTGATTGTTTGAAATGTAATGAAACAAAATATTGAAACAAAAATTCTTTTCATTCTACTACTTATTATAAAGATTAAATATTGTGCTAATTTCTTCTTCTTGAAGTTGATCCTCCTCCTCTTGATCTTGTAGTACTACCGCCAGATCTCATAGTGCCCCTCGGCCTTGATGTTGGTCTAGTATACGTTGGTCGAGTAGTTCTAGTTGTTGGTCTTGTACTTCTTGTTGTTGGTCTTGTTGTTCTTGTGTTTGATCGCACTGATCTTGTAGGTTGTGTGGTCGTCCTGGTCGTACGTGTTGTAGTTCTTGTACCATTATTATTTTTAACAGACCGTGTAGTTGTACTTCGCGTTGTGTTGTACGAATTTCTTGAAGAATTTGCACTTCGTGTCGCAGTTGAGCGAGTTCTAGACACTGTTCCTAATGCACTTCTGCTCGACAAACTTTCCGTTCTATAACCCAAATTTCTACTTCCAGTATTTCTATAACCATTAGTGTAGGATCCATAGCGTCTATTGTAAGGATTACGGTAAAAGTTTCCAGCGTATCCGTATGGAGATTGCCAAGCATTGTAGAAATAAGGGTCCCAGAAGCCAAAGTTTTGATAACCCAAGTTCCAGCCCCAGTTATTCCAGCCAACATTCCAGCCCCAGTTATTCCAACCCCAACGATTGCTGTAAAAAGGATAGCCCCACCCTAGGCCATAATAATAAGGTCTTGTTTGAATATTTATGACCACTTGAGAATCACTATTTTGTCCCCATCCTGCATGAGATTTTTCAGATGTATTTTCAGTATTATTATAGTCACCGCTGTAATCATCAACTTCAGTAAATACGCTAGAGTTGTCATTGTTGTATTCTGAAGCTTTTCCTTTAAAATAGTCATTGTAATAATTATTACTTTGAACATCTTTTTTGTTACTTTCACTAGTGTCCTTCACATAATTTTCATTTTCAGAAGAACCATAGATGCCGTCATCAGCCATGCCAACATATTGGTATGATCCGCAAGAGGTCAAAAATAGAATGCCAAATAAACTAAATATAACAGTTTTTTGTTCTTTTAAATATGTAATAAATCTCATGGCATTGTAAATTAAATTGTTGGACGTTTTAAAAATACTTAATTTTGTAAAAAATTATACACAAGTTGCAACACAATAGTTGTGCCAAATTACAACATTATGGCTAAAAACCTTACAAAAAGAGCTGAAGATTATTCCAAATGGTACAACGAATTGGTTGTAAAAGCAGACTTAGCGGAAAATTCTGCCGTACGCGGTTGTATGGTTATTAAACCCTATGGGTATGCGATTTGGGAAAAAATGCAAGCCGAATTAGATCGTATGTTTAAAGAAACAGGTCATCAAAATGCCTACTTTCCACTGTTTGTTCCAAAAAGTTTATTTGAAGCCGAAGAAAAAAATGCTGAAGGTTTTGCCAAAGAATGTGCTGTTGTAACACACTATCGTTTACAAAACGACCCTGAAAATCCAGGAAAACTTCGTGTTGATCCCAAAGCAAAACTAGAGGAGGAGCTTGTGGTAAGACCCACAAGTGAGGCTGTAATTTGGAACACCTATAAAGGGTGGATTCAGTCCTATAGAGATTTGCCAATTTTGATAAACCAGTGGGCCAATGTGGTACGATGGGAAATGCGTACCCGTTTGTTTTTGCGTACAGCCGAATTTTTATGGCAAGAAGGGCATACCGCACATGCCACCAAACAAGAAGCATTAGACGAGGCTAAACAAATGAATCAGGTATATGCCGATTTTGTTCAAAATTTTATGGCTATCCCTGTTATTCAAGGTACAAAAACGGAAAGCGAACGCTTTGCTGGCGCAGAAGAAACCTATTGTATTGAAGCCCTTATGCAAGATGGAAAAGCCCTACAAGCAGGAACATCACATTTTCTAGGACAAAATTTTGCCAAAGCTTTTGACGTAAAATTCATGACCAGCGCTGGCGATCAAGATCATGTTTGGGCCACTTCGTGGGGGGTTTCAACACGATTGATGGGCGCACTCATCATGACGCACAGCGATGATCAAGGGTTGGTGCTTCCACCAAATTTAGCGCCATATCAAGTGGTGATTGTACCGATTTATAAAAGTGAGGAACAATTAGGTGCCATAAGCACTGTTGCTCAGGATATCACAAAAACACTTCGCAGTGAGAACATAAGTGTAAAATATGATGATAGAGCCACCCAAAGACCGGGAGCAAAATTTGCGCAACATGAGCTGCAAGGGGTGCCGTTACGTATCGCTATAGGGCCAAAAGATTTGGAAAAAGGCACTGTAGAAGTTGCACGGCGTGATACCCTTTCAAAAATGACTTATCCTTTAGACGGATTGTCCAAAGAAATTAAAAATTTACTCTCAGAAATCCAGCAGTCTTTATACAAAAGAGCTTTTGATTTCAGGGATGCACACATCACAGAGGTCGATACTTTTGAGAATTTTAAAAAAGTTTTGGAAGAGAAAGGTGGGTTTATTTCAGCACACTGGGATGGCACTGCAGAAACTGAGCAAAAAATCAAGGAATTGACCAAAGCCACCATACGTTGTATTCCTTATGATTCAAGCGAGGAAGTTGGAGCATGTGTGTTTTCTGGCGCTGCTTCAAAAGGACGTGTTTTATTCGCGAAAGCGTATTAAAATTTTCAAAAAAAGCTAAAAAAACAACTACGATTGTTGTAGCATTTAAAAATAGTTGTATTTTTGCAACCGCAATAGAAATATTGTAGCTGTTTTGGATTTTAAAACAAGTTGAAAAACAAAAGATTTAAATCGAAACAAAACGGCCCGTTCGTCTATCGGCTAGGACGCCAGGTTTTCATCCTGGTAAGAGGGGTTCGATTCCCCTACGGGCTACAATTTATAATAGTATAATATTTAAAGAATTATGGCAAATCATAAGTCAGCATTAAAAAGAATTAGAAGTAACAACGCAAAGCGTATTCTGAACAAGTATCAGCACAAAACAACGCGTAATGCAATCAAAAACTTGCGTGAGTTGACTGATAAGAAGAAAGCTGAAAAAGCGTTTCCTTCTGTAGCTTCTATGATTGACAAATTGGCCAAAAGAAAAATTATTCACAACAATAAAGCAGCAAATTTAAAATCTAAATTAGCAAACCATATTGCGCAGCTATAATTGTTTTTAACTCATTTAAAAAGGCCTTTCTTTATTGAAAGGCCTTTTTTTATGAATTTTTTTATATTTGAACGGGATAGAGCTCCAAATCTGTTCTTCAACAACATGAATGACCTGCGGAATACCTTCGACATACATTGTCAAGTTCTCTTCAAAACGGACTTTTGTTTTGATGCTACTTTCTGTCTTAACGTAGGGGAAAATCGTTTATGCTTTTAAAGACACCTTATTTAGATCTCTTGCAAAAATAAAAAGATGGATGATATTGTTAAGATTTAATGCGCTGAAAATCAACACATAAAAATAATTAATATATAGAAGAAATAAACGAAATATGCGGACACATACAAGTTAGCATCAAAACAAACAAATATGAAAAAACAAATATTTTTTTCAGTCATTATTGGAATAATAGGACTGAACAGCTGTTTGAACAATAAAACAGAAATAATAGAATATCCTATTGCGCCTAAAAAAACAATTACACAAACAATTCACGGCCATGTTCTGAGTGATGATTATTATTGGCTTAGAAATAAAGATAGTATAAGTGTGAAAAAATATCTTGCTCAGGAAAATGATTATCTGGCAAACTTTATGAAAGACACAGATTCTTTAAAGACCGGTATCTATAATGAAATAGTTGCCCTTACTAATGAAGATTATAAAACTTTACCATACTAAAGAAATAAGTTTTGGTATGAATCAGGATATGATAATAATCAAGATTACCTCATTCATAGCAGGTGGTCCGATTCCTATCCAAAACAAGTTGAGATTTATTTTGATGAAAATAAATGGGTTGATTATTTTGATGCCTATTCAGTAAATATTGAAAGCATCAGTAAAGACAATAAAAAGCTATTATTCAGTGTAGATATGACTGGAAATAACGTGCTGGATATGTATATACTGGATATTGAAAAGCAAAAGGTTTTACCAGATAAGATGACAAGAGCTTATAATGCCACATGGGCTAACGATAATAAAACCATTTTTTACATAAAGGACGATTCCATCACCAACAGGTCGTATCAATTATATAAACATACTGTAGGTGAAAAGGAAGTGGAAGATGTTTTGCTGTTTCACGAAAAGGATGATAATTATTCTCTATCCATAAATAGGTCTGCTGATTTTGAATATGTCTTTTTAAATGCTAGCAGCAAGGATGAAAGTGAAGTTTGGTATCTGAATGCCAACTATCCACATCATGAATTTAAATTATTTTCAAAAAGACAAAAAGGAGTTGAATATCAATTATTTTCAAGCAATGGTTTCTTTTATATTTTAACCAATGAAAATGCCATCAACAATAAACTATTAAAAGTAAATGTAAGTAATACAGATAAAAATAAATGGGAAGAAATAATCTCTCACAGTAAAGACATAATTATTTCTGATGTTGATATTTTTAAGAATTATTTAGTTATCACAGAAAAAAATAAAGGACTTCCACAGATTCATGTATTTGATAAATTGAATAGAGAAGATTATTACTTACCCATTGAAGAAGCCACCTATGAAACATGGACTTTTGCTAATTTTGATTTTGATGCAGACCATTTAAGATATAAGCACGAATCACTACTGACACCTGAAATCATTTATGAGTGGAACTTTATCACCAAAGAAAGAAAAGTATTGAAATCTAATGCCATAGAAAGTTATAAAAAAGAAGCTTACCGCACAGAAAGAATTTGGGTAAAATCTTATGATAACACCTTAGTTCCAGTATCATTGATATACAAGAAAAAAGAATTTAAAAGAGATGGTACTAACCCTCTTCTTATAGAAAGTTATGGGGCTTATGGATCTTCTATGCCCCTATATTATAATAAGTATATTTTCCCTCTACTTGATAGAGGATACGTTTATGCCATTCCACATGTGAGGGGAGGGGGTTATCTTGGCACGTCATGGTATAGAGATGGTAAGTTGTTAAATAAAAAAAATACTTTTGAAGATTTTAATGCCTGTACAGAATACCTGATATCAAATAAATACTGCAATATAAATGAAGTGACAGCAAGAGGTGGATCGGCTGGAGGGATGTTAATGGGAGCTATAGCTAATATGAAACCTGACTTATACGCTTTGATTATAGCTGAAGTGCCATTTTTAGATGTCATAAACACCATGATGGATGAATCTATTCCTCTTACTACCTCGGAATATAAAGAATGGGGAAACCCAAATGATAGAGAATATTTCGAGTACATGCTCTCTTACTCCCCCTACGATAATATACGAGCTAAGAAATATCCTTCAATGCTTTTTATAGCAGGTTTGGAAGATGAAAATGTTCCTTATTGGGAAGCTGCAAAAATGGTTGCTAAGTTAAGAGATATATGTAAGAACCCTAAGGACATATTTTTGAAAACTAATATGGGAAGTGGACATCAAGGAGCTTCAGGAAGATATCCTGCTATTGAAGAAGAAGCCTATTTACAAGCGTTTATGCTAAAACAGATGCTAACAAAAAATAAACAAGAATAAAACGAGCTTCACTTAAACCTATAGCCACAAAAAAAACCTCCTATTTGGAGGTTTTTTTTTATGGTTTAGTTTTGATTATCCATTCATAGAAATCAAAAACTCTTCGTTGTTTCGGGTTTGCTTAAAGCGGTCATTAATAAATTCCATCGCTTCCACAGGGTTCATATCGGCCAAATACTTGCGCATTACCCACATACGTTGTACGGTTTTCTCATCTAGTAATAAGTCGTCTCGTCGTGTACTTGAAGAGGTCAAATCAATGGCAGGGAAAATACGGCGGTTGGAGATTTTACGATCCAACTGCAGTTCCATGTTTCCTGTACCTTTAAATTCTTCAAAAATAACTTCGTCCATTTTAGAACCTGTTTCTGTTAGTGCTGTTGCAATAATGGATAGTGAGCCCCCATTTTCAATTTTTCTAGCGGCACCAAAAAAGCGTTTTGGTTTGTGTAAAGCATTGGCATCTACTCCGCCACTTAATATTTTTCCAGAGGCCGGTTGTACCGTATTGTAGGCACGCGCCAAACGTGTAATAGAATCCAAAAGAATTACCACATCATAGCCACATTCTACCAGTCGTTTTGCTTTTTCCAAAACAATATTGGCGATTTTGACGTGTTCGTGCGCTTCTTTATCAAAAGTAGAAGCAATCACTTCCCCTTGAACATTACGTTGCATATCGGTAACTTCTTCAGGACGTTCATCAATCAGAAGAATCATTTGGTACACTTCAGGATGGTTGGCAGCAATAGCATTCGCTACATCTTTCAAAAGCATGGTTTTACCTGTTTTTGGCTGCGATACAATCATACCACGTTGTCCTTTTCCAATAGGCGAAAACAAATCCATAATTCGTGTAGAAATGGTGCTTTGTTTTTCAGCAATATTGAATTTTTCTTGTGGAAAAAGTGGTGTTAAGTGTTCAAAAGCCACACGGTCTCGTACCACTCGTGGATCTAATCCATTGATTTTGCTCACCTTGATGAGTGGGAAATATTTTTCACCTTCTTTCGGTGGACGTACATGTCCCAAAACTGTATCTCCATTTTTCAGACCAAACAAACGAATTTGTGATTGTGAAACATAGATGTCATCAGGTGATGACAAATAGTTGTAGTCTGAAGATCTTAAAAACCCATACCCGTCGGACATCACATCCAAAACGCCTTCACTTTCTATAATCGCATCAAATTCAAAATCGGGTTCTTTGTATCGATTTCGGTTGTCTTTGTTACCGTTATTTTCCTTGCGCTGTTGGTTGTTATTGTTATTGTTGTTGTTTTTTTTGTGGTTTTGTCCGTTGTTATGTTTTTGAGGTTTTTGAGGTTTTTGAGGTTTTTGCTTGTTTTGTGCCTCTTTTACAGCTGTGTTTTCGTTGCTTTTAGATGAATTTTTGTTATTGTTTTTATCTACAGTACGGTCATCAGCATTATTGTTTTGTTGCTGATTTTGTGCAGGTTTCTGTACGCGCTCTCGCTTTTGTTTTTGTGGTCTTTTTGGCTCTTCCTTTACTTCTGTAGTTGGGTTAGTCGCCTGAACATCCAAAATTTGATAAATCAAGTCTAATTTTTTTAAGCTTCTGAATTTTGGGACGTTTAATTTTTTTGCAATATCCTGTAGCTCAGGAAGTTTTTTTTCTTTTAATTGTGAAATTTCAAACATTATTTGTCGGGTATTTTATGATATTTAAATTGGTTTATTTGTTGCAAGGAACAACGTTTGTGGTAAGAATTATTTAAAAATGAAATTGTTGTTGATAAAGTGAAAATGAATGTAAGCTTTGAGACCGCTTACATGATTACATACTGCAATTATACAACAATATTTTTAATAAATTATTCAATATAATAAAAAAGAAACTGCTATTTTTGGTTTCTTAAAATATATCAATGCTTCAAAGAATTCAAACTTTGTATATAATTTTAGTTTCTATTTGCTCCGGTGTTCTCTCTTTTTTTTTACCGTTGTGGACAATTGCAGATAAACCCTATAATGCAGTAGATTCTACAGAGTACCTCATTTTGTTCATAGCATCAGCATTATTAGCTGTTGTTGCTATATTTCAATATAAATCGCGCCAAACACAATTTGTAGTTTGTCGTCTTAATATCATATTAAACTTAATTTTACTAGGATTATTTGTATATCGATTGCTAAACTTATCTGGAGCATATAAAAATGCTGAGAAAGGTATTGGGTTGATTCTTCCTGTTATTTCTATCGTATTATTGGTTTTAGCAAATAAAGCCATTAAGAAGGACGAAGCGCTTGTGAAATCAGTAGATCGGTTGAGATAAACCTATTGTCTTAGTAATATTAGTGCGAGAAAAAACCCTGACCTAGTCGGGGTTTTTTTGTATACTTTTTTGAAACTCTATGACTTCCAAGCGTTGAATTTTCCCTTTAGAGATTTCAAAACGTAGCATGGTACGAACTTTATGAAACCCATGTATACCCACAGCACCAGGATTCATGTGTAGAAGATTAAGTTTTTTGTCGTGCATCACTTTTAAAATGTGGGAGTGTCCTGAAATAAACAAATCTGGAGGTTGTTGTTTGATTTCCTCTCGAACTATTTTCGAATATCTATTAGGGTAGCCGCCAATGTGTGTGATCCACACCCGTATACCTTCAAGTGTGAATTTCTGATGCAAAGGGAATTCCAACCGTGCCTGAGCATTGTCAATATTTCCAAATACTGCACGCAAAGGTTTCAGTTTTTTAATTGCATCTGTAACCTTCAAGTTACCAATATCTCCAGCATGCCAAACCTCATCTGCTTTTTTCACATGTTTCAAAACCTCTTGCCCAATGTATCCATGGGTATCGGAAAGTAATAATATTTTTTTCATGGATTCATTAAAACACAAAAAGGGTTTCGCTTCAAAGTCTTATCTTTGTTGATTCGTAACAAAAGTATCAAATTAGCGTGAGATATTTCATAGAACTTTCCTATAATGGAACTAATTATCATGGTTGGCAAGTACAGCCCAATGCCATTACAGTTCAATCTGTATTGGATCATGCACTTTCTATTTTATTAAAAACTCAAATACATACAATGGGCGCTGGTAGAACTGATACTGGTGTACATGCAGCAAAAATGGTGGCTCATTTTGATTTTGATACTTCTATGGATTTAGTTGATTTGACTTATAAATTGAATTCTTTTTTATCAAAAGATATTGCAGTACATCATATTCAACAAGTAAAGAATGATGCTCATGCAAGATTTGATGCGATCCAAAGAACATATTTCTACAAAATATCAACAGTAAAAGATGTTTTTGATGTAAATGGTGCTTATTACTACAGTAAAAAATTAGACCTTGATCTGATGAATAAGGCCTCAAAAATTCTCTTAGAATATTCGGATTTTGAATGCTTTTCCAGAGCACACTCAGATGTAAAAACATTTATCTGCGCCATTTCTGAAGCCCATTGGACCAAAGTAAAAAACAACTTAGTATTTAGAATAAGCGCCGATCGTTTTTTAAGAAACATGGTGCGTGCCATTGTAGGAACACTTCTTGATATTGGAAATCATAAAATTTCACTGGAAGAGTTTCACAGAATTATTCAATCCAAAGACCGTTCAAATGCAGGCGCATCAGCTCCGGCTAAAGGTTTGTATTTGAGTGAAATAATTTATCCTGATTCTATTTTTCATGTCTAAAAACAATAAGAACATAGCCTTCGATGCACACTTGTTTGGTCGTCTTTTGGGCTATACAAAACGCTACTATATTGTTTTTATCTTTGCGCTTATTACAGTTTTTGGTTTAGCCATTTTTGGAGCATTGCGCCCAAAAGTCTTGCAGCTTGCAATGGATCAAAATATTGAACAACAAGTTCAACCTGGTTTTTTAAAGTACATTATTTGGATGCTTGCCTTGCTTTTTTTAGAAGTTATTTGCAATCTCTTCTTTATTTATTACGCGAGTTGGCTTGGGCAATCTGTTGTTCGCGATATTAGAATCAAATTATTCAAACAGATATTAGGTTTTAAAATGAAGTATTTTGATAATTCTTCTGTTGGTGTTTTGCTGACAAGAACAGTTACAGATATGGAGCGTATTGCCGATATTTTTGGTGAAGGATTGTTTATGATTTTTAGTGATATTTTAAAAATGCTTGTTGTGGGGTCAATAATGATCTATATGAATTGGCATTTGAGCATCATTGTATTTTGTACGCTTCCTATCGTTTTGATTGCGACAAAAATTTTTCAAAAGCACATGAAAAAGGCCTTTGAAGAGGTGCGAAATGAGGTTTCAAATTTGAATTCTTTTGTACAAGAACGCTTAACAGGTATGAAAATTGTCCAACTGTTTGCTCGTGAAACAATAGAATATCAACGTTTTAAGGAGATTAATGAACGTCACAAAAAAGGATGGATAAAAACAGTCTGGTACAACTCTGTGTTCTTTCCAATTGCCGAATTATTATCCTCTATCACCCTTGGAACTGTAATTTGGCTTGGTGGGTTGAATGCCGTTTTTGAGCAAACTGCATCTGTTGGCGACTTGGCAGCTTTTATCATGATGGTTCCTATGATGTTTAGACCATTGCATCAAATTGCTAACAAATTCAATACACTTCAAATGGGTATGGTTGCAGCCGATCGTGTTTTTAAGATTTTAGATACAAATTCTAATATCGAGGATACTGGTACTCAGCAATTAACAAATTTTATAGGTGATATTGAATTTAAAAACGTTTATTTTTCCTATGTCGAACATGAGCCTGTTTTGAAAAATATTTCATTTCGAGCAAAACCAGGCCAAACGGTTGCGCTTGTCGGTTCTACAGGGGCCGGGAAAACCACTATTATCAACCTTTTGAACCGTTTTTATGACATTCAGTCAGGATATATTTTGTTTGATAAAACACCAATTACATCTTTTTCGATAAAGTCCTTGAGAAAAAATGTAGCTGTTGTACTTCAAGATGTGTTTTTATTTGCAGATACTATTTTTTATAACATCACACTTGGAGACCCGAAACATACGCTTAAAGCTGTAGAAACAGCAGCTAAAGAAATTGGGATTCATGATTTTATAATGTCTTTGCCAGGTGGATATCAATACAATGTGAAGGAGCGTGGCGCAATGCTTTCTGTTGGGCAACGCCAATTAATTTCTTTTTTACGGGCCTATATCATCAATCCGAAACTATTAATCCTTGACGAAGCTACTGCTTCTATTGACACTTATTCAGAACAATTGACTCAAGATGCAACACGTAAAATTACTAAAGGGAGAACATCTTTAATTATTGCTCATAGGTTAGCAACCATTCAAAATGCAGATAAAATTATTGTCATGGACAAAGGTGAAATTGTGGAATTTGGTAAGCACGAAACACTTTTAAAAAACAAAAATGGTATCTATCGTGGGTTGTATGAAGCTCAATTTTTAAAGCAAAAAGAATTAAGCTAGGTCTGCCTTAAGTTTTTCTTTCAGTTCTTGAGTGTTGCTAAAGAGAACAAACTCGCCATTGTTCACATAAGAAATTTGGCCTGATTCTTCACTTACAACAACTGCAATAGCATCTGTTTTTTCGGTAATTCCAATAGCTGCTTTATGACGAAGTCCAAAACGATTGGGGATGTCTTTTTTGTTGGTTATAGGCAAAATAACACGTGTGGCTTTAATAACATTATTGGCGATGATAATAGCGCCATCGTGAAGGGGGCTATTTTTAAAAAAGATACTTTCTAAAATAGGTTGAGTCACTTTAATATTCATTTCATCACCAGTTTCAACCAAAAAATCTAAGTTATTGTTACGTTCAAGAACAATTAGTGCGCCCGTTTTTGTACTTCCCATTTTGACACAAGCATCAACAATGGTGTCTGCATTTGTAGCATTTCCGCTAACAGTATTTGACAAAAATTTAAATTGTGATAAAACCCCACTTTTTTTACCAAAATTTGTAGAACCAATCATGAGTAAAAACTTTCTTATTTCAGGTTGAAAGACGACAATAAGTGCAATAATACCAACGCTCATAAATCCCCCAAGAATTGTAGAAAGCATACGCATTTGAAGTGCGTCAACTAGCAGAAAAAAGAGGTAAAATATCACAATTCCAATAAAAATATTTATGGCTACTGTTCCTCGTATGAGTTTGTACACATAATAAAGTAAAAGTGCCACTAAAAAAATATCAATAGCATCAAGAATATTAAAATTCAATAGGTCTTTAAAAATTTCCACTAAAACTTAAAATTTGAATAAAGATACTAATATTATCGAAACCATTAGAGCTGATTGAACAACTTGACACATTCCATAGCTTCTTTTACATCGTGTACTCGAAGAATATTGGCGCCATTCATTAGCGACACCATATTTAATGCCGTAGTTCCATTAAGAGCTTCTTTTGGAAGACAATTTAAGGTTTTATAAATCATTGATTTTCTTGAAACACCACAAAGCATAGGGCAGTTGAGGTTTTGGAAAAACTCTAATTTTCCAAGAAGATCATAATTTTGAGATAATGTTTTTGCAAATCCAAATCCAGGATCTATAACAAAGTCCATAATATGATGTTGCTTTGCAAGTTGTATCCGCTCTGAAAAATAGTTAAAAATTTCAGTAATAAAATGGTCGTAATGGGTAAGTGATTGCATGGTTTGTGGAGTGCCTCTCATGTGCATCATGATATAGGGAATTCCCAATTCGCCAACAGTTTTCATCATCTTATCATCCAAATGGCCTGCAGAAATATCATTTGAAATAACAGCGCCAGCATTTACACATTCTCGAACAACGTTTGCACGAAAACTATCAATAGAAATTAAAACTTCAGGAATATGTTTGACAATAAGTTCGACAACAGGAACAATTCGATGCTGTTCTTCCATCTCAGAAACAAAATCTGCGCCAGGGCGGGAACTGTACGCACCAATATCAATAAATGTGGCTCCTTGAGAAATGAGTTTTTCAGCTTGCGCTAAAATACTTTTGGAGTCTTTAAATTGGCCACCATCATAAAAAGAATCGGGTGTGATATTCAAAATCCCCATAACTTTTGGTGTACTCAAGTCTATCAGTTGCCCTTTGCAGTTGAGGCTTAAATTTTTCTTGTTTTTTTCAGATTTCATTACCCATGTAAAGTTTAAACCATAAATTTTGATGGTTTGAAAATTTTAAGCGAAATTTACGGAAAATTCAATCCATTTTATGCAAAATACATCAAAAGAATACGACGCAATTGTTTCAAGTTGTAGAGATTTGTTTTCAAAAAAAATGAAAGACTATGGTTGTGCATGGCGTATTCTAAGACTTCCGTCACTTACGGATCAAATTTTTATTAAAGCACAACGCATACGTGGATTGCAACAAAACAAAACCCAACGTATTGACGAAGGGGCTGCAAGCGAATTTATTGGAATCATCAATTATTGCGTCATGGCATTGATTCAAATTGATCGTGGAGTGGTAGAACATCCCGATTTGTCATTTGAAGAAACCATGACAGACTATGATTCTAAAGTTGTTCAAACCAAACAATTGATGATGGATAAAAATCACGATTATGGTGAAGCTTGGCGTGACATGCGGGTGAGTTCACTAACAGATTTAATTCTTCAAAAACTATTGCGTGTTAAACAAATTGAAGACAATGCCGGTCAAACTCTTGTAAGCGAGGGAATAGATGCCAATTATCAAGATATGATGAATTATGCTATTTTTGCACTCATACACTTAAACGAAAAATAATGAAAATCTTAACCCCGATTTCTAGAATATTTGTTGGTATACTATTTATAATTTCTGGCTTTATCAAACTCATTGACCCTCTTGGGTTTTCCTACAAACTTCAAGAGTATTTTAGTGTTGAGGTGCTCAATCTTCCTTTTTTGGAGCCCTATGCATTAGCAATTTCTGTTTTTGTTGTTGTTTTTGAAGTTGTCTTAGGGGTGTTTTTGTTGATTGGTTATAAACCAAAATTCACACTTTGGAGTCTTTTATTAATGATTGTATTTTTCACATTTTTAACATTTTATTCCGCTTATTTTGATAAAGTCAAAGACTGTGGATGCTTTGGCGATGCTTTAAAATTAACCCCTTGGGAGAGTTTTACCAAAGATGTTGTCTTGCTTGCACTTATCCTTATCATCTTTTTTGGCAGAAAGTATATCACACCATTTTTTAACCCAATTGTAACCAATAGCATTGCTGCATTGAGTTTAATTTTAAGTTTAGCATTTGGATATCATGTGCTGATGCACCTTCCAAGTATAGATTTTAGAGCTTATAAAATTGGAGATAATCTCCTTGAAAATATGAGTACACCCCCCGATGCACCAAAAGCAGTTCAAGAATTCACATGGACTTTTGATGTTGATGGAAAACAACAAACCATTGTAACAGATGGCTCTTACCCAAATGTTGAGGGCACCTATGTTGGTGTAGAAACAAGAATTATTAAAGAAGGTTTTCAACCTTCTATATTAGATTTTTCAATTGAATCTGAAGACGAAGACTTTACAGAATACTATCTCAATGCAAAACGTTTATTGATACTTGTGTCTTACAATCTAGAAACTGCTGAAAAAGAGGGGCTTTTGAAATTAAAAGCAATTTCTGATGAAGCACTTCAAAAAGGCTATACCGTTATTGGGTTAAGTGCTTCTGGAGATGATGTCAAGAATAGAATTAAGCAAGAATACGACCTTAGATTTGAGTTTTTCATTTGTGATGAAAAAGCTTTAAAAACTGTAGTACGATCGAATCCTGGTGTTCTACAACTCGAAAAAGGAACGGTTCAGCAAAAAGTACATTGGAACGATATTGAGGATTTAGAATTATAAAATTTGGGCAATTACATAATAAAAAAAATAGGCAACACCTGCATCACACTTTTTGGTGTAGTTACTGTTATTTTTTTTCTATTTCATATCCTTCCTGGCGATCCCGCCCGCATGATGCTAGGACAGAACGAGGATGCCGCTCAATTAAAAATAGTACAACAAAAATATGGATTTGACCAACCTGTTTTTACTCAGTATTTGTATTATTTAAACGATTTGTCTCCTCTTTCATTTCATTCCAACAATAAGGAGCATTATACATATCTTTCTTCTAAAAATTACCATCATATTTTACTTGTCAAAACTCAAAATAAGAGTTTCGTTTTGAAAACCCCATATCTAAGAACATCCTTTACACGACAAGGAAAAAATGTTTCAGAAATCCTAAAAGACACTCTGCCTAATACAATTATTTTAGCGAGTACTTCTATTACAATCGCATTGTTCTTAGGGGTATTTTTGGGGATTATTTCGGCCTTGTATAAAGACCGTTGGATTGATAAATTTGTTCTGATCATAAGTACGCTTGGGATGAGTTTACCTTCTTTTTTTAGCGCGATTATCTTCGCCTGGTTGTTTGGATTTTTATGGCAAGAATTTACAGGGTTAGAAATGACAGGAAATTTGTATGAATTGGATGATTATGGGGAATATAGAGCCTTGCAGTTTCAAAATTTAATACTTCCGTCCATTGTTTTGGGGATTCGTCCGCTTGCTGTTGTTTCCCAGTTGATGCGGAATTCTTTGCTTGAAGTATTCAATCAAGAGTATATAAAAACAGCGAAGTCCAAAGGGTTGAGTGCAAAACAAGTGCTTTTAAAACATGCTCTTAGGAATGCAATGAGCCCTGTTGTGACAGCGATTTCAGGTTGGTTTGCATCATTACTGGCCGGTGCAGTTTTTGTAGAATATGTTTTTGGGTGGAATGGTCTTGGAAAAGAAATAGTAAATGCGTTAAATACTTTAGATTTACCCGTAATTATGGGGGCTGTTTTAATAATTGCCACTACTTTTGTAATTATAAATATTGTTGTTGATATAATCTATGCCTTTTTAGATCCTAAAATAAAATTAAACTAAATGAAAAAACTACTTTTTTCCTTTTTACTCGGGAGTACATTGCTTAATTGCCAGTCGGATAAGAAAACCACATTTTCTGATGCTGCTCTAAAAGATGAATTCATAACTATAGACGAAAACGTTGTGCCTTTTAGTGCTATTTTGGAACAACACAAGGGGCAAACTATTTTTATTGATGTTTGGGCGTCATGGTGCAAGGATTGTAGGAAAAGTCTACCAAAGGTAAAAGAACTTCAACAAGAGTTTCCAGAAATGAGCTTTATATTTTTGTCTTTAGACAAGTCTTTGGATGCATGGAAAAAAGGAATACAAACTTATAATTTGAAAGGCGACCATTACTTTATGCAATCGGGTTGGAAAGGTGCTATGGGGACTTTTCTAGACTTGAATTGGATTCCGCGGTATTTAATTGTTGACCCAGAAGGGAAAATTGTAGTCTATAAAGCGATAAAAACTAAAGATAAGAACCTAAGAAAACACTTAAAATGAGAAAACAAATTGTTGCAGGAAATTGGAAAATGAATAAGGACTATGTAGATTCAGAAATACTAGTTTCAAAACTTTTAGAAACACATCAGCACTCAGCTGTAGATGTGATTATTGCACCTCCATTTACCAACTTATTGGCCGCTTGCCACACCTTAAAAGGGAGTTCAATAGCAGTAGCAGCACAAAATATGCATTTTGCAGAAAGTGGAGCATATACAGGAGAAATTAGCGCTTCAATGCTAAAAAGTGTTGGTGTAAACACTGTTATTTTAGGACATAGTGAACGCCGTGCCTATTTTAATGAAACTGACGAATTACTGGCCAAAAAAGTAGATGCTGCTTTAGCGAATGACATACGTGTTATCTTTTGTTTTGGAGAAGAACTTAGAGACCGAAAAGTAGGAAAAGAAAATGAAGTCGTAGCAAGTCAAATTAAGAATGCATTATTCCATCTACCTGAATCTTCTTGGAATCAAATTGTGCTAGCTTATGAACCCGTTTGGGCTATTGGAACCGGCGAAACAGCAACTCCAGAACAAGCACAAGATATGCATGCCTTTATTAGAAAAACACTCGAAGATCAGTATTCAACAACGCTTGCCGATAGTATTTCAATTCTTTATGGCGGTAGCGTAAAACCTGCAAATGCAAAAGAGATTTTCTCAAAACCAGACGTCGATGGTGGTCTTATAGGAGGTGCAGCTTTGGATGTAGATATGTTTAATGCTATCGTTCATTCATTTTAAAAATAAGTGGACGTATCTACTTATATTGCATATTATTTTGAAGTCAAGCCTTTAAATCCTGGGGTAGAAATCCTCATTGCAGAACTTGGTTATGTTGGATTTGAAAGTTTTGTTGAGACCCCTAATGGAGTTACAGCATACATCCAAAAAAAAGAATTTCTTTCAACCATGTTGGAGGATATACACATATTGAAAAACAAATCTTTTTCAATTCATTATAGTTTTGAAGACATTGAGCAAGTTAATTGGAATGCCAAATGGGAAAAAAATTTCCATCCTATTTTAGTTGATAATCGCTGTGCAGTTAGAGCTCCTTTTCATGACAAAAGTTCTGCTCAATATGATATCATTATTGAACCCAAAATGAGTTTTGGCACCGGGCATCATGAAACTACACACATGATGATTCAATTTATTCTTGACTCTGAAATTCAAAATAAAACAGTTTTGGATATGGGTTGTGGAACAGGAGTTTTGGCAATTTTAGCCGAAATGAAAGGGGCTTCAATCATTGAAGCCATTGATATTGATGAGTGGTGCTATTTGAACAGTATTGAAAATATTGAACGAAATTCATGTCATAAGATCAAAGTTTCAAAAGGTGATGCAAGTATTTTAAAAGGAAAAAAATTCGATATCATTATTGCAAATATCAATAGGAATATTCTAATCCAAGACATTCCTACATATGCAACTTGTTTAAGTTCAAATGGTTTTTTATTTTTAAGTGGTTTTTATAAAAATGATATTCCCATGGTTCAAGAAGTTTGTGCAGATTACAATTTGAGTTTAGAGTCACAAATTTCAAAAAATGATTGGGTTGCTTTAAAATTTAAAATCAACTAATGGCTACAAAAGAAAAAATTAAGGAGGTTGTTGAAACAACAGAAGATCATGGAAAATTCAACGAAATTGTTTTGTTTAATGATGATGTAAACACTTTTGACCATGTGATTCGAACATTGGTAGACACCTGTAATCATACTTTCGAACAGGCTGAACAATGCTCGTTATTGGTACACTACAAAGGTAAATGCACTGTAAAAACAGGGCCATACGAAGACTTAAAGCCACGCTGCTCAAAATTATTACAAGCGGGCTTAAGCGCCGAAATAATTTAAGCTACAGTGTTGAGGGACAAACGAAGTTGCTGACTTCCAAATTTGTCTTTTTCAATGCGGCAAATCCGCCTGCAATATCTACGATATTATGAAAGCCATTTGCTTTTAGTATTGATGCAGCAATTACAGATCTGTACCCGCCTGCGCAGTGAATGTAGTATTTTTTATCTGAACTAATTAAATCAAGTTGCTTATTGATGTAATCTAAAGCAAAATGCTGAACGTTATCGCCTTTGAGATGCATAGATTGGTATTCCCCCTCTTTTCTGACGTCCAAAATAGTTGCAGTTTCGTTTTTTGTGTGTTGTTCAAACTCATTTGCAGTGATAGAAGTAATTTGTTCTGTTTTTTTTCCAGCATTAATCCATGATTCAATTCCGCCATCCAGATAGCCAATAGAGTTATCATATCCAACACGAGCAAGACGAGTTACTGCTTCTTCTGATTTTCCTTCAGGAACAACCAGTAGTATAGGCTGAGTAATATCTGCAATAAGTGCTCCAACCCATGGTGCAAATCCACCATTTAATCCTATAAAAATTGACCCAGGAATATGATTTTTTACGAATTCTTGTTGTGTTCTTACATCCAAGATGAGCGTATTGTTGTTTTCAGCAAGCTCTTCAAATAAATCGACTGAAAGTGGTGTATTTCCAGAGTCAAGCACTAGGTCTAAGTCTGAATACCCTGTTTTGTTTAGAAGTGCATTTTTTGCAAAATATTGTGGAGGTGGGCTTATCCCTTCTAATACTTCTTTTACAAATTCTTCTTTACTCATTTCAGATCTTAGGGCATAGTTTGATTGTTTTTGTTCTCCAATGGTTCCAACAGTTTCTTTACTGAGATTTTTCCCACAAGCAGAGCCTGCACCATGAGCAGGATATACAATCACATCATCATTTAATGTCATAATTTTTGAACGTAAAGATTCAAAAAGCATTCCAGCCAAATCTTTTTCGGTCAAATCAGATTTTATAGCTAAATCAGGTCGGCCAACATCTCCTAAAAATAATGTGTCACCTGTAAATACTGCATGATTTTTACCATTTTCATCAATCAATAAATAAGTGACTGATTCTAGTGTATGACCAGGTGTATGCAGAACTTTTATAGTGATATTTCCAATCTTGAATTCTTCGTTATCGGAAGCATTATAGCAATTGAAAGTTGTTTTTGCATTAGGGCCAAAAATAATAGTTGCTCCAGTTTTTTTAGCCAAGTCAACATGTCCAGACACAAAATCCGCATGTATGTGAGTTTCAAAAATAAATTTGATTTGAGCACCATTTTTTTGCGCTCTTTCAATATAGGGCAGGGGTTCTCTTAGGGGGTCAATAATCGCTGCTTCGCCGTTGGACTCAATATAGTATGCGCCTTGGGCAAGACAATTGGTGTAGATTTGTTCGATAATCATAGTCGTATAATTTTAAACAAATTTAAGTTTTTTGAATTTGAACAAAAATTCTTTTGCGTAAAAAATTATTAAGTTATATTTGCAGCCCTATAAAGGCCTCGTAGCATAACTGAATAGTGCACTTGATTACGGCTCAAGAGGTTGCAGGTTTGAATCCTGCCGAGGTCACGCAATCGGAGAATTGATTCACAGGAATTGGTTCTCCTTTTTTTATGTTTGATATTTCCTTCGATAAAATCGGAATTGAGCCAAAAATGGCGTTCACTTTTGGGGTTCGAACTCGGTCGTTTGACTTGTCGTAACCCAATCCGGATGGAAAGACTAAATGTTGTAGTTTTTGTCGTTGTTTTAAATCCCCATCAACCCAGATCTTCTCGAGAGATTCAGATAAACTAAGCGCTTTATCAATGGCCAATTCAAGGTTCGAACTACTAAGTGATGGATTTTCAATTTTTGACTGTAGTTCGTCTTTTTGAGTTTCATACTTGTCTTTAAACTTTTTGTATATAGTACTGTCTAATTCTCCAAGGGCATACCGCTCTTCAATAGAGTCTATTTTTGTATTGAGCTCCGTAATTGTTTTTTTAATGGACTTCTTTCTAGTTCTCAACTCTTTTGTGATATTGTCATAAGTATATGTCATCACTTCTTTTACAATATCCTTGTATTTAGGATCTAATTGATAGGTTTTTAAATCATCAGTAAAGGTAGTGTGAAGTGCTTTAGCAGATTTGTTGCAAGAGCATCCTTTAGTTCTACATTTATAGTAGTAGAGTCCTTTTCTCTTAACAAGGTAGCCAGTCAGTGGTAGTTTACAGCTTTCACAGTAGATAAACTGCTTTAAGGGGAGGTTTTCATTTTCTGCTTTTCGGTGTTTTGGATGATGCGTTTCAATAGCATTAATTTTTAAAAAGTCCTCTTTAGACACAAGAGGTTTGTGTTTTCCTTCAATGACTTCACCTGGAATCATTTTACTCACAAGTACCCCACAGTAAAATGGATTTTTAAACACTTCACTGAGTCTTCGCTCATCAATTATTAATCCAAGAGACTGAAGCTTTTCTATGATCTCTACATTGGTGTAAATTCCTTTCAATTTCCAAGCAAAAGCTTTTTTAATCAGCTTACCTTCTTTTGAAGGAACAATCTCCCAGTCCACAGCTTTATGGTATTTCTTTTTATTGATATATCCAATGGGTGGGTTCCATAGCCAATAGCCTTTTCTAAGAAGATCGGTCATGGCTGTTATCGTCTTGTCTCTTCTTAGCTCATTATCAAATTGGCTAAACATATAAAACAGGTTCTGCTGGAACTTTCCAGCGGCTGAGGTGGTATCTACTTCTTGAGTTACGGCTTTAACTTGTATTCCTTGGGAAAATAGTTCTTGCGAGATCTGCGCTGCACTGCTTCCTGTTCTTGAGAACCTATCGTAAGAGTAAACTATGATATACCCCACAGAGCCACTTTGTCTTACGTATTTGAGCATTCGTTTAAACTCTTTACGCTCGTCACTTTTAGCCGACTCGTAAGTCCCTCCAAAATAGCCTACCACGCGAAGACCATTAGATTTAGCGTAGTTCTCACAATACCTTTTTTGTGTTTCAAGTGAGGTATTGGTATCGGCCTGCTCTTTAGTAGACACCCTAGTGTAGATAATCGCATTGTTGTTTTGGCCAAGTTCGTTTTTTGCTGGGGCAAATGGTTTGAATTTATCAAGTGTGCTCATAATGCGTATAGTTAATGGCTGTTTACCACGATGAGGCAATACGCCTCAAGTGATTTTAAAATTTCATCAATGTTCTCATTCTTATCACAAATAAGAGAAAGCTTTTGTCTGACAGCCTCTCTTTTCTGCTCGGTTATAGCATCATCCTCTAATGCATAACAATCCTTTTGGTCCATATCGAGTTAGGATTAACTCGGGCTGGATTGTCAGGGACCGGTGTAGTGATACAAAATGGCTCATGCTATTTAGTTAAGATGGTTAGTTTGTAATTGTCTTGCGCTCTTGGCTCAATAAGTAGCCTTGCTGTTTTGGGCAGTTTGTTGTTTAAAAAGAAATCCGCCAGCTGCTTGGCTTTTTTATGGTCTTCACGAATAATAAGTGGTTTAATGTTATCATTGTCTATAAGAAGCTCAATGTACTTTGGAGACTTAAACATAACAATCTCTCGTATTTGATTTTCTATTTGGCTGAGGTATGCAATATCTTTATTCACCCTTTCAAACTCAACAGATACTATCTGCTCTATAAAGGGCATTAGAGGAATACACATATAAGCCTTATCGTTTATCATCTCCAAAAACTTTTCTGTAATGGCTTTATTACCGTCTCTTATGTGATACTCTCCTGTTTTAGGAAAGTAATAAAACGACATTGGCTTTTTATCAATTAAAATGCTGTCTATAACAGCATCACTAAATGGGTTTATCTCCATGCCATGAAAATGAAGTAGACGAGAATCGTTTAAAATAAATTCAAAATCCTTTAAAGTCGAATCAACAACCTTTTGTTTTTTTAAAAAAACAATATGCCTTTCAAGCTTGGATTTAAAATACCCATTCTGGCGTGGCTCATCCCAAACCATTTTAGCAAGCTCAGCAAGTTTTGTGGTATTGATGCCAAATGCACTTAGTTCATCAACTAAACATAGCCATAAGGCCTGAGGCACATTCATTTTGGCTTTTTTACCCGCATCAAAAAAAGGAAGCACTTCTTTTGTTTTCCAATAAGTCACCATACGGGGGCTAACACCAAAATACTTAGGCAGTGTAAAGCGCTGTTCTAACAAGTCTTTTTTAAAATCTAAATTGCTGTCCATATATAAACTTTACACAAATGTAAATAAAATAACAACAAAACGCAATATATTGAAATAAAATTAATTACTTTTGCTATTTATTAATCTAAATTAATAGATATGACGTGTAAAAACCCAGAATGTAATAAGGAGATAATATACAAAAAAAGTGCAAAGAGAAGGTACTGCAATGATAGCTGTAAGAATAGAGCAAATTATCTGAGGCGTCAGCAAACATATGGTCATCTCTTTGAGTGGGACAAGCTAATGCGACATAACTACCATATACTTATAAAATTAAAACAAAAAAATCTTGGACCTATAAGTTGTCAAACCTTAGAGAGTCATGGTGTCGAATTTGGGCACCTTCACAAAGATGAAGTTATTATTGATGATAATGGTGTAAAAATGATGGTATCTCGGGTATATGACATTCTATTTACAATTAACAATAAACAGGAATTAATATTTATTTAACTAGAAAAGATGAAACAATTTAATCTTGAGGGTATGGACCGTTTAAGAACATCAACCCAACAGGCTAAGATTATGGGCATTTTTAAAGATAATGAGGTTTATAGCGATAGTTCAAAATCGAATTATGCTATGGTCTATTTTGCACTTGGAGCTATTTCAGTCTTAGCAGTTTCTTTTATACTATACAGTATTCAAAGAAGCAGAAATCCCAAGGAAGAATAAATTAATTATAGCTACAATGGTTATTGAAAAGGTACGCTAATGCGTGCCTTTTTTTGTTCTATAAATAACGAGGTTTATTTCTAAAAAATTATTGTAGAAAATAAAGATTTTTTATAAAATAATATTCCAAAATTAATCAATCAGACCGGCCAGAAATAGTGTAAACGGAGGTAAATCATATTTGAAACGCTGAAACCGTATTAAAATCGATTATTATATGGTTTTTAGTATATCCTTATAAATAGCAAAACCTATTATAAATAGTGAAGCTATTCAAAAAAAAAGGAGATAAAAGAATCAAAGTGCAGACACCACTGTTCTAAAACCAGTATGCATACTTCCTGTGTCTGGGGTAGTTTTCATGCGCATGCTGTTTCTGTAACCGCTACAATAGCTGTCATTACACAAAAAACTACCACCTCTGCTTACTCTTTTCAATGCATAAGGTTCATTGGAGTCATAGCTTTTCTCAGGTCCTTTTGGGTTGTGGGATGTTTTACCGGCTAAGGTTTTATAGTAGTCCTCGTGGTAAAGGTCTGCGCACCATTCCCATACGTTTCCAGCCATATCGTATAAGCCATATCCATTTGGCGGATAATTTTGAACAGGGGCAGTGAAGTAAAACCCATCACGTTTTTGATTTAGATAGGGAAAGCTACCTTCCCAGGTATTGGCCTTTGGATTTCCTTTATCAAGGCTTTCATTACCCCAAGAATAGACTGTGTTTTTAAGCCCACCTCTACTAGCATATTCCCATTCAGCTTCTGTTGGGAGTCGTTTGCCAGCCCAATTGCAATAGGCCATAGCATCAAACCAACTGACATGCACTACAGGGTGATTTTCTTTTCCAACGATAGTACTACCAGGACCTTCAGGTTGTCTCCAATTGGCCCCTTGTCGCCATTGCCACCACTGGCATACATCTCGGAGTGATACGGGCTTGTCTGTAGGTACAAAAACTAGTGATGCTGGTGCCAATTGACTCGCATCAGGTTTTGGGGTTCCGGGCGGTAATTCTTTTTTGATTTCTTCCCAATCCACGGCTTTTTCGGCAGTGGTTACATAATCCGTTGCTTCTACAAAAGCAGCAAATTACGCATTGGTAACTTCATGCACATCCATCCAAAAGGAATCAACCACCACCTCATGCTTTGGGTACTCATCGCGCCATGCCTGATTGTCATCTCCGCCCTTAGAAAAAGTGCCGCCTGGGATAAGCACCATATCCTCTTTGTTGACTTCTATTGGTTCTTGCGAGGTTGTGCTAACTGGTGAATTAAATCGACTTTGTGGATGGGTGCAACTGTGCCCAGCAGTTTGAGGTTGTTTGGGGATTTGTTGGCAACTCAAACAAAATGTTAATATGAAAAAAAACTTTTTTATTGCAATAGGTTATTTAATTAATGTAATAATCGGGTTATTTTAAAATAATAACTGCCTAGCTTAGTTCCATCGCCTTTAATGAAGGAGGCTGTTATGTCAGATTTTCCTTTGGAAAAATGACTTTTAAACTTTACTACTTTTTCTTTACCCGAAACGATCTTTTTTTGGTTCCAAGCCCCTATCTGCAGTTCTGCAGAAAGAATATCTAGAGATTTTCCTTCTGAAACTTTGTCAGTAGTGTTAGTTTCTAGATTACCTTCAATAGATGCATCAAAAGTAAGATTTGCTTCAAATGGCCATCTACTTAATTCAATTAAATACTGACCATCTTCCATAAATTCAATGGATAGATTGCCTCCTTGCGGATTTTTTAAACCTTCACGAATAAAGTTTTGGTTCCAAGGGATATTTGAATCGTGTATATGAACATCATGACAAGTAAGAATGACTGGATTTTCGAAAGGAGTTCCAATTTTTATTACAGGAAAAATATTAAACTTTTTTGAAACTGACTCCCACCATTCCTCATAATATGCTCTCATTTTTTGAACTTCTTCAGCATTATACTCTGCAATATTTATTTTTTGGGATGGGTCCTCATCAATATCATACAACTCATCTCCGTTTATTAATCGAAATCTACCTGACATCACTGCACTTTTTTTCCATTTAATAGGAGATTGGACGCGCTGTGAGTCTGTAATCACATAATCTCTATTTATTTGTGCATTTTTATCCATTAATAAAGGTGTAATGTCTATTCCATCTATTTCTGGATTTTGTAAAGAAACATTGCATAATTGTGCAATTGTAGGAAGTACATCTATATGAGCTGTAAGTTCATCTATATCGTTTCCTTCATTAATCATTCCGTTTGGATAGGATATAAAAAAAGGGACTCGATGCCCGCCCTCGTACTCGCTATTTTTTATACCACGCATAGAAGCATTATAACCATATTCTTTACCTCCTATTTTTTTATACCCCCATGCAGTCCCATTATCTGTCATAAAAATTAAAATGGTGTTGTCGTATAAATTTCTCTTTTTTAAATGCTTTACCAATAAGTCAAAATTGTCATCAATATTGGTTATCATTCCGTAGAACTTCTTTTGAAATTCAGGAATGTCCATATTCTCATACATTTTATAATATTTTTCCGGCACGTTTAATGGAGAATGAGGTGCGTTAGTTGAGATATAGCAGAAAAAAGGTTGTTCCTTACTGTCATCTATAAACTTTATGGCCTCATTGAACCAGATATCTGTGCAATACCCCTTGAATTTTGTTGGATTTGCATTTACAAAATAAGTATCGTCAAAATAATCATTTCCCCAATAATCTGGGGTTTGTCCTACTCCACCAGCACCGTGATAAATCGCTTTATCAAAGCCTTTGTCGTGAGGTCTGGCAGGGTAATTGTCTCCTAAATGCCATTTGCCAAAAAGCCCCGTTTTATATCCATTTTCTTTTAATATTTGGGCTATAGTTTTTTCATCTTCTCTCAAAATAGAAACACCTCCAATGGTGTGCCAAACACCGGTTCGGTTTGAATATCGACCCGTCATTAATGCCGCTCTTGTTGGCGCGCATGTAGGGCTGACATGAAAATTAGTTAATCGCACAGCGGTATTATGAAATGTGTCCAGAGCTGGTGTTTTAATGATTTCATTACCATGAGCGCCCAAATCACCATATCCCTGATCATCTGTTATGACAATGATAACATTTGGCTGGGTGTTTCTTTTCTGACATTTAGCATTCAGATGAAATAAGCAAAGCAAAAGAATCAGTAGTAATTTTCTCATAGTTTATTTAATTTCAATTTCAAATGGACCTAAGGGAATTTGTTGACTATTAAACAACTTTACATCAGGTTTAGGGTAAGCTGCCCAAGCATACCTAATTATTTTATCATCAGAATTTATGGTGAATTTCAAAGTTTTTGCATTAATCTTTTCTGGAACTACCGAGCGAAATCCTTTTTGATTATCCCCTAATTCAAATCCTGGATATAGATTTATCTGATTCATCGAATTTGTAAGTTTTAAGTAAAGACCACCTTTCTTTTTACTTAGTTTTTTAACTTTAAAATCAACGTCCTTAATATTTAAATTGTAAATATGCTTTAAAGCAATTTTAGAAACTCTATTTCCAATGGGTATTTTATCTTTTGGATGAATATCATCTTCTAAACCTAAATCTATAGAGGTAGACATATAACAATTCGGTATCGACTCCGCCAAAAGACGTTGATTATTTCTAAATTCAGGCCATGTATTTTTGCTAAAACGTGGAAGTTGTACAGTAACAAATGGCAAATCATTGTTGTTAAAATTCTTTCGCCAGCCTTCAACCATCATTGGAAAAAGAGTTTTATATCTATTTACTGAATTTGATGTTATAGCATCCGTTTCTCCTTGATACCATAAAACTCCTTTAAATTTAAAATTACTAAGATATTCTATTCCCGCTTCAAACAGAAAGCCAGGTTCGCACATCCATCTGTATTTAAACTCACCTGGAAAAAATGGAGTATTATTGTCATAGATATTTTGAAAAGCATCTAAACCACGCATACGATGCCCTCTATCGACATCTTCATTAGTGAACCAATCTTTTTCAAATAAAGTAGAAGTTAGGATAGAAGCCTTTAACGCCTCAGGAGGAATCCAGTTGTTAATAGCAGAACCTCCAACAGCACATTGAATGAGCCCAATGGGAACATTTAATACTTTGTTTAATTGATTTCCAAATTGAAAACCAACTGCTGAAAATTTAGAAGCCTCTACGTATGATAAATTACTCCAGCTTCCTTCAAAGAAATCATTCGTGTTAGATCGATTTAACTCCTTAACCGTATATCCATTTTTTGCAACCAAACGCGGGTGATCCAACCGCAGTAATCTTATGTAATCTTTGTTGGAATTATCAAATTCCTGCATTCCCCCAATGACTTCACCAAGATTACGCACCATATTGGATTGACCAGAACACAACCAAACTTCGCCAATAAGAATATCCGAGAAAACAAGATTATTAATGCGAAGGATTAATGCATTATAAGAGGCTTTACGTTTTTTAAAATAGACTTTCCAGTGGCCAGTTTCATCAACAATTGTTTTAGTTTTTTCTTTACCTAAAGAAGCAATAATTTCATGAAATGGTTCGCCTTTTCCCCAAACACATATGGTTTCATTTTGTTGTATAACCATCCCTGATTGGAAAATTTTAGCTACCTCGATATTTGTGTTTTCCTTGTATTGTGTATATGCAAACCACTGACAGCTTAAACATAAAATAATGAAATAGTAAACTATTTTTTTCACGTTCTATATAGGCTTAAGAGTTATCGAGTTTAAACTGGAGCTATATTTATTGCCATCAACTAAAGATACAGAAATAGTTTGTTTTCCAGATTTTTTAAATTCAATAATTCCGATAGGGTAAGTAGCATATTTTTCTGTTGCTGCTTGCTGATTTTGAATCATCTCATTTTCGCTTGTTGAAACATTCCATACAAGTCTTCCATTTCCTTTATAGTTAAGTAAAACATAATACAATCCGGGAGTTTTCACATCCACTTCCCATTCTACAGAGCCATTTTCTTGCCAATTGCTAACCTGATTTACGTGTTTCCACTCCCCAAATTTTTCCATCCATCTAATTGATTTTTGCTCAGCATTATCAACTTTAGTTGCATGATCTATGTGCATTTTGGTAGGCATATTTGGATAGAGAGCTAACGTTTTTTCAACTTTAACCTCTTCACCTTCCAAAACCAACTTAACCACAGAGACTAATTCTTTGGAATATATCGTTGGAAACTTGATGGTTGTCCAATTTTTATTTTTGTCCGTTTCTAAAGTTATATGCTTCCCGTCTGTCAGCAATTGTGCAGATTTTATTTTGTTACTTAATTTAGGTAAATGAATCAAGCCATCAGAAGGCAAATCAAATATACTTAAATACAAGTTGTTACCTTGTGTAGTTACATCGCCCCAAGGCAAAGCAAAGCCCCAAGGAGAACTTCCCGCATTATAAATAACATCAGGATATTTTCCAATCCAATTTCCAACGTCTTTAAGAAAAGAAGCTCCGATTTCTGGAATTGCCCCTTTATTATTAGGACCAACATTGAATAAATAAGTTCCGCCACGAGCTACAGTTGAAATAAGTCTTTTCAAAATCTCCTTAGGACTTTTAAAGTTGTTGTCATACCATGCATAGGACCAAGAATCATTGTTTGTATCACAAGTTTCCCAAAGACCGGGGATGTTTAACAATGGAACTTCCATATCTCCTTTGCTACTGTAGTCACCTAATCCATGACCAACCCGGCTACACAACATAGCTTTGGGTTGCAATGTACGGACAACATCAACGAGTTCTACAACGAGTTTCTTGTCCATATCTCCAGGTGTGTCAAACCAAACAAAATCTATCTCTCCATAATTTGTGCAAATTTCCTTGACCTGAGGCAAGCATTTTGAGTAAAAATAATCTTCAAAACTAGCTGTTTTTCCTTCATTATCAACTTTTGGCCCACGGGTTCCTCCGGGGGCTGTCCAATCTTGATTGTGTGAGTAATAAAACCCAAACCCTAGTCCCAATTCATCGCACGCTTTTGCCAATTCTTTCATTGGATCTCTTCCAAAAGGGGTTGCGTCGACAATGTCAAAAGAGCTCACTTTTGAATCAAACATGGCAAAACCTTCATGATGTTTGCTCGTTATTATAATATATTTCATTCCAGCATCTTTGGCAAGCTGAGCTATTTTTTTGGCATCAAATTCTGTTGGATTAAAGGACGATGCTGTCTTCATGTATTCTTGTGGTGGAATGTCTGCCATCCTAGGATTCATAATCCATTCGCCAATTCCGTAGTAGGTTTTATCTTTCCATTTACCTCCCAAATTAGAAAATAACCCCCAGTGGATAAACATGCCAAAATTACTTTGATCAAAAAGTTTTGCTCGCTCACTCAACAATACAGTTGAAGAACTTATTTCTTGACCCCACATCTCATCCATTGATTTTTCTTTTATTTCATCTTTGGTAATTTGAGCATTTAGGGGGAATAGGAAAGAAAAAATAAAGAACCCTATTAAAATGTGATTTAACCTTTTTGCGTTTTTCATGATTATATTTTTGACATGGATGAGCTATACATATTGTCAGTTTCATCGTATACATTTAAAAATATATAGAGTGCATCAGAAGGAATTTGGGCATATATTTGATTATTTGATACAGTGACAGGCAATAATGATTCTTTCCATTCATAATTTTTTTCACCCCAATCATTTACTTTAGAAGTATAGTATAATTTTGCCTTTTTTATGGTATTGTTTACGCTGTAAAGTACAGAATTATTATCTACCATTTCTAGCTTAACTTTAATTGGACTTTTACCGTTAGCAACCACATAATTTGCAAAAGCATATATTTCTTTTGAATTCCATCCCGGTGCATGACCGTGTCGCATATTGTGCTCAACACGCAAATACTTCTCACTCTTAGATGTGTTAAAAGATTTCGTGAAACTATTCATTGTAAAATGCTTGTCATTTGTTCCATTAACAAAAAGTGTAGGCAGATCTTGAAGAGGAATATAAAGTGATGGCTCCCAGTTATTCATATAAAAATCACGTCCCTCTTGAGTTAGCTTATTTAATAACCTATCGTAAAGAGGTGTTTCATACAGGAATCCGCAGCCATAAACAGGGATAGAAAATTTAAATCGTTTATCTAGGCCGGTAACTACATTGGTTATGATTCCTCCCCAAGAAATTCCAGTTATCCCGATATTTTCAGCATCAACTTCAGGAAAAGAATTCAATAATGAATGTGCTAGCATAACATCTGAAACGGCGTGATAAAACCACTGATCTTTCAAATTTGATTTTTTTACATCATTAAAAAAACCTACCCTATGGGGGCCTGAATTTGTAAGACGTTGATACACTTTATTGCCGTCCACATCATCTACTTTTTCTCCTGGTATTTGTCCTTCTAAAGCAATCGAAATGGCAATAAAGCCCTCATCATTCCATTTTTTAACCCATTGTTCAAAAGCAGTTCCACCTCCTCCGTGTACCAGTATTACCGCTGGAGCTTTCTCACCCTCTTTAAGATTTTTAGGAACACCATACCAACAAAATACCTTAGTTGATTTACCCTTATATTTCAATCCTTCAAAAAACAAACCTTTAACATTATTTGACAATTTGAAACCATCATAAGATGATGTCCATTCAAAAGATGGAGTATTAAACACCCCATCTTTATTAAGATTATTCAAAATTAATTTTGGCCCATGTTTTTCAATAAAATTATCTTCCTCTTTAATAATATGGTTAATAGCATAAGCTCCAAAACATGTTACTAAAAAAATGCTAAGAGTTAATTTAGATAAATATATTTTAGATGGGTTCATTATATTAATAGCCATTATTTTGTGTCCATCCATTTTCTGCGTTTAGATCAATTTCAGATTGAGGAATTGGCATCAGCCATTCGTGATCTGGCCATGGAACATTTCCTGTGAAAAGTGTATTTACATTTTGATAATTATTTACTGAACCTTCAGCACTTGTCCAAGTCTTTTTTATGTTTAGAGTTTCTGTTGCCAATCGGTTTGTTCTGATTAAATCAAACCTTCTTTTACATTCTCCAGCAAATTCATGTCTTCTTTCATTCCATACTGCTTCTCTGAACTGATCTTGAGACAAGCCAGAGGGTAGGTCTTGAAGACCAGCTCTATTTCTTATTTCATTGACAGCATCATAAGCACTATCACCAAAAGTTGCTGCTGCAACTTCATTAGCAGCTTCGGCATAAATGAGTAATGCATCCGCATATCTATAAAGTATAAAATTATTATTGGTATTCGAAAAACTTGTATTCTCATTTCCGAGGTAATAGCCGATATCTACATATTTCCTAAAGGTTGGTTGTGATAAATAAATACTTCCATCATTTGTGATGTACTTAGTCATCAGGTTCCAATCCCTACGTTCATCACCCTCTTCGTATGAAGCATATAAATCAGGTGTAGGAATATATAAACCAACTGCTGGAGGATTTCCTGGGAAACGCATTTGAATAACATTAAAGTTGTATCCTATATTGAGAAAGGGCTTGTTTGACCCTGCACCCCAATAATTTACGCCATGAGGAAAAGGTCCACATTCTCTTGATAATATTGATCCGTGGAGCTGTACATTGACTGAACTTAATTCAAGCATTGATTCTACAGAGAAAGGATGACCTTCACTCCAAGCCACACCACACGCAGGAATAATATTGGCTCCATTTATTACTGGATTTTCAATAAGTTGGTGGGGACTATCACTGATAATCTCAGCAGCTTTATTTTTAGCTAAAAGCCAATTATCAGCATTCCCTTGAACGAACTCACCTTGAGAAGTTCTTCTTGTTCCAGCTCGAGTTAAATAGACATCTGCTAAAATTACTTTCGAATTCCATTTGGTTATATGGCCATCAGATAAACCTTCAGAACAATTTGTTTCTGCAAATTGTAAATCGGGTATAATAATTTCGTCAAAAATAACATTTACATCAACCCTAGGTTTAGCAAAATTGTCTTTACTAGTTATTGGCTTATCGATTAGAGGAACATCTCCATAAGTTCTTACCAAATGAAAATAATATAAAGCTCTTAAAGCTCTTGCTTCACCAATTATAGAGTTTTTAGCTTCAATAGTTTCAAAAACGCTATTTGGCATTTGAGATACGTTTTCAATTACAGAATTTGCTCTTGAAATACCAATCCAAAAATTTGAATATTGACCCCAAGATTCAAACCATGGATGACTTGGATTAATGGTGTGAGAAAACCAATCATTAAAATTGGTTCTACTTACTTTACTTACTACATCATCTGTTCCAAGATCGATGGCGGGCCACCATCTTCCATAAGTTGAATTCCATCCCCCATCATGAAGCATTTCATAAACACCATCACATGCTGTTCGTGCATCTGATTGAGTGGTGTAAAAATTAGAAGTAGAAATAAATGTTGGAGGAACTTCTTCTAAAAAGTCTTCGCAAGAAGATATAGAAGTTAATAATATTAAAATTATAAACTTCAAATTTTTCGGTAAAAAAGTACTATTTATGTTCATTTTTTTAAAATTTTAATGTGACACCTAATCTGTATGTTCTCGCAAGAGGATATCCTGCGCTATCGTGACCCATTTGCTGAGTATTATTTCCAGTAAGTGATACATCTGGATTGTAACCAGAATAGTCAGAAATTGTCAACAAATTTGAGCCTGAAATATATATTTTTAAGAGATCTAATTTTAATTTATCGGAAATTGATTTCGGTAATGTATATCCAAGTGTTACATTTTGTAATCTTATATATGAGCCATCTTCAATAAATCGGTCGCTAAATCTAAATGCAGGTGCGCCAAAGTTACCAGCATCCACTCTAGGATATTCACTGCTAGGGTTTTCTGGTGTCCACCTTGATACAGAGCTTTCAAGTTTTTGTCCCCACGAAAAATCCATAAGGCGGAAATTCATTACGTTAGCTATATCCTGACCTATTACACCATCAATAAAAAAGCTAAAGTCTAAATTCCCTATCGCAAATGAATTGTTTATTCCAAAAGAAAAATCAGGTTGAGCATGTCCAATTACCCCTCTATCTTCTTCACTTAGTATGCCATCCTCATTCAAATCAGCATATAGTTGTTCTCCAGGACGATAATGACTTGTACTTCTTGGAACGCCTCCTGAATAGCCATCGATGTAAGTATAATTTGCAGAAGGATTCGAATAGTATAAATCAATTTTTTCTTGTTCAGTTAGACCTTGAAATTCTTGGAAATCATCAAATTGTGAAATACCAGCTGTTTTGTATCCAAAAAAGACGCCAAGTTCTTCACCAACTATTAAGCGTTGAGTTCCACCCGATACCCAACCGTTATTATAACCACTTTCAATATAATCAGCTCCCATTTCTATAATTTTAGTTTCTGATTTTGAAAAATTCCCAGTCATTTTCCAACTGAAGTTTTCATTACTAATCAGGAAAGCATTGATCCCTAAATCAATGCCTTTTGTTCGCATTAAACCTAAGTTTTCTGTCATTGTAGTAAATCCAGAGTGTGATGGAATTCGGTTCCCAACTACCAGTAAATCATTTGTGTCTTTGTTATAATAGTCAAAATTGATTTCTACTGAATTATTGAAAAGTCCTAAGTCAAAGCCAATATTTTTTTGGGTAGTCGTTTCCCATTTTAAGTTTTTATTTGCCAATTGACTATTATAAAAAATTGGATTTAGCGTTTCTCCGCCATTGCCATCTCCAAACCCTTGTGTGTCACTTGCAAGTTGATCCAATGATTGATAAGGTTGAATGGATTGATTGCCGCTCAGGCCATAACTTAAGCGTAATTTGAGGTTTGAAATACCTTCTATGTCTTGAAAAAAGTCTTCTTTACTAATGTTATAGCCAAGAGCTATGGCTGGAAAGAAACCAAATTTATTATTTTCAGCAAATTTAGATGATCCATCTATTCTACCTGTTAGTGTTAGCAACCACTTGTTTTCATAAGAATAATTAACTCTTCCAAAAAAAGATACTAGTTTTGAGTCACTGTAAGAAAGAAGGTCTGGATCATTAAATTCTGCGGTGTTGGGAGCGTAAAACAAAAGTAAATCATTTTCAAATCCTGCATTAGAAGTCATTAAAGAAGAAAACTTAAATGTTTCTATTGATTGCCCTAAGACAGCATTGAAATTATGTTTTCTAATGTTTTTGATGTAGTTAAGTGTATTTGTATTGGTGAAAACATTAACTCTAGAATCATTTGTTTTTGCCCAACCAGATCTAGAGTATGCCTGTGGTAAATTATTTTTTTGATAGAATCGTTGATTTGTATTTCTATCTTGAAAAGAAAAATTAGATTTAAAGCTTAACCCATCAGATATTTTGTATTCAGCAAAAACATTCCCTATGAACATCGAAATTACATTTTCATACAAATTACCTTCTAGGGCTTCGATAGGAGTATAATATTCAACACCCTCTTCATCGAAGTCTGAGTCAAAATCAGCATAAGGAGAGGTTACTAAAGCTCTCATAATCAAGCTATTAGTTCCGGTATTAGCATTAAAATTTGTTGTCGTACTTCTTTGGTTAGAATTGATATTAGCAAAGTATAAGCGCGAACCAACGGATATTTTCGAATTTATATTGGCATCCAAGTTTAATCTTGAAGAGATCCGATTAAAATCAGTTTGTTTAACAATTCCTTTTGCATCAAACAAATTTGTAGATAATAGGTATTTCAAATCTTTATTTCCACCACTAAAATTAATATTATGGTTACTTGTTGTACCAGTTTGAAATACAATATCTTGCCAATTATAAGTAGGTAATAGGTTATTTTGAGCAGATAAAAGAAGATCAGGGTCAATGCCAGGTTCTCCTGCATTTATTCGAGCTTCGTTATATAAAACCCAATAGTTGTTTGAGTTCAATAAATTTATTTTAGTGGGTAGTTCCATAACACCATTTTCTGAGTCTATGTTAATTCTTCCTTTACCTAAACTTCCAGATTTTGTAGTAACCAAAACAACTCCGTTAGCTCCTCTTGAACCATATATAGCTGTTGCTGAAGCATCTTTAAGAATTTCTATTGATGCAACATCTGAAGGATTGATCATTGATAAAGGACTGATTTGACTACTACTTTCCTGCTCAGCAACAACAGGGGACAAGCTTGTATTGTCAATTGGTATTCCATCTATTACATATAGAGGTTCACTTCCTTGCATGGAGTTTATACCCCTAATTTTCACTGAAGCCCCAGAACCAGGTACACCTGAACCTTGAGTGACTTGAACACCAGATGCTTTGCCTGCTAAAGCTTGATCAATTGATATAGCTCCTTGCTTTATAATATCTTCAGCTTTAATAGATGAAACAGATCCAGTCAAATCACTTTTTTTGACAGTTCCGTAACCAACAATAACCACCTCATCTAAAAATTCAGCGGATTCAATTAATGTTACATTAATTATTGTTTCTCCATTAACGGGAATTTCTTGCGTTTCTGTTCCAATAAAAGAAAAAACCAATATATCATCAGAAGATGCTTTTATTGTATATTTTCCATCAAAATTAGTGACAACTCCGATATTTGTATCTTTAATTTGCACAGTTACTCCTGGTATTCCTAGGTTGTTTTTATCTGTTATAATACCAGAAATGGTTTGAGCTAATGACAATTTACAAACCATTACTGTTAAAACAATTAAAATATTTTTCATAATTAATATATTTTGATTACACAAATTTTTAAATTATTAATTTCCTATAGTTTCTTTATTCTTTCAATTATTTGCTGTAATTAATATTGATTAAAATAATAAACTAAAGTTTTTAATGTCTAAGTTTCGAAAAACAATGTTTAGGGGCTTCTAGTGGTAAGGTATCTTCCCATATTTGTATTTTTTCAAAAAGCGATTGAACAATTTTTGGATATTGGCTTGAGACATTATTTAATTCGAACCAGTCTAAGTCTAAATCATATAACTCCATTAAACCCTTTTTTTGATTTACATATAATTTCCATTTTCCATCTTGAATTGCTGCGCTTGCCCAAAAATATTTTTGTAAATTAGAAAATTTCCATTGCCAATAAATTGGCTTTGTTCTTTTAAATTCATTACCCAGTAAAAGATTAACGAAACTTTCTCCATCCGGTAAATAATTTTCTGGCAAATTAATTCCAGCCAACTCGCAAAAGGTAGGTAATAAATCCACCGCAGAAAGATTTGAGGTTTTATCAACAACTCCACCTTTGACAACACCTGGCCACCACACAATAAAAGGAACTCTTGTGCCACCGGCAAATAAGGATCGTTTTCTACCCTTTAGACCAGCTGTTTCGCCGACAGAAAAATAAGTTCCAAGACCTTTGCCTGTAGAATTATCCATAAGCTCTTTCTCTTTGCCTGTAAATTCTGGACCATTATCCGATGAAAATATAACCAATGTATTTTTATCTAATCCTAGAGAGATTAAGGTTTCCATTATTTGTCCAATTTTGGTATCAGCCTCCTCTACAATAGCAGCGTAAACTTGTTTTTGTTCGTCAAGAGCTTCATAATTCTTTAAAAATTCTTGTTTTGGATAATGGGGCGTATGAGTTTCGTGTATCCATAGATTTACAAAAAATGGTTTGTCTTTATTTGTGGTGATAAATTGAATTGCTTTGTCTATGGAGTGATCGGGATGTATTTGTTTATACTTAGAGGAAACATTAAAACAAGCAAATTCATCATAACCATACTCGGAAGGGGATGGTCCATCAGGGATATGAGTATTGGTTAAATGCCATTTGCCAAAGTGCGCTGTTTTATATCCTGCTTGTTGCAGAAGTTTTGGGAGTATAACTACATTTGGGTCTAACCAATCTGGCATATTTCTTTTCATATGTGAAGATACAGTTGCAAAATGTCCATGAATTGAATGTCTGGCTGGATATTGTCCGGTCATCACAGCTACTCTGCTGGGTGAGCAAACTGGATTTAATACTGAAAAAGATTGAAAATCTATGCCTTCTTTAGCCATTCTGTCAATATTAGGTGTTTGAACAAAACTGCTATTATGAATACTTAAATCGCCATATCCCCAATCATCGGCAAATATGAAAATGATATTGGGTTGCTTTGGTATATCTTGCCCGAATAAAAAAATACTAAAAAAACTCAATATTAAAACACTTAATTTCATTGCGTTTTAATTTTTTAAAAATTTTAATAAATGAGTATTCACTTGAAGCAAGTACATTCCATTGGATAGAGAAGAGGTGTCAAAAATAAAATTATCTGTTTCAGATTTAAATTTCTTTTGAAATATTTTTTTCCCCAACGAATTGAACACATTAATTTGTTTGATATGAATGCCTTCAATTTTAAGGCTATTTTTGGTTGGGTT
>Ga0209138_1000489_pt1 | contig 38809 bp, 46 predicted proteins | sample SaaInl3SG_22_DNA_FD_184645 | JGI IMG/M metagenome (GOLD analysis project Ga0209138, IMG submission 184645) | Marine microbial communities from expanding oxygen minimum zones in the Saanich Inlet - ESP_153SG_22_DNA (SPAdes) (version 2) | ecosystem: Environmental > Aquatic > Marine > Intertidal...
ACCTACTCTGAAACTTATGTCTCTGAAATGACCGGCGAGCAGTTGATGAATACCCTTGAAGCTGTTGCCGACAATCTCTTTGATCCAGATCCCTATCTCCAATCAGGTGGAGACATGGTGCGCATCGGTGGGATGGATTACACAATCGCTCCACTTAAGGGCCTCGGTGAACGAATCACAGAGCCTCGCCTAGATAATGGTGAACCTATTGAGCCGACAAAAACTTATAAAGTGACAGGCTGGGCTACTGTGAATAGCACCCCTGACGGTCGCTTGATTTGGGATATCATCCGCGACTACATCCTTGCGAACAAAGACTCTGATGATGTACTTCGCCTGGAAAAGGTCAACCATCCGAAGGTCGTCGGCATGAACGATAACCCGGGCATGGCGGACTATCCCGGCGAATCAGCTTAAAGCCTGACCATATACCGTCAAATCCTCAACGGCACCGATCGCTGTTGAGGTCTTTTCATCGTGATTGCTAATTGACGGTTGTTTGTCGCCCTCAATCCAATTCTCGCGGATTCTCCTGTCGGTAATCTTCTCTGAAAGAGAACACTCGTTCGAATGAAACTAAAACTCCGGAAAACTTCCCGTGACAGGCAGAAGGCTGGCAGGTTCAATTGATCGCCATAATACCTAAATCGGCCACTCCGAACACTGAGACACCAAGCCAAAACTGTGCTGCTAATGTGAAGGAAGAAGACGCGCACTCTTTTTCAAGCAAAAAAAACGCGGCCTAGGCCGCGTTTTCGTCAAAGACATGCGCCCGCCAATTACTTGGGGAGACGCATCTTCCAGTTGTCAGACTCCACCTTTGCTTGAGTACGTGTCGCCTCAACCAAAGCCATAGCCTCATGCGCCAATTGACGAGCACTCTGGTCATCGCCAGCATCAAGTGCTTTCTGGGCAGCTTTGATCGTCTTGACGGTGACTGTCCACTGATATCCCGTGTCTTTGGCTACCTGCTTGTAAGCAGCGGTAGCCGCTTCGATATGCTCAGCGGTCGTACCATTTCCGGCAAAAGCGACAGATGACATCAACGCCATTCCCAGCGTGATTACTTTCATTCCCTGATTCATGTCAACTCCTTACTTCCGGGCCGCTGGGCCATTGAACTCAAGGCCATTCGACATGTAGGAAACAAAGTACTCCAAGTTTCTGTACTCCTCACCCTGGGCTTTGTAAGGATTTGCTCGGATGTTGTTATGACAACCGGCGAACCTGCGATGCAACGTACCCATTTCCTGCCACTTAGCCCGGAACACAGGCCAGCTAGTTGCGTGACCAAACCCTGGAGAGACTGTATCAGCCCTGTACAACATCCCTGCGGTATGCATATGACAATCTGCACAAGCGAAGTTCAACTGACCACGCTTCGTGTACCACTGTTCCTTACCCATCTCGTAGGCCGCCAGGGCGCGTGGATCATCAGACGGGATCTCAACGTTGAGAATTTGCCCACGCGAGTTGTAGGACATGAAGGCACTCACATCGGCCATCGCACCCTTCTTATACTTTAGTGGTTTCTCGCCGTTCGCTTCCAGGCACTCATTGATGGCCAGTTCCATGGTCACGACCATGCCACGATCCTTATCCCAGTGAGGATATTTCTCACGAACCGCGCCATCGTCTCCGAAGCAGCTAGCGAGTGACATACCGTTAGCGAAGGTCTTGTTGTAGATCTCCTCGCCACGCTCTATCGATAGCTCATAGGGAGGGAATTCTTCGATCGCTTCCCACTGCTCACGAGCGGCTGGCAGGATCGAATACACACCATTTTGGAAATCCGCCACCGGAGTATCGGGGAAGCGATTCTCATAAAACTTCTGGAACGCTGCACGATCCTCGGAAGGACCAGCGACTACCGCCGCTGATACTGAGAGGCCCAGCAAACCAAAAGCAACCTGACTAATTATTTTTTTCATTGCCCTGTCTCCAAACAGTTACTTGATTACGGTCTCAGCAGAATCCGTTGCGCCAGTATTGTCTTTCCATGAAATTTTAAGGCTATCACCTTTCTTGCCTGCAAAAGCAAACGAAAGATAGGGATCCTTCGAGATCGATGTGTTAAACGCGGCACTAAATACAGTTTTACCGTTTGATTCGGCAGACACATCCTGAATCCAATGCTCAGGGATCTTCTTACCGCTTTTGTCTTTCCGCAGACCAGTCTCCATGTTGTGCTTCATCAAGCACTTCACGTCAACTAGCCCCTTACGGTCTTTAGCTTTGATACGAATTGATGACATGTTGACCTCCTATTAACCGCCGCAGCCGCCGATTGTGACTTTAACTTCCTTTGAAGCGGTATACAGCTTCCCGCCAGACTTAACGACCGCGGTCACCTGGGTTGTTTTACCCATCCGGCACCGTGTCTTGACCATTGCTTTTGTTCCCGCAGGAATGTCGGCTGTGATTGCCATCGGCGATGGGTTCTCAGTGATCAGGATCGCAATTGATTCTGCTTCCATATCTGTCTCAACCGAGACAGGAACAACGGCGCCGTTTTCTGCAATATCAGGAGCCTTTAACTTCACCTGATCACTCGGCGTGGTGGCGTTGGCGCCATAGGCATTCTGTAATGCATCGGCACCTGCCTTCTGCTTAAATATCGCATCTGAATAGGCCGCGAACGCCATACGTGGCATCGCAAACACCGTAGCCGTAGCAGCCGATACCGCTCCAGCAATTTTTAATACGCTACGACGATCCATCGCAACTCTCCTTTGCTTTGATTAATTTAATGTGTACAGATAATCAACGACTTTGTTGATCTCTGCTTCGGTGAGAATTAAGTTCCTACCAAATGGCGGCATCGCCGTCATCGGGTTACGCTTGGTCGGATCCTTGATATATTCTACCAACGCTTCACGATCAGGAAAACGTGCTTTCATGGCGACCATTGGTGGACCCACGTTTCCGGTCTGCTGCCCACCTTCAAACATGTGGCAGGTCAAACAATTACCTTTCTGACGATCCCACGCGATCGATTTGCCTTCGGCGATCGAATCGGCAGATGCCAAAGGGGCGACCAGAGCCGAAGCCAAGATTGCCGTTAGGAGTTGCCCTTTCATTATAATTTCCTCTCCTTTTGAAAAATAAATCCAACCATATCTAACGGCTCGATTCAACCATATACGCTACCGCGTTTTTTACTTCATCATCCGACAACGACATGTTGCCGCCTTTCGCTGGCATCACGCCATTGTCGCCTTGATAGCCATTGATCGCATTACTATTCATCGACTCCATGCCAGTTGCAATCCGTGCTGCCCAGGCACTCACATCACCGACCTTGGGAGCCCCGGCGACGCCCATATTATGACATGCTTGGCAGGCCTTATCATAGACTGCTTTCCCTGCAATAGCTGCATCCGACATGGCAACCTCAACCGTAGCTGCCTTCGGTTCATCACCGCCATAATGATTCGCAGAAACCCCTGAGTCTTCCTTGAAATGTCCTGTCGGCGTCACGCCGTTGATCGTGGTAACGATCTCAAACTGACTCGGATCTGCACAATCTTTCATGCAGCGGGTATTCTGGACATCTGGACGGTTGTCGATGTAGAAGTTTGGCTCGTTCGGCATCTTCACCTGAGCGAACGATTCTTTTGTTGCCACAAAGTCCTCATCAACAATATCGTTGAGGTACAAGACATACGCCGAGATCGCATAAACTTCGTCATCTGTCAGTGATTGCGGCGCAGGATACGGCATCGCGCGGTGGATATAGTCCCAAAGCGTCGACGCGTAGGGCCAATAAGACCCAACAGTCTTCTCTGGGTGAAGCGTATCAAGCGTTCCCTCGCCACCTGCTAGCACAGGCCAGCGACCTGCGCCCTCACCAAATAACCCATGACAACTCGCACATTGCGCTTCGTAGAGCCCTTCACCATCTGCAACCGAACCCTCACCCGGAGGCAAACCAGTTCCGTCTGGGCGAATATCGATATCCCAGCCAGCGATCATTTCTGCAGTTGCCGTCGAGCCGATTCCAAGAGGCCCAGCCGACACAGCACCTGACATCGCCAGTGCAATGGCAGCGATACCCAAATTAAGAGATTTGAACATTGAAGACATCTCCGCTTTCCGTAACATTCCATGTATGGATTGAGTTTTTGTGATAGATCGACCATCCGCCACGCTCATCACGCAACTGCTTTAATGTTGGCTGAACATACCCTGTCTCATCGATTGCACGCGATTGCAGCAACCAAGGCTCTCCATTCCATTGCGTCTTGAATCTGAATTGCGTCAAAGCCTTAGACAAAACAAGGTCATCAAGCTCTGCACGTTGCCAGTTCACACCACCATCAAATGACAAATCAACCGCCTTGATCTTACCTCGGCCTGACCACGCATACCCACGAACCTCAACGAAGCCGCGCTTCTGCAGTGGATTTTCTGGGCATGGCGATGTCACCACCGAATTACACTCTTGCTCATAGGTGAAACGGCGTGCACGACCGTCCGGCATCAAATCTGTGTACTTCGAAGTCTCTTCACGGTGGTGCCATGGCTGATCACCAATTTCGAGACGACGGAGCCATTTCACAGAGGTATTCCCTTCCCAACCTGGATTCAACATCCGGAGTGGATATCCCTGTTCTGGACGCAAGGCCTCACCGTTTTGACCCCAAGCAATAATGGTGTCATCAAGTGCTTTTTCTAACGGGATCGAACGTGACATACCAGCAGCATCAGCACCCTCGGCCAAGATCCACTTGCCTTCTGGCTTAACACCCACCTCTTCGAGCAATGTCGACAGGCGAACACCGGTCCACTCGCAGCATGACAACATCCCGTGAGTAAACTGCAGCGCCTCCATTTGCGCACCACGCCATTCCATACCGCCGTTCGCCGGACATTCGATAAACCGAATTTCTGACACAGTCGGGAATCGCTTCAGGTCTTCCATCGTGAGGACCAGTGGGCGCTCAACCAGGCCGTGGATGATCAATCGATGTTGATCCGGATTCACATTGGGAATCCCGCCATGGTAGCGCTCAAACACCACACCACTTGGCGTGATGATACCTTCCAAATCCTGTAAGGGCGTCATCGAAATCGACGATGCTGCATCAGCTGTCAACCAGGGAACGGTCCGACGCTGAAGATCTTCGAACTCAGAAGGATCGCCATACGGCTTAGCCACAACACCCCGCCCAAGATAGCTTTGCCACTCAGGGAGATTCGGTGGAAGATTTGCAGATGCATTGGCTTTCGGAATCATTTGCACGCTCGAAAGTCCAGCTACTGCCGCGATGCCGCCTTTAAGGAAATTACGGCGGTCCATGCCTCTCATGCCGCTCGCTTCGGTCGCAATTGCTTCCATCAGCTTCGGTAGAGACGGTTCGTATAGCTTCGTCATATTACCCTTCCAAAGAGTTCTATCGTTATTACTAAAACGAATATTAAAACGAAAAGGGTACCCAGTGCAAAACGAACTAACCGAAAGTCTGAGGGAATTGATGCGTTGCGCAATGGGTCGCCATCCACTAATTCTTCGAAAACCGTATCAGATCACACGGGTTTTCTTCAGTATTCGTTCGACTAATTGAATTGATGCGGTGCATGCATCACATTCAAGGAGACACGCGGAATAATTTCACCAGAATCTTGCGGAACACATTGAAGGCTGTAGTTCATCTCAAACGAGTCCGCCATCTCGAAAGCGGCTGCATTGCATTCATCCAAAGAATCGAACTGCATGCCGGTCTCTATCGGATCGAAAGATCCAGGAATGAAATACACCAGAACGTAGATCAGTTTCATCAACCGTCCCCCACCGTTTTTTTTCGAATTAGCGAGGCAACCTTAGCGAGTCGCAACACGGATGGAAAGCGATAACCCGTCTTGGAATCCAAGCAACATCGATTCACGCAATACAAGTAAACTATCGAACCGACAAACGAAATGACTAAAAATGCATCCCAGCTCCGTGAAGGCGAGTGGTTCCCGATCCGAGACGTTCTTTAGTTCCTCAGACGGTATCCAGTCGCGAAGATCCACCAAATAATCCCCAAGAAAACAGCGATAAAGAACCCGATAACAACGACTGACAACTGGATTGACACATCCGAGCTACCAAAGAATGCCCAACGGAATCCGGAAATCAAATACATGGCCGGGTTCAGCATGCTCACGTCTCGCCAAATCGACGGCAACATGTCGATGGAATAAAAACTTCCACCTAAAAATACTAATGGGGTAATGATGAGCGTCGGAACAAAATTTAACTGCTCGAAGTTTCTTGCCCAGAGCCCAAGAATAAATCCAAGGAGAGAAAAGCAGAACGCGGTCGCAATGAGTAGCCCCATCATCAGAACTGGATGCGCGATCTCCAAGGGTACAAACCAAAATGACACCCCTAAAATAATCAAACCGACCACCACTGATTTGGTCGCTGCTGCGCCGACGTAACCGGTCACCATTTCAATCGGTGAAATTGGCGCAGATAAGTGCTCATAGATCGTGCCCAGAAACTTGGGGAAATAAATACCGAAAGACGCGTTCGCAATCGACTGCGTCATCACTGTCAACATGATGAGTCCTGGCACGATAAAGGCGCCATATGACACCCCATCGACAGGAATCATGCGATGACCAATCGCCGATCCAAACACGATAAAATACAGGATCGTCGAGATCACCGGAGACGCAAATGACTGCAAAGGGGTTCTCAAGGTCCTCGCCATTTCAAAGGTGTAAATGGCTCTAATCGCATAGTAATTCATCCAGTTTTATCCGCGATTAATTCAATAAATATCTCTTCTAATGAGCTCTGCTCTGTCCGCACGTCGTTAAACCGAATGCCTTCCGATTTGAGAGCACCAAGGATCTCTGGTATCCCAGTTTGCTCAACTTCCATGTCATAGGTGTATGTCAGTCGACATCCTTCGTGATGCAATTTGACTCCGAGCTCTTCCAGGACATTCGACAGTGTTTGAATTGGTTCAGCCAATTCGATCAACAACTGCTTTTTGCCAAGTCGCTTCATCAGTAAGCGCTTGTCCTCAATTAAGAGGATTTGGCCATCATGAATCACGGCAATTCTGTCCGCGATCTCTTCGGCCTCCTCAATGTAATGAGTGGTGAGAACAATCGTGACTCCATCCCGCTGGAGATCTTTAACGAGCCGCCACATATCGCGGCGTAAATCGACATCGACCCCAGCTGTCGGCTCATCGAGGAAGAGAATCTTAGGCTCATGACTGAGTGCCTTCGCGATCAGAACGCGGCGCTTCATTCCTCCAGACAGCTCTCTGATCGGCGAATCCCGTTTATCCCAGAGAGATAAACGCTCTAATATCCCTCGGAGATAGGATGGATTAGGCGCTTTTCCAAAAAGGCCTCGTGATAGCGAGACTGTACCCATCACTGTCTCAAATGGCTCAAGCATCAGTTCCTGAGGCACTAATCCAATGAGGGATCTTGCGTTCCGATAGTCAGCTTGGACGTCAAATCCACTGACAAACACCTTCCCCTGACTGATCGTCGTTAGCCCACAGATCGCAGAGATCAACGACGTCTTACCGGCGCCGTTGGGCCCCAGTAACGCAATAATCTCTCCCTTCACAATCTTGAATGACAGATTCTTCAACGCGAGCTTCTCGCCATCGTATCGTTTAGTGAGATCTCGAACTTCAACGATCGCAGTCACTCAAGTTTCCCTCAATCCATTCAACACAAATACCGGACAGGCCATCTGGGATCAGTGATATTGCATCCCAGACGTCTGAAAATTCAGGCAGCCAACCTCCAGATCAACCAACTTTTTTAGATAAACAACGCATTAATGGTTTTCAGTGTCATCGTGATCCCAAATCAACAGCCTTTCGCGCAAAACCCAATAAATCACCAATGGCACAAATAGCGCGAAGATGGTGATGCTTGTGTAATGCTCAGAGACAAGAGGGCTAACAATCACAAAGACAAATGTCGTCCAGACTCCGATCACTAACGCGTACTCAAGCGACTTTCTTACGTGCATAGATGGTCCTACCCCCAAATTTTTGTCAGCAGATCAAACAGACCTCATGATGCCTTAACTCTCCATCCTTAGCTGTGGATTGGGCCGACTAGCGTCTGATGCAATGATGCAGGTTCAATCAAGTGCTGGCCGCGATCAGGCAACGAAGTAGCGATATTGATGTCCAGCGATCACCACATCAGCACACCGATGGTCACCTAGAGAAGAATTTCGTGCAGGACACGGTATTCGAAATGGTGGAGCTAGGCGGGATCGAACCGCCGACCTCTACAATGCCATTGTAGCGCTCTCCCAGCTGAGCTATAGCCCCATTTCAAGAGGACGCGAAGGTTAGTTCGCATCCAATTCTGTGTCAATGGATCTCAGTGCTTCTTGATAGCTTTTTTCAAGACGCTTCGCCCCTTTCTTGGAAACCCCGCCAATGACATCGAGGCCGGCACGGACACGAGCACGCGTACGATCAGGACCGAGGAGTACGGCAAGATCGAATGCACTGATGGCTTGACGCGCTCCGCTGAGTACCACAAATACCAGAGGCATCACGTCTTTTAATTGCAGCCCCACTGCCTTCGCTACCCATCGGATTTCCTGCTCAATCACCTGACGGTTCCAGGACCCACAAGACTCAAAACGCCACACCAGGAATTGCAATACGTTTGCGAGAACATCCTGCTCGAGACCCAAAGCACCCAAGGTGTCTTCCGACAGAGACACATCTTTCGCCCAAAGCGGCTGGAGCCATTGGCCTGCCTCCGAAAATACATCAATGCGAGATTTTAACTGCGGCAAGACCGACACAAAAAATGACTCCGAACACATCCATTCCATTAAACGTTGTTGGTATTGCTCATCGGAGAGAGAGTGTTTCAGCCACTGACCATTCAGCCAAGTCAACTTATCAACATCAAAAATTGGCCCCCCAAGGGACACACGATCGATGTCAAACGCACTCACCATTTCAGCCAAATCAAATTGCTCACGTTCATCCGGCATCGACCAACCCATTCGACCAAGATAATTGAGCAACGCCTCCGGCAAAAAGCCTTGATCACGGTAATACAAAATCGATGTTGGATTTTTGCGCTTACTGAGCTTGGATTGGTCTGGATTCCTGAGCAAGGGCAGATGGCACAACTCCGGCATCTCCCAGCCGAAATACTGATACAACAATTGATGTTTTGGTGCTGACGGAATCCATTCCTCACCTCGAATGACATGGGTAATCCCCATCAAATGGTCATCAACAACGTTAGCCAAGTGATAAGTCGGAAGCCCATCGGCTTTCATCAAAATCTGCATATCGACTTGCGCCCACGGAATCTGAATCAATCCGCGCAACCGATCATGAATCGAACACTCACCGTCAGTCGGCACCCGCATCCGAACAACATGGTCATCGCCTCGAGCTATCCGTGCATCAACCTCTGCCGCATCGAGATGTGTGCAACGTCCATCGTATCGAGGTGTCTGCTTTGCTGCCATCTGCTCGGCTCGCATGGCGTCAAGCTCGGCTGGTGTACAGAAGCAATGAAACGCATGCCCATCCTCGAGGAGTGTTTGGCAATGTGAATCGTATTCTGCTCGCCGCTCGCTTTGCCGATAGGGACCCGAGTCTCCGCCAATATCCGGACCCTCATCCCAACTTAAGCCCGTCCAACGGAGCGCATCCAATATCGCTTTTTCAGATTCTGTCGTTGAGCGTTTCTGGTCTGTGTCTTCAATGCGTAATACAAACTGTCCGCCATGCTGTTTGGCAAACGCGTAGTTAAAAAGAGCGATGTAGGCAGTGCCGACGTGGGGATCCCCGGTCGGAGAAGGCGCGATACGTGTACGAACAGTCATGTGATCCTCCAGCAAGCGGCAGAGTATAGCGCCTGCTGGAGTCTGTGATGAAGACTAGATAGCGATCTGTTCGAGTTGACCGCCGGAATTCAAGAATGCCTCGACCCACTTCGGCTTCCGGCCGCGACCGGTCCAAGTATTTTCTGAGTCTTTCGGGTCACGATACTTCGGAGCCACGCTACCTCGCTTACCCACTGCCTTATTCCCTGATAACGATTTTAATTCGTCAGCAGATAAACCATATTCAGCGGCAATCGATTTGATTTTCTCCAGACCCTCTTTTCGGACCTGCATCTGACGTTTTTCAATTTCTTGATCCACTCGAGCGCGTAAAACCTGTAATTCACTTAAACTTAAATGCTCTAATTCCACAAATAGAATCCTCAATTTTTGATATAGCACTGATTAATAATAATTACTATTTAAAAGATTTCAATCCTCATGGATTTGTTCAGTTTCAATCATGATTAAAGCAGTGGCGAATACCTGTGGTTTTTTTTAAACTTCACCCATGGCAACCCCCTCGTTTCGATTTTCAACAGCCCCCATGATGGAATGGACTGATCGCCATTGGCGCATGTTCGCTCGCACCCTGACTCAAAAAGCATTGCTGTATACCGAGATGGTGACAGCACAGGCACTGATACACGGTGATCTCGAGCGTTTGACGGCTCACTCGCCGGCCGAGTATCCACTAGCGCTTCAATTGGGTGGATCCAATCCTGAAGAGCTGTTTGAAGCCACCTGTCGGGTCAAACATCTGGGATTTGATGAAATTAATCTCAATCTTGGCTGCCCATCTGATCGTGTCCAAGCTGGATGTTTTGGCGCCGCTTTGATGGCAGATCCAAATCGCGTCTCCGAATGTTTTCAGGCCATGCTCAACGCAGCGGGAACCAACGGGCCCAAGATCACAGCAAAAATCCGTTTAGGAATCGATGATCAAACTCCCGAAAATACCCTGCCTGAGTTTATTGATATGTTGAATAGTTCAAATATTAAACATGTTATTATTCATGCACGAAAAGCCATATTAGGAGGATTATCTCCGAAGCAAAATCGCACTATTCCGCCATTGAACTATGAACTTGTTTATTTCATGAAAAAACAGTTTCCGGAAATGGAAATCGTTTTAAATGGTGGTTTAACCTCGTTAGGTCAATGTCTTGAACCATTGACTCGGGTTGATGGTGTCATGGTCGGTCGAGCCGCTTATCAGACCCCACAACTCTTACTGAGCGTCGATCGTCAATTCTTCCAATCCGAACCACCAAACCGAACCGCCTATGACGCGCTATTAGCCTATCGACCCTATGTGGAATCCGTCTTGGCCGAAGGATTTCCGTTGAAACACCTGACAAGACACCTAGTGGGTCTGTATCATCAGGTCCCTGGTGCGCGCCAGTATCGCCGGATTCTCAGTGAAAGAGCGCATCTGCCAGACGCAGACTGGGCGGTCGTTGAAGACGCACTCGCAGCCATCCCTAATGTAGAGACACTATGAATACTTTAGAACAACTCCGTGAACACAGTATTGTGGTCGCAGACACTGCTGATTTCCATGCCATTGAAACCTTCAAGCCAGTGGATGCCACCACCAACCCTTCGTTAATCCTCAAACAAGCTCAATCGGCTGTGACCGCAGGATTAATCACCGAAACCAAACTCGGCTTGAAAACAGGGCGATTTGCGTCAGCTGCTGAGGCTGCGCTCGATCTCTCGGTGCGATTTGGTGTTGAGATCGCGCAACGCATCGAAGGGTACGTCTCAACCGAAGTTGATGCTCGCCTTTCGTTCAATACAGCGCGCTCGATTGAACAAGCGCACTTGATCCTGCAGAAATACCAGGCCTTTGGCATCTCGCAAGATCGAATTTTGATCAAGCTCGCCTCAACTTGGGAAGGCATTCAAGCCGCCAAGGCGCTCGAGGCAGAAGGAATCGGCTGCAATCTCACACTGCTTTTTTCAGAGACTCAAGCGATCGCAGCGGCAAATGCTCAGGCAACTTTGATTAGTCCGTTCGTCGGGCGAATCTATGATTGGTACGTCGCTAAGGGAGAGATCCCAGAGTCGGCGCAATCAGATCCTGGCGTTTTATCTGTCAAAAATATTCTGAACCAATACAAGTCACATGGTGTCTCAACCATCGTCATGGGAGCCTCGTTTCGGACTGCAGATCAAGTCCTAGCCCTCGCTGGCTGCGACCGACTGACAATTTCCCCGGCGTTGCTTGAGGAGCTCGAAAAACGCCAAGAACTGCTTCAGCCAATACCAACCGTGTCGCCGACCGGGCAGCCATTAAGAACCTTAACTCGAGATGAATTCTTACTGGCGATCGCAGGGGACACCATGGCCAACGAAAAGCTCGCTGATGGGATCACTCGATTCATCAAGGATCAAGAAACACTCGAGCGCTTATTGAGCGACTGAAGGGTCATCCAAGAAGGGATCGTCAAGAAACAAGTCAACGACGATGCCATCATTGATTTGGTAACGACGTCGTTGCTCATACGCGCTCCGCATCAGAACATAGGGATCACCGACGGATTTCGGTTCCATTCCCAATAACTGCGCTCGCGTCTGGATCCCGTCACTGATCAGCATTTCAGTGGTTCCCACCTCGTCTTGCCAACTGATGGGATTCAGCGGCCGATCGCCAAAGCGTCCACCGAGGTCTCGCAGGTTACTCGGCCCAAGCACAGGCAGCACCAGATAGGGTCCTGAGCCGACTCCCCAGTAAGCAAGGGTTTGTCCGAGATCCTCATTTTCCCGTTCAATCCCCATCGCACCTGCGACATCAAAAATACCGAACAAGCCAAAGGTTGTATTAAACACAAATCGCGTTAATGACCGCGCCGCCTTGCCTGGCTTGGCCTGTAGTACAGAGTTAGCCGCTGTGATTGGCTCTCCGAGGTTATTGAAAAAGTTACTCACGCCTTTACGCACAGGAGCCGGCGTCACTGCTTGGTATCCCTCAGCGACCGGTTTTAAGACATATTTGTCGGCCTTTTGGTTAAAGGAAAACATCGCGCGATTCCAACCCTCAAATGGATCGTTTTCCGCTTCAGCCATAGCCAGGGCCGGCATACCAAACAGAGCGATAACCAAATAGATCGCGCGCATCATAATTCTCGATAGTCCCTCAAAGCAGTCGACAGTCGTTTAAACGACACTTTATCGCGTGTTTTCAACGATTGAGCAAAACAGAGTACTTGAAACTCCTCGATTTGCCACCTCAAATCCACCAATTTTGGATCCTGATATTGCCAATCCTCTGGGTATGTTGACCATAATGCTTTCAGACCTGACTCGATCTCATCGACCTCTTTCTGCCATTGCGCATCCAAGAGTAATCGGGACTGCAATTTCTCCAGGCGCATCTCAATCGCCTGCAAATATCGATCGAGATCAATCAATCGATCAGCAGGAGTATTGGCCAACACATCAGAGCAGAGATGCTCCAAGTGCCCTTTCATGGCTGCTATCGGCGTTAACCAAGCCGCCGGGATCTTCCCGCCAAGCCGTTGCTTAAGCGCTCGTTGTCGAGACATTGCTGATGCAATCGAACCCATCACAGCCAACGCCCTTGCGTGTAAACGGCCACGTACGGACTCTCTGGCTCGCTTGAACTGCTGCTCGGATAACACCTCTGAATCCTCATCCAAACACGACAGCACCAGCAATCGTTTCAACTGACTTTCATCCTCGTCACCACCACAGATCGAGACGACTGCTTTTTGATAGGCACTCTCTTTTGACTTCAGGAATCGAAACAAGTCAGCACACTGCTCTACCAATAACTGAGCAAAAGCCCGTCGATGTTGCACCGAGGCATCAATGGGATCAAACAGATACCCGAGTACCACACCCTCAGACTGACACATAAAACGCTCAAAACGCTTCATTTCAATACCACCAACATCAGTGATGGACTCCGCAGCCAACTCAAGACCCTCCGGCCAATCGTGATAGACCGTTGCTGACGAGGCATGCTGGATGTCGCCTACCTGATCACCCAGACGACGCTGCAAACTCAACAGATCACGGTCGCTATCCATCACCAGACCATCGGAATCCGTCACCTCGATTCGTAAGGTCAATCGCGCGTCCAGTTGTTGATCTGCCCAAACCAAGGGATCAACTGCCATCCCCGTTCGCTTCGTCACACAGCGCGCGACTGATTGCATCAAACTACCAGAGTTGGCCTCGATCATCGGCATGATCGCTTTAACAAAGTCGGGGATTGGCACCAATTGCCGCCTGATCGTTTTGGGCAGCGCTCGAATCATTGCCTCGACCTTTTCTTCGATCGCACCTGGGACAGTCCATTCCAAATTTTCAGGCTTTAACTGCATCAATGCCGCTAGTGGTACTTGCACAGTGACCCCATCGTCATCTCGACCAGGAGCAAACTGATAACTCGCCGGCAACGTCAGATGTCCCAGTGCAACCTGTTCTGGGAAATGTGCGGTATTCAACGCCATCTCCGGATCGATTTTTAGATCATCAACGGTCAGATACAGCGCCTTTCGATCTTCTTCTGACGCTGTTTTCCACCACTTTTCCATGCCGCGAACATCGGTAATCGACTCAGGAAAACGGACATCAAACCACTCCAATAAATCTTCTGGAGCCTTCATCACGTCAACGCGTCGTAATTTTGCTTCAATATCCGACGCTTCAGAAAAGACCGCTTGGTTGTGTGTCAAAAACGGCAAACGGGTTTTGATATCACCGGCAATGAATCCCTCGGTAATCAGAAGCCGCCGAGCAAGTTTTCCATCAATGGATGCATAGCCCACCGCCTCACGTTCGATCAATGCCAAGCCAAACAGCCGGGTGGTGCGATAACACAATGCCCGACCTTGTTTTTTCGACCAAAACGGTTCTGCGTAGGTGTATTTCAGTAATCGGGGAACCGCCGAAACGACCCACTTTGGATCAATTTGAGCAACTGTTCTCGCCACAACTCGATGCGTCTCCACCAGTTCAGCGGCCACCACCCACGGTGCTTTTGTTTGAATGGCATTCTTTGGGACCCGAAAACGTCGATTGCGAACTCCTTGATAATCCAGCTCATCGCGACGACCGATTTGACTGGATAAACCAGTCAAGAGCGCCGTATGAAAGCCTATACGGTCTAAATCGTCTGACTGAGGCGCATGTTTTTGGTCGCGAAAACTCAACAGCGTCTGCCGGTGAATCTCTCGCCACTCCCGAAGTCGATTGTAGTTCAGCCCTTCTGACTGACACCACTGCCGAAATTTCGAATTGGACAATTCATCTCGCGCGTTTTCCACTCGATTCCAGAGATTCCACAACGTCACAAACTGACTTGTGGGGTCTGCAATCGCCGCTCCGTCGAACTGTGCGTCACGTGGATCTTGAATCGATAATGCCGATGCAACCACACTGACTTCCCAAAAGACACGCCGACGTTCTGCATCTAAGAGGATTCGACCAATCCTGGGATCCAGCGGGATTCGAGCGACACGACGACCGAGTTGAGTTAACTGACCTTGCGCAGAAATCAGGTCTAGCTCTCGTAATTGTTGGATTCCATCACGAACCAGCTGGGCCTCTGGCGGATCAACAAAGGGAAAGATCAGTGGATCGCCCAGATCAAGGTCCAAACATTGTAAAACCACCGAAGCCAAATTGGTCCGAAGGATCTCAGCATCGGTAAAGGTCGCTCGCGCCTGATAATCAGACTCGTCATAGAGTCGGATCGCAATCCCAGGCTCTGTTCGACCACAACGACCCGATCGTTGGTTCGCACTAGCCTGACTCACAGGCTCAATCGGCAGACGCTGAATTCGACTGCGCGGCGAATAGCGACTGATCCGAGCAAGCCCTGAATCAATCACATAACGGATCCCAGGGACGGTGAGTGATGTTTCGGCTACATTGGTCGCCAAGACAATCCGCTGCATTCCCTGACCTGTCGGATGAAAGATGCGGGACTGCTCCTTCGCTCCTAGCCGGGCGTAGAGAGGCAAAACATCTAAGCGGTCGACTGCAGCTTGCCTCAGAAACTGTGATACATCGCGGATCTCCCGCTCCCCGGGCAGAAAAACCAACATATCGCCCATGGGCCGCTGTTGCTCTCGATCGATTGCCCGCAGATCAAAGACAGCCTGATGAATCGCTTGAGCAAGGCGAGTTCCATCGAGCTTTGACACATCAAAATCGCGGATTGGGTGATACTGGACCTCGACCGGAAAGGTCCGCCCCGAGACTTGTATCACTGGCGCATCAGAAAAATGGGCACTGAATTTCTCATAATTAATGGTGGCCGACGTCACAATCACCTTGAGATCTGGTCGTTGAGGCAAGATCGTTTTTAAGATCCCCAACAAAAAATCGATATTGAGACTGCGTTCATGGGCCTCATCGATAATGATCGTGTCGTACCGCTCCAACGACGGATCGTCGCGAAACTCAGCCAGCAATAGTCCATCTGTCACCAACTTAATCGGAGTATCATCAGACGCGTGGCGCTCAAACCGAACCTGGTATCCACACAATTCTCCCAGCTCAGAATGCAGCTCCTCGGCGATCCGCGCTGCCACGGAGCGCGCAGCCAATCGCCGTGGCTGAGTGTGAACAATCTGTTTTTCACGACCTCTGCCCATTTTGAGGCACAGTTTTGGCAGCTGTGTTGTTTTTCCTGACCCTGTCTCACCCACCACGACCACGACCTGATGCGATCTCAAAGCCAGCTCAATCTCAGGCAATGCATCAGTCACTGGTAGATCGGGAAAATCTAGCGACAATGACAGTCCATCTTTAGACCGTGGATGCGGTATTTCACAAGTTAACGATGACAATCTAGGCTTACACTCTCTGGGCAAAACACAATGACGGGGTTGACGACAAATATTGACGAGGCGCTTTTTTCGTCACATGAAATATGTAACTCTCAAATCTCCATACATAGGATGTCTCATGAATCGCCCAAGTGCCATTATTGAAGCTGCCAGAATTCTAGAAACCTCTGTTCACCCACGCAATCATCTGGCATTTCTCAGCCAAGACGAAACAGACCGACTCATCCACCACACCGATGAAGGGCTCTATCCCTTGATTCGCAATTGCGTTCTTGCGGTTCTCAACGGCGGCGTGGCCACAAACAATAGTTTGGGCCTATTTGCTCAATATCCAGAGTTTATGATTGAGTTTGAACGCCATCCTCGCGGACTCAAGGTCATTTTAAAAAACGCACCCGCCCAAGCATTTGTCGACGGCGTCTTAATTGAAACCATCCATGATCACTTGTTTGCGGTATTGAGAGATCTCCTGCACAGCCGTGATTTATGCCACAACCCCGCTGCACTTGAACCCGCAGAATGCTCAAATTTAGTCTTCCAGATTCTCCGAAATGCCAAAGTCTTGGAATCCAACCGAGAGCTGTCATGTGTTGTTTGCTGGGGTGGCCACAGCGTCAACCAGGTGGAATACGACTACACTCAGGCGGTCGGCCAAGAGTTAGGGCTTCGACGCTTTGACATCTGCACCGGTTGTGGACCTGGCGCCATGAAAGGGCCGATGCGCGGTGCGCTCTACGCTCACCGTCGGCAACACTACACAGAAGGCCGTTTTATTGGGATCAGTGAGCCTGGAATCATTGCGGCTGAACCGCCAAATGGGGTGGTCTCTGACCTAGTGATCATGCCTGACATTGAGAAGCGTTTAGAGGCATTTGTCCGTATCGCCCATGGAATTATTGTTTTCCCAGGCGGAGCTGGCACTTTCGAAGAAATCCTCTATCTCTTGGCGATCTTATCCAACCCATCCAACGCGGACGATCCCATCCCCATCATTTTAACGGGACCTCAGGCGTCGACTGGAATCATTGACGCCTATCGCCAGTTTCTGAATGACACCCTCGGCCATTCCCTCACACAGCGACTGGAAGTAGTGATTGATGACCCCGTTGCCGTCGCAGAACGGATTCAGCAAGGTCGTGACGCGGTCCGTTCTTATCGTATTGAAACCAACGATGCTTATTACTTCAACTGGACACTCGACATACCAGACGCGCTTCAAAGCGCATTTATTCCAACACATCAGACGATGCGAGAACTTCAGCTCAACACCAACCAGCCTCCCCAAAATCTCGCCTGCGAACTCAGACGGTTATTCTCTGGGATCGTGGCTGGTAATGTGAAACCAGAGACTCAAGCGTTGATCAAACACCATGGACCCTTTGAAGTTCATGCATCACCGGAACTTGGCAAAGCCCTGGATCAATTGTTACAACGGCTCATTACTGAGAAACGGATGAAAACTGACGGAGACTATCAACACTGTTACAACATCATCCCAACCTATTGAAAAATATAGAGGTCACTGGTGCTCTATTGCGTGCTCTTGCCCGCATTGGATTACTGATTCTTTGGTTTTTACTCTCACTAGTTCAACAAACGGTGGGGTTTCTCTTACGAACGGGAGATGGTCGTCATTTACGCCTGCGATTCTATCGAGGTGCGCTGCGTATTTTAGGAATCCGAATTCGGCGATTCCACGACTTCAGTCCACGTCGGCCTTTGTTCGTGGTTGCAAATCATGTGTCTTATCTTGACGTCTTTGTTCTTGGAAGCCTGATTCCTGCGGTTTTCGTCTCAAAACAAGAAGTTCGGGATTGGCCTGTGATTGGGTGGATAGCCTGGCTACAGCGAACCATATTCATTCAAAGGAAGAGAACCCGCGCCGATGACGAATTAACACCGCTCGTCGATGCACTGAATCAAGGCTTCAATGTCATCATGTTTCCCGAGGGGACATCAACCGATGGGGTGTCAATCCTCCCGTTTAAAAGTGCGCTATTCGAAGCACCGAAACGCGGCAATGCGTATATTCAGCCAGTCAGTTTGGTTTACCGAGAACGCCATGGCGGCCAGTTGTCCGCTCGCGACAGGCAGTTCTATACCTGGGGGACCGACGCTCCATTTTTTAAACATTTCCTGAAACTGATTTTACGGCCAGGAGTTCTGGTTGAGGTCTGGATCCGTCAGCCCCTGAATCCGCAACTGGACCGCAAGACGCTAGCGAAAACTGCAGAAGCCCGAGTTCACGGACCACTTAAACGTCGCGCCGAGCGTCAGTTGAGCTAGTCTCGATCGTACAAAAAGCGATCGCGTGTGCTCGCTCATCACTGATGCTGAGGTGGATTCGTTGCTGACGAGCCTCTGACAAGGCGTCGCTATTCGGATTCAATCGAACCAACGGTCGACCCAACTCATCGTGGTCAACCGCAACATCATGAAATCCAAAACCGCGACCAATTCCTGTTCCTAATGCTTTCGCCACGGCTTCTTTGGCCGCAAATCGTTTGGCAAGAAATGCAGGCTTTGCCGACGGATTGAGCGCGTGATAGGCATCGAGCTCTTTTGACTCAAGAATCCGTGCCGCAAAACTCTCACCGTGACGCGCAATGGCGTCCCGGATTCGAGCAATCTCACACAAATCAACGCCAATCCCGACGATCACAGACAAGCGCGGTCCATGATCGCTCGAAACTCGCTGACCGCCTGAGGTAAACCAACCATCAGCGCTCGGGCAACCAAACTATGGCCAATGTTGAGCTCGTTCATTCCGTCGATTGCAGCGATCGGACCCACATTGAATTTGGTTAATCCATGGCCGGCATTCACCACCAGTCCCAACCCTTGCGCAAAGAGCGTCGCCTCTTCCAACCGCTCGAGCTCGGAACGCATCTGCTCCGGTGTCGCTGCATTGGCATATTCACCGGTATGTAATTCAATCACAGGAGCCCCAATGTCATGAGCTGCTTGGATTTGATTCATATCTGCATCGATAAAGAGACTCACTTCGATGCCCGCATCGTTAAGCTTCGCCACTTGCATCCCTAACAATGACAACTGGTTCACCACGTCCAGGCCACCTTCAGTTGTTACTTCTCGACGATGCTCAGGAACGATACAGCATGCTTTTGGTAGTGCTTTGAGCGCAATTCGAACCATTTCATCAGTGGCCGCCATCTCAAGGTTCATCGGCGTTCGCAAATGACTTCTCAGCAGCCACACATCATCGTCACGAATGTGGCGTCGATCTTCACGAAGATGAATCGTAATCCCGTCGGCACCGGCCTCTTCCACAGCCAGCGCCATCTGCAGTAATACCGGATCCTGACCGCCTCTTGCGTTACGCAATGTCGCAACATGATCGATATTGACACCCAATTTCACATAGTGATTCATCTATTTGTTCCAATCTCTGACAACATTTCGCGGGAAACCAGTCGACGACCTCCGATCGCATCATCCACAAGCACACGATGCAACCACTTGGCGTATCGTGCAGTTGCTGGGTTTGTGTAGTCTGGGTTCGCTAACGCCAACCACTCTTTCCCCATCAATGCATCCGGCTCACCTTCATTTACCTCAACCAATTCTTGATGTTGATGCAACCGATACCACACATCGTCACGAAGTTCACAACCACTGCGGTCACGCATCAACACCGGATATTGGCCGGCCGCTTCTAATAAGAACCGTTCAAAACGCCGCAACCCCGCAACAGATCCACGCGAAATATCCTTCATGCATTCTGTGTAGGTGTCAAATAGACGATCAATTTCAGCGCCTTCCGGCAAAATCCAATGCGTGATTTCATTCAGATACAGTCCACTAACGAGCTCGATTCCTTGTAGCGGAAGCCTTGCACCGGCTGGTTCGATTTTTGAAAGATTCACTAGAGTCTTTGTCGATGCAAAAACGCCAAACCAGGGCTGGAATTCCCCGACCTTGCCACCACCGCGAGCGATGCAACGCAGCAAACGATTATCCTCAACAAGAACAGTTAATAACGCGCTCGTTTCGCGATAGGGTTGCTTCCGGATCACCCAGAGCTTTTGCATTAGTCTGACTCAAAATAGCCCAGTGACTTCAAGGCACGCTCGTCATTCGACCAACTGGCTCTGACTTTAACCCAGAGCTTCAAAGCCACATGTGCATCCAACAGATCTTCCAGACGTTTCCGAGCCTCGATTCCAATCTGCTTCAATCGACTGCCACCTTCACCGACCAGAATCGCCTTCTGTCCGTCCCTTTCTACTGAGATTAGGGCGTGGATTCCAACGCGCTCACCGGAATGGTCAAAAGATTCAATCTCCACCGTGGTCTCATAGGGGACCTCGTCACCCAATTGACGCATGATTTGTTCGCGAACAATTTCCGCTGCCAGAAATCGTTCCGAGCGATCAGTAATTTGATCTTCGTCATACAGGAAAGGCCCTTCCGGCATGTGACTTCTGAGGGTGCTTAATAAAGGTTCAAGATTCAGATTCTTCAACGCCGATACCGGGAAAACCTCATCAAAGGTATGATCAGCGACGATGGATTGAACATGCGGGTAGAGTTGACCTTTTTGCTCCAGCTTATCGACTTTATTGATCACCCAATAGGTGGGGCACGTCGATCGTTTGACTTTTTGATAGACCCGCTCATCGAGCTCATTCCAAATCCTGCCATCCGTTAACATCACCACTGCATCAACGCCAGACAGCGCCTGCTCGGCGGTCTGATTCATCATTCGATTCATGGCTTTCGGCTGATCGGTATGCATCCCTGGCGTATCGACAAAGGCAATTTGGACCTGGTCTTCAGTCCAAATTCCAAGCACTCGGTGTCGAGTGGTCTGCGGTTTCCGCGAGGTGATGGATAACTTAAAGCCCAAAATATGATTCAACAGGGTCGACTTACCCACGTTGGGTCGGCCGACAATGGCGACAAAGCCGAATTTCTGGGTCATAGGGTACTCAGCTGATCCAACGCGTCAGCGGCAGCGGCTTGCTCAGCCTCACGACGTGAGGCTCCAGTTCCAATCGGATATTCGGTTAAACCATCCACTTGCACTTGCACACGGAATGTCTGTTGATGAGCCGGCCCGAGGACTTCAAGAACTCGATATACCGGAAGTTCTTTTCGATCTCGCTGCAACCATTCTTGAAGTGCGGTTTTTGGGTCTTTATCCACTTGATTGGGATTGACTGAAGCCAGTTCTGACTCAAGCCATTTATTGATACATTCTTGGCACGCTGACATTCCACCGTCCAAAAAAATTGCGCCAATCACCGCTTCCATCGCATCGGCCAGAATCGAATCACGACGACGGCCGCCACTTTTCCGTTCACCACTTCCCAAGCGAATGGTTTCGCCCAATTGAAGTCGTCGAGCGAGTTGCGACAAGGATTGCCCGCGGACAAGCGATGCTCGCATCCGTGTCAGCTTCCCTTCCCGCGCCTCTGGATATCTTCGAAATAACGCTTCGGCAACCACAAAGTTGACAATCGAGTCGCCCAAGAATTCCAGCCGTTCGTTATGTGCAGGACCCATGCTTCGATGCGTGAGTGCCGATTCAAGAAATCCGATGTCCTTGAACCGATAGGCCAATCGAGATTGTAAATCGTCGAGATCGCTCGAACTCACTGGATGATCCGTACATCGCTGAATGAAGGAATCGACAATAAGGACTCCCAATGCATCCACACTGCAAAAGCACGACCGACGATTAAGGAATCATCCACAAAACCCCAAACGCGACTGTCGTTGGAGTTATCCCGATTATCGCCCATCACAAAATATTGGCCTTCGGGAATCTGAATCGGGCCAAAATTACGGCCTTGAGTCATTCGACGCCAGATGCGATGTTCACGGTCACCCAGTTGTTCAGAGGCTTCCTCAGTCAAGGCTGGCATCATGACCGAACCGTCTGGAGCCATCACAGTCAGTGTCTGCGCTTCGCCATTGACGTAAACCACTTTATTGCGATATTCGACAGTATCCCCAGGGATACCAACCACACGCTTGATGAAATTAATCCGAGTGTCCTCTGGGTATTTGAAAACCATCACGTCACCCCGTTTCGGCTCTCCAAACTCCACAATCGTCTGTCCGAGAACAGGCAACCGAAGACCATAATCGAATTTATTCACCAAAATGAAATCACCGATTTTCAATGTGGGAAGCATGGATCCACTGGGGATTTGAAACGGTTCAAATAAGAACGACCGAAGGATCAAGACGAGGAAAAGAACTGGGAAAAACGAACGACTGTAGTCGATGATCAATCCAGGTTCCGCACCATCACGCTTTCGCTTGAAATACAGAAGGTCTAAGCCATAAATCACGCCCGATACCAGCACGATAATCACTAAAATGAGCGTGAAATCCATTTCCTAATCTACCTTTAACACTGCCAAGAAGGCATCCTGTGGAATCTCGACGCGACCCACTTGTTTCATCCGTTTTTTACCGGCTTTCTGTTTTTCTAATAATTTCCGCTTACGCGTGGCGTCTCCACCATAACATTTTGCGGTCACATTTTTACGCAGAGCTTTCACCGTCGTCCGAGCAATGACATGCCGACCGATTGCCGCCTGAATCGCGACATCAAACATTTGACGAGGAATTAACTCACGTAATTTCTCAGCCAATTCTCGACCCCGCGACTGCGAGTGGTCTTTATGCACGATCGCGGCCAAGGCATCAACTCGCTCACCATTAATTAAAATATCCAGTCGGACTAATGGACAGGCTTGAAAGCGGACGAAACTGTAATCCAATGAACCAAATCCACGTGTGGCCGATTTCAGACGATCGAAGAAGTCCATCACCACTTCGGCCATCGGCAAATCGAACTCAATCTGGACCTGGCTACCCATGTATTTTAGATCACGCTGTATGCCGCGCTTTTCAACACAGAGAGTCATCACCGATCCGACATATTCATTCGGCACTAAAATCGTTGCCGCAACCATCGGCTCGCGCATTTCCTCAATAGAGCCCACATCTGGCAACCGAGAAGGATTATCGACATAGAGAGTCTGGCCATCAGTCGTGATGACTTCGTAGACCACCGTGGGCGCTGAGGTAATCAGATCAAGATCGTACTCCCGCTCAAGTCGCTCCTGGATAATCTCCATGTGCAACATCCCCAAGAACCCGCAACGAAACCCAAATCCCAGTGCATCGGAGGTCTCTGGCTCATAAATCAGACTGGCATCATTCAATGTCAGTTTTTCGAGGGCTTCACGAAAATCTTCGAAATCATCGGCAGACACCGGGAATAATCCGGCATACACCTGCGGCTTCACTTTTTTGAACCCAGGCAGAGCATCGGTATCTGAAAACTTTGAATCAACCAGCGTGTCGCCGACGGGAGCACCATGAATGTCCTTGATCCCGGCAATCATAAACCCGACTTGTCCAGCCTGCAGTAACCCCGTCGAATGACGTTTGGGTGTAAACACCCCGACATCATCGATCTGCCAGTCACGGCCCGTGCTCTTCACGCGAATCTTCTGTCCTTTTTTCAAAGAACCCTGTGTCACTCGGATCAACGAGACCACACCTAAATAATTATCGAACCATGAATCGATGATGAGTGCTTGGGTTGGTAGGCTTCGATCAACGGTTGGTGGCGGGATTTTGACGATCAGTTGTTCAAGCAGCTCATCAATCCCCAAGCCACTCTTCGCTGAACAGGGGATGGCCTCAGAAGCATCGATCCCAATGATATTTTCGATCTCTTGCTTTACCCGCTCGGGTTCTGCCTGTGGCAGATCCATCTTGTTCAACACAGGGACGACCTCAAGACCTTGCTCGATGGCCGTATAACAATTCGCGACCGATTGCGCCTCAACACCCTGAGCGGCATCCACCACCAAGAGCGCACCCTCACAGGCATACAGTGAACGCGAGACTTCATAACTGAAATCCACATGCCCTGGGGTGTCGATAAAGTTGAGTTCGTAGACCTCACCGTTGAGGGCTGTGTAATTCAGGGTGACGCTTTGGGCTTTAATGGTAATCCCGCGCTCACGCTCAATATCCATTGAATCCAGGACCTGAGCGCCCATTTCTCGCTCGGACAACCCACCACAACGCTGGATGAAACGGTCAGCCAGCGTTGATTTTCCATGGTCAATGTGCGCGATGATCGAAAAGTTTCGAATGTGTGAGGGGTCAGTCAAGACACCAGTGCTCCTAGCGAAAAAATCGCGTTAGTTTAACGACCTAATCGCAAAGTGAGAAATGTTGAATTCCCTCCACGTACAACTAGAACCGGAATCGGCCGATCAGTCGGCAACGAATCCATCAGATTTTGTAAGTCAGACACCTCAGAGATTTCCCGACCGCCGACCTGCGTAATGATATCACCTGCACGGAGTCCTGCCCCTAATGCAGGGTCTTCGGTGACCTCTTTCACCAAAATCCCGCCTTGGAGATTGTTGTCCGCCTGCAACGAATCGGGTATTTCATCAACAACCATCCCTAAAAGCCCTTTCGGCTGCGATGACATCGTCTGCGCCACTTGGTCAGCGTCAGGGAGTTGCTCGATGGTGACATCGATGGTGAGCCGATCACCTTGGCGCACGACATCCACTGGAACAGTCGATCCGGGGCGAACCAGTCCAACCATGGGTGGAAGATCGGAGGATCGTTCGACATCCTTGCCATTAAAGCGAACTACAATATCACCGGGCTGGATCCCCGCCTTTCCGGCAGGACCTGAGGCAGAGGCTTGCGCAATCAAGGCTCCCATCGGCTTATCCAAACCAAAACTCAGAGCAAGATCGCGATTCACTTCTTGAATTAAAACGCCAAGCCAACCACGACGCACAATCCCATCTTCTTTTAACTGCTCGGCTACATTCATCACTAAATTCATCGGAATCGCGAAGGACAACCCCATGAATCCGCCTGAGCGCGTAAAGATCTGTGAGTTAATTCCCACAACCTCGCCCTCAAGATTAAATAACGGCCCTCCGGAATTCCCTGGATTAATCGCCACATCAGTTTGAATAAATGGTACATAACTTTCGTCAGGCAAGGCACGCCCTGTCGCACTCACGATTCCTGCAGTCACGCTGTAATCAAAACCGAACGGCGATCCAATCGCGACGACCCATTGTCCACGTTTCACTGCATCGCTATCGGCGATCTTGACTACCGGTAAATCGTCAGCATCCAACTTCAAGACCGCAACATCGGAGCGTGGGTCGGTTCCGACAATCGTGGCGACATATTCTCGGCGATCATTCAAGCGAACAATCACCGTATCAGCCCCTTCCACGACGTGGTTATTCGTCAAAACATATCCATCGTCAGAAATAATAAATCCTGAGCCCAGAGATCGACCTTCACGTTCTTGTGGAGGCATCGGCACACCGCGCTCGAAAAACTCCCGGAAAAATGGCGGTAATTGCTGCAAATCTGGCATTTGTTGCGGACGTGAAGCCGGTTGCGTCGAGCGTGTAGAAATGTTGACCACCGCTGGTGAGACGGTATCCACAAGCTTTGTGAACTCAGGCAACTGTGCCTGCGCTTGCACGCTGACAACCATCAGAAAACCCAAAACAAATCGCATCGCTGCACTCATCGATTGATCCTTATTTGAAACGTTCGTGTCCAGCGCTGACTGAACATCCAACCCAGGGCTAGACCCAACAGACCAGCACCTGCCTGAAGCGTCTCGCTCCACTCGAGGAACTGCCCCACAACAATCGGGCTCACAAGCCCCAACAGCGGCGGGCAATAGAGCTTCACGAGTTGCGAGCTGAAACGCTGACCGTCGATGCTAAGTGTCACTACATCACCGACACTCAAAGAAATGGGATCATTCAAGGGGATTTCAAAGGTTTGATCCGAAGTTTTTTGGCGGAGCCAATCCGACCGACAGCGACCAAGCTCCGTGCAGGCAGAACACAAAGGCTGAGACATTGGCTTGACCCAGCAATGGTCAGCCATCACAGCAACCACTTCAACACGCTTTTCACAGTTCACTGCGTCCGACTCAACAGCCCTTTTAAACCATCCACATCGAGCGCATCGATAATGGTTTTCCCGGTTTCAGGAGGAATTTCGCCAACTAACGTGACTCGCAGTGCTCCGCCGGAGAGCGCGTAATCCTTGCCCAAAGCAACTGTGGGACCAAGAATTGCCTGCATATCAGGCTCTGGTCGCGCATTGGTCAGCTCAAGGAAAATTGAAAAGCTTCCCAGTCCATCGGTGTAAACAAGCGTATACACCCGATGACTGCCAGCGCGCGAAGGCAATGCGGACACCAATTGATAACCGGCAGGAAGCCAACTCGCCGGCGAAAATTGCAAGACCGACTCAGGCTCTGTAATCGGATAAACCTTGACTTGCAACGCCTCTTGCCCGCCTGCGATCTCAACGGTTTGTGGCCCAACAGTGAGCTCTGAAAACTCAAACTGCTCCAAGGTCTGATTGTCGGCATTGACCGTCTGAGACCTTAGCAATAAGGACGTTTCCTCATCGACCCAGAATTTATAGCTGTGGCGATGCCCATCCATTGATTCCACAAGAACCAGTTGCGCCGACCGATCTGCGATCCGCTCGACATTACCAAGAGTGATCTGATAAGGCGCTTCAAAAATCTGCGTGGATTCGGCATTGATCATGCCAGGCAGCGGATATCCTTGCCTCAGAACGTCCGGACCTGGCACCGCCTCGATCAGCACATTTCCTGATTGTGCTCGTTCCAGAGGCTGACCCGATAGCCGTCTTAAGCGCGCAGCTTCTTTGCCATTAATGACGTCATGCTGAAACGCCAGGTTGGCTAGAACATCCGCGCGTTGATAAACCAATTTTCCGGAATAGGATAAGGTACGAACCGCCATCGTCATGGCACGAAGCTTTTCTTTCGCAGGCTCGGAGCTGATGGCGAACGATGGTGGGCTCAGTAGGATCAGCGCGCTGAACAACGCGCCAACGTATCGAGCAAGCATTATTCGATTGGCTCGTCACGCCCCATGATACGAGCCAATGGTAAAACCGATGTTCCGCCAACGACTGCAGTATTCTCAGCATGACGAATCAAATACGGACTCAATCGGTTACTGACCAATTGCTTCATGTCTTGCTCTGTCAAAATCCTCGCCACAGGACGTCTTTCGACAGCATCTTGTTGACTAGTCATCCCATCAACCGAGACGGTTTCTTTTTGCACAGGCATTTGAAATTTAATCACTTCCAGTGGCTCAGCGACCGCAACAGAGGGTTGCGTGTCCACCGGTGCGACCACTTTCACACCAATCACCACCGCAAAAGCGATCGATGCCGCAATCGCCAACTGGCCAGTCAGTGCTGCAAACCGGTTCGGTAACGCTTCTTTGACAGGCAGGAAGGTGACATGCGGATCGACTTGATGATGCGAAGCATCAACAATGGGTTTTGCCTCGGCGACCCCATCGAGTTCAGCATTAATCCGATCCAGCAAACTGGAGCCCAGGAGACTTTCTCCACGCATTGTGCTGCTGATGGCCTGGCATGACGCCCAGTAAGCCTTGAGATCGCCGCGGGTTTTCGTTGCGTCGACAATTTTTCGCGCCTCAAATTCCGTTGCTTCCTGATCCACTAAAGCCGACAGGGATTGCCGTAAGGTTTCAGTCATTCAGTCACCACTCCGATGATATGGGTTTACTGTAATTTCAATCTTTGACAATTTCATTACAAAAAAGTTCCCGGAAATTGTTGAGAAATTTCCTGAACCACATGATCGCGCGCCCGAAATATCCGAGAACGCACAGTGCCGATCGGGCAATTCATCGCCAACGCAATCTCATCATAGCTCATTCCTTCAAGCTCCCGAAGCGTCAACGCCTGTTTCAAATCATCCGGCAACTGTTCAATGGCATGCAAAATCGCTCGCTGTAATTCTTCAGCACCGGCTTCTTCATCGGGCGCACTGAAATCTTGTAGCACCGACAACTCGCCGGTGGCTTCATCATCAACAGAGACATCTTTGGATTCTTTCAATTTGGACGCGAGGTGATTTTTGGCAGTATTCACAGCGATTCGATAAAGCCAGGTATAAAATGCACTCTCACCCCGAAAGGTGTGTAGTGACCGATAGGCCTTGACGAAGGTATCCTGAAGGACGTCTAGCGCATCACTTTGATTCGAGACCAAGCGGTTGACGAGAGACAATAAGCGAGACTGATACTTGAGTACCAACAAATCAAAAGCATGGCGGTCGCCCAAGCGCGCACGATCGACCAACAGCTGATCGTTTTCAGCCTCGACTTTTTGAACTGGCGACTCCATACCCAACGTGCGATTTCTCAAGAAATTCAATGACTACGATGACATGAGTGATAAAAAAGGACAAGTAATATGAGTGTTGAGCCACAACTGCACCAGGTCGATGTGCTGGTGCTGGGCGCAGGTGCAGCAGGCCTGACTGCTGCACTCTCCATCCCAAAGGATCTGTCCGTGGCCGTACTCACCAAAGATCCCAGTGGAGGATCCACGCGTTGGGCACAAGGTGGCGTAGCCGCCGTCATCGATGACCAGGATTCCATTGAAAGTCATGTTCAGGACACGCTCATCGCAGGTGCTGGATTGTGCCATCAGGATGTGGTGGAACACGTTGTGTGTAGCGCTCGAGACGCGATCGATTGGCTTGTCGAACAAGGCGTGGGTTTCACCAAATCTGACCAATCCTTTCACCTCACCCGTGAGGGTGGACACTCGCATCGCCGAATCTTGCATGCGGCGGACGCAACCGGTTGGGCGATTCAAGATGCGCTTGACCAACGAGCCTCAGCTGCCGATAACATCACCTTTTACCACAACTTCATTGCGGTCGATTTATGCTTCGATCGTGGCCGTGGCCCTCGCACTCGACGTGTTCGTGGATGTCATGTCTTGAATAAACAGACCGGAGAAGTGGATACCTTTTTAGCGCATGCTGTTGTGCTTGCCACCGGCGGTGCTAGCAAGGCGTATATCTACACCTCCAATCCCGATGGGGCGAGTGGTGATGGCATTGCCATGGCATGGCGAGCAGGATGTCGCGTCGCTAATCTCGAATTCAATCAATTTCACCCGACCTGTTTATACCACCCAGATGCCAAGTCCTTCCTCATTTCGGAAGCCGTCCGTGGTGAAGGCGGAATTCTGCGATTACCCGATGGCACGCGGTTTATGCCAGGCTTCGACCCGAGGGCTGAACTTGCTCCACGCGACATCGTGGCGCGTGCGATTGATCATGAAATGAAGCGGATTGGTGCTGATCACGTCTATCTCGATATCACGCACCGAGATCCTTCCTTTATCAAAGACCATTTTCCGACCATCTATCAGCGGCTCATCGAGCTTGAGATCGACATGACAAAACAATGGATTCCGGTGGTGCCGGCAGCTCACTACACCTGTGGTGGAGTCCTTGTCGACTTGCATGGCGAGACCGATCTCGCGGGCCTTTATGCCATTGGAGAAGTGAGTTCGACAGGGCTTCATGGTGCTAATCGGATGGCCTCAAATTCACTACTGGAATGCATTGTCTTCGGACGCGCAACCGCAGCCCACATCACACAAACCGTGAAGACCCAAATGCCTCACGCCACTGTCAAATCCTGGGATGCATCGCAGGTCATTGATAGCGACGAAGACGTTGTCATCGCACACAATTGGGCGGAGATCCGACGTTTTATGTGGGACTATGTCGGCATTGTTCGCACCGACAAGCGTCTTCAGCGGGCGTTAAATCGGGCACAACTACTCGCCCGTGAAATTGAAGATTTCTACGCCAATTACCGGATCACCACCCACTTAATTGAATTGAGAAACCTCGTGGTTGTCGCTGAACTGATTATCCGCTGTGCACTCAAGCGTGAGGAGTCTCGGGGTCTCCATTTCACCCTCGATCACCCGGATCTATCGAAACATCCTGATGACACGATCTTAATCCCAGGCAAAGAACGTTAACTCAATGCACGCGACATCGGTGACGTAACTGACGGAGATCTCGGGCGTTTGCGCGAGCGATCCAATGCAGCGTTCCTTGAGCGGCAGGCAGATGGATCACACAATAACTCCAAGGACTTAAGCTCCACTCATCCACATGACACGACATCAATTCGACGCTTCTGGATTTCATTTGCACGACCAAATGATCCGCATTGCCGTCAAATTGCAAGTGCACCAAGCGAGGATAAGTCTTAAGAATACCGTGTTGACCGGTTAACCAAGTCAGTGCTTTCACTGCTGGCTTTGCGCGACGCCCAGATCACCGCTGGCTTGGCGGACTTTCAGAACGATGTGAGCCAGTGCTTGATCGTCAGGCAGTTTAAATCCACGCAACCACTCCCAAATGTCTTGATCTTCACAATCCAAGAGTCTCCGGTAGGCTTCCTGATCGTTGGCTGCTAAATCTGGATAATGATTCCGGGTGAAGGGCATCAGCATCACATCGATTTCCAGCATTCCGCGTCTGGAATGCCAATAAAGTCTGTTGAATTCAGTGCGATCGTCCATACTCCCTCCCTATCGATACTAGTGTAGCACTCAGAGGCGTAGCATGAATTCCCCATTTGGCTTGATTCAATTCAAAGGCGATCAGACACTGAAGGTATTGCAGGGGCAATGCACTCAAATGGTGACTAACCTCACCCCTGAACATGCCCCGCTCGTCGCATTTTGTGATCCAAAAGGTCGAATGTTTGGATCGGGACGATTACTGCAATACAACAACCTCGTCAGCCTCATTACTCCAATCGATCAATCAGATGCACTGTTAAAACGGCTCCATCCGTTTTTGGCGTTGTCTCGCGTATCGGCTGCTTTGACGGAAATCCCGGTCGGCCTAGTGGCACAGTCCTCGCTGTCACCTGCTGTTTGTCAGCACCAACCCGGAACCACGCGAGTTGGAGAATTTGGAAACACGCAATGGCAGGTTGGTGATCAAGACCAGCCGCATGACCCGAAAGCGGATATGGCAAGACTATCAGCCGGACTCGGCTTTGTTCGCCAGGGTTCTGCTGATCTGCTGATCCCACAGCAAGCGCATTATCAAATGCTCGGTGGCGTCAATTTCAAGAAAGGCTGCTACACCGGTCAAGAAGTGATCGCTCGTCTTGAACACTTAGGCCAAGCCAAAAAATACCTCTATGTGTACCGAGAGGCTCCGGTGTCTCCGGGAGAATCCGTTGAACTGAATGGTACCTCTTTCCAAGTCTTTGACGCGGCCAATGATCAGGAAGATCAAGCTGCCTTGTTGCTAGCGCCTGTGTCGGTCAATCTAAAACAGTTGATCCATGTGCCCCTGACCATCACTCGGCAAGTCGAGGGGCAGCGACCAGTCAAGCTCTGACAGCCCCTGCGCTGTCAGTCGTTGGTTGATTTGGCTAAAAGGTCTTGATCCAAAAAACCCCCGATGAGCGGACAATGGAGAAGGATGGACCGATTCGATGACGCCTTGTCGCTCATCAATGAGTCTTCGTAATTGCCGTGCATCACTCCCCCACAAACAAAACACTCGGTAGCGAGTATCGTTTGCCAACCGCGTCATCACCAAGTCCGTAAATCGTTCCCATCCAAGGTTTCGATGACTTCCCGCTTCTCCAGGGCGAACGGACAAGACACGATTCATCAGCAGGACTCCACGTCGAGCCCAAGGAGTCAGATCTCCACTGGGCATCTCAACGACGCCAAATTCAGCCCGCCATTCCTTGAGAATATTTCGAAGCGATGGCGGGATCGCTGTTTGTTGACTGACCGAGAACGCAAGGCCTGTTGCCTGATCAGGCCCATGGTAAGGGTCCTGCCCAACAATCACTGCAGAGCACATCGCCGGCGAGCACAGCTCGAATGCTCTAAATCGCTGAGAACGTGGCGGATAACTCTCCTCGCTCAGGATCTTCTGGTCGAACTCCAATGCAATTTGAGACAGTTCCTCAAGCCCTAAAAATTCCTGCCAGTCTTGCGGGAGATCAGAAAATATCCGTTCTAATTGCATTGTTAGTTTCCGTTTTCGGTATAATTTCGGTTTGCGATAAGGATAACGAATGACCGATATTTCTGATATTGAGCCATACAGCGACCAGGACGTCCCCCAAGTCATCGATCGACTCATCAACGATGATGAGTTCATCAAAGCCATTGGGCAATTAAAATTCAAAGGCTGGTTCACACCGTTGAGCTTTATCTTGCGGCCACGAATCCGTTCATTTTTGCGCTCCAAAGCGCAGGTCATCCAAACCATCCAAGATTTCCAATCAGCGGTGGAGCCTCAGCTAGCAAAAGTCTTATCACGAACCACTGAAACCTTCACTGTCTCGGGCCTTGATCATCTGAATCCCGAGCAATCCTATCTATTTTTAAGTAACCATCGCGACATCGCGATGGATCCCGCATTCGTCAACTGGGCACTCTACAACGGTGGGTTTCACACCGTACGCATTGCGATTGGCGATAATTTGGTCAAAAAACCCTTCGTTGGGGACCTCATGCGTCTCAACAAGAGTTTTATCGTGAAACGCAATGTCTCAGGTCCGCGAGAGATGCTGCAGACCTACTCAGCACTCTCAGGCTACATTCGCCAGTCGATTGAAGATGGACATTCAATCTGGATTGCGCATCGAGAGGGCCGGGCAAAGGACGGCATTGATCGAACCGATCCTGCGATTTTAAAAATGATTGCGATGGCCGGTAAGCCACGTAATGAATCCTTCGAGGAAGCCGTTCGCGCGGCACAAATCGTTCCCGTGTCCATCTCCTACGAGTTCGATCCGTGCGCTCCCATGAAAGCTCGGGAACTGGCAATGACTGAGCGCGATGGGTATTACACCAAACGCCCCGACGAAGATGTGCAATCGATCGCTGCAGGGATCATGGGCTGGAAAGGTCGTGTGCATCTGCATTTTGGCAAACCCATCACCGATGTCCCCGAGACACCTCAGGAATTAGCAACGCTGATCGATCATCAAATCATTCTTGGTCAACGGGTCTTTGACACCGGACGCTTAGCGGACGCCCTACTGAAGAAGCACCATCTTCCAGACGACCTTCTTCCCGATGTGCAACAGCGCTTCCAGGCGTTGATATCAGGAACTCCTGAGAAATATCGCGACAAACTATTGGAGATTTATGCGAATCCGCTCAGGCAATTCACCCTTCATCAGCAAAGCGAGCTCTAGTCGATCGCTCACCGGAGTTTTTTGAAAAATGTGACTGAGATGAGCTTTAATCGTGCGCTCAGTCACTCCCATTTCTCTGGCGATTCGCTTATTCGAGAGTCCTCTGGAAATCCATAACGCCACTTCGTGCTCGCGTGGAGAAAGAAGCTGGCACAGTGATTCTGCGATCGCATCACGATCGACTGTCATCTCTTCAACGATGCGCTCAAGCACAACCCGAGGAACCCAATATCGCCCTGCTAACAGCACACTTGAAATCCGCCTTAAATCGAACCCTTGATCATCACAGCTCAGATAGCCATGACAGCCTGCCTTCACCAATAACATAGCAATATCGATATCACAGACTTGATCGATGACGACAAACTTCGTGCGGTTCGCAGCACTGATCTCGGTCACTGCCTGACTCAATCCTTGTCTGACACGTGCAAACACATAGACACAAATATCGACAGCAGCAGCCTCTTGCAACGCACTTAGTCGAATCACTCGAATCCCTGAGGATGATTTGAGCTGATCAGGCCAAGCCAAGCCCTGATCTGCACGGACACCAATCACAATCATTTTTTGCACCTCCGGGCCGCAGTATGACTCCGGTGTCACAAGGATAGGTGACAGAAACGGTGCGGAAATGCACCACCTGCACCACCGATGCAGTCGGTGTGTGATAAACTCTTGTTCTGGATTGGAACAGATCATGAAAACAATTACCCCACCGCTCGGACTTCTCGAATTTCTCGAGCGTGTTGGCAGCAATGCCAAAATCTATGAAATGGAAGCAGACGCGGACCAGCTCAGTCTGTCGCTTGGTTGCCGCGAGGAGGATATCCTGACCTGCTCGCTGCTTTTACACGCAGACCGTGCTCCGCGAATCGCGATTCATCCGTGGAACCAGCAACCGAAGCTCGACTCCAACGAACGGCGAGCAAATACCATGCAGGTCTACTTATTGACCGGCTACCAAGCACAATGGCTGCCCCCGTTTGGACTGCCACACCTCTTACACACAACGCTTGATCCAGCCTGTCTTGACTCCCCATGCCTCTACGTCCCGGCGGGAGTCTTTCATGGCTGGATGGCAATTACGCCTGATGAACTCAAAAGCTTGACTGATTTCGATCGTTGGAGTCGTGAATTCGCCGCTTAATAGAGCGCCAGAAGGCTTCCGGCGATCACGAATAAACATCCGAAAAACTGTTCCTGCCGCTTCATTAAGGCCTCCGAGTTGAGCCATGGCCTCAGTGCGTGGGCAAGCCACGCGTAATTCAACATCACCACTGTATCGATCGCGACAGAAGTCACCGCTAACACCGAATATTGCGGTAACAACGCTTGGCTATGGTCAACAAATTGTGGGAAAAATGCGGCTAAAAAGACAAAGGCCTTCGGGTTAGTCACATTGATGAAAATCGCTCGAGTGAAAAGAGCCGATTTCGGTGCGCTCGTCACGTCGCGGGCCAACTGCACCTCTGGCCAAATCAGCTTGGATCCACCAATCCACACTAGATAGCCAACGCCCGCCCATTGCAAGACCATAAACGCCAATTCACTGCTGGCGAGAATCGCACCTAAACCAACCCCCACCACGATTAACTGAACAATCAAGCCAACCTGAAGGCCCGCGATCGCAGGCAATGCCTGACGAAATCCATAACTCAAGCTGGTCGACAAGGTGTTGATACAACCTGAACCTGGGGAAATCGAGATCACGATCATGGCCAGGACGTAAGCCAACCAAACATCGAGTTGCATCAATTACTCATCATCACGGCGGACAGTGACCTGGAAATCATGATCTGCGTTCACTTGCAGATCAAAAAGAATCGGACAGCAACAGACTTGGCAATCTTGCCAATATTCTTGACTTCCAGCGCTCGCGTCGATGTCCGTCTGCTGAAATTCACCGCAGTACGGACACATAATTTCAACGGTATCCCACATTTTTTTCGTTTGCTCCCTAGAGACCTTGAGGTCGACCCTTGCGCCCATGAAAACAGAATTCATTCGTTGGCGAATGAATTTTCTGATCCACTTTCGCCATTGAACGCTTTGATTGCCTGACATTGGATGCAAAACGATCCTTCAAACTCATTAGCTGACAAAATTTTTGCCCTGCAACAAACAGCTCTAACTCCTTAAAAATATTTGATTTTTCCCACTTGTGGCAACGAAAAAAATCGATAAACTGCGCGCATTCATCACACGACTTTAGGAGTAGATTGCCGTGTTAGACACCGTCATGCTTGGGCTTGGATTCGCTGGAGGACTCATTTACCTCGCCGCGTATTTTAGCTTGACGCGCGGATGGGTCAGCGGCACTAGCTATCTCTTTCACGGAACGTCTGTATTCAGCTGCATCATGATCGCAGCATCCAGCGCGTATTCACAAGCGTGGCCATCGGCAGTGATGAATGTCATTTTCATCATCGTCGGTGCGGTATTCATGGCCAAAAAGGCCATTGATGATCGTCGATCCTATCCTGCAACTGTGGTTGATGCGGCAGAGCTCTCGTATCAGACTGACGAGCCTCAACTCACCGCAGCCGCATAATCAAGTTGACCGAATAGTGAATGGAGTGATCACCATGATCACTCCATCTCATCGCCAGGCCTCATGTCCTAGCATTTCACAGGGGAACACTCTTCTATAACAATCGGTTATTTGCATATTTTTTCTTGCACCTCCAACAAAAATCACTACACTTCGCGCTACTTGAGCTGATAACACGAGGATTTATGCTCTTTTAATCGCGCGGTACCTTCGGAGAGACGAATGTGTCGCATATCGTATACATTCAATCAGATCCAGGGGGTATCACCTGAATTGAGCACAACCTTGACTGCGGTTGCCACGCAAAATTGGCCACAACACGACCAGATCGAAGATCGCGATCAATCACTTGATCACTTCATCTCCAAAGACGGCGAAATTTTTGCCGGCACACACCTGATTATTGACCTCTGGGGCGCGAAAGATCTCGATTGCCTTGAGCGAATGGAAGCCGCCATGCGCGCCTGTGTCGACGAGTGTAACGCGACACTATTACACATCCATCTCCACCACTTCACACCCAATGGTGGCATCAGCGGTGTTGCTGTCTTGGCAGAGTCGCATATCTCTGTTCATACTTGGCCTGAAAAAGACTACGCAGCCTTCGATGTCTTTATGTGTGGAGACTCCAATCCGCATCGAGCGATTGAAATTCTCGGTCGATATTTCCGACCCACCCGGTCGGAATACGTTGAAGAGCGTCGCGGTAAAATCCGGTGACTCGTTACCAAGAGACGCTGTATTCGGAGTGGGGTCAAAATTTCCAACAGGGGAAAACCCTGTTTGAAGCTGAAACTGATCATCAACACCTGATTATTTTTGACAACCCCCGATTCGGACGCGTGATGGCTCTCGACGGAGTGATCCAAACGACCGAAGCCGACGAGTTCGTGTACCACGAGATGATGGTCCATGTACCAATGAATACGCATGCTCTGCCGAAGCGTGTGTTGATCATCGGCGGCGGTGATGGAGGAATTCTTCGCGAAGTCCTCAAACACTCGACCGTCGAATCTGTTACACAAGTGGAAATTGATCGCGCTGTCGTCGACATGTGCGTGGAGTTTTTCCCCAATCATTCTCAAGGCGCCTTTGACGATCCACGCTTGAACCTAGTGATCGATGATGGAGCCGCTTTCATCGCCTCCAACACGGCGACCTATGATGTCATTATCACCGATTCCACAGATCCCATTGGGCCCGGCGAAGTGCTTTTTGAGTCAACCTTTTATCAGGGTTGCGCTAATGCCCTCACTGCCGACGGTATTTTAGTGACGCAAAACGGTGTGCCTTACATGCAAGGGGACGAAGTTACTAACACCTATCGGCGCTGGAGATCCTATTTCGCCACTCGGTCGTTTTACTTAACGCCTGTGCCGACCTATGCAGGCGGTGCGATGGCCATGGGCTTTGCGAGCAAAAGCAACGTCAAATCCCCTGATCATGCAACCTTGCTGCATCGCACTGAACAGCTCAACACATTAAAATACTACACGCCCGAGGTTCATCTCGGTGCATTCGGACTTCCAAAGTATGTCCAAGATCTCATGATCGATTAATGCCCAATCGAGGCGAGCTGTTGCGACAGTCGCATACCCGCCTCCCTCGGCAATTCAATCCTGACGCTTTTTTGCTTTGACTTCAGCCCACTCACCAGTTGCACACCGCTCCTCGTGGTATCAACGGCCTCTGCGATGGCAGCGATGATGGTCTGATTCGCCCTGCCTTCAATCGGTGGTGCTTTGACAAATAACTTCAAGCGGTCATTCAATACCCCATCGGCACGCGTTTCTCGCGCACCCGAGCGAATGGCCAGTTGCACTAGCCACCCTTCGTGTTTCCAAATCAGCCAAACAGGTAACTCATCGCCATTTTTGTGCAAAGCAAAAAACTCCTTTATGATGCGCGGCCTCAGGGAGAATTGTATGTTACGAACACTCATGACAGGCAAGCTGCATCGTGTCACAACGACCGCAGCGGAGATTGATTACATTGGATCCTGCGCGATCGATCAAAATCTGATGGATGCCGCCGGCATCCTACCCAACGAGCAGATTCATTTGTGGAATGTCAACAACGGTGAACGACTAGTCACTTATGCCATTGAAGCACCGCGTGGCTCGGGCATTATCTCAGTCAACGGTTCAGCCGCTCATCGGGCTCGCGTCGGTGATATTTTAATTTTGGCTGCATTCGGTCAATTGACTGAAACCGAAGCACATCACCATCAGCCGAAAGTCGTTTTCGTGAACCAACACAACCAGATCATTACCGCCGATGAGGCACGAAAGCTAGGTGTTGTGACTGACCCTGTTCCGAATTCGTGACAAGGTCCACCACACCACACCGATCACGACGGGCGCCAAACCGGCCTTCACCCAATCTTTGAATGCAGGCTCGACAAAGGGCTCAAGTGTCGGTGAGATCAAACCCACTGCATAATAGG